>Ga0335073_10008007_pt1 | contig 14805 bp, 14 predicted proteins | sample Lox_Sample_22_FD_207093 | JGI IMG/M metagenome (GOLD analysis project Ga0335073, IMG submission 207093) | Soil microbial communities from Loxahatchee National Wildlife Refuge, Florida, United States - Lox_Sample_2.2 | ecosystem: Environmental > Terrestrial > Soil > Wetlands | place: USA... | reverse complement strand
TGAAAACGGCATGAGCCTGTCGGACGCGCTTCACACCTACTCGGTGTTGACGGTTGGCGACGGCCTCGCCGCTCAGGTGCCCGCGCTGCTGACCTCCACCGCGGCGGGCGTGATCGTATCGCGCACGGGGAGCGACTTCGATCTGCCCCACACGATCGGCCGCGAGTTGCTCGCCAAACCGGGCGTGCTGTTCGGCGCCGCCGGCCTGCTTGGAATCATCGCGGTGATACCGGGCCTGCCGCACATTCCGTTTCTGATGATCGCATCGGGGGTCGCCGCGCTCGGTATCCGCAGCCGCAACATGGCTGACATGGCTGCCAAGGAAGATGCGCTCGCCAAACCGGCCAAGCCCTTAGAGCAGCAAGCCGCGAGCCCCTGGCCCGATATCCTGCGCCTCGAGCTCGGCGCCGCGCTGGTGCCGTTCGTCAACGAGCCCTGGAAGCTCGCCGAAAAAGTCCAGGCCCTGCGCCCCAAGATTCGCGAAGAGCTGGGCATCACGCTGCCGGCGGTCAGGATTGTTGACAATCTGACTCTCGACCAGAACGTTTACCGCATCGCGCTGCGCGGCACCGAAGTTGCCCGCGGCACCATTCGTTCCACGATGAGCCTGGCGATCCCGGGTCCCAAAGGCCCGAGCGCGTCCGTGCGCGGAATCGATACAACTGAGCCCGCCTTCGGATTGCCAGCGCTGTGGGTCGCTGGTGAACAGGTGACCAATGCGCGGCTCGCGGGCTACACAGTGGTCGATGCGATCACGGTTCTCGTCACCCATTTCGCCGAAACCGTGCGTGCTAACGCTAGCGAGATTCTGACACGCAAAGATGTCGAGGGGATGCTCGAGGCGGCGCAGAAAGTCGTGCCGCGCATCGTCGAGGAACTCTCCGGCGTCGGCATCCATCTTGGAAGTGTTTACCGCGTGCTCCAGCTCTTGCTCGCACAGCGAATCTCGGTGCGCGACCTGCCGGTGATTCTCGAGGCGCTTGCCGCCGAAGGCGGAGCGACCAAGGATCCCACCGATCTGGCTGAGCGTATTCGACCGATCATCGGCCGCGCGATTTGCGAACCGCTGCGCCGTCCCGACGGCGCGCTGCCCGTCCTGGTCGTCGATCCTGCGGTTGAAGAACCATTCTTCACCGCGGCCAGCAGCGAGCAACCGATGATCAGCGATCCCTCGGCGCTGCGCTCGGTTAGCGAGGCGATCAAGAAAGCCACCAACGACGCCGCCTCGCGAATGATGGAAATGCCAGCGGTGGTCGTGTCGCCGCAAATCCGCCGGATGTTTGAGCGCGTCGCGCATCGCACCTCGCGCCACCTGGTCGTGCTCGGCGCAAGCGATATCCCGGCCGGCGTTGAGCCGACGATCGTGGGAAGGGTCGGATGAAGGATTACGCGCAGGAAGCCGTGCAGGTCGAAATCCAGCCTGCTCTCGACGATTGCGAAATCGCGCGACTGGTCGAGAACTACCTGCCGCTGGTTGCCAAGCACGCCGATCGGGTGTGGGTTTCGGCGCGGCTCGGTCTGACGCGCGACGATCTGATCTCGGCGGGATGCTATGGGCTGCTGCTCGCGGCGCGGCGCTTCGATCCCACACGCGGTGTGGGCTTTGGTGTGTTTGCGCGATCGCACGTGCATGGCGCGCTCATGCGCGAGATCAACTCCGCGATGAAAGCGGCGGGTCTCGGCGGCGAAGAAGTCTTCGTGGCCGGCGCCAGCGAAATCGAACTCGATTCGATCGCCGATGAACAATCGATTAACGCCCACGAGGCCATGGAAATCGCCGAAATGCGCGACCTCATGGACCTCCTACTGACCGAGCAGGAGCGCCTGATGCTGACCCTGTACTACTTCGAGGAATTGACGCTGGCCGAAGTTGCGGCCGTCACCGACCAACCTGAGGGCGCGATCGCGCGCGCACTCAAGTGCGCGCTGGGCAAACTCAAGGCCGCGATGGCCGACAAGGGGGAACGATGAACTCGATTTTTATTGCCGCCTCGGGCGCCGCCAGCCAGGCCGCCTCGCTTGACACGGTGTCGAACAACCTCGCGAATCTGGACACTCCCGGTTATCGCCGCTTCATCAACGTGCTCGACTCTGTGCAAGGCAACGGCTCGCCCTATCAGTACGCGTCGACCGCCCAGACCTCGCAAATCGACATGGCGCAGGGGCCGCTCCAGGATACCGGCAATCCGCTCGATGTCGGGATCACGGGACCGGCGTTCCTCACCGTGCAGGCGGCCGATGGCAGCACGGCGTACACCCGCAATGGCTCGCTTTCCGTCTCCGAGGACGGCACCTTGATGGCCGCCGGTCATCCGGTGATCGGCGACGGCGGCAGCCCAATCCTCGTTCAGCCCGGCCCTCTGACGATCGGCTCCGACGGCGCAGTCAGCGTCGCGGGACAGCCGATGGGCCGGCTCGGGCTCGCTGATCCAACCGATATCACGATGATTCCCAAAGGCACGAGTCTCTACCTGCCATCTGACGCTTCGACTTTGCCGCCCGCGACTAACAGTCAAGTTCACCAGGGAATGCTCGAGCATTCGACCGGCACCGAGATGGGCGAGATGGTCGCGACGATGGACGCGATGCGCAACTACGAATCCGCAATGAACACCGTTCATTCGATCGATTCCAATCAGAGCCAGGCCATCCAGGCCTTCACGCTGCAGGCATAAGGGGGAACTTCAATGCTCCAGTCTCTATCGATCGCCGCGACCGGGATGCAGTCCGAGGAAACTCAGACCCAGGTGATCGCAAACAACCTAGCCAACGCCTCGACCCCCGGCTTCAAGGTGTCGCGCGCGCATTTCCAGGACCTGCTCTACGTCAACGACCGCCAGGCGGGAACCCAATCCTCCCAGGTCAGCTACGTGCCGACCGGAACCTCGATCGGCCTCGGCTCGAAGACCGCGGCCGTCGATCAAATATTCACTGAAGGTCAACTCGACCAGACGGGCAATCCGCTGGACGTCGCGATCCAGGGTGACGGCTTCTTCCAGGTCTCGATGCCCGACGGCACTATCTCATACACCCGCGACGGCACCTTCCGGCTCGACCAGAACGGCCGGTTGGTGACCGAAGATGGCTACACGATCATGCCCGGCGTCACGATTCCGCAGGGCGCCCAGAACATCACGATCGGCCCCGATGGCACGGTCTCGGTGGTGGTCGGCACCTCGACGACTCCGACCACTGTCGGTCAGTTGCAGCTCATCCGGTTTATCAATCCCGCCGGTCTGCAACCGCTTGGGCAGAATCTTTACAAGCAGACGCAGGCCTCGGGCGCGCCGCAGGCGGGCGTCGGCGGGCAGAACGGATTCGGATCGATTACGCAGGGCTTCCTCGAGATGCCCAACGAAAGCGTCGTGACGGAAATGGTCGGGCTCATCGAGGCGCAGCGCGCCTACGAGGCGAGCTCGAAGGCCGTCGAGACCGGAGACCAGATGGAGCAAATCGCCAATGGCCTCATCAAGTAAGGATACGGTCAAGTTCAGTTTCATCGCGCTCGCGGTATCGGCGGCATGGCAGCTCGCCGAGATCGAAGACCGTGCGGCGCGCGTCGAACGCGAGCTGGCTTTCTGGAAGGAGCGCCGGCCAACCCGCGGTTCTCTCATCCTGCGCGTCATCATGACAATTTTCGCCACCACGCTGATGACCGCAGCCGCGGCCGCGGCGGCGCACGGCGCGACTGCGTCTGCCGCAAGCACTCCGCGTGACGCCGTTATTCCGACCCAGGCGGCACCGAGCGCGATCGCGCCCGACTTTAACGCACAAGTTGTATCGAGCGTGACGCCGATGATGCCCGAAGGAATGCGGCTTGACGGCGTGGCTCTAGGCTGCAAACCGCCAGTTAATGCGGCGCTGAAGGCGGTGGCGCCTGGATTCACGCGAATTCAGTCGCGCGGGTTTATCGTCGAGTTCGCCGTAGGCGCGCGAATAATTATGTGTAGCGCGAGCTTGAATGCCGAGCGCCAGATGCTCGTCGCGGCACGTGATATCCAATCCGGAGAATTGGTTAGCGACGCGGATTTCAAGTCTCAGTGGATAGATGCGTTCTCAGGCGGCACCGGCTCGCTCAGCATGTTTCCGCAGGCGGGTCCCTACGCCGCGACCAGCTTCATTCGCGCCGGCGATCCTCTTTATCAAAACCAGATTGCGCGTCCGATTGCGGTTCGCGCCGGCGACCTCGTGATGGTCCTGGTCAAGAACGGGCCGATCACGGTGCGCGCGCAGCTTCAATCGCAATCAACCGCCGCAGTGGGCGAGACCGCGACCGTGATCAACCCGACGAGCGGAATTCCCCTGATGGTAACGGTAACCGGTCCCAAGACCGCGGAACTGGTGATGCAATGAAACTTAAACCATTGGCGGGCGCGGCGCTGCTGGCGTTTTCGGCGAGTGGATGTGCGGCGCTACCTTTCATTCCCACCGCGGCCAGCGTGGCGATGAAATTCTGGCCCAGTCATCAATCGGTCTCTCCCATAAATCCGGGCTCGAACCAGCTTGAGAAAGACGACCCTGCGATTGAAAAAGCGATCGCGACACCGCCAAAGGTCATCGGCGACAACGGAGTGACAATTGGTCAGCAGGACCGCGTTTCGTTCCAGCCGGAGGCCGAAGGCAGTATTCCCGTGCGAGTCGCGGCGATCGATCTGGTGTCGGACGTGAAAGCGCGTTCCGTCGGCGACATCGTAACGGTGAACGTCAGCGAGGTTATCAGCAGCGAAGCGAAGGCGGTTACATCATTATCCAACAAGCGCTCGCTGAGCGGCGGAATCCCTAACCTGTTCATGGGAACCGAGTCGCTCGCGGCTCACAATCCGCTGCTGAACCTGAGCAGCATGATTAATAGCTCGTCGCAGAACAGCACTGACGGCAGCGGCGACATGACCGCGGCCGACAACTTCTCCGCGACCGTGAGCACGGTCGTGGTGGCCGTTAATCCGAGCGGAACGCTGTCAGTCAAGGGCGATCGCCGAGTCCAGATCAACGGCGAAAACGACACTATCCATTTGAGTGGTGTCGTCCGTCCGCAGGATATCGATTCATATAACACCGTCGCGTCATCGCAGGTGGCGGACCTCGTAATTAGTATGTCGGGCTCGGGACAGATTCGCGACAAACAGGGTGACGGTCTCGGAACGCGAGTCTTCGACTGGGTATGGCCATTCTAATGAAGATACTGAAGTGCATACTCATCGTCGGCGCGTTGCTGAGTCTTTCCGGAGTCGCGATAGCGCAGGATGTGGTCGATACCGCGGGTCAATCGACGATGCCCGTCCTCGGCAAGGCTCCCGACCATCCGGAATTAATCAATCCCGGCGGCGGTCTCCTCGGCTATCAGCGCGGAGTCGCCAGCACGGCGGTGCCGCTGTCAACTCTGGCACATATTCATGGTATGCGCTCCAATCACCTGGTCGGTCATGGCCTCGTGGTTGGCCTCCAGAACACCGGCGATTCGCAGCAGACGATCTTCTCGATCATCTTTCTGCTCAACATGCTGCATCACGAGGACATTACTATTCCGAGCAGCCTGAACCCGGCCAACATCCAGGTTCGTAACCTGGCGGCGACGATGGTTACCCTCGATCTGCCGCCCTTCGCGCGCGTCGGTTCAAGAGTCGATGTTCTGGTGTCCGCGATGGGCGATGCGCGATCGCTGCAAGGCGGGACGCTGATGATGACGCCGCTGCGCGGCGCCGACGGCAAGGTTTACGCGCTCGCACAGGGGCCGATCACGATCGAAGGATATTTTGCGGGCGGCGCCGGTGGTTCTTCATCAAGTAAGAACTTCCAGACCGCGGGCCAGATTCCGGGCGGCGCGAGCGTGGAGCGCGAAGTGCCTAATGTGTTCGGCAAGGGTAATCAGCTCCAGCTCGATCTCGACCTGCCCGATCCGGGAGTGGCTATTCGTGGCGCGCTTGCGATCAATTCCCAGATCAAGGGCGCAAACGCATCGGTGCAGGATCCAGGGACGATCATAGTCAATCTGCCGCAATGGTTATCGCCGGTATTCTTCGCCGCGGCGCTGAGCCAGGTCGCGGTGACGCCGACTGAATCGGATCGCATCGTCATGGACGAGCGTACCGGCACGGTCGTTGTCGGCGGTGCAGTCACCGTGGGACGAGCGGCAGTGAGTCATGGAAACCTCACCGTGACGATCGAGCCAAAACTACAGGTCTCGCAGCCCGGGCCATTCAGCAAGGGCCAGACCGTGGCGCAGAAAACTTCGAAAATCTCAGTCGACCAGGAGCAGGGTGCTTTCTTCATGATGCCGCAGGGCGCGAGCGTCGAGCAGATCGCGGAGACGCTTAACGCCGTCGGCACCAAGCCCGGCGACGTAATCGCAATTCTCGAGGGTCTGAAAACCGCGGGCGCGCTGCACGGAGAACTGATTATCCAATAGCTAATCGCTGGGATACTTGCCAAGGGGAGAAGTGAAATCATGCCTATATTTGCAAATGATGTTTTCTCGCGACCGGTTATCGGCGCCGAAAATACCAAGGCCAATCGCGGCAAAGCCGCCCAGGGATTTACCCAGGTGTTTACCACGATGATGGCGAGCGAGATGCGCAAAGCTGGGGGCGGCGACAAGGGCCCCCTCGGCACCGCCGGCGGGACGAGCGGCAATATCTACGGTTCGTTCTTCGACCAGACGATGGGCGCGACGCTGGCGCATGCCAAGGCCATGAAACCGCTCAGCGAGATCATCGAACGTGGCATGAGCGCCCCGACGCATCCAATCGCAAGTGCGATCGGCGGTCCGGGCGCACGCAGAACTTCCCTGGCGACCAGTGGAATCGTGCCCGCGAGCTACGAGACGATCACGCCTTCCGCGGCGAAGATGTTCGCCCCTGCTACAGGGCTGTCCTCGATTGGCACAGAACTGAACCTGGGGAGTGATGCGCGCGGCCCGGTTCTGCTGCCTCCTGCGCCGACCTCCATGGCACCCGTCTTGCCTCCTCCTAATCCTGTGAAGGGTTAGTGCATCATGCCTAATTCAGTATCAGATGTTACGAGCGCGAGCGCCGCGGCCATCGAGCAAGTCGATGCTTCGGCGGGGGCTCAGGATCTGCGTGCGCAGACCGTCACGCCAGTCAACGAACAACCTCCAGCGCCGGCGGACGCGACGAGTCTCTCGCCTCTAACTAATTTTCTTGGCACCGCGATCAGCGGCGCGCAGTCGCAAAGCTCGGTGCGGCCTGACGTAGTTGCGCAGCTCCGCGCCCAGCTCGCGGCTGGCACCTATCAACCTGACAAAACGGCGGTGGCAGCGAGCGTCTATCGCGCGATTAAGGCGAATCCATGAACAGCGGATTTTCAATGAGGATCGACGAGCTCGAGCGGCATCTTGGTACGGCTGAAGGCCTCGCCCACGTCGAGCAGGAAGTGCAGGAGATCTGCGAAGAACTGAGTATTCGGCCGCCAAGCCACGAGGAACTGATCGAGCTGGCGGCTTCGCTTGCGATGCTATCGGGAAGAATCTACGAACACGACCGCCTGATACGCGACAGGATCCGCACCCTCGGCGGGGAGACGAGCAATGTCGGTTGATCTGGCTGCGGTTGGAATCAGTGGAATATATGCAGCCGAAGCTGAGCTGGCGGCCACCGAATCGAATATCACTAACGCTTCCAACCCTAACTACTCAGTCGAGTCAGTGAATCTTGCGGCGCGGCCGAGCCCTACCGGCGCGGGGGCGGGCGTAAATATACTGCAAACGGTTCGGGCGCAGGCGCCGTTTCTGAATGACGAGATAAATACTACTCAAGCGACTCAGAGTTATAACCAGTCGCTCTCACAGGTCACGACCCTGGCGCAGCAAATTATCGCGCCAACTTCGGGAAATGATCTGACTTCATCGCTGCAAAGCCTGTTCAACGCATTTACCAATCTGTCAGCGACGCCACAGGATCCCACGGTCCGCGCGACCGTCATCAATGCGGCCTCCAATTTTGCCCAGCTGGCGCAATCAACATCGACGAGCCTTCAAAGTACCGCCAGCAACGAGCTTTCGCAGTTGCCGACTCTCGTCCAACAGGTCAACGAGATCAGCGGACAGATCGCGACGCTTAATGGCCAGATCGGAGCGGCACAGGCCGGCGACCAAGCGGCGGCCGCGCTCCAGGATCAACGCGACGGTCTGGTTAACCAGCTGGCCACTCTTATCGGCGCGGGCGCGGATTCGAATGGCAACGTTTCGGTCGGCGGCGTTCCGCTGGTCGAGGGCGGCAACGCGCTGCCGCTGTCGACAACCGGCGCCGGGACCTCGATTCAACTGCAGGTTAGTTTACCCGCTGGGACCCTGCCGATTCAGATGGATCAGGTGGGTGGGCAAATTGGAGGCGTCCTCGCCGGCGCTTCGGCGGTGACCAACCTGATGAGCCAGGTAAATAACTTTGCGACTGCCGCGGCGGATGCGTTCAATCAGCAGAGCCAGGCCGGTTTTGGCCTTGACGGATCGACGAACAATGCGATTTTCGTGGTTGGCGGCGCCAACAATCCAATCGCGATCAATCCCGCGCTTACCGTTCAGAACCTGCCGGCGGCTGCGAGCGCCGCCGGTGTTCCGGGTGACGGCTCGAATGCGACCGCGCTGGCCGCCTTGGCCAACAATCCGAACCTGATTGGATCATTTCCTAACCAGACTCTAGGTCAGGCGTATACGCAGATCGAAAGCAACTTCGGCATCACCGTGCAGAACGCGACCAACAGCGAGCAACAGGCCTCGTCGTCGTTGCAGTCGCTCACGTCGCTGAAGGGCTCGATCACCGGCGTATCGATCAACGATCAACTGACTAATCTGGTTGAGTATCAGAACATGTTGCAAGCGACCGGCCGCGCCGTGCAGGCAGCCAATGATATGACCACGTTCCTTATCCAGGAGCTTAATCAGTGAGTATTCCGGATATTTCACTTTTCAGTCAGCTCTCATCGTCGCTGGATGATACACTGTCGAATATCCAGACTGTGGAACAGCAGCTGGGGACCGGCAAGAGTGTGATCGAGCCTTCGGATAATCCGGTCGCATACGCCGGCGCGCAGTTGCTCACCACTCAGCAATCGGCGGTAAACAACGATCTCTCGCTCGCGCAACAGAGCCAGGGGCGTCTGACTACTCTCGACAACACACTTGCGACGGTTACTAACGAGATCGATGCGGCCTCGGCGACTGCAACACAGGGTGCGGACGGCAGCTTATCCACGGCCCAGATGCAAACGCTTGCGACGCAGGCGCAATCAATTTTGACCCAGGTGATCGGCGCTGGAAATACTCAATATGAGGGCGCCTATCTGTTCGCCGGAAGCCAGGTGCTAACGCCTCCATACAATGCGACCGGCACTTATGCGGGTGACAGCGCTACCAACTCGGTTACGTTCAGTGACGGCACCCAGGTTCAGATGAGCTTCGACGGCCAGTCGGTTTTCGGCGACAATACCAATGGCCTTATCAGCGCGCTCACTTCGCTGGTCAGCAATCTGAACAGCGGAAACCATGCCGGCGTGTCGGCGACGCTGCCGCAACTTCAAACGGCGCTTCAGACCTTAGCCGAGACGCGCAGTTCGATCGGGTCGAATCTGGATACATTGTCGAACGTGGTGACCAATTCGAACAACAAGATCGTCACGTATCAAACAACCGAATCGAACCTCGTTGATGCCGACGTGGCCCAGGAAGCGATGCAGGAGCAGGAAACGACGCTCCAGCAGCAAGCGCTGGTGCAGCTCGGTTCGACGCTCGGCAAGATTCCGCTGCTCAATATCCTGGCCTGATGCGATTACGGTATCGATACTAGCCGCCGGCGTGCCGTTGCGACTCCTGGCTTCCGATCACCTGCGGCTTGAGAAATTTGCCCGCGCGATGCTCGACGAGGACGATTCCGCAATTGGGCGGCACATGCGCGTCGTCCCAGCGGCCGGTCATATATGCCCACATCGAGACCATCACGCCGCCATGGCTGACGACCACCACGTCGTCATCAGGAAAGCGCGCGGCCAGCTCATCGAGAATCGGTCCGACGCGATCGCGCACATGCTCGTAAGATTCGCCGCCGGGCGGAATCCAGGTCCATGGCCGTGCGTGGTCGTAACCTTCGGCTTCGAAGATGGATTCGTACGGCTTGCCCGCGAACTCGCCGGTTTCGCGCTCGTGGAGTCCAGCGCGGATCTCGAAAGGCAGCCCAAGCGCCTCGGCGATGATCGCGCCGGTGTCGCGCGCGCGAACGTACGGGCTCGCGATCACGATGCGCGGGTTCGAGATCGATTGCACAAGATCCGCGGCCGCGCGAGCCTGACGCCGGCCGAGCTCCGTCAGCGGCAGCGTGATCGGCGTCGTGGTGAAGATGCGCGTGACATTTCCTTCACTCTCGCCATGACGCACCAATACTAATTTCCCCATAACCGTGTCCTGTTGTGATTGAGCGCTGTGCGCGCCCAACTGAATATTCTGATCGCAAGCGAAGCTTGATGCCACGATCAACCGGAGGTTGCGCAACTCGACTCAGGATGGCGGCCGTCTCGCCGCGGCGCGCATTTTCTGAATCATCGCCTGCGTCGATGCAGTGTCATTGACGTGCGGATACGGCTCGGCCGGAACCGCAACCTCGAGAAAGTTGCACAAAGGCTCCCATCCGTGGCGCGCTTCGAACACCAGGAGCTGCGCCGGATCGATCGCATCGCGCACTTGTTGGTTGTGGCGATGAAAAACATTGATTGCATGATCGCGATCTTCGAAGCGATCTTCGAAAGTGTCGCTCAGGATCGCCTTGCGCACCATTTCGTTCTGCAGCTTGACGAGCGGCGGCGCATCGCCGCGGGCCGGATTTTTCATGGGTTGGTAGATCGTTTCGGTCATGCTCTTGTACCACGAGTCCGCGCTGCGCAATGACAGGATCACTTTGGCATCGGGAAAGTGCGAGGCCAGCTCGCGCCAATAGCGCGCCGCCGGCCAATCCACCGCGGCGCTGAAATCCTCGAACATCGAATCCCAATCGATTTCCTGGCCGAAGGCGACCGCGTGCCAGGCCGCGACGTGATGGGGGCGCGGAAATACTTCCATCATGTGATAGCAGGGGCTGAAGCCGAGCTTCTCGAGCGCATACTTGAGTGACAGCGTACCCGTGCGGCCGAATCCGGCACCGATTACTCTGAGCGGCATGTGCGATTCTCCGGCGGATGACTCGTACGAATTCAGCCATAGCAATCGCAGTATCGGCAGGACAATCCCCTTCGCGGAGTTCGATAGACAATCAAGCGCAGAGCGAGCGATACTCGCGCGTAGTCCGAAAATCGATTGAGCTCCGGAGCAACGAAAATGGACAAACCGAAAATCGCACTTCATGATCCTGACGCATTGGTGCAGTCCGAATGGCTCGCCGCTCACCTGGGCGATCCGGAGCTCCGGATCTTCGATTGCACGACTCATCTGCGTCAGGCAGAGGCCGGGACGAACGCGCCCTATGCGATCGTCAGCGGGCGCGCCGACTACGACGTCGCGCACATTCCCGGTGCGGGCTTTCTGGATTTGCAGGGCGAGTTGTCGGACAACAGCGTGAAGCTGCGCTTCATGCTTCCGAGCGCGGAGCAATTCGCGGCGGCGATGTCGCGCCACGGCGTAGGCGACGGATCGAAAGTCATCCTGTATAGCGCCGGCGCAATGATGTGGGCGACGCGGGTGTGGTGGATGCTTCGCGAGTTCGGATTCAAGAACGTGGCGGTACTCGATGGCGGATGGGAAAAGTGGAAGGCCGAAGGCCGGCCGGTTTCGTCGGAGCCTTGCCGCTATGCGCCCGCGCAATTCACCGCGCGCCCTGCCGCCGGGATGTTCGTCGGCAAGGAACGAGTCCGAGCGGCCATTGACGAACCCAACACCGTTACGATCAACGCGCTGCCCGCCGAGATGCACAGCGGCAAAGGTCCTGCGCACTATGGCCGCCCCGGAAGGGTTCCGGGGAGTGTCAATGTTCCGTATGCGGCTCTGATCGATCGTCAAAGCAGGGCGCTGGCGCCCCTCGATGAGATTGCGGCGAAGTTCAAAGCCGCGGGCGTGGAAAAATCCAAGAACGTGATTTGCTACTGCGGCGGCGGAATCGCCGCCAGCCTCGACCTATTCGTCCTGCATCAGTTGGGCTTCGAGAATCTCAGTCTGTATGACGCCTCGATGAGCGAGTGGGCTAACGACAAAACACTGCCGATGGAAACCGACTGACAGCTTCACAATTCCCCAAGGTCCGTTGAGAGCTCCGTGGCCGGTGTGCGAGCATCGATCAAGGAGATGGAGCGTGGCGAACGGACAGTGGGAATTCTGGATCGATCGCGGCGGCACGTTCACCGATATCGTCGCGCGCCGGCCGGACGGGACGCTGGTCACGCATAAACTGCTGTCGGATAACCCCGAGCAGTATCGCGATGCGGCGGTCGCCGGTATCCGCTATCTGCTGGGCGTGCCGCCGGGCGCGCCGATTCCGGCTGACCAAATCGGCGCCGTGAAGATGGGCACGACGGTCGCCACCAACGCGCTCCTCGAGCGCCAGGGCGAGCGAACCGTGCTCGTGATCACGCAGGGCTTCGGCGATGCGTTGCGGATCGGGTATCAGAATCGGCCACGCATCTTCGATCGCCATATCGTGCTGCCCGAGCTGCTGTATGCGCGGGTCATCGAAGCGGATGAACGGATCGGAGCGCATGGCGAGATCGTCCGGCCGCTCGACCAGGCAGCGCTCGAGGCGGGGCTGCGCGCCGCGTTCGATGACGGGCTGCGCGCGTGCGCGATCGTGCTGATGCACGGCTATCGGCATACGGCGCACGAGCGCGCCGCCGCGGAGCTCGCGCGCGCGATCGGCTTCACGCAAGTTTCGGTCTCGCACGAAGTCAGTCCGCTAATGAAGCTCGTCGCGCGCGGCGACACCACCGTCGTTGATGCGTATCTCTCGCCGATCCTGCGCCGCTACGTCGAGCAGGTAGCGTCGGAGATTCCGCAAACCGAGCTTCTCTTCATGCAAAGCAACGGCGGGCTGACCGACGCGTGGCGCTTCCAGGGCAAGGACGCGATCCTCTCCGGACCGGCGGGCGGTATCGTCGGCATGGCCCGCACCAGCAGTCAGGCCGGTTTCGACCGCGTTATCGGCTTCGACATGGGCGGCACATCGACCGACGTCTCGCACTACGCAGGCGAATACGAGCGCGAATTCGAAACGCTGGTGGCGGGAGTGCGGATGCGCGCGCCGATGATGAGCATCCACACGGTAGCCGCCGGTGGCGGCTCGATTCTGCATTTCGATGGCGCGCGGCTTCGCGTCGGTCCCGACTCAGCAGGAGCTAATCCCGGCCCGGCCTGCTATCGGCGCGGCGGCCCGCTCGCGATCACCGACGCGAACGTAATGGTGGGCCGAGTGCAGCCGGAATTCTTCCCACACGTCTTTGGACCGCGCGGCGACGAGGCGCTCGACCGCGCGATCGTCGTGCAGCGCTTCTCCGCGTTGGCGCAACAGATCGCGCATTCGACTGGGCGAGCGCAGGCGCCGGAGCAGGTGGCGGCCGGGTTCATCGAGATCGCCGTCGGCAACATGGCCGAGGCGATCAAGCGAATTTCGGTGCAGCGTGGACACGATGTCACGAAGTACACGCTCGCAGTGTTCGGCGGTGCCGGCGGCCAGCATGCTTGTGCCGTGGCTGACGCGCTCGGGATGACGACGGTGCTCGCGCATCCGCTGGCTGGAGTGCTCTCCGCATACGGTATGGGACTGGCCGAGCAAGCGGCGATGCGCGAGGTCACGATCGAGCGTCCGCTCGCGCCGGAAACGGAGGCGGAGCTTCGCACCCAGCTTGACACGGTGGCGGAGCGGGCCGAATCCGCGCTCGTGGAGCAGGGTGTGCGGCAGGATCAGATTTGGCTGATGCGCCGCATCCATCTGAAATATGAAGGAACCGACACTTCACTGCCGGTGACCTTCGGAGCGATCGAGGCGATGCGCGCGCAGTTCGAGGCCGACTATCGGCAGCGCTTTTCGTTTTTGATGCGCGATCGCCGGCTCATCGTTGAGACGATATCGGTCGAGGCTAGGGGCGGTGGCGACGCGACGTCCGAGGCATGGGTCGCCGAGCGGCCGCCGCGCTCGGGCGATCTGCGGGCGGCGGCCACCGTGCAGGCGTACTTCGATGGCAGATGGAATGCCACGCCGCTTTTCCGTCGCGATGATACGCGGCCCGGAGATCGTATCGATGGTCCCGCGATCATCGCCGAAGCGAACGCGACCACTGTCGTCGAGCCCGGATGGCAAGCCGAGGTCACGGTGCTCGACCATCTGGTATTGCGGCGCGTAGTGCCGCGAACCGCGCGGCGCGCAATCGGCACGAGTGTCGACCCCGTGATGCTCGAAGTCTTTAACAACCTGTTTATGTCGATTGCGGAGCAGATGGGGCTACGGCTCCAGAACACCGCCTACTCGGTGAATATCAAGGAGCGGCTCGATTTCTCGTGCGCGTTGTTCAACGCTGAAGGCAACCTGATCGCGAACGCGCCGCACATGCCGGTTCATCTCGGTAGCATGAGCGAGTCGATCAAAACCGTGATGCGGGAGAATGCGGGCCGCATGTTCGCCGGCGATGCGTTCGTAATCAACGACCCGTACCACGGCGGCACGCATCTGCCGGACGTTACCGTTATCACGCCCGTATTTGATCGCGCGGGCCGCGAGATCCTGTTCTATGTTGGCTCGCGCGGGCATCATGCCGACATCGGCGGAATCACTCCGGGCTCGATGCCGCCGTTCTCGCGCTCGCTCGATGACGAAGGGGTGCGCTTCA
>Ga0335073_10008006_pt1 | contig 14805 bp, 16 predicted proteins | sample Lox_Sample_22_FD_207093 | JGI IMG/M metagenome (GOLD analysis project Ga0335073, IMG submission 207093) | Soil microbial communities from Loxahatchee National Wildlife Refuge, Florida, United States - Lox_Sample_2.2 | ecosystem: Environmental > Terrestrial > Soil > Wetlands | place: USA... | reverse complement strand
GATAGGCGTCGGGGATTATTTCGCCGAGGATGAGCGAGAGCCGGCGGCGGACAGTCGAGCGCCCAACCTGGAAGCCAAGTACCGAGCGCTCCTTGAGCAAATGCCCGCGGTCGTCTTCATGGCATAACTTGACCGCGGTATCAGCGAGGCCTATGTGAGCCCGCAGATAGAGGCTGCACTGGGCTATTCGCGCGAGGAATGGCTGGAGGACCCGGTCCGCTGGTACCAGCATATTCATCCCGACGACAAACAGCGCTGGAGCCTGGAAGCGGCGGATATGTTTCTTTCGGGCAAGCCGCTGCGTTCTGCCTACCGGGTCATCGCACGTGACGGACGCGTGATCTGGTTCCGCTGCGATGCTCGGATGATGCGACGGGAGGATGGTCATCCGTGGTTCATCCACGGAGTCGCGTTCGATATTTCCGATCTGAAACGGGTAGAAGAAGAGCTTCAGGAAGAGCGTAACTTCGTGTCGGCCATTCTGGACACGGTGGGCGCGCTTGTCGTTGTGCTTGATGACGAGGGCCGGATACTTCGGTTCAACCCGGCGTGCGAAATCATAACCGGATATTCGATGGAAGAGGTTCGCGGCAAGTGCATCTGGGATTTGTTTCTTCTGCCCGAAGAGGCGGGCCGCTTTCGGACGATATTCGAAGTCTTGAGGACGGATCTTCTTCCCCAGGACTATCAGAGCAGCTGGTTGACGAGGCACGGAGATCAGAGGCTGATTGCGTGGACAAGTACACTGCTGCCGGGAAGCGGAGAGACTTCGAACTACATCATCGCGACCGGGATCGACATAACAGAGCGGAAGCATCTGGAAAAGGCGATTCTTGAAATCAGTGCCCGAGAACAACGCCGCATCGGGCAAGACCTGCATGACGGGCTGGGGCAGCATCTCACTGGAGTTGCCTTTATGGCCAAGGTGCACGAGGCGAGGCTGGCAGAGCAGGAACGGGCCGAGACCGAAGACGCGGCAAAAATCGTCAAGCTGGTCAACGAAGCGATTCACAAGACTCGTGAACTTGCACGCGGGCTATTGCCGGTGGTTTCCGATTCGCACGGGCTGATGTCGGCCCTGCAGTTCTGGACAGCAGAAGTAGAGGACCTGTTCGGAGTATCATGCCGGCTTCAGTGTGAATCGCCGGTTCTGATTGACGACGTGACAACGGCTACGCACCTCTACCACATTGCGCAGGAGGCGGTGAATAATGCAATGAAACACGGCGGCGCGCAAAAGATTGTGATTGAGTTGAAGGCGGAACAGGGACGGGGCAGAATGGCTGTCCATGATGACGGCAAGGGCATTGGTGAAGGTCCGCAACGACCGCAAGGGATGGGCTTGCATATTATGCATTACCGGGCTGGAATGATCGGCGGTGCGCTTGAAGTGCGGCGCGACTCACCGCGCGGAACGGTCGTAGCCTGCAGCTTTCCCATGAAGAAGGAAAGCGACTAGGAACTGTATGAGCGATCCCACCAGGGCAAGAGACGCCGCAGAGGTGAAGAAGAGCGTCTTCATCGTGGATGACCATCCCTTGCTGCGTAAGGGCCTGGCCTTGTTGATCAATCGCGAGCCCGATCTCGCCGTGTGCGGTGAAGCTGAAGAGGCGCACAGCGCCTTGAAGGGAATCTCCGCAAATAAACCGGACATCATGATCGTGGATATCTCGCTGAATGGTCCTGATGGACTGGATCTGCTGAAGAATATTCGAGCACTCTATCCCGATCTGCCGGTGCTTATCCTGTCGATGCATGACGAATCTATTTATGCGGAACGCGCGCTGCGGGCTCGGGCCAATGGCTACATCATGAAGCAGGAAGCTACGGAAAAAGTGCTTGTCGCGGTGCGGTGCATTCTGAGTGGAGAAATCTATCTAAGCGAACGAATGTCGAGAAAACTGCTTCACCAGTACATCAGCGGCGCACCGACGGAGACGACTTCCCAGCTCTCAACGCTTTCCGATCGGGAACTCGAGGTCTTTCGTCTAATCGGCGAAGGTCGCGGTACCCGGCAGATCGCCGATAAGCTTCACATCAGCGTGAAAACCGTTGAAACCTACCAGGCGCATATCAAGAGCAAACTTTCTCTGCGCAGCGGGCGCGAACTGGTCCAGCATGCCATCCAGTCGAAGATCGACGAAAAAGCTCAGTAAGGTTTGTCGTCGGGGAATCCCCGATAGGACGCCTCGTATTTTGTATTAGGCGAAAATCGGGCCGGTCCTGCTTGTTATCCCATTGATGGCTCTGTTTCCATGGCCTGTCTGGCAGCAGAGCAGCCCGCGGTGCTTTTGCTCCCATCTACGCAATTAAGAAAGACCTACATCCGACAGGAGGAACCGGCGTTATGACAGCGAAAGCAGCAGCGCCCTACGGCCGCGTTACGCAGAAAGCACCAGCGGTCGCGGAGATACATATCATCTGGATCACCGCCGGCCTGGGCTGCGATGGGGATTCGGTATCTATTACTGCGGCGACCCAGCCGAGCATTGAGGATGTGCTGCTTGGGGCGATTCCAGGCCTGCCGAAGGTCCACCTGCATAATCCTGTTCTCGCCTACGAGGTGGGCGACGATTTTATGAAGTATTGGTATCGGGCTGAGGAGGGTAAGCTCGATCCGTTTGTCCTGGTGGTCGAGGGCTCGATCCCAAACGAGAAGATTAAGAAAGAAGGCTACTGGGCTGGGATGGGGACGAATCCTAAGACGGGCCAGCCGATCACGACGAATGAGTGGATCGACCGCCTTTCTCCCAAGGCACTGGCGGTGATCGCCTGCGGCACCTGCGCAACCTACGGAGGCATTCATGCCATGGAAGGGAATCCCACCGGTTGCATGGGCCTCGCCGATTACCTGGGCTGGGACTGGAAGTCGAAGGCCGGGCTCCCGATTGTGAATGTTCCCGGCTGCCCGGTTCAGCCGGATAACTTCATGGAGACGGTGCTGTACCTGCTCTATCAGGTCGCTGGACTGGCGCCCATGATTCCTCTCGATGACCAGCTCCGGCCGACATGGTTATTTGGAAAGACGGTGCATGAGGGCTGCGATCGCGCCGGATATTACGAGCAGGGCGACTTCGCGAGCTCTTATAGCTCTCCGAAGTGCATTGTGAAGCTGGGCTGCTGGGGACCGGTTGTGAACTGCAACGTGCCGAAGCGCGGCTGGATGGCCGGAATTGGCGGTTGTCCCAACGTGGGCGGGATCTGTATCGGCTGCACCATGCCGGGTTTCCCGGATAAGTTCATGCCGTTTATGGATGAGCCGCCGGGAGCAAAGCTTTCAAGCACCGCGATCAGCGCATACGGCAAGGCGATTCGCGCCCTCCGGTCGATAACCAACGACACCGTGAATAAGGAGCCCAAGTGGCGGCATCCGCGTGCTGAGCTGACGACCGGCTATCATCCCAGATCGTTCTAACTACACCTGCTAACTCACTCAAGGAGTCACTAAGATGGGCACGATTACTGCGGAACGCAAAGAAGAAGCCAGCCAGCCGAGCCAGTTAGTAGAGATGAATTGGGATCCTATCACCAGGATCGTCGGCAGTCTCGGGATATTTACCAAGATCGATTTTGGCAAGCGCAAGGTGGCGGAATGTCACAGCACATCTTCTATCTTCCGGGGGTACAGCATTTTTATGAAGGGGAAGGACCCGCGAGACTCCCATTTCATTACCAGCCGCATCTGTGGAATTTGCGGTGACAACCATGCGACATGTGCAACCTATGCGCAGAACATGGCATTCGGAGTAAAGCCACCGGCGATGGCCGAGTGGATTGTGAACCTGGGTGAGGCCGCAGAGTACATGTTTGACCACAACATCTTTCAGGACAACCTGGTCGGCGTGGATTTCTGCGAGCAGATGGTCAAGGAGACGAATCCCGGCGTGTGGGAAAAAGCACAAAAGACAGCAGCGCCACACGCTGAACTACATGGTTATCGCAACATCAGTGACATTATGACCGCGTTGAATCCGTTTACCGGCGCGTTCTATCGCGAAGCGCTGCAGATGAGCCGCATGACACGGGAGATGTTCTGCCTGATGGAAGGGCGACATGTGCATCCGTCGACGCTATATCCGGGGGGTGTGGGCACGGTGCCGACGGTACAGTTGTTCACGGACTACATCGTTCGTCTGATGAAGTATGTGGAGTTCATGAAGAAGGTAGTTCCGCTGCATGACGACCTCTTCGATTTCTTCTATGAAGCCCTCCCCGGTTACGAAGAGGTCGGGCGGCGGCGGGTTCTTCTCGGCTGCTGGGGATCGTTTAACAATCCTGATGTTTGTGACTATACCTACGAAAGGATGACCGACTGGGGCCGGGGCATGTTTGTAACTCCGGGCGTGGTGGTGGACGGCGAGCTGGTTACCACCGACTTAGTGGACATCAACCTGAATATCCGAATTCTGCTTGGTAGCTCTTACTACGACGACTGGCAGAATGCGGAGACCTTTGTGAAGAAGGATCCGCTGGGGAATCCTGTAGATCAGAGACATCCGTGGAATCAGTCGACGTACCCCAAGCCGCAGAAGCGCGATTTTGCAGGGAAGTATACATGGGTGATGTCTCCCCGCTGGTATGACAAGCGGACGCGAGATTATCTCGCGCTCGACACAGGTGGCGGTCCAATTGCGCGCTTCTGGGCGACTGCGCTGGCTGGAATCGTGGACATTGGCTATCTCAAGGCGACGGGCCACAGCGTGAAGATTTATCTTCCGAAGACGATGTCGCTTCCCGAGGTCGAGTTGGAGTGGAAGATTCCCAAGTGGAGCAATGCGATTGAGAGGGATCGCGCCCGCACTTACTTCCAGGCTTATGCGGCAGCAGCGGCGCTCTATTTTGCCGAGCAGGCGCTGGCGGAATTGCATGCAGGCAGGACCAAGACATGGAATGACTTCAAGGTTCCCGAAGAAGGGATCGGGTGTGGTTTCCATGAAGCGGTGCGTGGCGTTCTGTCGCATCACGTGGTGATTCGCAATCACAAGATCGCCAATTACCACCCGTATCCGCCGACGCCATGGAATGCGAATCCGCGCGACAGCTTTGGCACGCCGGGTCCATACGAAGACGCAGTTCAGAATACGCCGATTTTCGAAGAGAACGGGCCGGAGAACTTCAAAGGAATCGATATTATGCGGGCGGTGAGGAGTTTCGATCCGTGCCTCCCCTGTGGCGTGCACATGTATCTGGGCAATGGGAAAGTGCTCGAGACGCATCACTCTCCGATGTTCGGGCTGCAACAGCCGTGAGCGAAAGGAGCGGAGTGGCGGAGGTAACAGCATTTCAGGACAAGCTTCGGCGTCTGGGCGCATTGGTGGAGGAACTCGACCAAATGCCCGGCGGCGGGTCCAAGGTAGCTGCTCGCGACCTCGTCCAGTTGCTTATGGAAGTCCATGGCGAAGGGCTGGAGCGAATCATGGAAATCGTATTCGAGTCGGATCGATCCGGGGCGGCTCTTATCGACCAGCTTGGACATGATCCGATTGTCCGCAACCTGCTCCTGCTCTATTCGCTACATCCTGACGATCTAGGTACCCGGGTGCTGAGAGCTCTTGATACGGCTGGCTCGCGCCTGCGTAGATTCGATGCGGAGGTCGAGCTGATCAGCATACAGGACGGCGCGGTCCAGGTTCGTCTTCGTACTACGGGTCACGCCTGCGGTTCGACGACGAAGAATCTGAAGGCAATTGTGGAGGAGTGTATTTATGATCAGGCGCCTGATCTGACGTCGCTATCCATTCTCGGGTCAGATGAGGAAGCTTCGGGGTTTGTCCCCGTCGCGAATCTGATGAAGCATGCAGCAGGCCCTCATGCGAGCCTTCATGCAGATGCGGATGGTGCCGATTGAAAGCGGGTATCATCGGCCCGGAGAGCGATTGATTATGCCCCTCGGCACATCAACGCCAATGGATCAGGCTTTTGCCACGCTGCGCCAGTTTGCGCGCGCCAGACGCCCGGCGGAGCGTTGCGAGTTGTGCAGCCTGGAACTAGGAAGAGAGCATCCCCACCTGATCGAAATCGCTTCACGGCAGATCGTCTGCGCATGCGATGCCTGCGCAACGCTTTTCGATGCCATGGCTGGAGGACGTTACAGGCGCGTGAGCCGCCGGGCTCAGCTGCTGATTGATTTTCAGATGACCGATGCGGAGTGGGATGGTTTGCTGATTCCGATCAATATGGCGTTTTTCCTTCGCTCCAGCGTGGAGGGCAGAGTGATTGCGCTCTATCCGAGCCCGGCAGGAGCGGTGGAGTCACTGCTTCCACTCGATACCTGGAATGCCATTGTAGAGCGGAATGCGATTCTCGAGCACCTGAGTCCTGACATTGAGGCGCTGCTGGTCAACCGCGTCGGACATGGGCGTGAGCACTACATCGCTCCGATTGATGAATGTTACAGGCTCGTCGGCTTGATTCGGGCGAACTGGAAAGGGCTTTCGGGAGGCAACGAGGTGTGGACAGAGATCGCGCGATTCTTCGCCGATCTGAGGTCGCGAGCCGATGTTGTGAGTGGGGAAGCCCATGCCTGATCTAAGTTTTACCGTCGAAGACGCGGATGTTGTTCCGTTCGCAATCGCTCCCACGCTGGCGCTGAAGCTTCGCATTACCAATGCGGATCCAAGCGAAGCGATTCACACGGTGGCTTTGCGCTGCCAGATTCAGATTGATGTGACGCGACGGCGCTATGCGGCCGAGGAACAGGCGCGGATGCGCGATCTTTTTGGGGAGCCTGCGCGCTGGAGTCAGACCTTGCGAACGCTGTTGTGGACGCATATCAGCATCGTGGTACCCGGATTCGCAGGAAGTACTGTTGCCGAGCTTCCGATCCATTGCACCTTCGACTTCAACGTTGCTGTCACGAAGTATGTTGAAGGACTGGTGGGCGGCGAGATACCGCTCAATCTGCTGTTCAGCGGTACGGTGTTCTACGCCGGTGCTGACGATGTATTGCAGGTGGCGCCGATTTCATGGGAGAAGGAGGCTCGGTTCAGCCTGCCGGTCAAAGTGTGGCGCGACATGATGGAGGCTTACTATCCCAACACTGCGTGGTTGAATGTGCGGCGCGATGTCTTCGAGCGCCTGTATCACTACAAGACGCAGCGCGGGATTCCGACATGGGAGCAAGCGCTGGAGAGTGTGTTGCCGGTGGAAGAGACGGTGAACTCGTGAACCTCGACCACGCGGAAAAGATTGCCGAAGCCGTGCTCTATGAGGGCTACATGCTTTATCCGTATCGCGCTTCGGCGGTGAAGAATCAGCAGCGCTGGAACTTCGGGGTGCTGTGCCCCCGGGCCTACAGCGAAGAGCAAAACGGCTCGGACGCATGGATGATGCAGACAGAATGTCTGCTGCAGGCGGATCCCGGGACGCGGCTGGGTATCAAGATTCGCTTTCTGCAGATCGTTGATCGTTCGATCGGGAGGCTTAAGCGGCCGTTCCGCGAGCTCCCACAGGAGTCAGAACCGGAATTTGACGTTGTAGACAAGCTGAATGCTGGCGGACAGACTTATTCGTCATGGCAGGAGGCGGTGGAACGTGAGGTGATCGTGTCTCCGCTGCGTCCTGCCAATTTTTTATCGCGAGAGCCTGTGTTGTTTGAGTTCTCCGCCAGCAGAGAGCTTGAACCCATTCACGACGATAGCGGGTTGGTGGTGGGAGTTGTTGTTCGCGAATGGCGGGCAATTGCCGGTTCACTGGAGATCGGCGTGCAGGAATGCTGGCAAGGCGTAATGAAGGTGACCGTGCGGATTCGTAATCTTACGCTGAGTGAATCGCCGCATAGTTGGAGCCGCGCTGACGCGCTGATGTATTCTCTCGTCTCAGTTCACACAATTCTTGCTGCAGAGGACGGGCAGTTCGTTTCGCTGCTTGATCCTCCGGCGGATTTGCAGGCGCTAGTCGGAGAATGCAGCAACGTGGGGACATGGCCTGTGCTGGCTGGTGATGTTGGCGATCGAAGCACGATCTTGTCGTCTCCCATCATTCTTTATGACTATCCGCAGATCGCTCCCGAGAGCCCGGGCAGTCTTTTTGACGGCACGGAGATCGATGAGATTCTCTCTCTGCGAATCCTCACCATGACGGACGAAGAGAAGCAGGAGATGAGGCAATCGGACCAAAGGGGGCGCCAGATACTCGAACGTACGGAGAACATGCCGCCGGAACAGTTCATGGAGCTACACGGCGCCTTGCGGGGGCTGCAGCCGGCGTCTGCCCAACTCACCGATCGGGAGGCGCGATGAACGAGTGGGAATGGCAGCTTCTCGAGGACAAAACACTCATCGATTGTCTGGTGATTTCGGGAGTGGAAGTGAGGACCGGCGATCGCGTTCGTCTTTCTCCGCATAAAGGCGGAGACGTATTAGACATTGCGCTGCACGGACAGGTCGCGACGATTGAGAGCATCGAGCAGGATTACGAGGGCAAGTCGCACGTGTGCGTCGTCCTCGATGAGGATCCGGGACGCGATATGGGCCTGCTTCGTCAACCGGGGCATCGGTTTTTCTTTGATCCGTCGGAGGTGGAGCCGTTGCCGGCCGAGGCGCAACGTCGCGAGAATGCCCTCGAAAGGCCAAGCGTGCTGGTTGCCGGTATCGGCAATATTTTTCTGGGAGATGACGGCTTCGGAGTGAAAGTGGCTCAGCAACTCGTCCGGTATGAACTGCCGTCGTCGGTGAGAGTCGCCGATTTCGGAATTCGCGGATTCGACTTGGCCTACGCGGTGCAAGACGGATATGAGACGACAATCTTGATTGATGCTTTCCCGCATGGTCAGGCGCCGGGCACGGTGTACGTGGTCGAGCCGGATTTGAATGATCTCGATTCCTCGTTCGCGCAAGCCAACTTTATTGAGCCGCACGCTATGAATCCCATGAATGTGATCCGCATGGCAACGGCTATGCAGGGGCGGCTGAAGCGTGTGCTACTTGTGGGTTGCGAGCCGGAGACATTTGGCGGTGACGATGGCCAGATGGGCTTGAGCGCGTCTGTGCAGGCTGCCGTGCCTGAGGCGGTGAAGGTTGTGGAGAGACTCGTGCAGGAAATTCTGAATGAAGGTCAGGCAAACGCGGCCTGTTAGTGGCCTGGAAGCGAAAGGAGAAGTGTCGTGGCTATGGATCTGCTGGAAACCAACACGAACGGAAACGGAATGGATAAGGACACGCTCTACATGCTTGGGGGCGTCGCACTGATGATCTTTGGTGCCGGATTGATACTTTCCAATCCCGTGGTTCGCCGCTATATGGGGCAGCTTGGGATGGGAAACCTGGCCAATGCGGCGTTGCCTGACTTTGAGAGATACCTGAAGTTGAGAGCGATGTGAGCGGCATGACGCAGAGTTCTACGGAGGCCGATAAAGGCTCAAAGGCGGTTTACTCTATTTTCGTCATCGACGGACGGGCAAGCCGGTTCACGGTGCGGGCTTCCGCTTCAGGAATGCTCGCCGCTATGGGGCACAATCCGACGATTGGCATTCGGGAGTTCAGCGGCGAGATGAACTTCAATCCTGAGAAAATCGAGGCTGGTTGTTTTCGTCTTGTTGTGAAGGCGGCTTCGCTCAGTGTTCAGGACGATTTGAGCGAGAAAGACAGGCGCGAAATTGAGTGCCTTATGAATCAGGAAGTTCTGGAGACGGCGAAGTTTCCGGAGATTCGCTATGAAGCATCCGATGTATCTGTGGCGAGAATTTCGGAGATGCTGTATTCGGCGGCACTCAACGGAGAGCTCACTCTCCATGGGGCGACTCGACGCCAGCCGATAAATGCACGGGTGACCTTGTTGGGGAGTATGCTTAGGGCCTCCGGAGAATTCACGATGGACCAGACGGATTACAACATCAAGCTGGTTTCGGTAGGCGGGGGCATGCTTAAGGTGAAAGATGAACTCAAGTTTTCTTTTGAGATCGTAGCTCGCAGACAGGGATGATGTCGTTGGCATCGGGGGAACCGGTTGAATGTGTCTAGCAATTCCAGGCAAGATTGTTGAACTCGATCGTAATGCGGCGCATCTGGGAACGGTCGAGGTGGCGGGTGTGCGGCGCAAGGTAGATCTCGGGCTGCTGCAGGAAGATATGCCGGTAGCGGGCGACTGGGTGCTGATCCATGTGGGATTTGCTATGACCAAGATCAGCGAGCAGGACGCATTGGAGCAGATGAACCTGCTCCAGATGCTGGGTGAGGCAGAACAGGCGATGCAGGAAGTGCGCGGCTATGGCATTGATGAGAGTGGCGGCGAACACGGGCAAGAGCATTCCCGGCCCAATTAAGCGTTGCTTAGGCGCCGGGGCGGCCAGAGGTTGTAGATGCGCTATGTAGACGAATTTCGGGACCCCGAACTGATCACCAAGGCTTCTGAGGAAATCTATCGGCTTGCCGATCCGGACCGCCACTATCGCATCATGGAGGTCTGCGGCGGCCACACCCACGCGATCTACCGCTTTGGGCTAAAGGATGTTTTGCCCTCGAATATTGAACTAATTCACGGCCCGGGATGCCCGGTTTGCGTTCTGCCAATGGGACGGATCGACGATGGCCTGGCGGTGGCGAAGAATTCTAATGTTGTCTTTGCGGCCTTCGGCGACATGATGCGGGTGCCGGGGACTCACGGCAGTCCCTTCGAACATAAGGCCCGAGGTACGGATGTCCGGATTGTCTACTCGCCGGCAGATGCGCTGCAGATCGCACGGAAGAATCCCGAAAAGCATGTGATGTTCTTCGCGATTGGATTTGAGACGACGGCTCCATCGACCGCCCTTACGCTCATGCGTGCGAAGGCAGAAGGCATCAAGAACTTCTCTGTGTTCTGCAATCACGTTACGATCATTCCCGCGATTCGCGCGATTCTCGACTCGCCCGATATGCGCCTCGATGCGTTCATCGGACCGGGGCATGTGTCCACGGTAATCGGGTGTCGGCCTTATGAGTGGATTGCAAGGAACGAGGGCAAGCCGGTAGTCACTTCGGGATTCGAGCCGCTGGATTTGCTGCAGTCACTGGTCATGCTGTTGCGGCAACTGCGAGCGGGCGAGGCTCGCGTTGAAAATCAGTACAAGCGCGTTGTGCCGTGGGAAGGAAACCGCGCGGCATTGAAGGCGATGGCTGAGGTGTTTCAACTGCGGCCGTATTTTGAATGGCGTGGGCTGGGTTTCATTTCGCAGTCAGCTTTGAAAATTCGCGATGAGTATGCCGAGTGGGATGCCGAGCAGAGGTTCCCAATCCCGGGCACTCGCGTGACTGATCCCAAGGCTGCGCAGTGCGGGGAAGTATTGAAGGGAGTGTTGAAGCCCGCGCAGTGCAAGTTGTTTGGCAACGAGTGTACGCCGGAACACCCGATCGGTGCGCTGATGGTGTCTTCAGAGGGTTCATGCGCAGCATATTACAACTACGAACATCGCAAGGCGGCAGCGATGGTGACCAGCATCAGCTCGGTGGCGTGAACGGCAAATCCGCTGTCGAAAGCGCGCGTGCCGCGACTCGCTTTCGAGATCCGCAGATTGAGATGGCGCACGGCGCCGGGGGCAAAGCGAGCCGCAGGCTCGTGGAGGGACTGTTTGCCCCGCTTCTATATCAGAGCACAGGCGAAGCCCTGGGTGATGCTGCGCGGGTCCGAATCGATGGCACGGCGATCGCTGTCACCACGGACAGCTTTGTTGTCAGGCCGCTGAGATTTCCGGGCGGTTCCATCGGTGAGCTCGCCGTGAACGGAACCATGAATGATCTGGCCGTGTCAGGAGCCGAGGGCCATGCCCTTGTCGCGACGTTTGTTTTAGAGGAAGGATTGCCTACGAGCGTTCTTGAAGCGGAGGTACGCGCGATGGCTGGCGCTGCGGAGCGGGCAGGCGTCGTGATGGTTGGAGGGGATACGAAGGTCGTCGAGCGTGGCAAAGCCGACGGCATGTACATCACGACGACCGGCATCGGTCGATTTATGCCGCAGGTGACGGTCGATGCGAAGTCGGTCCGCGCCGGAGATAAGATTCTTCTCTCTGGTCCGATTGGCGATCATGGCATTACGATCCTCCTCGCCCGCGGAGAGCTGGACCTGGAGGCTAATCTGGCTTCCGATACGCGGTGCATTCTGTCGCTTGTGCAGGCGGTGGCAAGCGAGGCGGCGCCGGGGATACGCTGGATGCGTGATCCCACGCGCGGCGGCGTGGCCACGACACTCAATGAGCTTGCTCGCGATTGTGGCCTGGGCATTGTTCTATCGGAAGAGGAGATTCCGATGCGCGACGAGGTTCGCGGAGCATGCGAGCTGCTGGGGTTGGATCCGTTGCATATCGCGAACGAAGGCCAGTTTCTGGCGGTGGTCGCGCCCGAGTATGCGGACGCAGCGCTGAACGCGTTGAATCAAGCAGAAGGCGGCGAGGATGCGTGCATTATCGGCGAAGTTCGCAGCGAGCCGGCCTGCGCTGTGCTCGTGACCACACGATACGGCGGGAGCCGAATTGTTGACATGCTCGTCGGCGACCCCCTGCCGCGCATCTGTTAAAAGAGGCAGCGATGGAAACGGCCTGCAAACTGGCGGTGCAGATTGAAGAACGGCTGCTCGCGCGCAATCAAATCATCGGAGCATTTTTCGAGCGAGAGGCAACGCATCTTGCCGAAGCCTGTCGCGAGATGTCGGAGCGCTTCCTCAAGGGTGGACGCTTGCTGGCCTTCGGGCGCGGTCCATATGCGACAGATGCACAGCATGTCTCCGTCGAATTTGTGCATCCAGTGATCGTTGGGAAGCGTGCGCTTCCGGCGCTGGATCTATCGATGGCATTCGGGCCATGGTTGGATACGATCCTCAGGCCAGAGGACATCGTGATGGGGTTTGGCCCTCCGGAAGGCGATGCCGAAGTGGAGGCGGCTTTGGCATCGTCTCGTGGTCGCAAGGCGATGACGTTCGCGCTGCCAGGCGCCGAAGGCTCGTATGCTCTTCAGCCGGTCACGAAGGATCCGTTTATCCATCAGGAGCTGATCGAGATCTTCTACCACACGCTTTGGGAAACCGTGCACGTATTCTTTGAGCACCGTGAACTGGGTCAGGATGTGGGGCAATCTGAATTTCTCTATCCGTTTCTCGGGCAGAAGAAGCAGGAGACGACCGATGTGGTCGCGGAAGTTGCGGCTTCGATTCGGATGAAGGTCGGCGATGATTCGCTGCTGCGGGCGCGATTAGCGGAGGAGCAGGCTGAGCAGATTGGAAACACCGCTTTCGCCATACGTCAACGCCTGCAGAAGGGCGGAAAGCTGATCATCTTCGGAAACGGGGGTTCAGCCACGGACGCAAACGACTGGGCGCTTGACTGCGTGCTACCTCCGCCAGGGTATCGCGCGGTTTCTGCGATATCGCTGTCGATGGAGCCGGCAAACATCACCGCGCTGGCGAATGATGTAGGCACGGAGGTGATTTTTCTGCGGCAGCTGATTGCGCAAGCGCGGCCGGAGGATGTTGCGGTTGGCATCTCAACCAGCGGGGGCTCTCGCAATATTGTGATGGCTCTGGAAGAGGCGCGGAAGCGCGGCCTGCTGACGGTCGCCCTGGTTGGGTACGACGGCGGAGAGGTTTTGCGCCGCGGGCTCGCGGACTTCCCGGTGATCGTTCGGAGTGATTACATTCCGCGCATTCAGGAGGTGCAGGCATCGGCCTATCACATCATTCGAGAGATGCTGGAGGTGCTTGAATTTGGCGAAGCTTGAGCTCTACGGCACGGCAAGCTGTCCTTACACGCAGGAGTTGCGTGAGTGGCTGGAGTGGACACGCCGCGAGTTTGATGAGTACGACGTCGAGGCCGATCCAGACGCGAGGCGGCGGATGCATTCGATCGACAGCAATGTACGCGTGGTTCCGGTTCTCGTTGAGGATGGCAAGGTGGTCCAGATTGGCTGGCGTGGACACGGCTGCATCGTGGGTTCGGGGTCCTGATGGCGACTGCCTGTTCGATTCGTGTGCGCGGGGTGGTGCAGGGCGTTGGCTTTCGCCCGTTTGTTTACCGGCTTGCCCGGGCGCACATGCTGTCCGGATGGGTGCTCAACGGCCAGCGCGGGGTGGAGATCCATCTCGAGGGTACGGAAGAGGAGCTGGCAGCGTTTGTTGAGGACATGAAGAACAAGCCTCCGGCAGCAGCACAGATTGCCGAGATTGAGGTCGAGACAGCGGAATGTGAGGGCCTCAGGGCGTTCACGATACGAGAAAGCGAACGGCTTGGCCGACCAACTGTCCGCGTTTCGCCCGATCTGCCCGTCTGCGAGGAGTGCCTTGCTGAGCTTTTTGATTCATCAGATCAGCGGTTCGGATACCCATACATTAATTGCACAAACTGCGGACCTCGCTACAGCGTAATTCTTGAGTTGCCCTACGACCGTCCAAACACCACGATGCGTAAGTGGCCGATGGACCGCTATTGCAGCGATGAATACCGCGACCCTGCCAATCGCCGATTCCATGCGCAGCCTGTGGCCTGTCCCGAGTGCGGTCCGAGCTATTTTCTTCTTGAAGGCATGGCGACGATCTCGGACGGCGAGGCGGCGATTGCGCGCGCCGCGCGGCTTCTTCGTGAGGGCAAGATCGTTGCGGTCAAAGGAGTTGGCGGATATCATCTGGCCTGCGACGCGCGAAATGGTGAAGCGAATCGGGCACTTCGCGAGCGAAAGTTCCGCAAAGAGAAGCCTTTCGCGGTGATGGCGAAAAATTTGGAGACGGCCCGGGAACTGATCCGCGTCACACCCGATGCCGAGGCATTGCTTTTGTCATTGGCACGGCCGATTGTTCTTGCTTCCAGGAAGGTCGAGCTGGATGGAGTCGCTCCGGACAATACCGAAC
>Ga0335073_10008004_pt1 | contig 14806 bp, 11 predicted proteins | sample Lox_Sample_22_FD_207093 | JGI IMG/M metagenome (GOLD analysis project Ga0335073, IMG submission 207093) | Soil microbial communities from Loxahatchee National Wildlife Refuge, Florida, United States - Lox_Sample_2.2 | ecosystem: Environmental > Terrestrial > Soil > Wetlands | place: USA... | reverse complement strand
TTTCTGGCCCACGACATACTTGTCCAGCTCGGCGACGATTTCGCGCGGGGTGAGCTCTTCGAGGGAGAGTTCCTGATCTTCTGCGGTTCCGGGGAGATAAATGGCCATAATCCGCCTTTACGCGTGTAATTCTTCGATGGTGATCTTGTCGTTGGTGTAAATGCAGATCTGCCCGGCAATACGCAGAGCTTTTTCGGCAATGTCGCGCGCACCCAGGTCGGTGTTTTCCATAAGCGCCCGCGCTGCAGCCAAAGCGTACGATCCGCCGCTGCCGATGGCGGCGATACCCTCGTCCGGCTCGATCACATCTCCGGAGCCGCTGATGAGAAACGTCTGATTGAGGTCCGAGACGACCAGCAGGGCTTCAAGGCTGCGGAGCATTTTGTCGGTACGCCAGTCCTTGGCCAGTTCCACCGCGGCCCGGCCCAGATTGCCGGCGTACTGCTCAAGCTTGTTCTCAAAGCGGCTGAAGAGCGAGAAGGCGTCGGCCGTGGAACCGGCAAAGCCGGCCAGGATCTTGTCCTGGTAGAGACGGCGAATTTTCCGCGCGCTCTGCTTGAAAACGGCTTCGCCCATGGTCACCTGGCCGTCGGCGGCCATGACCACGCTGCTGCCCCGCCGTACGCAGATCACTGTGGTCGACCGGATCCGCGGGCCGTTGCCGGCCTGGCGCGAAGAAGATTGTGTTCTGACGGAAAAACGACCGCCCGAAGCGGCCGTTTCTGCAACTCTGCGATTCGCCATGTCTTTCCTGAGTATAGCGCAGCTACCAGTAACTACTCCGCTGCGCAATACCGCGATTGAGGGCCGCGAGTGCGGCGATTCTGAGCTATGCTGCACTTAGTCAGCACCTGATTTCCCATCCGGTTCCGGAGTTCCCGAATGTTGTCCCTTTCCCTGCGCGATCCCCATGTGATTGGGACAGTTGCGGCGTTCGTGGTTTGCGTTGGGGGAGCGGTCACCTATCTGGTTCTGCGGCGGCGTCCCACGGCGGATGAGATTGAACGCGAGAGGCGCGCGGAGCTGGTTCGGTCGGGCCGCATCATGGATGGGACGATTCTCGATATTTCGGAGTTCGAGGCACCGCCGGCGCCCGACCGTCCCGCGGGAATCCACTACATCCTCTACAAATACGAGATTGGCGGCGTCGCCTACGAGTCATCCCAGGACGTCTCTGCGCTGCGCGACCTGGTGAACCCCGCCGAACTGCGGCTCGGCTTTCCCTGCTCAGTCCGCTACGATATCCACCGGCCCGAGAACAGCATTGTGGTGGCGGAAAACTGGAGCGGCCTGCGCGACACGGCGCAGTCTGTCCCCACGCGGCCTGCGGTGGGACGAAAATCCCGGAACGCGGCGCCCGCTCAGTCGACCCAACCTCCCGGTCATACCATCTAAACTGAGGGAGTATGCACGTTCACGGCGCGAACACCCGAGCCATGCAGAAGGTGCTGCGCTTTTCCCTGATCGCCACCCTCGGCTACGTGCTGCTCACGCTGTTTGCCGGCCTGCGCTCCCACTCTCTGGCCCTCATCTCCGAAGCCGGCCACAATGCGTCCGATTCTCTGGCTCTGGTTCTGTCGTTCGTGGCCGTCTGGTTCCAGGCCCGGCCCGCGACCGATCGCAAGACCTACGGCTATCAGCGTGCCGGGGTTTTGGCTGCTTTTCTCAACGCGATTGCCCTGATCGTTATCGCCGGCTGGATCGCATTTGAGGCGATTCGCCGCTTCAGTTACCCGACTACGGTCCGACCGAGCATCATGATTTACGTAGCGGCGGCCGGGGTGGTGATGAATGGCGTCATCGCCGGGCTGCTCTGGCGGGTCAGCCACGACGTGAATATTCGAAGCGTGTTCATCCATATGCTGGGCGACACGCTTTCAACGGCAGCCGTGATCGTGGGGGGCGCCGTGATTCTGCTCACCGGGCGCACGTGGGTGGATCCGGCGCTCTCGCTCGGCATAGCGGCTCTGATTTTATGGTCTTCGCTCGCGATTATTCGCGACACCCTGAATATCCTTCTGGAAGGTACGCCGCGCGGAATCTCTCTTGTAGAGATCCGCAATACGCTGAATGCGATTGAAGGGGTGGAGGACGTGCACGACCTGCATGTCTGGAGTCTCGGTTCCAACAACCACGCTCTCTCGAGCCATGTCACGATCGCCGATATTCCGCCTTCAGAGAGCACCCGAATCCTGGCTGATATCAATCTGGTGCTGCGAGAGCAGTTTCGGATCCATCACACGACTCTGCAGTTTGAGCACGTGATCTGCGAGGTGGCTCATGGGTGCCCCGCAACCGTGGAGGCGCCCGATGAACACGCTCATCATCATCACTCCCACGGACACGCTCATTAGCGCCGTGACAATCAGGCCGTGAGGGGCGACGCCGCGGCGAAGGTTCGCGCAGGCAGGAAGACGCGGATACACGCTCCCGGCAACTCCGGATCGTCACTGCGCACGACCTGAATGGAGCCTCCGTGCTTCTGCACGATGCCCATGCTGATCCAGAGACCCAGGCCGGTGCCGTTCGCGCCTTTGGTGGTGAAAAACGGCTGGAACAGACGGGAGACGGTCTCCGGCGGGATCCCCGGCCCGCTGTCCGCAATCTCGATAAGAGCGCCCACACCCCTGAGCTCTCCGGCTTCCGCCCTTTGCACGCGAATACGAATGCGCCCTTTGGGGCCGGAGGCGTCCATGGCATTGGCGATCAGGTTTGTCAGCACCTGGCGCAGTTCGGCGGGAAAGCCTTCGACACTCAGATCATCGGCGATTTCGGTTACCAGGTGGATCCCCTGGTGCTGCAGCCGCCGGTCGAGCAGAAGAAGCACGCCGTCGACCAGCTCGCGCAACTGAATCTCAATGGGCGTTCTGGGTTCGCGGTAGAGGCTGAGCATGGTTCGGCTGATTTGCATGGTGCGCCCCAGCTCCTGCTGGGCGAGGCGAAGGTATTCCGCTCGCTTTTCCTGGTCGGTCTCCTCGTCGAGCAGGAAGTGCAGATTTGCGACCGAATCAAGGGGATTATGAATCTCATGGGCAATGCTCGCGGCCAGGCGGCCGGCGACTGCCAGCTTCTCGGAAGCCACCAGAGCCGACTGCATATGCCGTTCTTCGGTAACGTCGCGAAACACGAGCACCACGCCGATCATGTTGTCCGCCCCGCTCATGATCGGGGCCGCGCTGTCATCGATCACGAATTCCCGATTGTCGCGTGCGATCAGCACAGTGTGATTGGCCAGGCCGATGACTTTGCGCAGACGGCGCACCTTGGCCACGGGATTTTCGGCAGCTTGACGAGTTTCTTCGTGGATGATGCGAAAGACGGTCTCCAGCGGCTTCCCTCGAGCGTCGCCCAGAGTCCAGCCGGTGAGCTTTTCGGCGACGGCATTCATGAACGAGACCTGGCCATCGATGTCGCAGGCGATGACGGCGTCACCGATGGATTCCAGAGTGGTCTTGAACCACTGCTGGCTGTCGAAAAGTTCCTCCGAGCGCGCGGTGATCTCGGCGATCCGCCGCAAATAGCTCGCCGAAACAGCCCGGACATGGTGGCGGGTAAAAAATACGAGGATGGTGCCCACAGTGAGAAATGACAGAAGCAGGGAAAGCAGTTCGCGGCTCTGCAGCCACCGCGCGTAATGGTACTGTTGTTCGCGCCGGTTCGCCTCGCGCAGCTGCATCGCGCTGACCGTTGCTCGAATGGCGTCCATCATCGCTTTGCCGCGCTGATTCATTCCCGCGGCATTGAGCGCGGCGGCATCCTGATGGAGAACGGCATCGGCGAAACCCAGCCACTGGTCGTAGCGGCTGCGCAGCGTGGACAGCTGCGCCATCTGCACGGGATCGCCGGTCAGCATTTGTCGCAAATCGCTGAACCGGCTCTGGATCGGGCCCGCGGCGGCCTTCCAGGGCGCCAACATCACCGGATCGCCGGTTAGCTGGAATCCGCGGAGACCGGTCTCCTGGTCGATGAACAGGTTTTGCAGCTCCTGCAGCTCCGCTGTGACCCGGTCGCTGTGGTCCAGCTCGCGCTGGGCACGCGCCGTGACCTGAATCTGCCAGACAAGGAAACTCCCCAGGATGAGAAGCAGCAAAATGGGGAGAGCCACCAGCTGCCGGAGTGTTCGATTGAAAGCGATCGGTTTCATGAGATGAGCCCCGCGGCTGGCGAGCCGGCGGAGCGCAGCATCAGGCGCAGCTTCTCCAGAAGCTCGCGGGGCCCTTCGCCCTTCAGCAGCGTGACATCCACACGCTGCACGACCTCGGTTGGCAGGTTGATGTAGGCGGAGAGCAGCATAATGGGAACGTCGGGGCGCTCGCGGCGCATGGTTTCCGCCACCGCGCCTCCATCCATCTCCGGCATGTAATAGTCGAGGACGACGCCGTCGACTGTTTCCCCGCGGAAGAGCGCCAGGCCTGCGGCACCATCGATCGCCGTCAGCACCCGGTAGCCGGCGCGCTCCAGCACAGCCCTTCGGATCTGCAACCCGAGCGCTTCGTCATCAATGCACAGGATGGTCGGCACAGGCAAGAATCCTGATCACCTGCCGGGCCCGGACGCAAATCCGCAGCATCTTCAGGGCCGCTGGGGTTTACTGGAACATCAATGGCCGGAGTATAGCACCTGGAATTGCCGCAAACCATACAGAGAAAAGGTGAACCCGCAGGGAAGGATTGGGTCCGGCGGCCCTTCGGGGAGGATCCGGCCGGCCCTCGAAATTAACACAAGTTTTGCATTCTCTTTGCCCGTCTGCGATAGCCTGACCTCGACAGATCTGAAAGGACCCTCTCGCCTGTGAGCCAGACCGTCTTTGTGCTCGAAGATGACGCGGATATCGCCCGGCTGATTCAGCACCATCTGGAGGCCGCCGGGTTCGCGGCTCGGACCTATGCCAGTCCCGCCAGCCTGATTCCCGATGCCGAGCGGCAGGCCCCCGCCCTTTTTCTGCTGGACATTATGGTTCCCGGGGGGGATGGCCTTGACGTATGCCGCCGGCTTCGCAACCACCCGGCTCTGAGCGCCATACCGATCATCTTTGTCACGGCGCGGGCCGGGGAGAACGACCGTGTGCTGGGTCTGGAACTGGGCGCCGACGATTACATCACCAAACCCTTTGCTCCCCGCGAGCTGCTGGCCCGGGTGAAGGCGGTTCTGCGGCGTTTCGAACGCCCCTCGGCCCCGTCCGCTATCGCGTTTGAAGACGTGGAGATCGACGCGAGTGCGATGCAGCTGAAGGTGCGCGGCAATCTGACCACCACCACCGCCACCGAGTTCCGTCTGCTCGACTACCTCGCCCGGCATCCTGGGCGCGTTTTCAGCCGCGACCACCTGCTCGACGCGGTCTGGGGCGATGCCCGCTTCGTTACGCCGCGCTCCGTGGATGTGTATGTACGCCGTATCCGGGAAAAGATCGAAACCGACCCCGAAAACCCGCGCTACCTGAAGACGGTGCGCGGCGCCGGATACCGGTTCGAAATCCCCAAGGCGGCCGAGCGCGCCGCCAGCTAAGATTGCGGAATGACAATTCCGGAACTGCTGCAGCAGGAATTTACCGAAGAAAGCGCCAGCACCCGGCGCATTCTGGAGCGTGTACCCGAGGCAAGCTTCTCATGGAAGCCGCATGCGAAATCGATGACCCTCGGGCGGCTCGCCTCTCACGTGGCCGACCTGCCCAATCGCTGCGTCACAATTGCCACGACCGAGACATTCGTTCGCAACCCCGGAACGGCTCCTTTCCAGGCCGCATCCGCGAATGAGCTGCTGGTTCATTTCGATGAGGCGGCTGCGGGAGCCGAATCCGCGCTGCGCACCCTCCGCGAGGACCAGCTGCCCGCCATCTGGACGCTGAAGATCGGCGAGCAGACGATCGCCTCCCTGCCGCGCGCCCTGGCGCTCCGCCGCATTTTTCTGGATCACCTGATTCATCACCGGGGGCAGCTCAGTGTGTACCTGCGCCTGCTCGAGGTCCCGGTTCCAGGCATGTACGGGCCCTCGGCGGACGACGGGCGCTGATTCAGCCCTGCATGGCCTTCCGGAACGGGAGCAGGCGATAATGAATCCACCCAGGATGGCCGCGTGACCGGCAGAGTCTTTTCCAGATTGCTCTTCTCTTTCGTTCTGGTGCTCTGCATCGGAACCGCCATCCTCGACTTTTCCTTTCGCAACATCGTCGGGCATTCCCTCCACGAGGAGGCGCGAGTCGCCTCGATGACGGCGGATGAGCGGGCTGCGGCTCTGCACATTCTGCGGCGCGACCTGCTGACGGCTTCGCTGATCTCGCTGGTGGTCGCTACCCTGGTCTCCGCTCTGTTTGCCAGGCAGATGGCGGCGCGGCTGCGGCGCATCGTTGCTTTCTCGAACCGGATCGCCTCCGGAGACTTCACGGCGCGTATTGAAGAGGACGCCAACGACGAGATCGGCGAAGTCGCCCTGGCGCTGGATGCCACCGCCGGCCGCCTCGAACAGTCTTTCCATGCCCTGCAGAGTAAGCAGCGCGAGCTGGCGGCGTTGCTGGACTCGATGCAGGAAGCCGTCGTCGCCGTCAACGGAGCCGGACAGGTGAGCTGGTCCAACGCGGTGATGCAGCGCATTGCACCGGGCGCGGTGCGGGCGGGCAAGGCCCTGGTGGTCAGCGTGCGCGATCCGGAAATCCTGCGCTGCGTGGAGTCGGCCCTGCGGGAGCGCCGCATCGTCTCGGGACGGGCCATCTCCGTTGTCCCTGGCCGCGCCTACGAAGTGAGCGCCGCTCCCACACCTGACGGCGGGGCCGTGGCCGTGCTCCACGACGTGACCGAAATCGAGCGGGCCGAAAAAATGCGCCGCGACTTTATCGCCAATGTCTCCCACGAACTGCGTACGCCCCTGACCTCCATATCCGGTTACGTGGAGACGCTCCTCGAAGACGAGATGGAGCTGCCCGATCACGCCCGCGAGTTCATGGCCATCATCATGAAGAACGCGCGCCGGGTGAACCGGCTGACCGAAGATCTGCTGGCTCTGGCCCAGGTCGAGTCCGGCGAACACAAGCCGAAGGTGCAGCCGATTCGCTCATCAGCTCTCGTCCACGACGCGATTGAGTCGCTCGCCGGGATGACCGTCGACTCAGGAGTGGCGCTGGAGGCTGGCGACGATACGGACAGCCTGGTTCTGGCCGATGTCGACGCCATGACGCAGGTGTTCGGAAACCTCATCGAGAACGCGATAAAGTATGGGGCCTCGGGGCATCGGGTGATCGTCGGCGCGCGGCCGGTGGAGAACGCGGTGGAGTTTTACGTGCAGGATTTCGGTCAGGGGATGGCGTCGGAGCATCTGGATCGAATTTTTGAGCGCTTCTACCGCGTCGATAAGGCGCGATCTCGCGAATCGGGCGGCACGGGCCTGGGCCTGGCGATCGTGAAGCACATCGTGCTGGCGCATCGCGGGAGCATCCGCGTGGAGAGCGAGCTCGGCGCCGGGGCGACTTTCTTCTTCACGCTGCCCCAGGCGCCGATCGAGCCGGCGGCAGGCGTCGAAGAGCCGGCGGCCAAAGCCGAAATCCACTGACTCGCGCGATCCCCACTACAATGGGCTATGCCCTCCAGGACCGTCCACGCCGTCTGTTCGCATGACTGCCCGGACTCCTGCGGAGTGCTGGTCACCATTGATGAGGGTGGGCGGGCGACGCGCTTGCGCGGCGACCCGGCGCATCCGGTCACGCGCGGCTTTCTGTGCGGCAAGGTCGCGAAATACCTCGACCGCGTCTACTCACCGGACCGGCTCCTCTATCCCATGCGCCGGCGTGCCGGCGTTCCCAAGGGATCGCTTCCCTGGCGGCGCGAGGCGGAGTCGTTCGAGCGCATCTCCTGGGAGGAGGCTCTGGAAACCATTGCCGCCCGGCTGACCGCGGTAGCCGCCGAGCATGGTCCGGAGTCGATCCTTCCGTATTCTTATGCCGGGACGATCGGGCTTCTTGGGTACGGCTCCATGGACCGGCGATTTTTTCACCGCCTGGGCGCCTCCCAGCTGGCTCGAACCATCTGTTCGGAAACCGGTGGTCAGGCTCTGAAATCGGTCTACGGTCAGAAGATCGGCACTGATACCGAAGCCTTCAGCAAGGCAAAGCTGATCCTCGCCTGGGCGGCTAACATTCACGGCAACAACATTCATCTCTGGCCTTTCGTGGAAGAGTCGCGCCGCAATGGCGGCCAACTCGTGGCCATCGATCCCTATGCCACGCGTACCGCGCGAGTCGCCGACTGGCACATCCCCATCCGGCCGGGCACGGATTCCGCCCTCGCGCTTGGCATGATGCACATCCTGATCCGGGACCGGCTTTACGACGAGGATTACGTCGCCCGCTGGACGTGCGGCTTCGAGCCTCTTCGGGAGCGCGTGGATTCCTATCCTCCGGAACGGGTCGCGGCGATTACCGGCATCGCGGCGGCGGATGTGGAGCGGCTTGCCCACTTGTACGGGACCACGTCCCCCGCGGTGATTCGCCTGAATTACGGGGTGCAGCGAAGTGACAATGGCGGCGCGGCGGTCCGGGCGATTACGATGCTGCCCGCGCTGACCGGCGCCTGGAAACACTACGGCGGCGGACTCCAGCTCTCGACGAGCGGCGCCTTCGATTGGGACCGCAACGCGCTGGAACGCCCCGACCTGATGCTGGCCAGTCCCCTTGCCCGCCCGGCCCGGGTGGTCAACATGTCGGCACTCGGCGAGGCGCTCACCGAGCTGCGCGATCCCGCCGTCCACGCGCTCTTCGTCTACAACTCCAATCCCGCAGCGGTGGCACCCGATCAGTCATCCGTGCTGCGTGGACTCGCACGTACCGACCTCTTTACGGTGGTTCACGAGCAATTCTTCACCGACACGGCTGATTACGCCGATATTGTGCTGCCGGCAACCACCTTTCTCGAGCACCGTGACATTCAGGGTGCCTACGGCCACTATTACGTCCAGTTGTCGGAGCAGGCGATCGCGCCGCTGGGCGAAGCGCGCTCGAACGTCTGGCTCTTCTCGCAGCTGGGCCAGCGGATGGGCTTTTCCGAGTCCTGCTTCCGCGACACGCCCGACGATCTGATCGCACAGGCGCTTCGTTCTTCTGAGCCGGATCAGCAGCACTCCTGGATGGCCGGAATGACGGCCGAAACGCTGGCCAGTGAAGGCGGCATGCACCGCCTTCGCTTTTGTGAGGAGGGGAACGGTCGGCGGTTTCTGCCCTTTGCCGAAGGTCCTTTTGACACGCCCAGCGGCAGGATCGAGTTTTATTCCGCGACCCTGGCATCCCAGGGAGTTGATCCTCTGCCGGCTTTTCTGCCGGCGGCCGAGTCGCGGCACGTCGCCGCGCACGAGCTTTATCCGCTGGAGTTCCTGCCGCGCAAGGCGGACAACTACATGAACTCAACCTTTCCCAACCTGCCCGGGCACCGGGAGATGGAGTCCTCGTACAACGATGTTCTGGAAATCCATTCAGACGACGCTGCTGCGCGCGGTATCTCCGAAGGGGACGCGGTCGAGGTGTTCAACGATCGCGGCAGCCTCCGGCTGCGTGCTCACGTCAATGGCGCGGTGCAACCCGGAGTGGTGGCGGCGCGCCTGGACTGGAATAAGCTCTCGGCCGGCGGGCACAACGTGAACCTTCTCACCTCGCAGCGTCTCAATGACCTCGGAGGCGGTCCCGTATTCTATTCGGTCCTTGTTGACGTACGTCCCGCCGCGCCGTCTGATCTTCGGTAAACTGTTGCCAATTTCACCCCAGGCAGTTTCTGTCGCCATCGCCGCTGCACGGGGAAGGGACTGGAGTGATGCATCCCGTCGATGGCGCGCAGGGAGAGCCAACGGCGCTGCCCTGTGGAGAGGGAACGTTCAGCCCGGGATTGGCGTCGCCGCGCCTCGGTTTTGCGCTGATATAATCGCCTTTTCCCAAAGATTGGCCCGATTTTGAGCAGTGAGGGTGTGCTTATTTTTCCCGTGAACTCCTGGAGCACTGGCTCCCCGCACGTATTCAGCAGGAAATGGCGCCGGCTCCTGGGGCGCTCCCTGATGTTGGTTCTCCTTCTGGCACCTGTCGCGCCGGGTTCGCGTTTGTATGCGCAGGAGGACCAGGCGGCCGCGGCTCCCGCCAGCCAGCAGAAGATCATTGAGATCCGTGTCATTGGCGCGCGCCGCATTCCAAGGGAAACGGTGCTGGCCCGGATGTTCAGCCGAGTCGGCGAGCCGTTCGATCCCCTCACGGTCGAGCGCGACTTCAATTCCCTCTGGAATACCGGCTATTTCGAAGACGTGCGCATCGAGAAGGAGGACACGCCGCAGGGCATCATCCTCGACGTCTACGTCCGCGAGAAACCCACGATTCGCGACATTACCTACCCGGGCCTGAATTCCGTTACGCAGTCGGACTTGCTGGACCGATTCAAGAAGGAAAAGGTTGGGCTTTCTGTCGAGAGCCAGTATGATCCAGCGCGGATTGCGCATGCGGTCACGGTGATTAAGGAAATGCTGGCCGAACATGGCCACCAGTTTGCGACGGTGCGGCCCGAGATCAAGGACATCCCGCCGGCATCGGTTCAGCTGATCTTCCGCATCAAGGAAGGGCCGACCGTGAAGGTGGGAAAGATCTCCTTCAGCGGAAACCATCACGTCAGCTCCCGCAACCTGCGCGCAGCGATGCGCAACCTGCGGCCGGTCGGCATTCCGCATTCCATCATTTTTGAGAACCTGTTCGCGCGCACCTACGACGCCAGCAAGCTGGAGGAGGACTCCGAGCGGGTTCGCCTGGCCTACGAAGATCGCGGCTACCTGCGCGCCACGGTTGGCGAGCCACAGACGCACATCCGCAATGAAAGCGGTCTTTCCCTGTTCACCTTCCGCCCCCGCAAGGGCAAGCGGATCGATATCCATATGGACATCGAAGAGGGTGAGCGGTACCGCCTCGCGGCCATCAAATTCACCGGCAATACCGGCATGGCGAATCCTAAGGCGCTGCGGGCGATCTTCAACATCAAGGATGGCTCGGTCTTCAACGCAACCGCTTTCCGCAAAGGTCTCGACAATCTGCGCAAGGCGTATAGCCAGGACGGCTACATCGATTTCAGCGCGATCCCGACGCCGTCTTTCGACGACGCGAATCATACCGTGACGTGGACCATCGACTGCGACGAAGGTAAGCAGTTTACCGTTTCACGCATCGAGTTCCAGGGCAACACCGTCACCCGCGACTTCGTGATCCGCCGGGAACTGCTTCTCCAGGAAGGCCAGGTGTACAACAGCCACCTGTGGGAGCTAAGTCTGCTGCGCCTGAATCAGCTCCAGTATTTCAACGAGCTGCGCGTGGATCAGGATTCGGAAACCCACCAGAATACGGAAGCCGGGACGGTGGACCTCCTGCTCAAGGTTCAGGAGAAAGGCAAGAACTCCATTGGCCTCAACGGCGGCGTTAGCGGGCTGTCCGGAGCTTTCCTCGGGTTGAACTACCAGACCAACAACTTCCTCGGGCTGGGTGAAACCCTCAGCGTGCAGGCCAACGCCGGCAGTCTGAATCGCCAATTGCTGTTCGCCTTCAACGAGCCCTACGTCCGGAACAAGCCGCTCAACCTCGGCTTCCAGGTCTTCGACAGCAAGACGGACTTTAACGCCTCCAAGAGCTATTCCCTGAACGGCACCGGCGTCAACGAGAGTTCGGCCATCTCCTCGTTGCTGCAGAACTACAATCAGGGCCGCAAGGGATTCACCCTCTCCGCAAGCTACCCCCTGCGGCGCTTCAGCCTTTTTGGCTTTTCGCGCGTGGGCGCCACCTACTCCTGGGACAGCTCGACCGTCCGCGCTTTCAGCCAGGCGTCGAGCAACCTGTTCCAGATTCTGGCTTTCCGAAGCGGCATCCAGGGGCAGAACGCCCTGGAGGGCATCGTTACCAGCGCGGCGATGTTCAGCTATGACTCCAGCAACATCGACAGCAATTACCTGCCGCATAACGGTCAGTCGCTGGCAGCCACAGTACAAATCGCCGGCATCTGGGGCAGCGTGCGCTATGTGCGTCCGGTGGTTGAATACAAGCGGTTCACGCCGATGAAGGGGTTGTGGTTCAACAAGCAGGGCCGCAACACCCTCGGGTTGCGCCTGCAGACCGTTTATATCAGGGGATTTGGCGGCGATGTGGCTCCGCCTTTCGATCGGCCTTCGGCTGGCGGCGAGCAGGATATCCGCGGCTTCGACGTACGCACGGTATCCCCGTACGGATTCGTTCCTACCCGTGTGATGTTCGCGCTGACCAACCCCGACGGGAGCACGGTGCCTCGAGATCCAACCAATCCCAGCCTGGGCGCGATCGAGGTTCCTTTGCCCGTCTATGGCATCGCGACCATCGGAGGCGACGCCAACTTCACCGGCAACCTGCAGTACATGATCCCGATCTACGGGCGGACGGTGGGCTTTAACATCTTCGACGACTTTGGTATGGACATGGCGGTGAGTAACAGCCAGCTGCGCCAGAGCCCGGAAGGCATCGACGCGCTGAATTCGCCGCTCTACGGCTGCCCGAACTACATCAACGGAACATGCCAGGGCGGTCAGCAGATTCGTTTCAGCCCGACCATTGATCCCATTCCCGGCACGAATTATGTGCCTCGTGACTCGGCGGGTGGCGAGCTGGACGTGATGATGCCGATCATCAATGCTCCATTCCGCATCTATTACGCCGTCAATCCTCTGAAGCTCTTCACAAGCTTCAAGAGGCAGGACCTGATCACCCGCAGCATGTTTCCAGCCGGAGGCGCGGGCGACTACTCCTATGCCGAGGCTGAGCAGCTGTACAACGGCACCTACATCCTGCGGGAACCCAGCAAGACGTTTCGCCTGACTGTCGCCACGACCTTTTAGCCCCGCAAAAACGGGCCTTCGGTCACTCGACGCCCGGCCGGAGGCAAACCCGGTCGGGCGGAGGATTCGTTTGACGGCCTCTGCCCCCGGACCTATAATTTGCCCAAGTTCCTGAGAAGTTCTCTCTGTCCGCATCTTTTGCCTGCCGGGCGGAACTCAATGGCCCGGATCTGCTCCGGCGAGTCCTGGGAGCAGCGATGGGAGAGGGCAGGAATGTGGATCAAGCCACCCAGGAAACCCAAGGAGTTTGTGAATTCCATGAAGCGTTCGTTGTCACTCGTTTGCGTGCTCGCGTCCGGACTGGGCGTCGTAGCCGTTGCTCAGGCCGCTCCGGCAAAACCGGACCCAACCGCCGCCGCTGCCTCGGTTCCCGTCACAGGCGCCTCGAAAGTCGCCGTTATCAATTTTCAGCAGGCTGTCGGCCAGACCAACGAGTTTCAGCGTGACCTTGCTGACCTGCGCAAGAAGTACGAACCCCGGGAACAGCAGCTGCAGCAGGAAAACACCGAAATCGAATCCCTGAAGAAGCAGCTTCAGGACGCCGGCGCAAATATCAGCGACACAGACCGCCAGACCCGGCTCCGCTCCATCGACGACAAGACCAAGAGTCTGCAGCGCTCCGCCGAGGATCTTCGCAACGATGAGCAGAGCGACGGACAGGAAACTTTCCAGCAGGTCGGCCAGAAGGTCTACGACGTGATGGTTTCCTATGCCCAGCAGCAGGGCTTTGGTTTGGTGCTCGATGCCAGCCAGCAGAACAGCGGCGTCCTGTGGCCCTCTCCGCAATCGGACATCACCAAAGCGGTGGTTGAAGCCTATAACGTCAAATCCGGCATCCCGGCTCCGGCAGCGGTTCCCTCAGCGCCGGCCCCGCACGCCGGCACTACGTCCCGGCCGACACAGCGCACGTCAACGCCCCACTAAACCCACCCTCGCAGCAAAAGGGCGGCCTTCCCGGCAAACCGGAGGTCGCCCCGCTCCCTGTTCCCACTGTGGAAATCTTTGTGGAAGACTTCCCGCGTCGGCGAGGCAATGGGGACGAATGCGAGCAGCTGGTTCCCCCGATCTCGTAGCAGGTCGGGCAGAACTCTGATTTTTCAGCGGTTACGGAATCTCGGCAGCGCCCATGGCTCAGCAGCTCTCCTCATGAGCAACCCTTTCAGTTTTCCACAATCGCAGATAAACACCTGGTAAACGAGTCGTTCAGAACCCGATCGCTCTAGCGCACGATTCCCCGCTCCGACTTCTCGATAAAACCGACCAAATACTGAATATCCTCCGACTCCGCAGACTCCGTTCGCAGCTTTTCGAGCGCCTGGCTCGTGTTCATTTTTGCGGTGAACAGAAGGCGAAAGGCGCGATGCAAGGCTCGGATTCTCTGATCGTCAAATCCTCGCCGCTTCAGACCCACTTTGTTGATTCCAAAAGGATGGGTTTCGCGGGTGGCCGAGGTCAGCGAAAACGGCGGAACATCCTGGGTGATAACCGTTCCGCCGCCGATATAGGCGTGCCGCCCAATCCGGCAGAACTGGTGAACGGGACACAGGGCCCCCACGGTCGCATAATCTTCGACGATAACGTGACCCGCGAGCGTCGCGCTGTTGGCCAAGATGCAGTGGTCGCCGATCACGCTGTCGTGCCCGATGTGCGAGTAGGCCATGATCAGGCAGCCGCTGCCAATTACTGTTGCGCCTCCGCCTCCGGCCGTACCCCGCGAGATCGTCACGCATTCGCGAATGGAGTTATCGTCACCCAGCGTTACGCCGGTGGGTTCGCCGCGATACTTCAGGTCCTGCGGAGCGACCCCCACGCACGCGAACGAGAAAAAGGTGTTGCGCGCTCCCATCCGCAGATGGCCATCCAGGACCACATGCGAAACCAGTTCGCATGCCTCGCCGAGGACGACGTCGGGCCCGACCGTGCACCAGGGCCCGACCGTGCAGGAATCGGG
>Ga0335073_10008003_pt1 | contig 14807 bp, 13 predicted proteins | sample Lox_Sample_22_FD_207093 | JGI IMG/M metagenome (GOLD analysis project Ga0335073, IMG submission 207093) | Soil microbial communities from Loxahatchee National Wildlife Refuge, Florida, United States - Lox_Sample_2.2 | ecosystem: Environmental > Terrestrial > Soil > Wetlands | place: USA... | reverse complement strand
ATTTTGTCGCGGGCGGCGGCGGGGATTCGCGGCAAGACGATCATCATCAATTTGCCGGGGAGCCCGAAGGGAGCGGTCGAGTCGCTCGACGCGATCGCGGATTTGTTGCCGCACGCGGTGGAGATTTTGCACGGCGCAAGGCATTAAGTCTCCGCGCTGGGCAAGTGGCGGGTTTTCGGATTGCACCCCGGGTGTGCCGCGCCTACGGCGCTTGGGTTCTTTTCTGGTTTTGGTTCCCAGGCCTTACGGCCTGGGCTAAATTGTGCCGCGCGTACCGCGCTGGTGCGGATTTCATTTGCGAATGTGCGGCGAATGGACGAACGGGTTGAAGAGTCTCTCGCAGAAACATCGCTCTGGTGCCAACTGAGTGCCGCCCACAAAGGCGCCCGCCTGAAAGCGAGGCGGCCGCTACAAAATCGAAGAGCCGGCGGGACGCCGGCGCTACGCAAACCTTTCCTTGGCAAGACTCTATCCGGCTACAATTAGTTATGCCTTCCGAGAATCCTGACGCCGGCAAGCGGGCGACGTCGATGCAGCAGGTGTCGATGGCGATCGAGCTGCCGTTCGTGATGGTGGCGTGGATCGTGGCCGCGGGGGCCGGGGGATATTTTCTGGACCGGTGGCTGCACACGGCGCCGTTCCTGATGCTGGTGGGCGGCGCGGGGGGATTCGGGCTGGGGATGCGGGATCTGCTCAGGAGACTTTCGAGCGGGGCGAAGCGAGGCGGGGGGAATGACGGGGGATAGCGCCTATTACGCGGCGGCGGAGCGGCGGATCGAGTACGTGACGCTCGGGCTGGGGGCGGCGGGCGCGATCGGCGCGGCGGTACTGTGGAGCGGGCGGGCGGCGGCGGGAGTGGCGGCGGGCGCGGTGCTGGCGTGGCTGAATTACCGGTGGCTGAAGCTGGGAGTGGGCGCGCTGACGGGGCTCTCGAAGGCGCAGGCGGGCGCGGAAAAAGTGCACGTTCCGACGAGCGTTTACTTCAAATTCATGGGGCGCTACGTTTTGCTGATCCTCGGAGCGTATGTTATCCTTACTCGATTCAGCGTGCCTGTTGCGAGCCTGCTAGCGGGATTCGGCGCGGTGGTGGCGGCCGTTCTGCTGGAAGTGGTGGCGCAACTGTTTCGAATTCCACATACGAATTCCTGACCGGGACGAATGGAACAGCCAATCTGGGTTGATGTGATCGCAAACCGCCTGCTGGGCAAACCGGCGGCGGCGTTGCTCGCGGGGCTGCATATCACTCCCGCGAATCCCGCGTATCCGATACCGAATCACGTGGCGATGGAGCTGTTGGTGCTGCTGGTCGCCGTGATTTTCTTCCTGTGGCTCAAGGCGAGTATTTCGGTGGACCGTCCCGGGGCCGTGCAGCAGGTGATGGAGATGATCCTGACGAACCCGATGGGCGTGGGGATCAAGGACCTGATCCACGACAACATCCCGCACGGCGGCGATCAGTACCTGCCGATGATTGGGACGATCGGCATCTTCATTTTGATCTGCAACCTGATCAACATTATTCCAACGCTCGATGCGCCGACGGCGACGGTGACGGTGCCGCTCGGATGCGCGATCATCGTATTCGTCTATTACAACCTGGTGGGCCTGATGAAGCACGGGCCGCTCGGACACGCGAAGCATTTTCTCGGTCCGATCCTGCCGATGGCTCCGCTGATGTTTCCAATCGAGGTTTTCAGCCACACGTTCCGGCTGCTCTCGCTGACCGTTCGTCTTTGGGTGAACATGCTGGTGAGCGAGATGCTGTACGTGATCTTTCTCGGGATGATGCTGGAGATTTACATTTATACGGCCAAGCTCGGGGCGGTGGGACACGTGGCGGCGATTTTGCCGCTGGGCATTCCGCTGATCTTCATCATCCTGCACTTTTTCGTGGCGATTTTGCAGGCGTTCGTTTTCACGATCCTGCCGATTATTTATGTGGCGGGCGTGGCGGGCGAAGAGCACTAGATAACGACGAAATACGAAATTCGAAAAGCGATTCATTCGGGCATCTTTTGTCTGGCATCAAGGCTGCTGCAGCGTGAGGCCACCGTCCCCCAGGGCGGCGGGCAACCACCAACTGGCGGCAAATTCATAAGAGGAGAACACGAATGAAAAGGTGGGCGTTGTTTCTGATGGCTGTGATCGCGGTGGTGCTGATCGCTCCGGCGGCATTCGCGCAGGGCGGCGGCGAGGCGGCGGCTTCGACGACGAACTGGGTGGCGCTGGCAGCGGGCTTTTCGATGGCGATCGCTTCGGCGGGCGGCGCGCTCGGGCAGGGCATCGCCACGGCGCATGCTTGCGAAGGGCTGGCGCGGAATCCGGGAGCGGAAGCGGCGATCCGGTTCGCGCTGATTCTGGGTCTCGTGCTGATCGAGTCGATGGCGCTCTATACGTTTGCCATCATCTTCCTGAAGGTGAAGTAACAAGCAGACGAACGAAGTTTTTCTCGACAACAGGGCCCGGGGACGAAAGTCTCCGGGCCTTTGTTTTTTGGAGGAAAAGGAGGCTACGGAGATGAGCGACGGCAGTGCGGGACTCGGGATCACGCGGGTGGGGCAGGTGGCGATCAACGCGCAGGACGTGGAGCGAGCGACGGCGTTCTATCGCGACGTGCTGGGGCTGAAGTTTCTTTTCGCGGCGGGGCAGCTGGCGTTTTTCGATTGCGGCGGAGTGCGGCTGATGCTCGACAAGCCGGAGAAAGCGGAGTTCGTCCATCCGAGTTCGATTTTGTATTTCAGCGTGGCGGATATTCAGGGGGCGCACGGGAAGCTGGTCGAAGCGGGAGTGGAGATCGTCGGCGAGCCGCACATGATCGCGAGAATGCAGGACCACGATTTGTGGCTGAGTTTTTTCCGGGACACGGAGGGGAACGTGATGGCGTTGATGAGCGAGGTGAGGCGGGCGGCGTAGCATGTGGCGTGCGCGGGGAGCACGCCGGGGCAAGCCCAGGCGGCAAACGGCGGGAGCTCGCTCCCGCGCTCCAGACGCAACGGCCAAGGCCCGCTTAGTGGAGGGGGAGGGAGAGGGCGGCGGCGTGGGCGAGGGAAAGGACGCGGCTCGGGAAGATGCCGAGGTACAGAGTGCCGGCGGCGGCGAGGGCCAGAGCAACCGTGAGCGCGGGCGCGACGGGCGTAGGCGTGTATTCGGTCGAAGGCTCCCAGAAGTACATCGCCACGATCACGCGCAGGTAGTAGTAGGCGCCGATGACGCTATTGATTGCGGCAAACACCACAAGCCAGACGATCGCCGAGCCATATCCCGGGACCGAGTGCGAGTCGAGCGCGGCCTGGAACGCGAAGAATTTCCCGAGGAAGCCCGCCGTGGCCGGAAGGCCGAGCAGCGAAAGCAAGAAGAGCGAGAAGCAGGCCGCAAGCACGGGCTGGCGCCGGCCGAGGCCGGCGTAGTCGCGAAGCGAGAGGTGCTCTTCGTTTTTCTGGCCGAGGTGAGCGAGGACCAGGAACGCGCCGACCTTCATCAGGACGTAGGCGGCGAGATAGAAGAGCACGGCGGCGACGCCGAGGTCGCTCGCGGCGACGAAGGCGACGAGGATGTAGCCCGCGTGCGCGATCGAAGAGTAGGCGAGCATGCGCTTAACATTGACCTGCACGAGGGCGGCGAGATTGCCGACGAACATCGTGAGCAGGGCGGAGATCCAGATCATCCAGAACCACGTCCCGTTAGCCGCACCGAATGAGACGTAGAAGATGCGCACCATGAGGGCAAACGTGGCGGCCTTGGGCGCCGAGGCGAGCAGCGCTGTGACGGGCGTGGGCGCGCCCTCGTAGACGTCGGGCGCGTAGACTTGGAAGGGCGCGGCGACGACCTTGAATCCGAGGCCGACGAACATCAGGCCGATGCCGAGAATCGCGAGCGCCGGGAGAGCGTGTCCCGCGGAATCGAGACTCTCAAGGTAGGACTGCACCTGATCGATGCGGGTGGTGCCGATGGCGCCGTAGATCATGGCGATGCCGTAGAGGAAGAATGCCGTGGCGAACGAGCCGAGAAGGAAATATTTCATCGAGGCTTCGTTGGACACGAGAGCGCGGCGGCGGAAGCCGGCCAGAATGTAGCTCGAAATGGAGCTCATCTCGAGGCCGACGAAGGCGGTGACGAGCTCGTTGGCGCCCGCGAGAATCCCCATGCCGGCGGCGGCGAAGAGCACGAGCGCGTAGTATTCACCGCGCGAGATGCCTTCCTGCTCGAGATAGTCGATCGATCCGAGAATCGCGAGCGCGGCGGCGGCGATCACGACGACATGGACGAAGATGCTGAAGGTGTCGTCGCTGATCAGATTGCTGTAGGCCATACCCATATGGCGCGCGGGGAAGTAAAGGGAGGCGAGCGCCGCGAGAGCGCCGACGAAGCCGAGCCATCCCAGTGCGCGTTGTTGATGGTTCGGAACGAGCGGGTCGATCGCCATGATCAGGATGCCGAAGACGCAGAGCACGATTTCGGGCAGGAGGCGCAGGACGTTGGCGTACTGCTCGGGAGAGAGATGCATTACTGCCGCACCTGCCTTCCCGGGGGCGGCGCGGCGACAGCGTTATCGCTGACGGGGTGCAAGACGGCGCCGTGCAAGGTAGGGCAGCAGAGCAGAGGCGCGCGCGACGACGCGGTGTGCGCGCTGGGCATCTCGTCGAGGATGTTGGCGACCGAGGCCTCCATGCGCCGCGTGAAGAGCGGCGAGGCGATGCCCATGAAGAGAATGGCGACAGCCATGGCCACGAGAATTACGCGCTCGCGGCGCGAAGCATCCGGCAGGGTGCGGTTCTTGTCGACGGTGACTTCGCCGAGGGCGACGCGCTGGTAGGCCCAAAGCAGGTAGATCGCGGAAAGCACGGCGCCGCTGGCGGCCCAGGAAGCCCAGGCGTGATTCGCCTGGAACGTTCCGATGAGGATCAGGAATTCGCCGATGAAGCCGTTGAGCGGCGGCAGCGCGAGCGAAGAGAGCGCAATAAACAGGAAGAAGGACATCAGCACGGGCATGGGCGTCGCGAGGCCGCCGTATTCCTTTATTTCGTGCGTGTGACGGCGATCGTAGAGCATGCCGACGGCGAGGAAGAGCGCGCCGGTGGAGACGCCGTGATTGAGCATCTGGTAGATCGCGCCCTGGATGGCCGTCGACTGAAACGCGAAGATTCCGAGGACGACGAAGCCGAGGTGGCTGACGGAGGTGTAGGCGACGAGGCGCTTCAGGTCGGTCTGCACGGTGGCGACGAGCGCGCCGTAGACGATGCCGATGATCGCGAGCACGGCGATCGTGGGCGCCATACGGTGCGCCGCGTCCGGGAAGAGCGGCAGGCAGAAGCGCAGGATGCCGTAGGTGCCGAGTTTGAGCATCACGCCCGCCAGGATCACGGAGCCGGCGGTGGGCGCTTCGGTGTGCGCGTCGGGCAGCCAGGTATGCAGCGGGAAGAGCGGAACCTTGATCGCGAACGCCAGGAAGAAGGCGCCGAAGAGAAGCAGCTCGGTATTCGGCGGGAACTGAATCTGGCCGGTATGGATCAGGCCGAGGATATCGGGAAAATCGAAGGTGTTGGCTTCGTTGTAGAGCCACAGGATCGCGACCAGCATCAGGATCGAGCCGAACATCGTATAGAGAATGAATTTGACGGCGGCGTAGATGCGGCGCTCGTGTCCCCACATGCCGATCATGAAGTACATCGGGATCAGCGTGAGTTCCCAGAAGACGAAGAAGAGGAAGAGATCGAGCGAGACGAAGACGCCGATCATGGCGGTTTCGATCACGAGGAGGGAGATGAAGAAGCCCTTCACGTTTTCGCGGATCGATTCCCAGGAGCAGAGGATGGCGAGCGGCGTGAGGAACGTGGTCAGCAGGACGAGGAAGATGCTGATGCCGTCGACGCCGATATCGTAGTGAATCGCGGCCTGGCCCGCCTGGCCGATCCAGTCGTAACGTTCGCGAAACTGGAAGGCGGCATTACCCATTTCGAAACCGCGCAGCAGAAAGAGCGAAATCAGAAACTCGAAAACCGAGGCGGCGAGCGCGATACGGCGAATCCAGATGTGATCGTCGGAACGCAGCACAAGGAGCGCCGCGACGCTGAAGAGCGGCAGGAACGTGATGACCGTCAGAAGATGTGGCTGTGTGCCCACGCTAGCGCATCCCCAGAACTGCGAACAGCAAGACCGCAAAACCAACCGCGCCGATGATGACCCACGCAGCGTAGCTGCGCATATTGCCCGACTGGATCTTGCGCAGCTCGCCGCCCGATTCGCGCGCGGCGGCAGCGACGCCATTGACCGTGCCGTCGATCACGCGCTCGTCGACGACGTGCCAGAGCACGTTGGTGGAAATCCAGAGGAGCGGGCGGACGATGAGAGCGGCGTAGATTTCGTCGACGTAATACTTATGAAAGATCAGCGTGTAGAGGCCGTGCAGGCTCTTGGCGAGGCGCTTGGGAGTGTCTGGACTCTTGACGTAGAACCACCAGGCGACGAGCAGGCCGAGGATACCGACGATCACGGGCCAGCCGGTGAGCGCATGAAGCAGGTCCATCCCCGGGGTCGGCGCGCTGTAGCCAGGCGGAAGCAGATTGGGATCGACAACTCGGACGCTCACCACCGCGGTGGCGGGCGCATACATCGAGAAGACAGGGTCGAGGAATTTTTCGAAGTGATCGATACCGCCGATCAGCTTCGGAGCGGCGAACCAGCCGCCGAAGATCGAGAGGAACGCGAGGATCATCAGCGGCACGGTCATGTTGAACGGCGACTCGTGGACGTGCACGTGGTGCTCGTCGTAGCGCGGCTTGCCGAAGAACGTGAGGAACACGAGGCGGAACATATAGAACGACGTGAGGAGCGCGCCGACGACGCCGAGCAGCCAGAGAACCAAATTCGCGTGCGGGCCGGATTGCGCGGCTTCGAGGATTTCGTCCTTGCTGAAGAAGCCGGCAAAGCCGGGGATGCCCGCGATGGCGAGCGTAGCGATCAGCATCGTCCAATAGGTGATAGGAATCTTTTTGCGCAGGCCGCCCATTTTCATCATGTCCTGCTCGCCGCCCATGGCGTGGATGACGCTGCCGGCGCAGAGGAAGAGCAGGCCTTTGAAGAAGGCGTGCGTCATCAGATGGAAGATCCCCGCTGCGTAGGCGCCGACGCCGCAGGCCAGGAACATGTAGCCGAGCTGCGAGACGGTGGAATAGGCGAGAACTTTCTTGATGTCGGTCTGCGTCAGGCCGATGGTGGCCGAATAGAAAGCAGTGATCGCGCCGACGATGGCGACGATCAGCATGGCGACGGGCGCGCGGGAGAAGAGCGGGTTCATGCGCGCGACCATGTACACGCCGGCGGTGACCATGGTGGCGGCGTGGATCAGGGCGCTGACGGGCGTGGGGCCTTCCATGGCGTCCGGTAGCCAGACGTAGAGCGGTAGCTGCGCGGATTTGCCGATCGCGCCAGTGAAAAGGAGGATGCAGATCGTGGTGAGCACGCCTTCGGAGATGGGAGTTGCGGCCACGGACTTGAAGATCGTGGTGAAATCGACGGACTGGAAGACGGCGAAAATGAGCAGGATGCCGACGGTGAAGCCGAAGTCGCCGATGCGCGTGGTGATGAAGGCTTTCTTGCCGGCGTCGGCGGCGGATTTCTTGAGGAACCAGAAACCGATCAGCAGGTAGCTGCACAGGCCCACGCCTTCCCATCCGACGAACATCACGATGAGGTTCGCGGCGAGAACGAGCGTGAGCATGAAGAACATGAAGAGGTTGAGATAGCTGAAGAAGCGGTAGTAGCCGCCTTCGTGGGCCATGTAGCCGGTCGAGTAGATATGGATCAGCATGCCGACGAAGGAGACGGTCAGCAGCATGACAACGGTGAGCTGATCGACCTGCAAGGCGAAATCGACGCGGAACGTGCCGGCGGTCATCCAGGTGAAATAGTTGCCGACGTAGGGAATTTGGTCCGCGGCGAGATGCGAAAACTCGCGGACAAGTTCGGCGACGGAGAGAAAGGCCAGCGAAACCGAGCCGATGGCAACGGAATTGACGGCGGATTTCGACCAGTTCTTGCCGAAAAGGCCGTTGACCGCCGAACCGGCCAGCGGCAGCGCGAGAATAATCCAGAGATGGTTGAGTATGGGCATCAGAACTTGAGCTGGTCCACGCGCTCGACGTTGAGCGACTCGCGGTTGCGCGAAAGCATAATGACGATCGCCAAGCCGACAGCCGCTTCGGCGGCCGCGACGACGATCACGAAGAAGACGAAGACGAGACCATCGAGCTGATTGCGCGCCCGGGCGAAGGCAACGAAGGCGAGATTCACCGCGTTGAGCATCAGCTCGATCGACATGAAGACGGTGATGACGTTGCGCTTGAACACGAACGCCACCACGCCCAAACCAAAGAGGATGGCGCTCAGCACGAGATAATAGGAAACGGGAACGTTCACTCTTCTTTCCTCGCAAGAACCATGGCACCCAGGATCGCGATCAGGATCAGGATGGAGGTCGCTTCGAACGGAAACAGATACGACGTGAAAAGCAGCCGGGAAAGATCGACGGTCGAAAAGCCCGTCGTCTGGCCGGGGCCGCTGGCGGCGGCCCCGGCGACGGGCGAATGCCAGAGCCAGTGGGCGATGAAGAGCAGCAGCACGAATGCGAGCGGCAAGCCGGCGAATTTCGCGAGCTTGCTGAAGTCGGTGCGCTCTTCGACGCCCATATTGAGCAGCATGATGACGAAGACGAACAGAACCATGATCGCGCCCGCGTAGACGAGGATCTGCACGGCGGCAATGAATTCGGCGCCGAGAAGCAGATAGAGCGTGGCGAGCGCCGTCATGACAAGGATCAGCGAGAGCGCGCTATGAATCGGCTCGCGCGCGAGAATCACCATCACGGCGCCCGCCACCGCGAGGAACGAAAAGAAAAAGAAGACGATCAGGGGCAGGTTCATCCGGCGCCTCGCATGATGAAGTAGAGCACCACGATGGCGGTGCCAACGAGATTCGCGAGGGATACGGGCAGGAGCAGCTTCCAGCCGAAGGACATCAGCTGGTCATAGCGGAAGCGGGGCAGAGTGCCGCGCATCCAGATGTAGAAGAAGAGGATCGCGACGATTTTCGCGGTAAACCAAAAGACGCCCTGGATATAGCCCGCGACGACCGGGATCATGCAGAGCGCTCCGCCGCCGAGGCAGAGCAGAGTGACGACGGCGAACTGAAGACGGGCGAGACCGCGCATCGTGGTAATCGTGTCAACCAGGCAATAGAGGCCGAGCGCGATCAATCCGAGACCGGGCAAGTAGAGCTGCCACTTCCAGGAATCGGGGAAAGGCGAGAGCCAGCCGCCGAGAAAGAGAATGGTGGCGAGGCAGGAGACGGTGATCATGTTCGCGTATTCAGCCATGAAGAACATCGCGAACTTGAAGCTCGAATATTCGGTGTGGAAACCGGCGACGAGCTCGGTTTCCGCCTCGGGCAAGTCGAAAGGGATGCGGTTCGTTTCGGCGATGGCGGCCGTGAGATAGCAGAGGAAGCCGATGATCTGCGGAAAGATGTGCCACCTGGGAATGAACGGCAGGTAGCGAAAATAGCCCTGCTGACCCTCGATAATGCCGTTGAAATCGAGAGTGCCCGCGAGGAGCAGCACGCCGACCACCGAGATCGTGAGCGAAACTTCGTAGCTGATCATCTGCGCGGAGCTGCGCAGGCCGCCCATCAGGGGGTATTTGCTGTTGGACGACCACCCCGCCAGTGCGACGCCGTATACGCCCAACGACGTGACCGCGAAAAGGAACAGCAGGCCGATATCGATATTCGACACCACGAAAACGGGCTGGCCGAGAAGCGTGACGCTCGGCGGGCCGAACGGAATCAGCGCGAGCGCGGTGAGCGCCAGGGAAAGGGCAAGAAACGGCGCGAGCGTGTAGACGAGACGGTCCGAAACCGGAGGCGTGACGTCTTCCTTGAAAAGAAACTTGAGACCGTCGGCGAGCGGCTGCAGCAGGCCGTGGGCACCAACGTAGTATGGGCCCCAACGCGACTGGATATGCGCGATGACCTTGCGCTCGAGCCAGGTGAGATAGGCCAAGGCCGTCATGACCACGAACAGCAGGACGGCGATCTTGACTATCGATACCACCAAGATTGGGTGCTGGGAGATGAACTCCACGGCTTCTCTTTCGCCTCGCTGGTCGATGTGAGCCTGGAACAGTAGCGGCCCAGGGTGCCGCTCGTAAAGAGATAATCGTGTGACGAGAAAACCGTGCCCGGAGGCACGTCGTAAGCCGGTTCTACATTCCTGCAAGATGCGGCGGCCAATTCCGCGCCGCCCGCGAGCAAGCCGGGCTGGGCGAGATTGTAGCCCGGCACATTCTGGCGAATCTCCTCGAGGGCCGCTTCGGGCGTTCGCAGGCGGATCGGCGTGCCCAACCCAAGCATCGCGAGCTGATGCGAAAGAATGCGCAGCAGGTCGAAATCGCTGCGCGGACCCTGCGGATCGATGGCGCGATGGGTCAACTGGACCTCGCCCGCCGTGTTGGTGAGCGAGCCGTCTTTCTCGTAGGTCGAGGCGGCGGGCAGGACAACATCGGCGCGCTGAGCGGTTTCGGTCAAGAACATGTCCTGCACGACGAGCAGATCGAGCCCCGCGAGCCGATCAGGAGCGGAGGCCGCGAACGTCTTGAGCGGATTCGCGCCGACCACGTAGAGGACTTTGAGGCTGCCGTTCAATGCGGCTTCGACGATTGTGGGCGCGGCGAACCCGGGCTCGGGCGATATCGCGCCGCCCCAAAGCTTTTCGAAGCGGGCGCGTTCGGAGGAATCGGAAAGCGGGGCGTAGCCGGGCAAGCGATCGGGCAGAAGGCCCATGTCCGCGGCGCCGCGCGAATTGGCGTAGTCGCCGAGCGCGATGAATTTCGTCTTGCCGCCGAAGCGCGCGCCGAGCGAAACCAGGTCGCGAATCGCCGCGCCTTGAATCTCCGCGCCGAACAGGACGACGACATCGTTTTCGGCTTCGAGCGCGGCTTTGAGTTGCACCAGCGCTTCGGTGGTTTTGACGTCGAAATCGCCCTTTTCGGTAGCGAGCCAGCGGATCGCGGCACGTTCGCCGCCCGCAGCGGGAACTTCGACGGCGATCCTGGCCTGGCGATGAATCTTGCTCGGGCGGCTATCGATGGCGTAGAGGCGCAGGCCGCGATGATGGAAGCCGGTGCGAATCTGCCAGGCGACGAGCGGATTCTGCTGGGTCACATCGTTGCCGACGACGAGCACGGCGCTCGCGTTGTAGATGTCGGACATCGTCGCGAGGGAATTCTTCGCGTTGGGGCCGAGGGCGGCGGCGAGGCCGGCGTAGTCGGCGGTGCGATGGTGGTCGACGTGGTTGGTGCCGAGGGTGACGCGCGCGAAGCGATTGAGCAGATAGTTTTCTTCGTTGGTGGTGTGATTCGACCCGATCACGCCGATCGCGGAAGGGCCGTGGGCCGCGTGCGCCTGCTTGAGGCGGCGCGCGACTTCTTCGAGGGCGTCTTCCCAGCTGGCGGGTTCGAGCGAACCATTGCGGCGGATGAGGGGCTGACGGATGCGCTCGGGATTCGAGGTAAAGTCGAAGCCGAAGCGGCCCTTCGCGCAAAGGAATTCGCCGTTGAAGCCGGAATGATCACGGTTATTCGCGCGCAGGATTTCGTTGTTGCGGACGCTGAGCGTGGTCTTGCAGCCGTTCGAGCAGTGCGCGCAAGGCTCGCCGACGTAGGTCATTTCCCACGGCCGCGTCTGATAACGATAGGTGCCGCTGGTGAGCGCGCCGACCGGACAGATGTCGATGCACATGCCGCATTCTTCGCAGGCGAGAGCGCCGGGTTCGTTGGGCAGGATCACGCTGTGGACGCCGCGGGAGCCGACGCCGAGAGCTTTCACGTCCATGCCTTCGTCGCAGACGCGGACGCAGCGGAAGCAGAGGATGCAGCGCGGCGCGTCGTAGTAGACGAGCGGCGACCATTTTTCTTCGGGGTAGTGCAGCTTTTCTTCGGCGAAGCGGGTCTTGTCGAGGCCGTAGCGGAAGGTCATGTCCTGCAATTCGCACTCGCCGCCCTTGTCGCAGACGGGGCAATCGAGCGGATGATTCGAGAGCAGGAACTCGATCATGTCCTTGCGGGCCTTGTGGACCTGGTCGGTGGCGGTGCGGACGACCATGCCGTCGGTGGCGACAAGGGTGCAGGCGGTCTGCAACTTGGGCATTTTTTCGACTTCGACCAGGCACATGCGGCAGGCGGCGACGGAGGACGGCGTGACGCCGGGGTAGTAGCAGAATGAGGGGACCTCGACGCCGGAAGCCTTGGCGGCTTCGATGACGAGCGTGCCGGCGGCGGTGGTGATCTGACGGCCGTCGAGCGTGAAAGCGATCTGTTTTTGTTCCGCCATAGTGTTTAAGACTCGAAATCAGGAAAGCGAAATTTGAAATTCGAGATTTCAGATTTCAAACAGCCTCATGACAAAAAGCGCCACGAGCCCAGGGCTAAAGCCCAATTCTACGAGCCTGCTTTCCGCGGGCCTAAAGGCTCGCGCTTCCACCGAAAACCTCACGGCGAAGGCGGCCGTGAGCTACATCAAACCGCAGCCTAATGCGCGGCGGCGAAAACGTCCGCGGCCTTGTATGCGCACTTGCCCTGCAAGTGATCCTCGAACTCGTTGCGCCACTTCTTGACGATGCTGATCGTCGGCAGCGCGGCCGCGTCGCCGAGCGGGCAGAAGGTGCGGCCGAGCATGTTTTTCGAGAGCTCGTCGATCAGGGGAATATCTTCGGCGCGGCCGCCGCCCTCGTGGAAGCGGTCGAGCATCTTGCGCAGCCAGGTGGTACCTTCGCGGCAGGGAATGCACCAGCCGCAGGACTCGTGCGCGTAGAAGTGCATGATGCGGCGCGCGACGTCCACCATGCAGGTATCTTCGTCGATGATGACCGTGCCGCCCGAGCCGAGCATCGAGCCGATTTTGGCGACGGAATCATAGTCCATCGCGACGTCGATTTCATCGGCGGAAAGCAGCGGGCAGGAGCTGCCGCCGGGAATCACGGCTTTGAGTTTCTTGCCGCCAAGCATGCCGCCGGCAACTTCATCGATCAGGCGGCGCAGGGGGAAGCCGAGCGGAAGCTCGTAGATGCCGGGGCGATTGACGTGCCCGGAGATCGAATAGAGGCGCGTGCCGCCGTTTTTCGGGGTGCCGAGGCCCGCGTACCATTCGCCGCCGCCGTTGATGACGGCGGGGATGGTGCTGAGAGTTTCCACGTTATTGATGATCGTCGGGCATCCGTAGAGGCCGACCACAGCCGGGAAGGGAGGCTTGATGCGCGGGTAGCCGCGCTTGCCTTCGAGCGATTCCATCAGAGCGGATTCTTCGCCGCATTCGTAGGCGCCCGCGCCGGTGTGCGTGAAGATCTCGAAATCGAAGCCGCTGCCCAGAATATTCTTGCCGACGTAGTTTCCGGCGCGAGCTTCTTCGAGCGCCGTGTCGACGATGCCGATCAAATAGCGGTACTCGCCGCGAATGTAGATATAACCCTGATTCGAGCCGATGGCGCGGCCGGCGATGACCATGCCTTCAATGAGCTGATGCGGGTCAAGCTCGAGAAGCGGGCGGTCCTTCGAGGTGCCGGGCTCGCTTTCGTCGGCGTTGCAAAGGACGTATTTCGGCTTGCTGGTGTCTTTGGGAACGAAGCTCCACTTCATTCCGGTGGGAAATCCGGCGCCGCCGCGGCCGCGCAGATTCGATTTTTTCACTTCGTCGATGATCGAATCAGGCGTCATCTGCTTGAGGGCTTTTTCGAGCGCCTGATAGCCTCCGGTCTTGAGGTAGACGTCGATCGCGCGCGAATTCGGTATGCCGAAGCGCTTGCTGATGACGGGTACCTCAGCGGGGAGGCGTTCGTGCACGGCACCGGAGATGACCGGAACGGGCTTGGGAACTTTGCCGTCCTGCAGCTGCTCGAAGATCGCATCGACCCTGGCGGGATCGAGATCTTCGTGGAAGTCGTAATTGACCTGCAAGGCCGGCGCGCCGGTGCAGGCGCCCATGCATTCGACCTCTTCGAGCGAGAAGGTGCCGCTCGGCGAGACTTCCTTGTTGCCGATGCCGAGGCGTTTCTGGACGTGCTGGTAGAGCTCGTTGCCGCCGCGCAGCATGCAGGAGATGTTGGTACAGACCTGGATGTGATAGCGGCCGGCCGGTTTGCGGCGCAACATCGAATAATAGGCGAGCGTCTCGGTGACTTCGACGATGTTGAGGTCGAGGCGCCTGGCGATTTCTTCGAGGATTTCGTCGCCGAGGTGGCCGAGATCGTCCTGGGCGTAAAGCATCATCGGGATGAGCGCGGAGCGCTTCACCGGGTAGCGGCCGACGAGTTCGGTGAATTTCGATTCAAGTTGCGGCGAAAGTTGCAAGTTGTCCTCAGTCCCTCAAGCGGCCACAGCAGCAAAGCCTCACGGCAAAGGCGCTCGTGAGCTACACAAACCGTCTTAGCGGTCGACTTCACCCAAAACGATATCGGTGGTGCCAATGCAGGCGACGGCATCGGCAATCAGGCGCCCGACGCAGAGCAGCGGCAGCGACTGCAGGTTCACGAACGACGGCGTGCGGAACTTGACGCGATACGGCTTCGGCGAACCGTCGCTGACCATGAACACGCCCAGCTCGCCGCGCGGCGATTCGATCGCCTGATAGACTTCGCCGGGCGGCGGCGCGAAGCCCTCCGTGAAAATCTTGAAATGGTAGATGAGGCCCTCGATCGAGGTCTTCATCTCCTCGCGCGAAGGCGGAATGATGCCCGGCACCTCGGCGCGGAAAGGTCCTTCGGA
>Ga0335073_10008002_pt1 | contig 14807 bp, 10 predicted proteins | sample Lox_Sample_22_FD_207093 | JGI IMG/M metagenome (GOLD analysis project Ga0335073, IMG submission 207093) | Soil microbial communities from Loxahatchee National Wildlife Refuge, Florida, United States - Lox_Sample_2.2 | ecosystem: Environmental > Terrestrial > Soil > Wetlands | place: USA... | reverse complement strand
TCGCCGCAGCCCAGGTGATCGTGTACGCGGGCGCCGTGATGGTCCTGTACGTGTTCGTCGTCGCCTACGTCGGCGGCGGCGAACGCCTGACCAGCGGCGCCGTGCTGCGCGTGCTCGGGCCGCTGTTCGCACTCGCGCTCGCGATCGAGCTGTGCATCGCGATGCTCGGCGCCGGGTTGAAAGGAGTCTCCTCCAAGGGCGCGCCGTACGTCCTCGGCTTCGGCACCCCGGAGCACCTCGGCCGCCTGTTTCTGACCGAGTATCTGTTCCCGTTCGAGATCGCCTCGATCCTGCTGCTCGTGGCGGCGGTCGGAGCGGTCGTGCTGGCCCGGCGCCGGCGCGGGCTCGAGGCCGAGGGGGAGGAAATCGACGCCGTCCTGTTCAGAGCCCGGCGCCCGGCGTACACGGGCACGATGGCCGAGGGCGCGGGGATCCGGCCCACCACCCAAGACGAGCCGTACGCGGTCGAGGCGGAGCGAGTGGGGAGCGGCGAGAAGGTGACCGTCACCGGCGAGCGCTCCAACCCCGAGCATGAGGGCGGCTGGTAGTGGCGATCGGCTGGTACCTGGCCGTCTCGGCGCTGATCTTCTCCATCGGCGCCGCCGGCGTGCTCGTCCGGCGCAATCCGCTGGTGATCCTGCTCTGCCTTGAGCTCATGCTCAACGGCGCGAACCTCGCCCTGGTGGCCTTCTCGCGCATGTGGGGCGGCGAGGACGGGCAGATCTTCGCGCTGATCGTCATGGTGATCGCTGCCGCCGAGGTGACGGTGGGCCTCGGGCTGGTTGTGGCCATCTATCGCCTGCGCATGCCGATCGACGTGGACCAGCTGAGCGAGTTGCAGGGCTGATGAGCGCCACCACCGCCGGCTGGCTTGTCTTGCTGTGCCCGCTCGTGGGCTGCATCGTGATCGCGCTCGGCTACCGGCTCTGGCCGGGCCGGAGCGCCGGCTGGATCGGCACGCTGGCGATCGCACTCTCGTTCGTTTTCTCGGTGATCGCGTTCGCCAAGCTGCAGGGCTTCAGTCCCGACCACCGCCAGCTCACCTCGACCCTCTGGAACTACGACGTCTCGGCCGGCGTCGACGCCAAGCTCCAGATCCTGGTCGACCCCCTGTCGGTGTTCATGATCCTCGTCGTCTCGGGCGTCTCGACCCTGATCCACCTGTACTCGGTCACCTACATGACGCGCGACCGGGGGTTCACGCGCTACTTCAGCTACCTGAACTACTTCGTGTTCTCGATGCTGCTGCTGGTCCTGGCCGGGAACTTCCTGCTGCTGATCATCGGCTGGGCGTTCGTGGGCGCCGCCTCGTACCTGTTGATCTCGTTCTGGTACCGGCGCACCACCGCCACCCGCGCCGGCATCAAGGCATTCGTAATCAACACCGTCGGCGATGTGGGGCTGGTGATCGCCACCTTCATCATCTTCCAGCACGCCCATACGGTGCAGTTCCTGCCCGTCTTCCATGGCGTTCACCACGACTTCGTTCGCAACGGCACCCCGATCGTGGCCGCCTGCCTTCTCCTGCTCGTCGGCGCGTTCGCCAAGTCCGCACAGGTGCCGCTCCACACCTGGCTCCCGGACGCCATGGAGGGCCCCACGCCCGTCTCGGCGCTGATCCACGCCGCGACGATGGTCACCGCCGGCGTGTATCTGATCGCGCGCATGCACGCGCTGTTCGAGTGGGCCCCGACCGCCGCCGACGTGGGCGCGATCTTCGGCTGCCTGACGCTGCTGATCGCCGGCACGGTGGCGCTCGTGATGACCGATATCAAGCGCGTGATCGCGTACTCGACGATGTCCCAGATCGGCTACATGATCATGGGAGTCTCGCTCGGGGCCTACTCCGCCGGCCTGTTTCACCTGATGACCCACGCCTTCTTCAAGGCGCTGCTGTTCATGTCGGCGGGGTCGGTGATCGGCGCGATGGCCGGCGAGCAGTCGCTGGACAAGATGGGCGGGTTCCGGAAGGCTCTGCCCTTCACGTTCATCTGCTTCCTCGTCGGCGGCCTGGCTTTGAGCGGGATGCCGCCGTTCTCGGGCTGGCTCTCCAAGGACGACATCCTCGCCTTCGCCGACCATCGCGGCGGCGCCTTCATCCTCCTTGGGATCGCCGGCTACGTCGGCGCGCTGCTCACCGGCATGTACACGTTCCGGATGATCTTCCGGACGTTCTTCGGCGACCCGGTCCCCGAGGCGGTCGAGCTCGAGCATGGACATCTTGCCCACGCCGAGGTCCCCCGCAACCCGATGACCGGGGAGGAGGAGGACACCGATGTCGGCTTCCCCGGTCCCGACCACTTCATCGCCGAGCGTGAGTGGCCGATGAAGATCGCCATGAGCGCGCTCGCCGTGCTCGCCCTAATCGGTGGTCTGATCCAGATCCCCGGCGTTGACGACGGCGTGACCAAGTTCCTCGATCCGACCTTCGCCGACTCCAAGTACTACCACGTGGACGTCAGGGCCGCGCCGGCCTGGGTCGGGCTGGTGATCGGCGCGCTGATCGCGATCGCCGGCATCGCGGTCGTGTACCGCATCTATATCGCCCAGCCCGGGACCGCCACGCGGCTGCGCGAGCGGTTTGGCGCCGCGTACACGTTCCTGTGGCACAAGTGGTACTTCGATGAACTAATCGACTTCCTGATCGTGCGGCCGGCGCTCTGGACCGGCCGGCTCGTCGAGTCGGTGCTTGAGCGCTCGCTGATCCAGGGCGTGTTCACCGGCGGCACCACGAGCGCCGTGCGCGCCGGCTCAGCCGCGGTGCGCCGCGCCCAGACCGGCTTCGTGCGCTACTACGCCGCGCTGATGATCGTGTGCATCGGCGGCGTGGCCCTCTACTTCCTGATCTCGAGCTCGTGACCCTGTCGATCCTCATCTGGCTCCCGCTGGCGATCTCACTCGTCGCCGCCGTGTTCCCGCGGGACGTCGTCGGTCGCGTCGCCGCGGTCGGCAGCCTGGTCACCCTCGGCATCGCGATCTCGTTCCTGGCCCGCTTCAAGCTCGGCCACGCGGGGCTTCAGTTCGTCACCAATGACGTCTGGATCTCGGCCCTCGGAATTCACTACAAGCTCGGGCTCGACGGCCTGAACGTCGCCCTGGTCGTCCTCACCACCGTGCTGTTCAGCGCCTCGCTCGTATGGGCGAGCTTCCGCGAATGGGACCGGCCACGCAGCTTCTACTTCCACTTCGGGCTGGCCCAGAGCGCCGTGCTCGGGGCGTTCTGCGCCCAGGACCTGGCGCTGTTCGTGGGCTTCTTCGACCTCATGCTGATCCCGTTCTACTTCCTGGTCGGAATGTGGGGCACGGGCCCGGACCGCGTCCGCGCCACGACGAAGCTCGTCGTTTACACGCTGGTCGGGTCCTTCTTCATGCTCGTCGCCGCGGTGGCCACCGGCGTGCTCGCCTCGAGCGACCACAACACGCCGATCAACTTCACGTTCTCGGCGCTGCGTGCGCTGCCCCTGCCGCACGCGTCCCAGGAGTGGATCTTCCTGTGCTTCGCCTTCGCCTTCCTGGTCAAGATGCCGCTCGTCCCGTTCCACGGCTGGCTGGCCGACGGCTACAAGGCGATGCCGATTCCGGCGGTGGCGGTGTTCTCGGGCGTGGTCTCGAAGGTCGCCGCCTACGGGTTCCTGCGGATCGTGCTGCCGCTCTTCCCCTACGCAGCCGTTCACTTCCAGACGCTGATGCTGCTCGTCGCGCTCGTCTCGATCATCTGGGGGACGGTGGTCGCCTTCACCACCCCTGACGCTCGGATGGTCGTCGCCTACTCGAGCGTCGCTCAGCTCAGCTTCATCGTCCTCGGGATCTTCTCCCTGCGCCCCACCGGCGATCAGGGCGCGCTCCTGCAGATGCTCAATCATGGCCTGGTCACCGCAGCGTTGTTCTTCATCGTGGCGGCGGCGGCCGCGCGCGCCGGCGGCTCGGAGCGACTGGCCGACATGGGCGGCATCGCGTTCCGCGCGCCGGTCTTGGCCGCGCTGGCGCTGATCGTGACCCTGGCCACGCTGGCCATGCCCGGCTCGGCGAACTGGATCGGCGAATTCATGATTCTGCTTGGCGTCTTCCAGTCCAAGATCGCGATCTCGGTGATCGCATTCGTCGGCGTCGTCGGCGCCGCGTACTACGCGCTACGGCTGTTCATCGGGGTCTTCCATAACCGCGTCGGCTCCAAGGTCGCTTCACGCGAGATCGGGCTCATCGACGTCGTCGCGCTCGCCCCGATCGTGCTGATCATCCTGGTGCTGGCCTTCTATCCGCAGTTCGGGCTGCGCCGCTCGGAGCCCTCCGTGCGGGCCGCGATCGCGCCGGCGCAGGCGCAGGCTGCGTTGGGCGGCTTGCCTTCCGCGGTGGCGCTCCGATGAACGTGATCGCCGCCACCCAACACGTCGTCGCGCCCTATATCGACTGGCGGGCGCTGTCGCCGTTCGTGGTACTGACCGCCGGCGGCCTGGTGGTGTTGATCGTCGGCCTGCTGCGCCCGGCGCTGATCCGCGAGCGCATCGTCCCGGCCCTCACGATCCTCACCTTTCTCTGCGCGATGGCGGCCGAGATCTGGGTCTACCACCATCACGCCCACCCCGGCAAGGGCGGGTACTGCCTGGTGGCGGCGCCGAAGTGCAGCTCGGCGCCGCTGGCCATGGACCGCCTTGCGCTCGAGCTCAGCATGCTGTTCGCGATTGCCGGCATCGCCGCGGTCTTGATGTCCTGGCGCGCGACCGCCCCGCGAGAGTCCGGGCATGGCGAGTACGGCGGGCTGCTCGTGTTCAGCGTGCTGGGGATGGGCGTGTTCGTCTCAGCCCAGAATCTGGTGACCCTATTCCTGGGGATCGAGCTCCTGTCGATCCCGCTGTACATCCTGTGCGCGTCGGAGACGCGGCGCGAGGCCTCGCTCGAGTCCGGCCTCAAGTACCTGATCGTCGGATCGGTTGGGTCGGCCACGCTCGTGTATGGCCTCGCGCTCATCTACGGCGCCACCGGCTCGACCGACTTCGCGACGATCGGGACCGCCCTGTCGCAGGGCAAGCTGGCCGGCGGCAGCCTGGGCAATCCGATGGTCTACACGGGCCTCGGGCTCACGATCGTCGGCTTCGCCTTCAAGGCGTCGGTCGCGCCGTTCCATCAGTGGACGCCCGACGTGTACGAGGGCGCCCCCACGCCGATCACCGCGTTCATGGCCACCGCCACCAAGGCGGCGGCGCTCGGCGCCTTCATTCGCTTCTTCGACGTGGCAGCGATCGGCGCCCAGGACACGTGGGCGCCGATGCTGGCGACGCTCGCGGCGATCACGATCATCGTCGGCAACGTCGGCGCGCTCGGCCAGTCATCGCTGAAGCGGATGATGGGCTACTCCGGGGTCGCCCAGGCCGGTTACATGCTCACCGGGGTCGTCGTCGGCACGCGGCTCGGGGTCCAGGCCACCGTGCTCTACCTCATGGCCTACCTGGCCATGAACCTGGCGCCGTTTGCCGTGATCGTCGCCGAGGAGCACGAGCGACCCGACGGCGACTACCTGAGCGCGCTCGCCGGCCTGGGCGCGCGCCGCCCGTGGCTGGCCTGGCCGATGACGATCGGCATGCTCGCCCTCGCCGGCATCCCCGGCACGGTCGGGTTCATCGCGAAGTTTCAGCTGATCAGCGCGCTCGTGTCGGGCGCCTACACGTGGCTGGCCATCGTGCTCGTGATCGGCTCGATGATCTCGCTCGGCTACTACCTGCGTGTGGTCGCGACGATCTGGATGCGAGCGCCGGTGCCGGCTCCCGCGCCGGCGGTCGGGCGGGCGGGTCCGAGTCCCGGTCCCGGCGAGCTGGCGCCAATCGCCGGCGGTTCGCTCGAAGCTGACGAATGGGAGGAGGGAGCTGCTGTCGCCGGCGCTGGCTTCGCCTATCCGGAGCTCGTGTTCGTGGCCGTCGGCTTCGCCGCCGCCGCGGTCTTCTTCGGGATCTTCCCCGAGCCCCTGTTCCACCTCGCCTCGCACGCGGCGAACTCGCTCACCGCGCTCTTCTGATCGCCGGCGCGAGACGCTGAAAACGTGGCGGGCCCGGCCACCGGCCGGTCCCCCGGCCACGTCTGCAGGCTGGGAATCTGTCGCGTAAGCGACGCTGCGTCGCGTAAGCGACGCTGCGCGGCGGTTCGTTGTGAGGTCCTCACGGGCGCCGGACCCGCGATGCAGAGCCTGGTCGAGAAAGCGCCCTCAGAGAGGCTTCCGCATGAAGAATTCGGGTTGTGGCCGCTCGCCAGCACGGCCGTGGACATCGCTGCTGGGGTCGAACACGCGCGAGCGTCACCCGCGAACAGTCCCAGGCGCCCCAGGCGCCCCAGGCCTCGGCGAGCCCCCCCGGCAAACCCGGCCCCGGCGGCCGACGACACCGACAACCCGCCACTCGCCGCCGTCTCCGCGGTGAATGGCGATTCACCCCGCCCCCACGCCGGCAACCCGCCACCGGCCGCGCGCCGGCCGACGAATGACGAGTTCCCCGACACCGCCCGCTCAACCCCGGGCCACGATCGCGCCCGCGCTCTCGGCGCCGCCCTCCCGCGCCGTGACAAGTTCCACAACCACCGGCCCCTCCACCGAGTTGTGCAACAACCTCCAGAGGGTCGGTCTCTCGCCACCCTCCGATGCTTCGGTGGCGCCGGCCGAGCGGGATAGGGCCAGGCGGGGGCGGCGCCGCGCAGAACGCCCGAAACCTCCGCCACCGCCATTACACCTGGGAGATGAGCACCCCCGAGATCCTCATGTCCCGGGGGGTCGCCGGGGGAAGGCGCCTTCGGGACATAAGCACGCCCGGATCGGTCTGCCCGGATTGGTCTGTTTGCCGGACGGACGGCCGGGTACTCGGTGGCGACCATGGAAGAGCGGCGCAGCGACACGGAGGAAAAGTTCGGCAGCCAGGACCCGCCCGGCGGGGTCTCCAACCAGAACGCCGAGGAGCAGCCCGATGGACCGGACGGGAGCGACGGGCCGGCGCCCGATCGCGACCGCTCGCGAAAGCCAACCGAGGACCCCGGCTCCGCCAAGGAGGGCGGTCAATCCACCGGGCATCCCGAGAACGCCGGCTAGCGAATCGCCGCCAGGCGCCACCGGCAACCCGCCAACGCGCAACCGCCACCGGCAACCCGCCAACGCGCAACCGCCAGGCGCCACCGACAGCCCGGCTCGCCGTCCCGGCCGGAGCGGCCGCTAGTCTGGTCCGCCCGTGCAGTATCCGGTTGAGACCTTCACCGAGGCCGAGCGCGAGCGGCTTCGCCCCCACTTCACCAACCTCGACCGGCCCGTGTTCGCGCTGGTCAACCTGCCCGAGACGGTCAAGGCGGCGCTGTTCGCGCGCTACTCGCGATACCCGGGCACGCTGAGACGGCTGTTCCTGGACGAGTTCGCGGATGACGTCGCCGAGTCCGGCGGCGCCGGCGAGACCCGCGAGACCCGCGAGACCGGCGAGGGCAAGCGGGCCGCCCAACTCTACGAACGCATCTTCCTCGGCTACGGCGATGACTCGGTGGCGCAGCTCGGCGGCGCCCACGTGGCCTGTGAGTGGGTCTCGAACGTCCTCACCAAGGTCCTGCAGCGACCCCGGCTCGGCGCCTACCTCGAGCAGTCCACCCGTTACATCCCCTACGACGGGGCGATGCCCGGGTCGGATTTCGCCCGGGGCGGGCGGAGTCGATACCGCTACTACCGCGACGAATCGCTAGGCCCGGACTACGAGCGGGCCATGGACGAGCTGTTCGGAATCTACGCGCGCTCGCTGCCCCGGGTGTGCGCCTGGGCGGAGGCGGAGTTCCCCCGCGCCGGCGACGAACCGGCGGCCGCCCACGCGCGTGCGATCAGGGCCAAGGCGCTCGACCTCCTGCGCGGACTGCTGCCCGCCAGCTCGCTGTCACACATGGGCATCTTCGCGAGCGGCCAGACCTACGAGCAGCTGATCCTCCACCTCCTTGCTCACCCGCTGGCGGAGGCCCGGGACTACGGGCGAATGATCTTCGAGGAGCTCCAGGCCGTGATCCCGAGCTTCCTGACCCGCGTGGAGCGTCCCGACCGCGGCGGCCAGTGGATCGAGTACCTGGAGGAGCGCGGGCGCGCCGGCGAGCGTTGGGCGCGCCGCCTCGGCCTCGACGCGCCGGACGGGCCGGCGGGCCCGTCGGTCACCCTCTTGCGCGCCGACGGGGACGAGGACGATCTCCTGTGCGCGCTGCTGTTCGAGGCCGGCGCGAGCAGCGAGGAGCGGTCGCGCGAGACCGTCGCCGCGCTCGACGCCGACGCGCGTGCCGCTCTCCTTGCCGACCTCGCGGGCGCGCGGGCCAACCGCCGCCACCGGCCCGGGCGCGGCCTCGAGGCGCTTCGGTACCGCTTCGAGATCGTCGCCGACTACGGAGCCTTCCGCGACCTCCAGCGCCACCGGATGCTGACCGTCCAGTGGCAGTCGCTCACGCCGGATCTAGGCGCGGACGTCCCCGATCAGGTAGAGCTCGCGGGCTGCGGCGATGACTACCGCCGCGCGCTCGAACGCTCCGCCGGCGCGTACCACCGGCTCGTCGACGCCGGCCTGGCCATGGCGGCGCCGTATGCGCTCTGCCTCGGCTACCGGATCCGCTTCATCCTCGATCTCAACGCCCGTGCGGCGATGCAGCTGATCGAGCTCCGCTCCGGGCGTGAGGGCCACCCGAGCTACCGCGCCGTGGCCCACGAGATGCACGCTCAGATCAGCTCGGTGCACCCGGCCGTGGGGGCGCTAATGACCCACATCGACCGGGAGACCGAGCCGCGCCTCGAGCGGATCCTGTCCGAGATGCGCGGCCACGCCCGGGCCGGCGCCGGCGCCTGAACGCGCCGGCCTACCGCACCCTCAGCGTCAACGTCTGCGTCGTCGCCGCCTTTCTGGAACGGCTCAGCACCAGAGTCATCTCCCAGGGCCCACGCTTCCTGACCCGCAGCTCCCGCATGACCAGGGTCGCGCCGCCGCGGGCGATCCGAGCACTACCCAGGGCCACGATCCGGCCGCCTCGGGTGATGATCGCGGCGAGCGAGCCCTTCGTTACGCGCGCCTTGGGATACGTGACGGTGCACTTGATCACGTTGTGCTTCAGGAGCTTGCAGGTGATCTTCGGCGTCGGCCCCGGAGGTCCCTGCGGTCCCTGGGGCCCCTGTGGTCCTTGTGCGCCCTGCGTTCCCTGCGTTCCCTGCGTGCCCTGGGCGCCCTGCGATCCTTGCGGACCCGCAGGTCCCTGGGCGCCGATCGGCGCCTCCTCCACGAACCGGGTGGTCTCGGTCCTCGTGTCGCCGTTGGCGTTCGTGACGGTCCACGTGGCCGTGTAGGTGCCCGGTGGGACGGAAGACGCCGGCACCGAGAGGCCGTTTGCGCTGTCGACATTGGTGGTGCTCTGGAACACCGGCGCGCCCCCGGACGCCGGCGCGATGCTCACGGTAATCGGCGAGACGCCGTCGGTCGCCTCGGCGAGGGCGGTGAAGCCGCCGTACACGATCTCGCCGTTGACAGGCGATGTGTTGGCAACGTCGGCCACCTCTGTCACCGTCTGCCCTCCGCTCAGATCGTCGGTCTGGGCGATGTCGCTGGTCGGGAGGCCGGCGGGGTTGCCGTTGACGCAGATCTGTCCTGTTCCGGCCGCGCCGTTCACGCCCGCGTTCGTGCTGGTCGGCGGGGTGGATAGCCATGCCCCCCAGTACTCGTCCGACTGGCACGTCCCGCTTTGAACGGTGGCGCTGTTGCCGGCGATGTTGACCTGGAGGTCCGCGACGTGCAGTGTGGTCAACACTCTTCCGGAGGCGTTCAGCAGTTCGACGACATCGCCGCGATCCACGGTGAACGGGGTGCTGACGGTGCCCACGCTTGGCGTCAGCCCGCTCACCGAGTGCTGTGGTGGGGTCAGATCGGTGATGGTGTAGCTCCCGGAGTCCGACAGCCCGGAACAGCTCATGTTCTGCGCGCCCAGGTCCGCCGTGCAGGTTGGAAACCCGGTCGGGATGAAGAATGGGAAGAAGCTTCCGAGCGCCGAGACCGAGCCGGGCTCACCGATCGGGACGGTGAGGCTCACCAGCCCGCCGGTCGGGTTGGGATTTCCCGTCCCCGGGGGCCGGAAGGCCCGGTTGTCGTTCGACGACCAGGTCTCAGGCGTCGTGGCCGTGACCGTGAAGGAGGTGGACTCGGCGGCGACGTTGGTCTGCGTGTTACAGAAGTCGGTCGGCGATTCGATCGTGACGGACGAAGATTCAACGCCGGTCTCGAAGCACGGGGCTAGCGAGAGCAGATCGCTGGTAATGGCGCTGCCGTTGTCCATGTCGAACCAGCCGACCCAGCCGCCGTCCTGCGGGTCGCCGCCGTCGCCCGTCAGGATCACCTGGGCAGCCGGCGACGGAACCCCGGTGCCGGAGCTGCCGCCGTTGTAGATGACGTTGACCCGATCCCGGTCATCTCCCACCGGATGTTGGAGCGTGACGCTCCAGTCTCCGCTCGCGTCGGTGGTGGTCGTCTCATCGGCGACGATGGTTCCCGCGCGCACCAGCTGAACCTCGACCGGGATTCCGGACGTGGCCGAGCCAATGTTGCCGCTCGCGTCGGGACTGAACTGAGTCAGGTTCACCTGGGTCAGCGGCAGGTTGCTGTTCGTCTGGGTCGTCGCCTGGACGCAGCCCTTGTCGTCGTTGGACCACATCTCTTGGATCAGGTAATCGTCGCCGTTGATGACCTGGTTGTATGGGGACCCGTTCATCGCGGTTCCGAGCGCGGTGCCCGTTTGGGGGCCCGATTCGCACATGTCCGCCACCTCGAAGCCGTCAGAGTTCAACCACCCGGTGCCCTCGGGATCGGTGATCGACTCGACCGTCTCGTGCGCCGCCGTGCTGATCGCGGCCTCGGTGTACGGGTGGCCCTCGGGATCGGCGCCCTGGTCGACCTCCGTCTCGATGCTCGGGTCGACGACGACGGCGTAGATGGTGGGCCCGTCACCATTGAGGTTCATCTCGCCGTGGTAGCCGGCGAACACATTCGTGCCGCACGAGTCCACCGTGATGCATTCATCGACGTTCTGGGGGAGGAAGACCATCCACAAGTTGGTCAGGCCGCGGTCGCCCGACCCCTCCGCGGCGGCATCGTGGTCGACCTCCGCCTGGATCTGCCCGTCGGTGAGACACGTCGCCACGCCGAACGGCGATGCACATTGGTCGCTCGTGGGATATGAGGTTGTGTCGACGATCGAGTCAGTCGCCGTGCTGTAGGCGATGTCGTAGGACCCGTCCGTGATCCCCGGCGGCGCCGATTGATCGACTCCCGTCTCCTCCCCGTACTGATTCAGGTCGGTGAACAGGTTGCAGGGATCGGTGTTGGAGTCACACGCCGCGAGGTTCACGCCCCCCGCCGCGTCCGCCGCGACGTCGGTGAAGAACTTCTGGACGAGACTCGCGTACCCGGCCTGGAACGAGTAGCCCGACGGCTGCCAGAAGATCGTGTGGACCGTGACCCCGGCGGCCATCACCTGGCCTCCGTGATACGTGACCGAGGTGGCCGATCCGCTCGCGACGTTCTGCGCGATCGCGTATCCCTGCTGGTTCACAGTCGGAACGAGGCCAAGGGCGCCTGCGACGCGCGGCTGGAACGTGGTGGAGCCGAAGGCGGCCGGCGCCGCCGCGCCGCACACCAGGCACACGATCGCGGGCAGCAGCACACGTAAACGCATCATCTCGACCCCTTCTAGGCGTAACTGGTCCTGTCGCCCCCTCCGGACGCGGAGTGCAAGCTAGCGCAGCCTCTGCTGAACCGCAACCAGCGCAATGCGCGGCTCGGAGGGACGTTCGTGCCGCGCCCGTGAAGGCTCAGGGCGGCATCGAGTCACCGACGAGGGCCGAGGCGATCCTGCTGACGAGTTGGGCGCGGGATCTGTATAACCGTTCCTGGCTTGTCGTCGATTGGGGGTATCACCAGGGCCTGCGCGGCTGCCGTCGTGCTCCCGATGGCGCTCGCCGGCACAGCTGGCGCCGCGGTGGCGACCCACTCAACGCCGGCCGGCATGGCGCTCGCGCGACACGCCCTCCTGGGCCGCGCCGAGCTCGGCCGGGGCTGGGTCCTGGGCACGCCGGCGCCGAAGACGGTTCCCGGCCTGACCTGCCCTGGGTTCAGCCCCGCCATGACTGGGGTTGTGCAGACGGGGGCGGCCATCTCGCCGACTTTCGAGCAGAGCCCGACCGGGCCGTTCGCGTCCCAGACCGCGTACGCCTACGCGAGCGGCGCGGAAGCGGGGGCGGTTTGGCAGGCGATAGCCCGGCCCCGCCTGCTCAGGTGCGTGGCCCAAAGCCTCGCTCGGAGCTCTGGCGGCGGCGTCCATTTCGCGGTGACCGGCAAGCGGCTGCTGACGCTGCCGGGCCTCTCGGTGCGCGCGGCGGGTTACAGGGTCACCGGCACCGCATCGGTACCCAGCCAGACGGTCAACGTATACCTCGACGTGCTGTTACTCGGCGGTGGCGACACCGTCACCGAGCTGAGCATCTCGAGCTTCCTGCGACCGGCCTCGCGCGGGCTCGAGCTGCGGCTGGCGAGGACGGTGGCGGGCCGGATCGCGGCCGGCTGAGCACCCGGAGCAGCGGGTTTTAGTCGCTTTCGCTAGGTATTTCCACGTGCGGGGTGCGCACCGGCCGTGCGCCGGCCCCCGGTGTATGCTTCGGCCGGATAGGGGCACTCGTTCAGGTTTGGGGCGCTACTTCTCCCGCTAGTCGTGGTTTCGCCACGTATCCGCTCGCTCGTTCTCGGCCCTCGAGGTGCAAAGTGTCCTCACCTGGCGCGGTTGAGGTGAGCGCCCGCGGGGTCTTGGCGCTGGCCGTCGTTCTGGTGGCGACGCTGGCCGCCGGGTGCGGCAGCCAGGACTCCAGTCAGCGCCCAGCCGTCGCGGGCTATGTGAAGCAGGTGAACACGATCGAATCAGCGCTGGTCAAGCCGCTGGGGGCGGTCACCGGCGCCGCGAGCCAGTTCTCATCGGAGCAGAGCCCGAGCAAGAGCACGATCGTCAGGGTGTTCAGTTCTTCACCGGAGCGGACGCTGGAACAGGCCTGGACCCGGATCCTGGCGCTCCGCGCGCGCCTGGCCGCGATCACAACTCCTCCCGCGGCCGAGCATCTGCGGACGTTGCTGCTCGAGCTGATCGACGGGCAGGCCGCGATGACGCACGAAGTGGCCGAGCTGGTGGCCTTCCTGCCCCGGTACAACGCCGCGCTGGCTTCGCTCGGACCGGCGATCAGACGACTCGAGCTCGCCCTATCGCGGCAGAGCGCCTATGGAGCAGCCGCCGTCCAAGCCGTGTACCTCGATAAGGCGGCCGCCCTTCGCCGGTTCCAGGGCGAGACCGGTGTGGTGCTCCACGAGCTGCGCCGGCTTCGACCACCTGCGGTGTCGCGGCCGGGCTACGCCGCGCAGCTGGCCTCGCTCACAGGCATGAGCGCCAGCGCCGGCCGTCTGGCGGCCGTGCTCGCCTCGGGCACTCTCTCGAACGTCCAGACTCTGCTGGTGCAGTTCGACCGCGCCGCCGCGCACAGCAGCACAGTGGGCGTGCAGAGGGCCCAGATCGCGGCCGTCCGCGCCTACGATTCGCGCTCCGCGGCGCTGGACGATCTGTCCCAGAAGGTCGCGCTCGAGCGGTTGCGCCTGTCGAACACGCTGCAGTGATGGCCACGGTGGCGCCCGGCCGACGCAGCCTCGACCCGGCCCGTTCTCACCTGCGGATCAACTGGACCGTCGAGACGCTGCCGTCGCGATGATGGAACACGAGCTTGACGAGCCCGACACCGGGCGCGAACCACATCGTTCGAACGCCGCTACCGAACGGATGACCAGGTTGGGTCAGGACGCTGCGGACCTCCAGCGCGGCAAAGCGGCCGGCCGGGACCCGGATCGTGCGCACGCCGACCACGCGGCTGGTGCCGTGCACACCGTAAACCTGCAGATCTCGTGCATTGCCGCTCGTCCAGGTGCTACCGATCACCGGATACGCGGGCAGAACCGGGTTGAAACCGTAGGTCATGAGGTCCAGCGGTGTGAAGAAGCGCACGCCGTGGCCGAGCTTCGGCAGCTTGACCAGGGTGGCTCCCTCTGTGGAGCCGTACGTGTTGCGCAACCCATCGAGCCGCAGCGAGAACACGTAGTCGCCGGCGGCGCGGATCGGCCCGGAGACGCTGGTGGCGGTCAGTCGCGCGGAGCGGTTGGCCGCAGCGGCTACTGAGATCTTCTCGATCTCGGGCTGGGGCAGGTGCTTTCGGTTGGTCCACTCGTAGGTGCCGGTCAGCCCGACGGTCATCGGGAAGTAGTTCTGATCCGGCGGAGGCGGTTGCGAGACCAGGTTGGTGGACGTGAGCACGGCGGTGGTGACGCTGCCGTCGACGTGATCGAATTCCACCTTGACCGGGCCCACCCCGTATCCCCACCAGACGGTGCGGGTGCCGCTGCCGTAATCGTCACCGGGCGTGCCCGCCAGCGCGATCTGAGAGCGGACCGCGGCGGCCAGAATCCCATTGGGAAACGCCGGCACTTCGATCTTCTGCAGGCCGAGATACTGGTTCTGGCTGGTGACGCTGCCGTCCCCGCCGCCGGTGGACGTCCAGCTGGTCCCCTGCAGCAGCGGCTCGGAGATGACCGGCGAGCGGCTCCCCCAGATCACGTTGTAGAGAACGCTGCCGAGGCTATTGGCGCACTCGCTTTCACTGGCGGCGCACAGAGGTGGCTCGTTGATCGGCGGGGCGTCGCCGGACCAGTCGGTGTTGACCAGGCCGTAGTCCTGGTCCTCGAAACAGATCGTGCCGTCATCCGGTT
>Ga0335073_10008001_pt1 | contig 14808 bp, 10 predicted proteins | sample Lox_Sample_22_FD_207093 | JGI IMG/M metagenome (GOLD analysis project Ga0335073, IMG submission 207093) | Soil microbial communities from Loxahatchee National Wildlife Refuge, Florida, United States - Lox_Sample_2.2 | ecosystem: Environmental > Terrestrial > Soil > Wetlands | place: USA... | reverse complement strand
GTTGCCGCCGCCGACCCGGAGCAACTGCGGGTCGGCCAGGAACGGCAGCGTGTGCCCGCCCAGGGCCTGGATGGTGAAGGTCGCGTCCATCGGGAACGACCGGACGTCGGTGGCCGGGCCCGACTCGGGCTCGGCGGGGTAGCGGGCCTGGCTGAGCGGGATGCCGGGCGCGGTGTCACCGTCGGTGGGCTGCCAGCCGTCGTTGGTGAACCTGTCGTCCACCACCTGCCGGATGTAGAACGGCTCGTCGCCGGTGGCCACGTGCACCTGGAACAGGGTCGTCGGGGTCGGCCGCTGCAGCGAGCCGCGCAGCGAGGCCAGGTCGTTGAGCACCACCTGCCCGGAGCCGTTGCCCGGACCGCTGCCGTTGCCGTTGTGATGGGCGGCGCGGGCCAGCAGGTTGGTCGGCACGGCGGGCAGCAGCAGCGGGACGATCAGGGCGGCCAGGATCCCGGTGATCGCCATCCGCCGCCCGCCGCCCAGCCGGCCGGCGGAACCGTCCACCGAGGGTCCCCAGGCCAGATCCTGCAGCCGGGTGCCGGCCAGCAGGATGAGCAGGAACCCGGCGGCCGCCGCGGCGAACCAGAACGGATTGGCCGACCGGGACGAGGTCGCCGAGGCCACCGCCAGCACCTCCAGCAGCGGGGCCGCGGCGAGCAGTGGCTGGCGCAGCAGCACCCCGAGCACGTCGGTCAGGCAGAGCAGCGCGACGAGCGCGGTGGCGACCAGCAGCCGGGTCGGCGTGGTCGAGGCGAGCGGGGCGTGCTCGGACTGCATGATCTGGCGCGCCTGGTCGACGAGGTCGCCGAGGTCGCCACCGGTGGCCCGGGTCGGCAGCACCCCGAAGTAGAGGTGCTGCGGCACGAACACCCACAGCAGCATGAGCACCGAGGCGGCCAGGCCGACCAGGCTGTGCCACCACCGGGTCGTGCCGCGGTAGCGCAGCCCGCTCACGATGACCAGGTAGGGCAGCGAGCAGCCGATGCTGACCGTCAGCCAGTGCCAGTCGGTGAAGATGGACGACAGCGGCAGCGCGGTCAGGAACATGCCGGCCGCGACGGTGCCGGTGGCCGCGACCAGCGCTGGCGCCGAACGGCCGCCGGGAGGCTGCTGGGCCGGACGTTGCTGGGCCGGACGTTGCTGGGCCGGACGTTGCTGGGCCCCGCGTTGCTGGGTGGCGGTCATCGGCCGGCCCCCGCCCGGGTGGCGAGCAGCCGGGGCCACAGCTCGGCCAGGTCGCTGCCCGCCTCGGCCGGCACCACCCGCCAGCCGGCGGCCCGCAGCGCGTCCGCGCTGGCCTGCCAGCCCTCCTCGCGCAGCTGGTCGCGTCCGATGCCGGCCCACGTCCAGGATCGCAGCAGCAGCGCCACCGAGCTGCCGGGCAGCCGGGGCCGGCCCAGCAGCTCGGCCAGCGGCGCGTGCGGCGCGACCCCCAGGACGGCGAACACCGAGGCGTCGCGGCCCAGGTTGCTCAGCGCGGTCGCCAGCGGCTGCACGTCGCTGCGCAGCGCGTGCTGGGCATCGGCCAGCAGGTCGAGGATCGGCGTCACCTCGTCGTGCGCGACGTGGCCGCTGCCGGTCACGACGGTCACCCGCCGGCCGCGCTCGGCCAGGTGGCAGCCGATGCTGGCGGCGGTCGCGACCGCCCACTCGAAGGCGGGGGACTCCTCGGCGTGCGGGGCGGCCGGGTAGGCCAGGCTGCGGGTGTCCAGCAGCACCAGCGACTCGCCGTGCCAGGGCCGCTCCTCCTGCCGCACCATCAGCGAGCCGGTCTTGGCCGAGCTGCGCCAGTGGATCTTGCGCAGGTCGTCGCCGTGCCGGAACTCCCGCACCGACGCGTCGTCCGAGCCGCCCGAGCCGACCGAGTGGCTGAGCGCGGCGGCGCCGTCCCGCCAGGCGACCGGCAGCGTCAGCGGTGCCAGCGGCGTGGTCGCCGGTTGCACCACCAGCTGCGCGGTGTCGGTGGAGCGGGTGTCGGCGGTGACCAGGCCGAACGGGTCGCTGGCCACCACGGTGGTCGGCCCGACGGTGTAGCGGCCGCGGCGCAGCCGGGGCAGCGGGTAGGCCACGGTGCGGCGCTGCCGGCCGCGCACGCCCGCCACGCTGAACCGCAGCGGACGCCCGCCCGGCACCGTCTCGGTGATCCGCAGCGGCCCGGTGCCGAAGGCCTGCGGGTTGCCGAGCACCAGCCGGACCTCGGCCGCCTCGCCGACCACCACCCGCGGCGGGGTCACCGCGTGCCCGATCCGCAGGCCGGACCTGGCCTGCCGGACGGCCAGCCACGCGGGCACCGGCAGCACCAGCAGCAGCACGCCGACCCGCTGCAGGTCGACCACGCCGAGCAGCAGCCCGGCCAGCAGCGCCAGCACGCCGACCGCGATGAAGATCCGGCCGCGGCTCGACAGCGCCACCCGGCGCGTCCCGATCGCCGAGCCACCGAGCCGGACGCCGTCGCCGGCCCCGCGGCCGGGCTGCCGGCCGCGCCAGCGGGTCGCCGGGGCAGCCATCGGATCAGGCCCGCTGGCCGGCGGCCGGGATCGGCACCTTGGCGACCACCTCGGTGGTCAGCTCCTCGGGCGTCCGGCCGGCCACGGTGGCCGCCGCGGTCGGGATGAGCCGGTGGGCCAGCACCGGCACCGCCAGCTGCTGCACGTCGTCCGGCAGCACGAAGTCACGGCCGGCCATCGCGGCGGCGGCCTTCGCGGTGCGCAGCAGGTGCAGGGACGCGCGCGGCGAGGCGCCCAGCCGCAGTTCCGGGTGGTTGCGGGTGGCCTCGGCCAGCGCCACCACGTAGTGCTTGACCGCGTCCACCACGTGCACCCGCCGGACGGACTCGATCAGCGTCCGGATCTGGGCGGCGTCCGAGACCGGGCGCAGCGCCTCCAACGGGTCGGCGGTCGTCTGGTCCGACAGCATCGCCAGCTCGGCCCGGCGGTCGGGGTAACCGAGCGAGATCTTGGCGGTGAACCGGTCCCGCTGGGCCTCGGGCAGGGCGTAGGTGCCCTCCATCTCGACCGGGTTCTGGGTGGCGAGCACCAGGAACGGCGACTGCAGCCCGTACCGGGTGCCGTCCACGGTGACCTGGCGCTCGGCCATGCATTCCAGCAGCGCGGCCTGGGTCTTGGGGGAGGCGCGGTTGATCTCGTCGCCCAGCACGATGTTGGCGAACACCGGCCCCGGCTTGAACTCGAAGTCGGTCGACTCGGCGTTGTAGATGCTCACCCCGGTGACGTCGCTGGGGAGCAGGTCCGGGGTGAACTGCAGCCGGCGGACCGAGCAGTCGATGGAACGCGCCAGGGCCTTGGCGAAGGTGGTCTTGCCGACGCCGGGGACGTCCTCGATGAGCAGGTGCCCCTCCGCCAGCAGCACGGTGACCCCGAGCTGGATCACCTCGCGCTTGCCGGCGATCACCCGCTCGATGTTCTCGACGATCCGCCGGGCGGCCGGCTCGATCTGCTCGACCGGCAGCGGCGCTGGGTGACCGTTCCGGCTCGCCGGGGCGCCCGCCGGGGTGTCGGCGTTGAACTCGGCGTCCGCCTGCGCTGCATGTGTCACGTCAGTGCAATCCGTCCTGTCATCGCGTGGCCGCGCGCCGGGCGCTCCCGCGCCGGGAACGGCCACCACCAGAGTTGTCGAGAACCGCTGATAAGTCGAGCCCCGCGGTCCCGGCACCGGACCGGGCGGACCCGCCCGGCCGTGAAGCGGTCTGAGCGTAGTGGTTCGCCACCTCCTCCCGCCGGGCACTTCGCAAGAAACGCCTGCATCGGATGGCGGCGGCCTCGGCCTCCCCACCGTTCCCCACCGCGCAGCCGCCCCGGTTTTCGGGGGTTGCGGCTGAGAATTCAGCGGAATTTCGTGGCCGGGTTGGATTGACCGTGGGTAGCAGTGGGGTATCGTGGGGCGCGGTGGGGATAGCGTGAAGTTCGGGGCTGCGGAGGTGGCGGGATGTTCCTCGGCACCCACACGCCCCGCCTCGACGACAAGGGCCGGCTCGCGCTGCCGGCCAAGTTCCGCAGCGATCTGGAGGGAGGGCTAGTGATCACCAAGGGCCAGGAACGCTGCCTGTTCGTGTTCCCGATGCCGGAGTTCACCCGGATCACCGACCTGCTGCGCAACGCCCCCGTCACCCAGCGCAGCGTCCGCGACTACAGCCGCGTCTTCTTCGCCAGCGCCTCGCACGAGGTGCCGGACGGCCAGGGCCGGATCACGGTGCCGGCGCCGCTGCGGGAGTACGCCGGCCTGACCAAGGACTGCGTGGTGATCGGCGCCAACACCCGGGTCGAGGTGTGGGACTCCGCCGCCTGGCAGAGCTACCTGGACGGCACCGAGCAGTCGTTCGCCGACGCCGAGGAGGTGCTGCCCGGGCTGCTGTGATCCCGGCCGCCCGGCGGCCCGGCACGGCAGGGCACGAGAACCCGCAGCAACCACGACGAGGGACCGCACGAGAGCGGCCGCGCGGCACGCGCCGGTCGGCCTCCTCCCGCCAGCGGTGCACGGCCATCCTGACGCACTTCCCCGGCGCCAGGCGGGCCGCGCACCGGCCGGCGGGTGGGGACCTGTCGGCACGACCCGCGAGCCACCGACACCCCGTACCGCCGAGCACCGCTGGACACCGTCCGTTCGACATCGTCGAGGAGCCACTGCATGGATGCACCGCAGGCGCCGCGGCCGGAACCGGCCGAGCCGTCCGCAGGCTCCGCCGCGCACGTGCCGGTGCTGCTCGAACGGGTGCTGGACCTGCTCGCCCCGGCGCTGGACCGGCCGGGTGCGGTGGTCGTCGACGCCACCCTCGGCCTGGGCGGGCACAGCGAGGCGATGCTGGCAGCCCACCCCGGGCTGCGGCTGGTCGGCCTGGACCGCGACCCCGAGGCGCTGGCCCGCAGCACCCGCCGGCTGGCCCCGTATTCGGACCGGATCGAGCTGGTGCACGCCGTCTACGACGAGCTTCCGGCGGTGCTCGCCGACCTGGGCATCGAGCGGATCTCCGGGGCGCTCTTCGACCTGGGCGTCTCCTCGATGCAGCTCGACCTGGCCGAGCGCGGCTTCTCCTACGCCCACGACGCGCCGCTGGACATGCGGATGGACCCGAACGATCCGCTGACCGCCGAGGCGGTGGTGAACGAGTACCCGGTGCCGCAGCTGGCCCGGGTGCTGCGGGAGTACGGCGAGGAGCGGTTCGCGCTGCGGATCGCGCAGGCGATCGCCCGGCGCCGGGAGCGCGGCCCGATCACCTCGAGCGCCGAGCTAGCCGAGCTGGTGCGCGACGCCATTCCGGCGGCCACCCGGCGCACCGGCGGCCACCCGGCCAAGCGCACCTTCCAGGCGCTGCGGATCGAGGTCAACGGCGAGCTGGCTGCGGTCGAGGCGGCCATTCCGGCGGCGTTGCGGGCACTGGACGTGGGGGGACGGATCGTGGTGTTGGCCTATCACTCGCTGGAGGACCGGATCGTCAAGCGCAGCCTCGCCGCGCTGGCGACCGACCGGACGCCTCCGGGGCTGCCGGTCCCGCTGGCCGCGGCCGGCCCGCAGATCCGGCTGCTGAGCCGCGGCTCGGAGCCGGCCAGTGACGCCGAGATCGCCGCGAACCCGCGGGCCGCCTCGGTGCGGCTGCGGGCCGCCGAGCGGATCCGGGAGGCGGCGTGACCGCCGGGCGCGAGCGACCGGCCCGGCCCGGAGCGGCCCGGTTCGGTGCCGCTCGGCCCACTGCGAGTGCCGGTGCGGGCGGGCTGCGGGCGCGGCTGCGCACGGTGCCGTTGCCGGTGCTGCTCGGCGGCATGCTGGTCGCCGGGCTGTGCCTGCTGCTGACGCTCAACACCGCCTCGGCGGCGCAGGAGCTGCGGCAGCGGGCGCTCACCGACAGCAACGCCACCGCCTCGGATCACGAGCAGCAGCTGGTCCGCGACCTGGCGGCCAAGCAGGCACCGGCGGCGCTGGCGGCCGCGGCCGCCGCCCAGGGGCTGGTGCCGAACCCGAACCCGGCCTTCCTGCGGATCAACGCCGACGGTTCGGTGACGGTGCTCGGCTCGCCGGCCCCGGCCAGCGCGCCGCCGCCCCCGGTCGCCGCGCACCCCACCGCCTCGCCCACCGCGTCGAAGCCGGCGGCATCCAGACCGGCGGCGTCGAAGCCGGCGGCGTCCAAGAGCGGTGCGCCGTCTGCGGTGGCCGCGGCGACCCGGTCCCGGGCGCCGGTGGTGACGGTGACCGTCACCCGGGCCGCCCCGCCCGCCACACCGACCGCCCGCACGACCGCCAGTCCTGGAGGCCACCGATGAACCGTCCGCCCGAGCAGCCGCCGAACCGGCAGCCCCGCCGGCCGGCCACCGGGCCCGGCGCCCCCCGCCAGGCCGGTGCCCGGCAGCCGGGCGGGCCCCGCCAGCAGCCCGGTGCCCGGCAGGTGGGTCCGGCCGGGCCGGGTGCCGGTCACCCGCGCGGCGGCCAGCCACAACCGGGCCGCCCGCCGGGACCGGGCCAGCAGCGCATCGCGCAGCCGGCCGCCGGCCGGCCGCGGCAGCCGGGCCCGGCCCCCGCGGGCCGCCCCGGGGCCCAGCGACAGCAGCGTCCGGCAGGTCAGGACGCCAGCCGGCCGAGCCCGCAGAGCCCGAACGGGCAGCGCCCGAGCCGCCCGAGCCCGAACGGGCAGAGCCCCGCAAGTCGGCAGAGTCCCGCAAACCGGCGCCCGGCGGACCGGCGGCCGACCGCCCCGCGGCCCCGGCCGAAGCGCCGGCCGCGGCAGCTCCGGCTCGGCCGCACCGTGCGCCGGCTCTGGAGCAGCGCGTTCTTCGTCGGGCTGCTGCTCGCCGTCGTGCTGATCAGGCTGTTCTGGCTGCAGGGGATGGACGCCAAGGGGTACGCGCTGGCCGCCTCGGACGAGAAGCGCGAGTTCGTCACGCTGCACGCCGCCCGCGGCTCGATCGTGGACCGGACCGGTCAGGCACTGGCCTACACCGCCGACGCCAAGGACATCGTCGCCGACCCGACGATGATCAAGCCGGCGGACCGGATGAGCTACGCCGCGATGCTCGCCCCGCTGCTGGGCCGGGGCGAGTTCGACGTGGAGAAGCAGCTGGACTCGACCTCGCACTACGCCCTGCTCGGCACCGCGATCTCACCCGCCGTGGCGTCCCAGATCGAGAACCTCACCCTGGACGGCAAGCCGCTGGCGGGGCTGTTCAGCCAGGCGACCATGCAGCGGATGTACCCGGCCCAGACCACCGGCTCGAACGTGGTCGGGCTGGTGCAGTCCGACGGGACCGGCGCGGCCGGCATCGAGTACAGCTACGACTCGCTGCTGCACGGCACCGACGGGTCGGTGAGCTACGAGAAGGACGCCCTGGGCAACGTCAACCCGGCTGGACCGATCAAGCGCAAGGCGGCGCTCGACGGCGGCACCGTGCGGCTGACCCTGGACGAGGACCTGCAGTACGTCGTGCAGAGCTACCTGGACCAGGCCGTCGCCCAGTCCCAGGCCAAGGACGGCCAGGTGACGGTGCTCGACGCGCAGACCGGCCAGGTGCTGGCGATGGCCTCCAGCGGCTCGTTCAACCCGCAGGACCCGTCGACGATCAGCTCGAACCAGTCGATGGACCCCAACATCCAGCAGGTGTTCGAACCGGGCTCGGCGAACAAGATCGTCACCATGGCCGCGGCGCTGGAGAAGCACCTGATCACCCCGACCACGGTGCTGTCGGTGCCCGACACCATAGAGTCCGGCGGCATCTCGGTGCACGACGCGTGGTGGCACCCGGTGCAGAAGTTCACCGCCACCGGCGTGCTGGCCGAGTCCTCGAACGTGGGCACCCTGGAGATCGCGCAACGGGTCGGCAAGCAGACCTTCAACGACTACCTGCACCGGTTCGGGCTCGGCCAGAAGACCGGGGTCGAGCTGCCGGGGGAGAGCGCCGGTCTGCTGCCGCCGCTGTCGAGCTGGTCGGACGCGACGTTCGCCAACCTGCCGATCGGCCAGGGCGTGGCGATGACCTCGCTGCAGCTGGCCTCGATGTACCAGACGGTGGCCAACGGCGGCGTGCGGGTCCCGCCGCGCATCGTCGGCTCCACCACCGCGGCCGACGGCGCCGTGCACCCGACCGCGCAGCCGGCCGGCGTCCCGGTGATGTCGCCGCAGACCGCGGCCACCCTGCGCACCATGCTGGAGTCGGTGACGCTCAAGGGCGGCACCGGCGTGCGGGCGGCCGTCCCGGGGTACCTGGTCGCCGGCAAGACCGGCACCGCGCAGCAGCCGGATCCGGCGACTGGCGCCTACTCCAACTCGATGTACTGGGACACGTTCGCCGGCATGGCACCGGCCGACAATCCCCGGTTCGTGGTGTCGATCATGATCGACAACCCGGCGCACGGCGTGGAGGGTGGCGACGTGGCCGCGCCGCTGTTCCACCACATCGCCAGCTATGAGCTGTCCGCGGCCAAGATCCCGCCGTCCGGGGCGCAGGCCAAGCTGGTGCCGCTGACCCTGAACTAGCGGCGCGCATAGCAGCGGGGGACGGCAGGTGCGCGCAATGGGGAGGGGGTCGTGGTGACGGGGCTGTCGGTACCGTGGTCATCCGTGGTCCCCGCCTCCCCGAGCTCGTCCGGGACGGTCCTCCGCCCGGCCGGCACCACTCCCCGCGCCCTCGCCGAGCTGGCGGCGCTGGCCGGTGCCCCCGCGCCCGGCGCCCGGCCGGCCGCGGTCACCGGCGTGACCGCGAGTTCCGCCGACGTCCAGCCGGGTGACCTGTTCGCCGCGCTGCCCGGGGCGAGCGTGCACGGCATCGAGTACCTGCCCGCCGCGCTGGACCGGGGCGCGGTGGCGGTGCTGACCGATCCGGCCGGCGCCGCGGCACTGGCCGGCCGGCTGCCCGCGCTGGTGGTGCCGGATCCGCGCGCGGTGCTCGGGCCGCTGGCCGCCGAGGTCTACGGCAACCCGTCCCGGCGGCTGCCGGTGCTCGGCGTGACCGGCACCAGCGGCAAGACCACCACCACCTTCCTGCTGCGGGCCGGCCTGGCCGCGGCGGGCATCGAGACCGGCATGATCGGCACGGTGGGCGTCTTCGCCGGTGCCGAGCACCTGAAGCTGCCGTTCACCACGCCCGAGGCGCCGCAGCTGCAGGCCCTGCTCGCGCTGATGGTCGAGCGCGGCATGCGGGTGGCGACGATGGAGGTCTCCTCGCACGCGCTGCGGATGGGCCGGGTGGCCGGCACCGAGTTCGCGGTGGGGGCGTTCACGAACCTGTCGCAGGACCACCTCGACTTCCACTCCGACATGGAGGACTACTTCTCGGCCAAGGCGCTGCTCTTCGACGGCCGGTCGCGGACCGAGGTCGTGATGGTGGACGACGAGTGGGGCCGCCGGCTGGTCAAGCCCGGCTCGGTGACCGTCACCGCGGCCGGGGCGGACGCGCAGTGGCGGGCCGAGGACGTCGTGACCGAGCCGGACGGGACGACCCGGTTCACGGTGCACGGTCCCGGGCTGAGCTTCGCGGCCGGCTGCCGGATCCCGGGCGCCTACAACGTCGCCAACACCGTGCTGGCCTGCGCGGTGCTGGCGCAGCTGGAGGTGGACGTGGCGGCGGTCGCCCCGGCCCTGGCCCGGGCCCAGGTCCGCGGCCGGATGGAGCGGGTGGACGGCGACCAGCCGTTCCTGGCGGTGGTCGACTACAGCCACAAGCCCGCCGGGGTGGCCGGGGCGCTGCGCGCGCTGCGCCCGCTGACCGCCGGCCGGCTGATCGTGGTGCTGGGCTGCGGTGGCGACCGGGACCGCGGCAAGCGCCCGCTGATGGGTGAGGTGGCGGCCGAGCTGGCCGACGTGCTGGTGGTGACCGACGACAACCCGCGCTCGGAGGATCCGGCGGAGATCCGGGCGGCGATGCTGGCCGGCGCCCGGTCGGTGCCGGCCGGCCAGGCCGCCGAGATCCGCGAGGTGGGGGATCGGCGGGAGGCCATCCTGACCGCGATCTCCCTTGCGCAATCGGGCGATACGGTACTTGTCGCCGGCAAGGGGCACGAGACGGGCCAGGAGATTGCGGGCACTATGCTGGCCTTCGATGATGTCACTGTCGTGCGTGAGGCGCTGTCCGAACGCGGCTTCGCCGACGTGCCGGCCGGTGCCCGCCCGGCGCCCGGGGCGGGTGTGACGCCGGCATGATCGGCATGACGGTGGGCGAGATCGCCCGGGTCGTCGGCGGCCGGTCGCACCGGATCGACCCGCAGCTGGTGGTCACCGGCAAGGTGGAGTTCGACAGCCGGCGGGTGGTGCCCGGCGACCTGTTCCTCGCGATCAAGGGCGAGCACGCGGACGGCCACGAGTTCGCCGGCACCGCGCTGGCCGCCGGCGCGGTGGCCGTGCTGTGCACCCGGGAACTGGGCGCTGGCGAGCCGGACGGGGGAGTGCCGCAGATCGTGGTGGCCGACCCGATCGCCGCGATCACCGCGCTGGCCGCCGAGAACGCCCGCCGGCTGGCGGCCACCGTGATCGAGGTGACCGGTTCGTCGGGCAAGACCTCGACCAAGGACCTGCTGGCCCAGGTGCTCGAACGGCACGGCCGCACGATCGCGCCGCCGGAGTCGTTCAACAACGAGCTGGGCTTTCCGTACACGGTGCTGCTGGCCGGCGCCGACACCGACTACCTGGTGCTGGAGGCCTCCGCGCGCGGGCTCGGGCACATCGCCCAGTTGACCGGCATCGCGCCGCCCCGGATCGCCGCGGTGCTCAACGTCGGCCACGCCCACCTCGGCGAGTTCGGCTCGGTGGCCGCCATCGCGCAGGCCAAGGGCGAGCTGGTCGAGGCGCTGCCGGCCGACGGGGTCGCGGTGCTGAACGCCGACGACCCGCTGGTCTCGGCGATGGCCGCCCGCACCGCGGCCCGGGTGGTCAGCGTCGGCGAGCAGCCGGGCGCCGACGTCCGGGCGGTCGACGTGCGGGTCGACGGAACCGGCCGGGCCTCCTTCACCCTGGTCAGCGGCGAGCGGCGGGAGCCGGTCGCGCTGCAGGTGCTCGGCGAGCACCAGGTCGGCAACGCGCTGGCCGCGGCGGCCGTGGCCCTGCAGGTGGGCATGGACCTGCCGGCCGTCGCCGAGGCGCTGTCGGCGGCCGCGGCCCGCTCGCACTGGCGGATGGAGGTCACCGAGGTCGGCGGCGTCACCGTGGTGAACGACGCCTACAACGCCAACCCGGAGTCGGTGCGGGCGGCTCTGAAGAGCCTGGCGATCATGGCCGGCAGCGAGCGCACCGGTGGCCGGCGGCGCAGCATCGCGGTGCTGGGCCAGATGGCCGAGCTGGGGCCGGAATCGGTCGAGGCGCACGACGCCGTCGGCCGGCTGGCCGTCCGGTTGGACGTGAACCTGCTGCTCGCGGTGGGCCAGGCGGCCCGGCCGATCGCCCACGGCGCGTCGCTGGAGGGCTCGTGGAACGGCGAGTCGCGCTGGGTGCCGAGCAACGAGGCGGCCGCCGAGCTGCTGCTGGCCGAGCTGCGGCCCGGTGACCTGGTGCTGGTCAAGGGCTCGCGCTCGGCCGAGATGCAGCGGATCGCGCACGCCCTGATCGCCGGGTTGCGGGATGGCGCCGGCCTGCAGGACCGCGGCCAGGCATGAAGACGATCCTCGTCGCGGCCCTGTTCGGCCTGCTCACCTCGATCCTCTGCACGCCGCTGGTGGTGCGTTACTTCCGCAAGCAGGGCTTCGGGCAGGAGATCCGGGACGACGGGCCGCAGAGCCACCTGGTCAAGCGGGGCACGCCCACCATGGGCGGCGTCGCGATCATGGGCTCGACCATCGTCGGCTACGCCGTCGCGCACCTGATCGGCTCGCTGCGGCACGACTCCGGCCCGACCGCGTCCGGGCTGCTGCTGCTGTTCCTGATGCTGGGCTCCGGTGCCGTCGGGTTCCTCGACGACCTGATCAAGCTCCGGCGCCGGCGCAGCCTCGGCCTGCGGGCCCGGGCGAAGTTCCTCGGCCAGCTCGTCGTGGCGCTGGTGTTCGGCCTCGGCGCGATGATGTTCAAGAACCACGCCGGCCTGACCCCGGCGTCCAAGCACATCTCCTACGTCCGCGACATCGGCGGCCTGTCGATCGGCTTCGTCGGCTTCCTGCTGCTGGCGTACCTGATCATCACCGCCACCACCAACGCGGTGAACCTGACCGACGGCCTGGACGGGCTGGTGGCCGGCAGCGCCGCGATGGTGATGGGCGCCTACACGCTGGTGACGTTCATCCAGTTCCGCAGCAGCTGCTCCGACGGCACCGCGCTGGCCGGCTGCTACCACGTGCGCGACCCGCAGGACCTCGCGCTGGTCGCGGCCGCGGCGATGGGCGCCTGCTTCGGCTTCCTCTGGTGGAACGCCAAACCGGCCCAGATCTTCATGGGCGACACCGGCTCGATGGCGCTCGGCGGCCTGATGGCGGGGCTGGCGATCCTGTCCCGCACCGAGCTGCTGCTGGTGGTGCTGGGTGGGCTGTTCGCGGTGGTGACGCTGTCGAGCGTGATCCAGACCGGCTGGTTCAAGATCACCCGGATCCGCACCGGCACCGGCCGGCGGGTGTTCCGGATGGCGCCGTTCCACCATCACTTCGAGCTGGGCGGCTGGGACGAGATCACCACGATCATCCGGTTCTGGATCGTCGGCGGCATGGCGGTGGCCTTCGGGATGGGCCTGTTCTACGCCGAGTTCATCTCCCATGGCTGAGCCGGGCCATGACTGACGCGGCGCTCAGCGGGCCGGCCGACTTCGCCGGTGCGACGGTGCTGGTGTGCGGGACGGGCCTGGCCGGGCGCACCGCGGTCGCGGCGCTGCTCGACCTCGGCGCCCGGGTGCTGGTCGCCGACGACGGCGGCACGCCCGCCCCGCTGCCCGGCGCCGCCGAGTTCCTCGGCCGGCTGACCGGGCTGCCGGCCGGCGTCACGGCGGTGTTCGCGTCCCCGGGCCTGCCGCCGTCGCACCCGGTGCTGGCCGCGGCCGGGGTGGCCGGGGTACCGGTGCTCGGCGAGCTGGAGCTCGCCTGGCGGATCCAGGGCAGCCGTGGCCCGCGCTGGCTGCTGGTCACCGGGACGAACGGCAAGACCACGACCGTGCGGATGCTGGAGTCGATCCTGCGCGCGGCCGGGCTGCGGGCCGCGGCGGTCGGCAACGTCGGGGTGCCGGTCATCGACGCGGTGCGGGCCAGGCCCGGCTACGACGTGCTCGCGGTCGAGGCGTCCAGCTTCCAGCTGCACTTCAGCAGCTCGCTGCGCCCGCGCGCCGGCGCGCTGCTCAACCTGGCCGAGGACCACCTCGACTGGCACGGCTCGATGGCCGCCTACGCCCGGGCGAAGACGAAGGTCTGGGCCGGTGACCGGGCGGTCGGCAACGCCGACGACCCGCTGGTCGCCGAGCTGCAGGCGGCCAGCGGCGCCCCCCGGCTGGACTTCACCCTCGGGGCGCCGGGCCCGGGCCGCTTCGGGGTTGCCGGCGGGATGCTGCGCACCCCGGACGGCGTCGCGCTGCTGCCCGTAGCCGAGGTCGCCCCGGCCGGCCCGCACAACGTCGCCAACGCGCTGGCCGCGGCGGCGCTGGCCACCGCGGCGGGCATCGGGCCGGCCGAGATCGCCGCCGGCCTGCGGGCGTTCGTGCCGGACCCGCACCGCAACGAGCTGGTCGCCGAGGTGGCCGGGGTCCGGTACGTGGACGACTCCAAGGCGACCAACCCGCACGCCGCCGCGGCGTCGCTGGCGGCGTACCCGCGGGTCGTCTGGATCGCCGGCGGCCAGCTCAAGGGCGCCGACATCGAGCCGCTGGTGGCCGCCCACGCCGGCCGGCTCGCCGGGGTGGTGCTGCTCGGGGTGGACCGGGCCACAATCGCGGCGGCTCTTTGCCGACACGCGCCGGACCTCCCGGTGATCGACGTGGCCAGGACCGACGATGGAGCGATGGGAGAGTGCGTGGCGGCCGCCGCGTCACTGGCAGTCGCCGGCGACGTGGTGCTGCTGGCACCCGCCGCCGCCTCGAAGGACATGTTCACCGGCTACGGCGCCCGCGGGCTGGCCTTCCAGGCTGCGGTGCGCGCGCTGCCCGGCCCCGGGACGGAGCGCTGATGGCGGCCGAGTCCGTGGTGGAGGGCCGGATGCTGCGCTCGCCCCGGCGCTACCTGGAGACCCCGTACGCCTCGCTGCAGCTGCTGCTCGCGGCCGGCCTCGGGCTGCTCTTCCTCGGCCTGCTGATGTCGGCCTCGACCACCATCTCGGCCTCGCTGCACACCACCGGCGAGGCGCCCTGGACGCAGCTGATCAAGGAGATCGAGTTCGTCCTGCTCAGCCTGCCGGTGTTCTGGCTGACCTGCCGGATGCCGCCGTCGGCCTACCGCAAGCTGACCTACCCGGCGCTGGCGCTGGCGGTCTGCGCGATGCTGGCGGTGCTGCTGCCCGGCGTCGGCATCACCATCAACGGCGCCCGGCGCTGGATCCAGCTCGGGCCGCTGACCGTGCAGCCGTCGGAGTTCGCCAAGCTGGCGATCCTGATCTGGGGCGCGGACCTGCTGGCCCGCAAGGAGGCGCTGCGCAACCTGACCCGGGCCCGGCACGTGCTGGTGCCGCTGGTGCCCGGCTTCGTGATCATGATCGGCCTGGTGATGGCCGGCTCCGACCTGGGCACGTCGCTGTGCTTCATGCTGATCATGCTCGGCCTGCTGTGGATGGTCGGCCTGCCGCTGCGGTATTTCGGCACGATCCTGCTGGGCATCGTCGGCCTGGTCACGCTGATCGCGGTGACCCAGCCGTACCGGCTGCAGCGGCTGACCACGTTCCTGCACCCGAACCTGGACCCGCAGGGCACCGGCTACCACACC
>Ga0335073_10008000_pt1 | contig 14808 bp, 11 predicted proteins | sample Lox_Sample_22_FD_207093 | JGI IMG/M metagenome (GOLD analysis project Ga0335073, IMG submission 207093) | Soil microbial communities from Loxahatchee National Wildlife Refuge, Florida, United States - Lox_Sample_2.2 | ecosystem: Environmental > Terrestrial > Soil > Wetlands | place: USA... | reverse complement strand
GAAAGTCAAGAGAAGAACCCCAAGGACAGCCAGGCAGCTCAGGCCCAGGTACGAAAAACGGTTCAGAACGAACGCCCCACCAGCAATTGCTGCCGTTCTCGGTCGTACTGTTTCTTAGGACGTTGCCACTCGGCCGCAGGTTGACGGATACCGGCTAAAACAACAGCGACCCGGAAGCATCCGGCCCAGACTGAAGATAAATATATGAAAAATATGTAATTAACGCAGGCTACCGGCCCCTCATGCGCCATTGAGACTTTCCGGGGAATCGGTTTACCTCGTCTGCCTGGCCTCAAATCGGGCCTTCCGTGCCACCTTCGGGGAGCTTCTATGCAGCACAGAGGCAATGGTTTATCACCTGAAAGTATCATTGCCGAGATAGCCGGATCGCCCTACTCTGGATTCGTACGAAACCACCAATCCGCATGAGTGGCGGCTTCGTACCTACGAAAAGCATCCATGTTCACGGCTCTCCAAATCGGTTTGATCGCGGCGCTGGCCATCTATCTCGGCTACTGCAGAGCTTCACTGCGCCGCCGCAATCGCCAATCATGGGAATCGCTCATTGCGCGGCTTCGCCCGGACTGGAGCGCTCGTGAGTTGAGCGAGCACTACCTCTGGAAAGAAGGCTTGAGCGCCACCCCCGACCAGACCTGGGAACGCATCGAGGGCACGAAGGGACTGTGGGCCATGTTCCAGAACGCCGGAGTAATGCAGGAGATGGCCGAGTTCGCCGCCCAGCACTGTGAGGGCGCCGACCCCATCCTGATTCAGGCGCTGCGCTCCGACGCCGCGCAGATTCGCCTCTGCGTGCTGAAGACACTCGCACAGTACGCGTTCAGCCAAACCACCGAGGTTGTTCGCATCAACGCCTTCCAGGCCGCCTCGATGTACACCGGCATGGCCTCCCGCATGACGCAGTTGCTGCAAGACAGCGCCGCCGGCGCATTGCCCGACTTCGTCGCTGCAATGTAATTACCGCAATTCTGCGGGCAACATCCTCACTCAAGATCATTTATGTCAACGGCGCCGGGCGCAATCTGCGCCTGGACACGCCTGCGGCATTCGCGCTATCCCTGGAAGTGCAGGAGTCCACCAGCTCCCATGCCCGATACTCCTCTCTTCTTCGTTGATTCGATCGCCACTCCCATCGGCGCCTTCAGAGTCGCCGTGGACGCTGTTGGCCGTCTCTGTGTCGCTCTCTTCACTGAGACAGACGAACTCCTTCACCGCTACCTCCGCCGCTCCCACAGCAACCCGTTTGCTCTTGTGTCCGCCCGCGATCCCCACGGGCTCTCCGATAAGATCGCCGCGTACTTTGCGGGCGACCTGCAAGTCATCAACGATCTTCCTGTCGAGACGGGCGGTACGCCTTTCCAGCGCGAAGTCTGGCGGGCGCTCCGCGCGATCCCTTGCGGAACGACGACCTCCTACGGCCAACTCGCGCACCGCATCGGCCATCCATCCGCCGTCCGTGCGGTCGGTCTCGCCAACGGCGCCAACCCGGTCGCCGTCGTGCTTCCCTGCCATCGCGTCATCGGCTCGAATGGTTCCCTCACGGGCTATGGCGGCGGCATTGAGCGCAAGCGCTGGCTTTTGGAGCACGAGAGCAAGGGGCAATTGCTCTTCTGAGAACGTCTGCCCTCGCCCGCAGAGATTGATCTCAAGAATTAACAAACTCCTGACTGCTTTTTTCGTCAGGACCTAAAGGTCCCGAGCCGATTTTTACGATCTCTTTGTCAGGCGTAGCTCGCAGGTATCCGGCGATGAGTCTCTCCCAGGGCGCGTCCATGGAAGACTCATGACTTGCCGCGACGTTCGCAACCTCCAGGGCCGCGCCGTATGTGCCTGCCCTCACTCAAGGAGCGACCCCTATGGCCAATGTAACTTCGACTAACCCTCGCAATGGCTTCAGCGTGCGTGGTTATGAGGGAGACAACAAGACTCTCCTGGCCTTCAACTTCGCTTCAAAAGCCGCGGCCGCAGATCTTGCGGGATTCTCGATCCAGTGCAAGCCGCCCGGACAGTCGCCCTACTACCTTCTCAACGACCTCCTCTTTCCTGCGCCGAACAATCATGCTGTACTCGCCGGCGAGCCGCAGCACTCCAGCGCCAACGCGCCGTTTCAGAAGTACCGCTGGGTACACGTCACCGGGCAGAGTCATCAGGGGCTCGCTCCCGCGGTGGGGAACTACCTCTATACCGTGACACCGCGCTACTTCGGCGCCAATGGCAACATGCTGGCGCTCGACGGTTCGCTGAGTGCTTCTGTGACGATCCCTGTCGGGCCTTTTAGAAAGGGTTCGCTTGCGCTTGGATTCAGCCGCGGCTACATGCAATCGCAGGCCTACGTGAACCATTTCGGCAGCAAGACACCCATCGCTCCGCGGAATCGTCCCCTCCAATTCGACACCAGTGGGAAGGCCGGGACCAATGCCGCCGGCCAGCCCGTCACCTTCGCAGATATCTACAAGTGGATGGGTTCGTCTGCACGCGTCCAGGTCTTCAACGTGCTGAACGAGGTGCTCAACGATGCGAGCCTCACTCTCAAAATGTTTGCCTATGATCTCGACGAGCCCGATATCGTCGGAATCCTGTTGCAGCTCGCGGCGCAGGGCCGCATCAAAATCATCCTCGACGACGCAACGCTGCACATCGCGCACAAGAACCCGAAGACTGGAAAGACCGTCACGCCGCTCGAGGTGCCGTTTGCTGCGCAATTTCAGCAACAAGCCAAAGCGCCTTCGGCCATGCTGCGAGGCAAATTTGGCCGCTACTCGCACGACAAGATTCTCATCGTGCTCAAGAACGGCGTGCCCACCAGGGTTCTAACCGGGTCTACAAACTTCTCGGTCACTGGTCTTTATGTCAACGCCAATCACGTGCTGGTCTTTGATGACGCAACCGTCGCGAAGGAATACTCGGCAGTCTTTGATGAGAGCTGGAACGACAACTGCTCGCAGACCGCCTTCGCCCAATCGCGCTTCGCGACAGCGCCATTTACCCCGGTCGGAGCGGGCCTGCCGGCGATGACGGTAAATTTCTCGCCGCATAGCGCAACCTATGTCACCAGCCTGCTCGGAAAGCTCGTCGACCGCATCAACAGTGAAGTGAACCAGCCTGAGGGCAACGTCCTCTTTGCGGTAATGGAACTCGACGATACGCGAAGCGTGAATCCGGTCTACACCGCGCTGAACAACATCTACAAAAAGGGCAATATCTTCAGCTACGGCATCTCCGATAAGCCCGATGGCGTCGCTCTGTATCAGCCCTCGACTCCGCAGGGCGTAATCGTGACAGGAAAGCCCAGCCACGTGCAGCTGCCGCCGCCATTCAACCAGGTCCCATCGCCCCCGGGACACGAGATCCACGACAAATTCGTGATCTGCGGCATCAATGGCGCCGACCCCGTCGTGTACTGCGGTTCTTCGAATCTCGCCAACGGAGGGGAGAAGGCCAATGGCGACAACCTGCTCGAGATTCACGATGCCGATGTGGCAACAGTCTTCGCTATTGAGGCTCTCGGACTCATCGACCACTACAACTTCCTCGATCGCTATGCGCAGGCCAAGGCAGCAAAGACCGCCGCACAATCCACGAAGAAAAAGTCCGCTACAAAAGCGCCCGCGAAGAAGAAGCCTGCAAAGACGGCAACCGCCAAAAGGTCCGCCAGGCAGGCCACCTCAACCAGGCGCGCTGCAAAGAAAACCAGCGCGGCGAAGCGAGCACCGGCAAGGAAAAAGTCCACCGCGAAACGCAGCACGAAACGAGCGTCCCGATAGCTGCGCTTCACTCCATGAAAGGCAGACCGCAAATGGCTACAAAAAAGACGACCGCAAAAATCCAGAGCAGCGCACAACCACTCGAGCGGCAACCGCAATCGAAGCAAAAAGCCGCGCAGAGCGTCGGCTTGACGCTGCACACCGATGATTCCTGGTCGAACGCGTACTGGACTGACGGCGACCTGCACTGCGAGGAACGCAAACTCTTCGGCTGAGCCGATCGGCGGGCACTCGACCTGCAGGCGGCGCGAAGATTTTTTTCCGCTGCCTGCCGGCCTTTTCCTCTCGTCCATCTAGGTCTTCTTCGCCGGTATGAGCGCTTCGTTCTTCAGGATTTTGCCGCCCTCCTCGATCACGTAAAGCCGGTTCACATCGAGGTCCTTCAATGTGTCCACCGCGCCCGAGGGCCATCGTATCTCGACAAGGTCCGCTTTCTTCGCTTCGCACAGGCCGAAGTGTATGCGGAGGTCACTCGCAGAGAAGTAGCCATTGCAGGAGCGCACTTCATCGATCAGGGTCAGAGGCGATCCCGGCTTCGCTGTCAGCACCGGCGACCCGGTCTGCGCCACCACCTTGATGCGCGCGCCGATCCCCGTCTTGTTGCTCTTGGCGCCAACCAGGCGGATCTTGATCCAGCTTCGGTTCAGCGTCGAGTCGCATCGCAGCAGTTGCGGCACGGCGTTCACGCAGTTCACCACAGCATCGATGTCGCCATCGTTGTCGTAGTCGCCGATGGCAAACCCGCGCGCTTTCGCTTCGGCCGTGATGCCGCTACCGCCAATCAGGCTCACATCTTCAAACTGCCCATTGCGCAGGTTGCGGTAGAGATACTTTCGTTCGGCATACGACGCGTCGACCTGTGTGCCGTCGACCTCGGGGTAGACATGCCCGTTGGCGATAAGAATGTCGAGCCATCCGTCATTGTCGAAGTCGATAAAGCTGACGCCCCACCCCAGCAGACGCGTATTGATTCCCAGGCCGGCCTGATAGGTGCGGTCGTCAAACGATCCGTCCCCGAGATTCATATATAAGGAGTCGGTATCGCCGGCAAAGTTAGTCTTCACAATGTCGAGCATGCCGTCGCGGTTGTAGTCTCCGATGGAGACGCCCATGCCCGCCTGCGGTTTGCCGTCAGGCGAGTAGGCCACCCCGGCTTCAATCGCCTCATCCTTAAACGTACCGTCTTTCTGATTCACGTAGTACGTTGCCGATGTCGAGTCGTTGGCCACATAAATATTGGGCCACCCGGTGTTATCGAGATCGGCCGCGCCACAACTGAGGGCGTAGGTGCCCAGCGTACCCCACATGCCCGCCTTCTCGCTCACATCGGCAAAGGTCCCGTCGCCTTTGTTGTGGTAAAGGATGTTCTTTCCGCCGTCGAGTCCAGGCGGCCCGCAGGCAACAATGATGCCCTTGTAGGTGCAGTTGGCATCTTCGGGCAATGGCGTGGTCTTAAGGTCCAGGTCGATGTAGTTGCCCACAAACAGGTCGAGATGGCCATCCTTGTCGTAATCGAGAAAACTGCAACCCGAGTTCCAACGTAGCCGGTCTTGCAGCAGGCCTGCCTCCTTCGTTACATCGGTAAACGTGCCGTTGCCGTTGTTGCGGAAAAGGGCGTTCTGGCCGTAGTAACTCACAAAGAGATCGTTCCAGCCGTCGTTGTTGTAGTCGCCCACGCAGCAGGCCTGGCCCCAGCCTGACCGCGCAAGACCGGCTTTGAGGGTCACATCGGTAAATGTGCCGTCGCGGTTGTTCTTGAAGAGATGGCACACCGGCTCATGGCCCTTGGGAAAGCCTTCGAGCCGCCAGCCATTCACCAGAAAGATATCGATCCAGTCATCGTGGTCGTAGTCGAAGAAAGCGGCGCCGCAGCCGGTCGTCTCCAGCAAATATTTGTTGCGATGCTCTCCGCCGAAGATGGTTTCTGTAGTAAGTCCGGCCTCTTTCGCCACGTCCACAAATTGCACGCCCAAAGGCGTGCCGGTGACTGGCGATGGCGCGCCCTTCGGTGCGGGCCGGGCCACTGCTTCATATGACTGGCGCGCGCTGCCTTTCGCTTTGGGCGGCCCCGGCTGCTGTGTCTGGCCAAGGGCAGGCCTTGCCAGCTGCAGCACATCTTCAAGCGATAAAACAAGGGCGGTCCGCGAAAGCGACTTCAAAAAATGACGGCGATTCAAAGACAAAGGAGCGATCTCCGCTAGGCGCGCCCGCTCTGAACGGCGTTAGCGCCTAACACCCGAGTATAGCGGCTGGCTCATGCCGCATGCGCCGGGTCCATGTTTACCCACCATCGGGTTTTCGCCGGCTCAACAGGTCTTCATCCGCATAATCCTCGCGCCTCTACCACTTCAGTCACCACAGGTGGGATTACACCCATCGGCAGAACCCCCAAAGGTGTAATTGCTCCTCGCGATAGGCCCAACTAGACTCCGGCTTATAGCGATAGAACCGCTCAGACTTCCATACACACCCTGGTTAAGGAAGAGGATATCTATGCTCGAAGCGAAGACACTGGACTACTACGAGTTCCTGCAGATCAGTCCAAATGCCGACCCTGAAACGATTCACCGCGTGTACCGGTACCTTGCTGCGCGCTTTCATCCGGATAACACCGAGTCAGGCGACACAGAGAAGTTCCGTCTGTTGAAGCAGGCATACGATGTCCTCGCCGATCCTCCGAGCCGTGCCCAGTACGATCTGGAGCGCGAGACGAAAGAACCCGAGCGGCCTCCGCTCTCGATGACTGTCGATTTTATGGACAGTCTTGCCGGTGAGTTGAATCGCCGCCTTGCCGTGCTTGCAGTCTTGTACTGGAAGCGCCGCACCAACCCCTATGCCCCCGAAGTGGGTCTGCCCGAGATCGAGAAGCGTATGGGCTTTCCTCGCGACTATCTCGACTTCACTACCTGGTACCTCTCCCGCAAGGGGTACATTACCCGTGCCGATAACTCCGACTTCACGCTGACCGCTGAAGGGGTCGACTTTGTCGAAACGCAACGCGAGAACATTCCGGCGCTGAAGAAGCTGCTCACGACCGGCGCCGAGGTCACAGATCCGGTTCGCCAGTCCGCTCCCGGCCCGATTATTGTGCCTTCTCCGTCCTCCGCCGATACGCCGGTTGACGTCGAGGCGCTCGAAGATCCGGAGTCTGACCTGATTGTTTTGCCCGACATGACTGTAATCAAAGATCGGCGCAAATCCGGCCGCGACCGCCGAGTCGCATCATGCGATCGGCGAGGCAGCAGCGAAGATCGCCGTTCCGGCACCTAAACCATCCCTTTCATCGCTGCGCTGCCTTGGCGGTCCATCCTCTCCTAACCGGGAAGGACTCCGCCGCAGCGCGGCGTCCAGTTCGAGTTCCGGGTTCCATTCGCTCATGCCGGCTGCTGCGTTCCGTGCTTCAGCAGTCCGAGGCGCGCCAGGCTCTCTGCAGTCGCAACCACCGCGTCCTCCAGCGAACGCGGCGCCCAGCCAAGGACGCGCTGCGCCTTCGCGCTGGTGGCGTTCTTGTGTTTCCCAAGTTCCGGCAGAATCTGCTTCACCGAGGGATCCATGAACCGCGCCAGCCGTACCAGCCAGTCGGGCAGTTCGCGCGACGGCACGCGTTTTGCCATCGGCCCCATGCGCCGCTTCAGCATCTTGGCAAAGTCGAGTAGCGAGGCAAAGTCGCCGGCCACCGCCAGAAACCGCTCGCCCCGCGCCGCCGGATCCGTCATCGCCCGCACATGTAAATCGGCCACATCGCGCACATCAACACCGCCAAACTCGAGGCGGGGTACGCCGGGCATCTCTCCGTCCATCATCTTCTGCACAATCAGGATCGATGTCGCATAGTCGCGTCCCAGCACCGGCCCAAAGACGCCCACAGGATTCACGACGGATAATTCCAGTGCGCCGCCTTCATGCTCAATAAACTCCCATGCCGCACGCTCCGCCAGCGTCTTCGATTTTGTATAGGGCATCACGTCGGGCGCGTCGGGATTTGTCCAGCTTGTCTCGTCGAAGGGTTCGACCTGTTCAGGATGCCCGTAGCCGATGGCCGCGAACGACGAGGTCAGCACGACGCGCTTCACGCCGGCATCGCGCGAGGCACCCAGCACGCGCAGCGCTCCTTCGCGCGCCGGAATAATCAGCTCATCTTCGTGCTTCGGCAGTCCCGGCGGAAACGGCGAGGCCACATGCAGTACATACTCACAGCCGGCAGCGGCTTCGGCCCAACCCGCATCCCTCTCCAGGTTCGCTGCAAAGAAGCGCACGCGATCGCCCGGCTCAGACCCGCCAGCTTTCAGAAGCGCCCGCACCTCCGGCTCCCGTTTCAGGTCGCGCACGGTCGTACGCACCTGGTGACCGGCCGCCAGCAGTTGCAAGATGCAGTGGCTTCCGATGAATCCCGACCCGCCCGTCACAAGAACTGCGCTCATGGTTCCAATCTCCCGCTCAGACCTCACAATTGGATAAACAGCCGCTGCCTGGGATTCGGCCTTACGTCTTTTAGACCTGGAACGCGACGGCCATCTTCCGCGCCACACCGTTCGCCAGACGACCCGGAATGCCAGGATGCCACCGCATGCCCTCATTCTATAAACCGCCTGGTGTCGGGCGCTCGTACCTGCAGGCGGTTCGCTACCCCGCAGATTCCCTTGCGTGCTACCACGATTCTCTGAACAATCTCAGCATGGCAAAGTTGAGCATTCGCTGCTTTAGTGTTTCTCTTGACGGATTTGGCGCGGGGCCTTCACAGAGTCTCGAGAATCCACTTGGAATCGGCGGCGCCGCGTTGCACGAGTGGTTCTTTCACACACGTGCCTTCCACCGCATGACAGGAAAAGAAGGCGGCTCTACCGGCACAGACAATGACTTTGCGGAACACGGATTCGCAAATGTAGGCGCATGGATCATCGGCAGGAACATGTTCGGCCCCGTTCGAGGGCCATGGCCCGATGAATCCTGGCGAGGCTGGTGGGGAGATGAGCCGCCCTACCACACACCCGTCTTTGTTCTCACCCACCATGCCCGGGCTGACCTGGCCATGAAGGGCGGCACGACGTTCCACTTCGTTCAGCAGCCTGTTGAACAGGTGCTTGCCCAAGCCTTTGAAGCTGCCGGGGGCAGGGATGTTCGTCTCGGCGGCGGGGTGTCAACCCTTCGCCAGTTTCTTCGGGCACGCCTGGTTGATGATCTGCACCTTGCCTTCGCTCCCATCCTGCTCGGCGCCGGTGAACCGGTCTTTGCGGGTATCGATCTTCCCGCCCTCGGCTACCACGTCACCGCTCATACACAGACCGATGCTGCATTACACGTCACCTTCGCTCGCACGGGTCCGCGCCCTTGAATCTGCCGGCAGGCGCTCCACTGGAGAAATGCGCTCCACCGTCCCTGGAGTATTTCTTTTGTTTGAACTCTGCACAAAATCGGTCCACCGGTTTAGCATGGTCGGGTGAAAAGACCGCCTCCCCGGGCGGTTGCTTACCCCTTGGTTCAATCTCGCCGGCCGCAGCTCGATCGCGCACATAAAGGAGACAGGATGGTTACACGACGGGAATTCCTCGACACACTTGCCGTGGGAGCAACAGGCCTCGCCCTCACATCGACCGCCAAAAGCTACGGCCAGATCATGGGCTCCAATGAGCGCCTCAATTTCTGCGTCATCGGGCTAAACAGCCGTGCCTACGCCCACCTCTCCAGCCTCAAAGCCAACAAGGCTGCGGCCAGCATTGCCTATGTGTGCGATGTGGAAACCAACATCATGGCCCGATTTGCCGCCGCCACTGAGAAGGCCATGGGCGCTGCGCCGAAGACCAACCAGGATTTCCGCAAGGTGCTCGAACTCAAGGAAATCGACGCCATCACCATCGCGACGCCCGACCACTGGCACGCTCCCATGGCCATCCTCGGCCTGCAGGCGGGCAAGCACGTCTACGTCGAGAAGCCCTGCAGCCACAACCCCGGCGAGGGCGCGCTGCTCGTCCGCGCACAGCAGAAGTACGGCAAGCTTGTGCAGATGGGCACGCAGCAGCGCTCGTCCAGGCACACAATGGAAATCGTCGACAAGATTCACAATGGTCTCATCGGCCGGGCCTATTACGCCAAGTGTTTCTACAACAACACGCGCAAATCCATCGGCTACGGCAAGCCCGCGCCTGTGCCGGCCACACTCGACTGGGATCTCTGGCAGGGGCCTGCTCCGCGCCAACCTTATAAGGACAATGTGCAGCCCTATAACTGGCACTGGTTCCGGATCTGGGGCACCGGAGAAGCCCTCAACAACGGCACGCACGAAGTGGATGTCTGTCGCTGGGCGCTCGGCGTTGACCTCCCCAACCGCGTCACCGCGGCCGGCGGCCGCTACGCGTACAAGGATGACTGGCAGTTCTACGACACCATCAACACCAGCTGGGAGTACGACGACAAACTGATCGCGTGGGAGAGCACCTGCTGCAACGGCATGGCCTATTTCAACCGTGGCCGCGGATCGATCATCGAGGGCACCACCGGCTCTGTCCTGGTCGATCGCGACGGTTACGAGATCTACGACCTCAAGGGCAGAAAGACTGACGAGTTCAAAGTCGGCCGCGAGACGTCAACGGCAGATCTGGTCGGCGCCGATTCGATGACCGACGCGCACTTTGCCAACTTCATCGCCGGCATCCGTACAGGAGAAAAACTGCATGCGCCGGTCTCTATTGGCAATGTGGCCGTGACTATGCTGCAGCTCTCGAACATTGCATGGTTCGTCAACCGCGAGCTGAATCTCGACCCCACCGACGGCAAGATCAAGGACGATCCTGAAGCCATGAAGTATTGGGATCGCGCCTATGAGCCCGGATGGGCGCCGAAGATCTAGTGCAGCCTCGTCTGGAGCGTGCGTCCGCACCGCCGGCTCGCGCTCCGGAAAGGGCGATCGATCGCACCACAAAATTCAATAACCTTGAGGAAGAACCCATGAATTCAATCTCGCGCCGCAACTTTGTTCGTACCTCCGCCCTGGCCGCCGCGGCCGGCCCGCTCCTGAGCAGAAGCGTGCTTGCAGAGTCGTCGCCACTTTCGGAGTTGGGGACACCTTCGCCGATCAAGCTCGGCGTCGCCAGCTATACCTTCCGCGCATTCACCCGCGACCAGATGATCGGCTATCTCAAGCAACTCAAGGTCACGGGCCTCAATGCCAAAGACGTGAAGGACCATCTTCCGATGGACCCCGCTGCCGAAGCGCAGGCGCTCGCTGACTACGAGGCCAACGGCATTCACCTCCACGCCGCCGGCGCCATTTACTTCCGCCAGGACGAAGACGCCGACATTCGCGCCAAATTTGAGTACTGCAAACGCGCCGGCATCAAAGTCATCGTCGCCGGAGACCCGACGCCCGATACGCTGCCGCGCATTGAGAAGTTTGTGAAGGAGTACGACATCCGGATCGCGATCCACAACCACGGCCCCGAAGACAAGCTCTGGCCCAGCCCTCTCGACGTCTACAAAGACATTAAGAACCTCGATCCGCGCATCGGCTGCTGCATCGACGTAGGCCACTCTGAACGCGCCGCGACCGATGTGCCCAAGGCGATCCGCACAATCGGCTCTCGCGTCCTCAATATGCACATGAAGGACCTGACTGACTTCTCAAGCAAAGAGAGCCAGGTCGCCGTGGGTGAAGGCAATATGCCGATCCGCGAAATCTTCCAATCGCTGATCGCGATTCGTTACGACGGCTGGGTCGATCTGGAATACGAAGTCCACGAGAACGATCCCATGCCCGGCGTGGTCGAGTCCTTCGCTTATATGCGTGGCGTTCTCGCCGGCATGGGATACAACTCGCATACCGCCTAGGGCGCATGCCAGGTTCGCAGGTTGCCCCGGCGGCTCGAGAGCATGCATTGAAGATGCGCTCCGGCCGTCGCGGGGCAGAGCCCGCATCACCGGATGGGGCGCCGATCGATGCCAGCGCATGAACCTGGAAAAAGGAATTTCGTATCAAAATGAGTTAGTTAGAGTATAGTGAAGCCTATTTCCGCCCTTATTGGAGAAGCAGGTATTTTCTTGATTCATGGGTCCGGTTGTGAGCCAGCAGCTCCGGTGGACATATGCGATGAAAGAACCCTCCGCGCGACTAAGACCTGCCACGGATGCCTACTTCGCCGATTTCGATCTGGCCTACGGCGAAGAAACGAACCGTCTGCTTCAGCAGATTGCGCTGCGCATCAAAGAGACAGAGATTCGGGGATTGGTTGAAGCGTTTTATGCGCAGTTGGGCACTCGAGCCGAAGGAGCGGCCATTCTTGCGCGGCTGGGTCGCGACGAGTTTGAACATCTGAAATCAAGCCAGGTCCGCCATCTTCAGCTTCTGATCGCTACAGGAATTACTCCCCAGGACCACTACGAAAGGTCTCTGCATGTCGGCTGGATTCATGAGATGGTTGGCGTCTCTCTGCCTCTCCTCATGGAGACATACCATCTCTATCACAGTGACGTCGACGACCTGCTTGACGGCGTGGCGATGGTCGCAAAAGACAGGGAGCATCTCCGCATTGCCCTGCATCAGCGGCTCCAACTCGACCTTGAAGCCCAGGTGGCCAGTCACGCCCGCTTCGACGAAGAAATCGTCTCGCTGCTGGCGGCGCTGGACGAAGCAATTCAGACAGCGACGAATCTGTCCGATACTCTGCGTTTCACGGTGCAGGCTCTGGGGGAATTCGACGGCATTCTCGCCTGCCTGTTTTCTCGCCCGGATGCTCGTGGCGTCATGGAAATCGAGGCCGAAGCCGGGAAGGAAGCGCGCTCCTATGCTGAAGCTCTGCGTTCCCGGCGCGTACCCCTCTTTGAAACGCTAGCGACTTCAGTTGCCGGGCTGGGGCCGGCCGGCCGCGCCTGGCGCTCCGGGCAGATCCAGATCAACGACTCATTCCAGTTGGAAAGCGCTTTGACGCCATGGCGGGAGGAAGCGCTTGCCCGAGGCTTCCGTTCGTCCGCCGCCGTCCCGTTACTCGACAACTCCGGTCAGGCCTTCGCCATTCTGAGCCTCTACAGCGGTTGGCCCGGATACTTCAGTGCGGTAACGCGCGCCGCCATGCTGCGCCACATCCAGCTCGCCATGAGCCACGCAATCCTGAATTGCGAGCAAACCCTCGTCATCTCTGCGGATCGGGCCAGACTTTATCGCCAGCATCTCGAGGATGGGTACGTGCAGATGTTGTACCAGCCTGTCATCGATCTGCGCACAGGCGAACCCGAGAGTCTGGAGGCCCTGGCGCGCCTCCGCCCCCCCGGTGGAGAAATTGTTCCTCCGGCCGAGTTCCTTCCCGCCTTTGGCAACGCGGGCCTGCTGCGCCTGTTCCAACTGGGCCTTGATCGTGTCTGCAGAGATGTGCAGACCTGGCGCGAACAGGACTCCGCATTTGCATTGTCGGTCTCTGTCAATCTTCCACCGGACGGTCTCATCCACGATTCATACCGCGACTGCGTCTTTGAGACTCTCGCTCGCTGGCAACTGCCTGCATCCATGCTTGCGCTTGAGATGCTCGAAACCAAAGAGACCCTCGATATCGGCCGGCGCGATCAGCGGGTTGCCGAGTTTCAGCAGGCCGGCATTCGCATCGCTCAGGATGATCTGGGCTCCGGACACAGTTCGCTCCTGCGCATGGATCGCGTTCCCGCCGACCGGGTCAAGATCGACCAGGGCCTCGTACGCGGCGCTCTCAAACGGCCGGTCCGCGCTCTTGAATTTATCCACCACCTCACTCTGCTGTCGCAGGGCTTCGGCGCTCCTGTCACCGTGGAAGGTCTCGAAGACGAGGGGCTGCTGGAAGCAGCCGCAATTCTCGGCGCAGATCATGGGCAGGGCTACGGCGTCGCCCGCCCCATGCCGCCTCAGGACCTCATTCCATGGCTCCGGGCATGGTCTTATCCCATCAACCCAGGGCATCCTCGCACCGCGCTTGGCGCCCTCGCCGGCTACCTGCTCTGGGATTACAAGCTCGCCACCCTCACCGACTGGCCCGAGCTCGCCGCCAACTTCATCAAGGAGCCTTGGCTCGTTCACGACTACTTCGAGCGCGTGGGAACCACCGATCCCGATCTCCTGATGACGCTCGAGCGCACGCAGATTCTCGCCCTGCACGGTCAGCGCAGCGCCAAATACAAGCAGATGCGCAAGGAACTCATTGAGCGCCTCGGCGAAATCTGGCTGAATGAGAGGAAATGAGGCCTCGGTCCGCGCGCACTCTACTACAATGAAGGCGCCATGAACGTTGAGGCTTTGTGTGCCGGCTGGGTTGGCCGGACAATTGGCGGCCGGTTCACTCTGCTGGAGTGCCTGAGCAGTTCTGAGTCCAGCGCGGTCTTTCTCACCGAGCTCACAACGCCCGAACCGCGCAAAGCGGTAATCAAACTGGTTGCTGCTGACGGTGTCGCGGCCGATCAGCTCCTGGGCTCCTGGGCCATGGCAACGACGCTTTCGCACGAGCATCTTCTGCGCGTCTATCACACCGGCCAATGGCAGCTTGAAGGCATTCACTGCGTCTACATCGTCAGCGAATTCGCCGATGAAGTGCTGTCGGAGATCCTGCCCACGCGGCCGCTCACCGTCGATGAAACGCGGGAGCTGCTGGTTCTGCTCGTCGATGCCCTGTCGTGGCTTCATGCCGGCGGTTTTGTTCACGGCCGTTTGCGGCCATCGAACATCCTGGTCGTCGGTGAGCAGCTCAAGCTTTCCTCTGACACCCTTCTCACCGCCGGTGCGGTTCGCGCCAGTCTTCAGCCTGCAAGCATCTACGATGCGCCCGAAAACGGCATCTCTCCCGCTGCCGATATCTGGTCGCTTGGGACGACCCTCGTCGAAGCCCTGACGCAGCATCCTCCAACCTGGGATCGGTCCACCGACGCCGAGCCGGTCGTGCCTGACTCGATGCCGCAGCCCTTCGCCTCCATCGCCCGGGCCTGCCTGCGCCCCATTCCGACCTATCGTTGCTCGCTGGCCGATATCACCGCCCAGCTTGAAAGCAAAATCGAGACACCGCCCGCGCCGGCCCCGCCACCC
>Ga0335073_10007999_pt1 | contig 14808 bp, 15 predicted proteins | sample Lox_Sample_22_FD_207093 | JGI IMG/M metagenome (GOLD analysis project Ga0335073, IMG submission 207093) | Soil microbial communities from Loxahatchee National Wildlife Refuge, Florida, United States - Lox_Sample_2.2 | ecosystem: Environmental > Terrestrial > Soil > Wetlands | place: USA... | reverse complement strand
CCGGCCGGGCGCCGGGACTCCCCCTCCGGCGCCCGCCTCGGCCGAGATGCTCGAGCAGCTGATGTACTCCGTGCTCGCGGGCGACGAAGAGAGGACCCTGAGCCTCCTCCACCCCGACGTCGTGCTCATATCCGACGCGGGCCCCGCCCGGCGCGCAGCCAGGCACCCAATTGCCGGCGCCGAGCGGGTGCGGCAACTCCTCGAAGGCAGCTGGAGACTCATCGCGGTCAAGACCGGCTCGAGCCCGGACGAGCGGCCCCCGGTACGCCTCATTGAGGTCAACTCGAGCCCTTCGCTCGTGCTGGACACGCCCGAGGGGCCGATCGTGATCACCGGCGAGGCCGTCAGCGGCCAGATCACCTCTATCTGGGTCCGGCTCAACCCCGACAAGACCGCGGCGCTCAAGGATCCGCCGCCTATCGTCTGAGTCACCGCACCACGGCACCACCATGCGGCGCGTTTCCGCAGACGGGCGGTGGATCGGTCAGTTCGGCGATCTGGCTGATCCACCCGGGCTCTCGCTGCTGGCGGTTTTGGCCGCCGAGGGGCTGTCCGTGCTGGCGTTGCTGGAGGGACCGGGTGAGGGGCTCGGGTTGGCGCTGTTGGGCGACGCGCTCGGGCTGCTGGGCGACGGGCTCGGGCTCGCACTGCTGACCGGCAGGCCCGAGCTCGAACTGCTGGGCGACGGGCTCGGGCTCGTACTGCTGGGCGACGGGCTCGTGCTGCTGGGCGACGGGCTCGGGCTCGTACTGCTGGGCGACGGGCTCGTACTGCTGGGCACCGGGCTCGGGTTGGGGCTGCTGGCCGGGCTGGGGCTGGAGACCGCCGGGCCAGTGGTCAAGGTCGCGCAAGCCGACGGAGTTGGACTGGCGGTCGTGGTTGCGCTGGTGGCCGGGCTCGTCGGTGTGGACGCCAGACCCGCTTGCTGCGTTGCGCAGTTGGCTGAGTTCGTCTGCTGCTGATTTCCCGTACTCGCTGCTCCCCCGGTGGGGAGCAGCTTTCCGCCATGACCGCTTACCGACTGGCGGCCCGCGGACCCCGAGCCGCCAGTGGTGATTGAGCGGATGAGCAAACCCGTCTGGACTATGGCGTGCCGCACCGGTGGAGTCATCGCGCCAACGGCTATTGCCACCGCGAGAGCAGCCCCGGTCAAAGCAGCGGTAACCACCATCCGCGGCGAACGCCGATGCGACTGGCCCGGCCGCATCACCCGCGGGCCCTTATGCGCTGGGCTGGGTGCCGCCTCCAGCCACGTTCGCAGGGAACTCAGCCCGCCCAGTGTCCACCTGGCCACCTGAGACCAAACGGCCATCAGCCACGCCACGGGCAACGGGTATGGGGTGGTCAGCCGACCCCGGATCCGCTCCAGACCGTCTGGGGACGGCTCGACCGAGTCGGCTGCAGAATGCAGCGCCCGGCGCAGCAGATCCTCAAAGTCACGATCGTGCTGGCTCATGCTTCCCCTGCCAGCATGGCCCGCAGGGCCGACATGGCCCGTGAGACATAGCGCTTTACGGCACCCCGGGAAACTCCCATGGTCGAGGCGATCTGAGCCTCCGACAGCCCAGCGTAATATCGCAGCACCAGCGCCTGGCGCTGTCGCGCAGGAAGCCGCCGCAGCGCGGTTATCACCGCGGAGCGGCTTACCAGCTTCATCGCTTCTTCCTCTGCGCTCGGCATATCAGGCAGCGGTTGCTGCACATTCCGGTAAACGACCCCACGGTGCCGCAGCACCGAATGGGACCGATTAACTACACACTGCCGCAGATACCCGGCCGCCTTGTCGATGTCCTGGAGGCGGCGCCAGTTGGCGTGTATGGCGATGAAGGAGTCCTGCACGACCTCCTCAGCCGTGGCCATGTCGTCCACCAGCAACGCCGCCAGCCGCACTAGAGACCGGTAACGCTCGGCGTACAGCGCACTGACCGCGTAGTCAGCCTCGCGGTCACTCCCTGCCTCCCTGCCATCCAGAACCTCAGGCCCGGGAAGGGGAAATTCCGCCACATCACCGGATTGACCCGCAACCATGGCAGAGGCCGACGGCACGGCACTGCTCTGCCCCAACAACCGTGCCATCCCCCGACCTGCCCCGACCTGCCCCGCCCTGCCGAACTATCCTCGCCGTCCCCAACTCGCGGCAGCGTGAAACCCAGCGGCGCAGACATTTACCAAGACCCCGGGGCGCGTGATACCAGAGGTACAAGAGTTCTCTGATGACTGGCAGCAGAGACACGTACACCGGCGTTCGACACGACCCGCCAGGCCCAGGCCCAGGCCCCGGCCGTCCGGCAGCGAATCGGGATCGTCCCGCGTGCTACCTGACAATGGCCTAGCCGAAACGACCAAACTGCATATCAATACGGCCGGTAATGGCGCACAGCTATGCTCATGAATCGCTGACTCGGAGGCCGCGCGGCGAGGAGAGGCGATGCCGGAAGGACTGCGCGACGCGATCGGCCTACCGGTCGTCCATCACGGCGGCGGCCCGCTCACCCTGGCCATCGACGCCTTGACCTGGCCTGGATCCTGACCACACTGGCGGGCGAGCGGTTCGCGCCTCATTATGACCGCCGATCAAGCCGCACCGATCAATGATCGCGCCTTGGCCGGGCTGACTATGAGATCGTGCAGGTCGCCGCCCACCTCGAGCCGGCCCGATTGCTCGACACCGCCGATCTTCACCGGCTCGAAACCGGCCGTCCGGATCAACCGCCCGGCTTCCTCGCTAGCCCGGTCATCGTCGGCTGCGTAGAAGAGGGCGGCCAGCTCCGGGGACCGGTGGCTAGCGGACTTGAAGAGGTCGGCTGACATGCTGCCAAACGCCATGGCCAGGCGTGCCGCCGACGGCAGCCAGCCGGCGACAACCTGGCCAGAGGACTGCCCTTCCGGCAGCACGCGGTACACCTTGCCTTGCGCGTCCGTGCTGAGCGGGTTGCTCGGAACCACCACCACCTGGCCAGTCAGCGGCCCGGCTATCTCGTCTATAACGCTCTTCAGTACGGTAAAGCGCAGCGCGAGGACGACGGCATCGGCGCCCGGCAACGCGTCGCGGTTGCTGGCGGCAACGACCGCGCCGCGACCGATCTCTGCCGCCAGCGCCCGGGCCGACTCGATGTTGGCGCTGGAGAGCCGCAGGGGCTCACCGCCCGCGGCGAGCTGGCGGGCGATGACCGATCCGAGCCCGCCAGTGCCGATGATCGCGGTGGTCACTCCGAATCGCCGGCGCGCGTACTCGGCGGCCAGTGCGCGGGCGTCCAGTCCCCCTCCGGGTCTGTGGTCTGTCCCACTTCGATCAGATAACCGTCGGGATCGCGGATGTAGCAACGGATCTCGTACTGGTGCTGTTTCGGCGGCGTCAGGAACTGAGCGCCCCGGGAGCTCCACTCGGCATACACGGCGTGGATGTCTCTGACCCGGATATTGAGGAAGCTGCTGACCCGGTTGGGATCGCGCGGCGCCTCCAGGGTGACCGACGGCTTGTCGTCGGTCGGGTCTCCACCGACATTGATGATGATCCAGGTGTTGGCCAGCGCGACATAGGTCAGCCCGCCGGGGCCAGAGAAGATCACCCTGCCGCCGAGTACCTCGGTATAGAAGCGCCGGGAGCGCTCGACATCGTCCGACACGATGAAGTGGGCCAGCACAATTCCCTCTGGCGGTGGTGGGAGCTCAGCCATCCGGCACCTCCACTGGTGCAGCCGCATACCCCGCCAACGACGAGGCCTGCAGCCGATGCTAACTGCGCCTCATCACCGGGGAGTTCGAGGGGCAGGAGTTATAGTCGGCCGTCCCCGCAGCAGCGGATCCAGAGACCCGGGGGTGGCGATGACACCGGAGCGTGCCGGCGGAACGGAACCGGTGACGACCGCGCTGCAACAGCCAGCGTGGCCTGATCAGGATCGGCTCGATGCGGTCGTCGAGAGGCTGGGAACCCTGCCTCCGCTGGTGTTCGCCGGGGAGTGCGACCAGCTCAGGGAACGGCTGGCCGCGGTAGCGCGGGGGGAGGCGTTCCTGCTGCAGGGCGGCGACTGCGCGGAAACGTTCGCCGGCACGACGGCCGCCGGGGTCCAGGGGAAACTGCGGATGCTCCTGCAGATGGCGGTAGTCCTCACCTACGCCGCCAGTGTGCCGGTGGTGAAGGTCGGCCGGATGGCGGGCCAGTTCGCCAAGCCCCGGTCGGCCGCGACGGAGGTCAGGGATGGTCTGGAGCTTCCGGCCTACCGGGGAGATGCGGTGAACGGACTGGAGTTCACCGCAGGGGCGAGGACTCCCGACCCTGGGCGGCTGCTGGAGGCCTACCACTGCTCGGCCGTCACGCTGAATTTGTGCCGGGCCTTCGCAGGCGGCGGGTATGCGGATCTGCGGCAGGTGCACGCCTGGAACCAGGACTTCGTCGCGGCCAGCCCGGCCGGGCAGCGCTACGAGCGACTGGCGGGTGAGATCGACCGGGCGATCGCGTTCATGCATGCGTGCGGCGCCAATCCCGAACAGTTCCGGGCGGTCGAGTTCTACTCCAGTCACGAGGCGTTGCTACTGGATTATGAGCGGGCCCTCGTCCGCCTCGACTCACGTACCGGCCAGCGCTATGACCTGTCCGCCCATCTGCTGTGGATTGGCGAGCGTACCCGCGACCTGACCGGGGGGCACGTGGCCTTCGCGCGTTCCATCCGCAATCCGCTGGCCGTGAAGATCGGCCCCACCACTACGGCAGCAGACATCCTCGCCCTGGCCGAGGCACTGGACCCGGACCGCGAGCCTGGCCGCCTTACCCTGATCACCCGCATGGGTGCGGACCGAATCGTTGATGTGCTACCGCCTCTGGTTGAGGAGGTCACCGCTCGCGGCACCCCGGTCGCCTGGGTGTGCGACCCGATGCACGCCAACACATCGATCACCGCCAGCGGCCAGAAGACCCGTGACTTCGACGACATCCTGGCCGAAGTCGCCGGCTTCTTCGAAGTCCATCGTGCCCTGGGCACCCATCCTGGTGGCATCCATCTCGAATTCACCGGCGATGACGTCACCGAATGCACTGGCGGCGGGCACCAGCTCAATGAGAGCGACTTGCGTCACCGCTACGAGACCGCCTGCGACCCGCGGCTCAACCGGAGCCAGTCCCTCGACCTGGCGTTCCTCGTCGCTGAGCACTACAGCCAGCACACTGCCGTCCACCCGGCGCCCGCCGCCAGCCCAGCCTGACACCGCCACCGCTGCCTGGCTCAGCCGGCGTGGCCGGGGCGCACGATGCCGTGCTCGTAGGCGTAGACGGCGATCTGCACCCGGTCGCGCAGGCCGAGCCGGGCCAGGATCCGGGTGATGTGGCTTTTGATGGTCGCCTCGCTGAGGTAGAGCTGGGATGCGATCTCGGCGTTCGACAGCCCGGTTGCGATCAGCCGCACCACCTCGCGTTCCCGCTCGCTCAAGCCGCCTGCGGCGCTGCCGGCCGGGGTGCCCGGTGCCGGGCCCCGGCAGAAGTCTTCGATCAGGCGGCGGGTGATGGCCGGGGCGAGCAGGGTCTCGCCGGCGCAGACCGCACGGATGGCGCCGGTCAGCTGCTCGCGGGTGGCGTCCTTGAGCAGGAAGCCGCTGGCCCCGGCCTTCATGGCGTGGTAGACGTACTCGTCCAGATTGAACGTGGTCAGCATCAGGATCCGGGCTCGGGAACCGCTCTGCGCGAGCCGGGTGGTGGCCTCGATCCCGTCGACTCCGGGCATCCGGACGTCCATCAAGATGACGTCCGGGTCCAGGTTGCGGGCCTGGGCCAGTGCCTGGCTGCCGTCGCCCGCCTCGCCGGCAACGCGGAAATCTGGTTCGGCCTCCAGCAGCATCCGCAGGCCCTTGCGGATCAGGTCCTGGTCGTCGGCGATGAGCACGCTGATCATGATGGCTCGCTGGTCGGCAGCCGGGCACAGACGGTGAACCCGCCACCGGGACGCGGCCCGGCGCGCAGGTCGCCGCCGAACAGCGCCACCCGTTCGCGCATACCCACCAGCCCCTGGCCACCACCAACCAGTCCCTGGCCCCTGCCCACCTCCGCTTCCCCCTGCACTGCCGGGGCCGCCGGGCCGCCGCGGCCGTCGTCGGTGACCTCGACGGTCACCGCGCTGTCCGTGCAGCCGACCGTCACCTCGGCGTGGGCCGGGCCCGCGTGCTTGAGCACGTTGGTCAGCGCCTCCTGGACGATGCGGTACGCGGACACGTTCACGGCCGGCGGCAGCGCCGGGTAATAACCGTCAATGGCCAGGCTGACCTCCAGGCCCGCGGCGCGCAGGCTGTCGGCCAGGGCCGGCAGCTCACTGATGCCCGGCTGCGGGGCACGGCCGGTCTCCTCATCTGGTTCGCGGAGCACGCCAAACAGGCGGCGGGTTTCGGTCAGCGCCCGGCGTCCGCTGTCCTCGATTTCCGCCAGGGTCGCTGGGTCCGCCCCGCCCGAGGCCCGCGCCCCGGCGGCGTGCAGCACGACCACGCTGAGGTGGTGGGCGACGATGTCGTGCAGTTCCCGGGCGATCCGGGCCCGCTCGGCCGCCGCGGCCTGCTCGGCCCGGCGCTGCACTGCCGCGTTCCACGCGGCCAGCAAGGCGCCCTGCCTGCGGGCCCGGACGAGAACACCAGCCAGCAAGCACGCGGCCAGCTGGAACATCGGCAGGGCCACGCCCGCCGAGCTGCCGGTATCCGATGAGAAGGCCAGCCCCAGCCCGCCGTGCTGGCTGAGCACGACCACGACCGGGGTGGCGACCACCAGCCCAGCGGCCGCGCGGCGGAAACTGGCGTGCGCGCCCAGTGAATAGGCCGCGGCGAACAGCACGAACGTGAGGGGTATGGGTGTTTCGGGATCCGGGCCAAACGCCAGGCTCTCCGGCCGGTAGCCACTGAGCAGGTACAGCAGCACAACGGCCGCCCAGATGGCCGTCCACATCAGCAGCGGAGCGCGGCGGCGCAGCAGGAACGGCGCGCCCAGCAGCAGGGGCAGCAGCCCCAGTAGCCACGAAGGCCCGGCGATCGGGGTGCCGATCAGTCCGGGGCGGTCGGGCGTCCCCCACGCGGCGAGGGCGGTCAGCCCGGCGGCGGCAATCGCCATCCCGGCATCGGCGATGACTCCCGGGTCACCGCCTGCCAGCCGCCGGACCGCCTGCATGCTCCCGAACGTAGTGCCTGGCCACGCCATGCGCATCAGACGTGAGTCGACCTCGATTCAGACCTGCGGTTGAACCAGTCGGTACCGGGGGCCGCAGACAGCCGGGCCGGGACCCAAGGACAGTGAGCGGCGGACACCGGACTGCGCATGGAAGGAGACCGATGAACGTCGTCGAAGCCAGCGGCCTGGGCAAACGCTACGGCCGTACCTGGGCGCTGCGCGAGTGCACGCTGCAGATCCCGGCCGGCCGGGTGGCCGCACTGGTCGGGCCGAACGGAGCCGGCAAGAGCACGCTGCTGAACCTGGCGGTGGGCCTGTCGGTGCCGTCGGCCGGCGCAGTCACCGTGCTGGGCGGCCGCCCGGCCGGGTCGCCGGCCGCGCTGGACGGGATCGCCTTCGTGGCCCAGGACACGCCGCTGTACAAGAACCTGTCGGTAGCGGACATGATCTACGTGACCCGCAGCCTGAACCGGCGCTTCGACCGGCGCTACGCCAAGGCCCGGCTGGGCGAGCTCGGCATCCCGCTGACCCGGAGAGCTGGACGGCTGTCCGGTGGCCAGCAGGCGCAGCTCGCGCTGACCCTGGCGCTGGCCCGCCGGCCGCGGCTGCTGATCCTCGACGAGCCGGTGGCGATGCTCGACCCGGTCGCCCGGCACGACTTCATGGCCACGGTGCTGGCCGCCGCAGCCGGCGACGGGATGTCGGTGCTGCTGTCCTCGCACGTGCTCACCGAACTGGAACGGGTGGCCAGCTACCTCATCCTGCTGGCCCGGGGCCAGGTGCGGCTGGCCGGGGAGGTCGCTGACCTGCTCGCCACCCACGGCCAGGCCAGCCTGGAAGAACTCGCCATGACCTACCTGCTCGAGACCCACACGCCGGCGGTGCCGCGATGACCGCGCTGACCATGCCCGCCCGCCCAGACGCGGACGACGCCAGCCTGCGGCCGCTGCCGTGGCGGCGGATGGCCGGGGTCACCTGGCGGCAGCACCGGATCGCGCTGGCCGCCGTGGCCGTGCTGCTGGGCGCGCTGGCGGTGTGGCTGTGGATCACCGGCACACCGCTGCACCACGCGTACGCCGCCGCGGTCGCCTGTCACCCGGCCGGCTCGGCTGCCTGCCAGAGCCTGGCCGGCACGTTCAACGGCATGAACGACCGGATGGCGGGCGGGACCACCCCGGGTGGCGTACTCCTGCAACTGGTGCCCGTGCTGATCGGGGCGTTCGCCGGGGCGCCGGTGCTGGCCCGGGAACTGGAGACCGGCACCTTCCGGTACACCTGGACGCAGGGCTTCAGCCGGTGCCGCTGGGCACTGGCCAAGCTGGTACTGCTCGCGGTCGCGCTGGCCGCCGCCACCGGCGCGGCCGGCGCGCTGGTGTCCTGGTACTACCAGCCGTACTTCGCCCCGAGCAGCGCGGCCCTGCACCTGAACGAGATGTCCCCGTTCGAAACCCTGTTCATCCTGCGCGGGGTGGCCTTCCCGGCCTGGACGATGGCCGCCTTCACGATCGGCGCCCTGGCCGGCATGCTCATCCGCCGGGTCGTCCCCGCGATCATCGCCACCCTGGCCGTCTACGCCGGGCTGGCCGTCGCGACCGCGGGGCTGCTGCGCGAGCGCTACCTGACCCCGCTGCTCACCGCCAACCCGAACCCGCCCGGCACGGCGTGGACCATCAGCCAGTGGTGGACCAAGGACGGCAGGTTCGCCTTCGCCAGTCCCCCCTTGAGCCTCATCAACCAGTTCTGCTCGGCCCCGCCAGCAGGGCGGGGCAAGAACGCTCCGTTCGGCACGTTCGCCCAGTGCCTCGCCCCGCATGGTTACTCGCAGTGGACCAGCTACCAGCCGGCCAGCCGGTTCTGGCCATTCCAGTGGATCGAGGGCGGCTGGCTGCTGGTGCTGTCAGCGCTGCTCATCGCCGCGACCATCTGGCTGGTCCGCCGCCGCGCGGCCTGACCACGGTGCACGAAGTCGCTGGCCGCCTTGACGGTGTGCCGGGTCCACTCGACCGCCAGGCTCGGGACCGCTCGCGGACCAAGACAGCACCGGCCGCGGCCACGAATAAGGGGAGTGACGCCGGGCGACGCCAGGTCGCCGCAGGCTCAGGTCCGGCTTCGGCCGGAGGGAGGGAGAGCATGATGAAGATCGCCATGCGCCAACGGTGGGGAACGGCTGTGCGCGCCGGTCATGACGCAACTGGGGGGCGGCGCTGGCTGGGCGGCCGGAAGTCGGTCCCGGCGGTGGCCGGCCTCGCGGTGGTGGCCGGCTCCTGGCTGGCCATCCCGGTGTCGGCGTCCGCTTCGGCGCACTGGTCTCCGGTCGTCGGGCACGTCTACGTCAATGACAACACCGCGGGCCGGAACACGATTGGGGCGTTTGACCGCCACGCGGACGGAACGCTGACTCCCGAGCCCGGTTCTCCGTTCACCGCTGGTGGCACCGGGACCGGGGCCGGCCTGGCATCTCAGGGGGCGCTGCAGATCTCGCCGGATGGCCGGTACCTGATCGCCGTCGACGCCGGCAGCAACCAGATCTCGGTGCTGCGGGTCGGGCCCGGGGGGTCACTGCGGCTGGTCCGGGGCGGGGTCGTCTCCTCGCACGGGGTGTTGCCGGTGAGCATCGCGATCCACGGTGATCTGGTGTACGTGGCCAACTCCGGTACCGGTGGCAGCAACTACACCGGCTTCCGGCTCGCCGCTACCGGCCGGCTCCGGCCGATCCCGGGATCTACCGTCGCGCTGCCGGATGGTGCTCAGCCGGGCGATGTGCTGTTCAACGGCACCGGCAGCAAGCTGGCCGGTACCCGGGTCGGGACTTCCATGATCGACAGCTTCACGGTCCGCCGGGACGGGCGGCTGGCCGCCGCCCCCGGGTCACCGTTCGCCGGGCAGGGGCTGGGCCCGTTCGGCAGCGAGTTCCGCCCGACCAACCCGGATCAGCTCTTCGTGTCGAACGCCCACAACGCGGGCACTGGCTCTGGCACGGTCTCGGCGTTCCGGGTCTCGGCCAACGCGGCGCTGACGCCGATCGGCTCATCACCGTTCCCCGATCTCCAGACGGCACCGTGCTGGGTGGAGATCTCGCACAACGGCCGGTTCCTGTTCACCGTGAACACCGGATCAGGCACGATCTCCCGGTACGCGGTACAGCGCAGCGGCGCGCTCAGCTTGCTCGGCAGCACACCGGTCAAGGCGACCGGTGGGGTTGGTGCGGTCGACGCGCGGCTGAGCCCCGACGGGCGCTTCCTCTATGTGGATGAGAGCAAGACCGGCGCTGTGGGCGCGTTCGCCGTCCACGGCGGCAAACTGGCCGAACTGGGCAGTTCCCCGGTTTCGCTGCCCACCGGGGCCGCCCCCGCGGGCATCGTCGTCAGCTAGCCCGGATAGCACCACGGCCGGGCCGGGGCAGCACGCCCCCGGCCCGGCGCGTGCTTCACCACTCTTGACGGTGTGCGCCGGCCGGAATCCGGCGAGTGTGGCCGGTGGCAACCACCTGATGAGGAGGAGCTTGTTCATGCCTTTGCTGCACCCCGGTGACACCTTCCCCGGCCTCACGCTCACCGTCCCCGGCGGGCAGACCGTGCCGCTGCCAGAAAGCTTCGCCGGCCGGTACGGCGTGGTGCTGTTCTACCGGGGCTCATGGTGCCCCTACTGCAACGCGCAGTTGCGCGCCTTCCAGCGGGCCGGCCAGACCCTGGCTGATCTTGGCGTCCAGGTCGCCGCCCTGTCGGTCGACGACGAGGCCGCCACGGCCAGCCTCATCGCCAAGCACGGTTTGACCTTCCCGGTTGGCTTCGGCGCCGACGCTCACGCGATCGCGGACCTGACCGGTGCCTTCGTCAATCCCGGCCCGGTGTACCTGCAGTCCACCGGGTTCGTCCTCGACCCGCAGGGCAAGGTCGTGGTCAGCGTCTACTCCAGCGGCGCGATCGGCCGGCTCGTGCCCGAGGACGTCGCCGGGCTGGTGCGCTACCTGCGCGACCACGCTTCGGCATCGGCCTAGCAAGCGTGCACCGGCGTCGTAGCGGACCGGGCGCTAGGCCAGTACTGTCCGCTCCCGGTATCGGGGGCTCGCGGGGTTGTAGTAGCCGGCCGCCCAGTTGGCGCTGTGGGGTTTGAGCTGGAGCGGCTGATCGTCGGTTGCTTTTTGCATGGCGGCCCGGAAGCGGTAGTGGTCCACGAGCTGGATCGCTTCGATCGCGTATTCCGCGGCGATGCCGGGGTCGGTGAAGCAGACGAGATTGTCGCCGTTGTCCTGTTCGCCGCCGGCGGCCAGGTTCGATGAACCGGCAAACACCTGCGGGCTGTCGCCGTTGAAGTCGGTGACGACGAACTTGTGGTGGATGACCTGGCCCACGCCGCCACCCCATTCGGCCCGGAACGGTGCCGGGACCTTGCTGGCGAGGTAGGAGAACGGGATGAACGGTGAGTCGGCCGGGTCGCCGGACCTCTGCACCTTCAGCGACCCATCGAGCCGCTGGGTCGTGCCGAAGGCATAGAGCTCCGGTCGTGACGGCAGCGCCCGGATGGCATCGAGCAGGCTGCCGGTGCCCGTGCCGATCTCCATGATGGCGAAAAGAACGGAGCTGGTCGCGCTGGTGACTGCCGCGGCCACCCGGTCGAGGGAGATGGCGGCGCGGTGATGAGGGCTGAGGCAGACCGAGTAGCCAGGCAGGCCGTCGTGCCCGCCGCAGTCATGCCAGCTGGCGGCGAGCGCGCTGGTGGCGAAGGCGCCCGGGTCGTCCCAGGACTGCTGGAAGGCCTGCTCGTAGAGGGCGGCGGTGGCCGGGTCGGCGAACGTGAAGACGTTGTTGGACTGGACGTAGAGGCCGCGGACGGAGAAGTTGGCGGAGCCGCTGAGCACCTTGACCGCGGTGTTGTCCCGCTTCTGAATCAGGACCTTGTCGTGGGAGAAGCGCTGAAAGTGGCCCAGTCTGACCTGGGCGCCCTTGGCGGCGAGCCAGGCATGCGCCTGCGGTTCCGGGTCGGTGGTGCCGACATGGCTGTCGGAGTCGTCAAGGTACAGGCGCAGCCGCGGCCCAAGCTGGCCCAGCTGCCGGATGAAATCCGGTTCGTCGAGGTCATAGGCGAAGACGTCGAGTGACAGACCCTCGTCGGCCAGCGTCTCGGTCATGAAGTCGAAGACCAGCCGACGGGCGTGGAAGCCGAGCCAGTGGTACTGGGCCTGGTAGGGACCGGTATCGAAATCAAAGGTGGCTGGGGCTGGCGCGATCGGGTGGTTCTGGAACTGCTCGGCGTAGGCCTGTGAGGACAGGTACCCGCGGGTGAAGCCGAGCTGGAACGGCCCCGGCCGGGGCGGCATCAGCGTCACGCCGACTTCCACGGCCGGCCCGGCCGTGATCGCGGTTTCGCTGCCCGGCTGGAAAAGCATCGCGGTGGCTTTGTAACTGAATGTGCCTGGCTTGACATCCGGGGGGAAGTGCACCCAGTGGAACTTCTGCAACGGCGCCTCGCTGGTCGGGAAAAAGCGGCGCTGCTCAGGCGTGGTCGCGCTGGTGACTGGCTGGGCGAAACCCAGCCGGTTCAGTACCGGGAACGTATGCCCGTCAGGATCCGTGTACTCGACCGCGAACCCGGCCAGGTCCTGCTGCATTCCCTGGTCGAGATCGAAGGCCAGAAGAACTGCACCGTCACCTGGATAGGCAGTAAAGGTGAGCCCTCCCGACTGCTGCCTTACCTGACCAGTCACCGTCGGCTCCCCCCGTTACCGGCCCCATGAAGATACGGCTAGCGGCCTGGCCCACACTTGGTCAAGAGGTAGTAATGTGATCGTAACGAAGAAGTAAGTCCTACCTCTCCGCCCCCGCCGTCGGAGCAGCAGCGTCCGGGGTCAGCTCGGCGCGGGCGGTGGTCATGGCCAGCTCGACCAGGCGCTTGCGGGATGGCTGGTGCATCTGCCGCAGGCGCTGGATCGCGAGCCCGTCGAGCAGGGCGGTGAAGCGCAGGGTGAAGTCGTCCATATTGGCTGGCCGGGTGAATGCTCCCGCCTGGACGCCGCGGTCCACGATGGCGGCGAGATCATCGCGCCAGAGCGCCAGCAGTTCTTCCAGGAACTGGCTCACCTGCCGGTTGTGCGGGGAGCGGGCCCATGCCTCCATCCAGAGGATCCAGCTCGGGTCCGCCGGCCCCGCGGGCAGGTAAAAGCCGATAAACCGTTCGAGCTGCGGCCAGCCGCCGGCTACCTTGGCCAGCCCGGCGCGGGTACGCACCAGGTCCTGGTGGTCCCGCCAGGCCAGCGCCTCCAGCAGGATGTGTTCCTTGCTGGTGAAGTAGTACATCACCTGGCCGGAACTCATCCTGGCCCGCCGGGCTATCTCGGCCACCCGCACCTGGTCGATTCCTGCTTCGGTGATCAGCTCCACGGCCGCCTCGAGCACGCGGTCCCGGCTGCGCCGCCCGTTCTCGGTGCTGGCTGGGCCGCGGCGCCGTGGTGCGGGTGCGGTTATCCGTGCTGGTGGTGTCACTCGGTACCGGGCCTGATGTGTGATCTCTGAATAGCGTGATGTGACCGGCGTAGCTAGCCGCGATCTAGAGAATCAGCCTAGACCATTACTCTAAAACTCGATATTCTGGGCGCCTATCCGGGAAGACGGGGCTGACATCGGGGGCCGCTGAAACACCCGGCGTAATCAACGACGCCGTCTCAGGTGTGAGAGCGATGAGCACACTGATCCGTACCGACGAAGTGTCCGCCGCCGACCGACTCGACTTTGTCCGGGAAATGTCGGCCACGACGTGGGTGCCGATGGACTGCCGGGCTCTCGGCGACCACACCGGTTACGTGGAAGAGTTCCGCGCCAGCGGCCTGGGCGCGATGCAAGTGGTCGTGATGGACGTGATGCCCATCATCGTGCGCCGCACGCCTGAGCTGATCTCCCAGGCCGATCCCGACATGCTGAAGATGGTCCTGGTGTGCGGCGGTAACTCCTGCGTGATCGAGCAGGGCGGCCGGCAGGCCCGCGTGTCGGCGGGCGAGTTCACCATCTACGACACCCGGCGCCCCTACCAGGTGGCGGTCGGGGCGGGCGGAGACCGGCCGACCCAGATGATGACGTTCATGTTCCCGCCCTCCCTGCTGCCGCTGTCCCGCGGCCGGGTCCGGGAACTGGCTGCGGTGCGCTTCCGGGCCAGCGCCGGCCTGGGCGACCTGACCTCGCAGTTCCTTCTCCAGTTGGCCCGCAACGTCGACCACTACAGCCCGGCTGAGGCGGCGCGTCTGTCGACCGCCGCGCTCGAGGTGCTGGCGACCCGGCTGGCGCGCGAACTGGATGCCCAGCAGTGGGGCACGCCGGAGTCCCGCCGGCATGCCCTGCTCACCACGGTGCAGTCCTTCATCCAGCAGCACCTGGGTGACCCTGACCTGTCACCGGCGATGGTCGCCGCCGCCCAGCACATCTCCCGCCGCTCCCTGGACCAGTTGTTCCACGACGAGGGCCTGACCGTGGCGGGCTGGATCCGGCAGCGGCGGCTGGAACGCTGCCGCCAGGAGCTTTCCGACCCGGCGCTGGCCGCCCGCCCGGTCGCGGCCATCGCGGCCAAGTGGGGATTTTCCAGCCCCGGCGACTTCAGCCGGGCCTTCCGTGCCGTGCACGGATTGCCCCCGGCCGAGTACCGCATGTCTGCGCGCATTGTGAAGGGGTCTGCGCGGTAGCCCAACG
>Ga0335073_10007998_pt1 | contig 14811 bp, 6 predicted proteins | sample Lox_Sample_22_FD_207093 | JGI IMG/M metagenome (GOLD analysis project Ga0335073, IMG submission 207093) | Soil microbial communities from Loxahatchee National Wildlife Refuge, Florida, United States - Lox_Sample_2.2 | ecosystem: Environmental > Terrestrial > Soil > Wetlands | place: USA: Florida... | reverse complement strand
TGCCGGTCCAGAACTGGAAGCCGCCGGCATCGGGATCGCGGCCCAGAATCGACTGATACAGAGCGCGCACTTCGCGATCCAACAGCACTTCGGCGTCGCCGGCCACGGTCACCGCGAGGGTCTCGCCACCGCCGTTCGAATTGTTGACCGTGATGGTGCCCGTCACCGGGTTGGTGGTGGCGTTGCTGAGAGCTGTGTAGGTGATGGTGCTGCCGCTCACCGTGACGGTCAGCCACGAAGCGTTAGAGGTCGCCGTGTAGGTGCCGCTGCAAGAGGCGCCCGCGTTGGGTGTCAGGGTAACGGTCACCGGAACTTCAGGCAACGCGCCACCGGGAACCGAGGTGGTAGTGGAGGTTCCAGCGCTGGTCAGGCTCGCCGTGTTGCCGCCAGAGAATGCGAACGCACAGGGCGCCGTGCTCGGGACACTCAATACCACCAGGATATTCAAGCTGTTGGAGGCATTCGGACCGCTGATGGTCAAGGAACCATCATAGGTACCGGCTGTCAGGCCAGCCGGGTTCGCCACCAGGGTGATACCGCCGCCGGTCGTACCGGATACATTGCTCACCGTACTGCCGCCGGATTGCAGAGACAGCCAGCCGCCCGTGGAGGAGACCGACGCGCTGAACGGCATGGTGCCGCCGGTGGGCAGCCCGTTACCGGTGATGGTGAGAGTCTCCATTACAGGCGTTCCACCGACATAGCCGATGAGGGTCGTGTTACCGGCGTTGCCGGTGGTCGGCCCGGCGATGGTCGCGGCTCCCATGGAAGCAGTCAGCGTGGGTTCCGGATTGACCGTCAGCGAAACCGGGATGGAGATCGGCGGCGCCGAGGAACCGGTCATGGCGATGGAAACGGTGCCGGTGTACGGCGTGGCGCTGGCGGCCAGGCCGGTCGGGTTGTAAACGATCGACAAGGTAGCCGGAGTCACACCGGTGGTCCCAGCGGTTTGCGTAACCGTGATCCAGGGTTGGCTGGCGGTCACGGTGAACGCCAGGCCCGCATCGCCGCCGCCGGTAATCGGGGCGGTCAACATCACGGTCTGGGCCGTCGGGGTGGTGTAGTTGATGTAGTGAGTGAACGCGGTCAAAGTCGCCGGGTTGGCCACGATCTGGGCCACGTTCAAGGTCACCGGGAGGTTGTACGGAGTCGGGTTGGGACCCTGGAACGCGACACTGCCCACATACTGGCCGGCCATGAGAGTATCGGCGGCCGCCATCGGCACGGTCACGGTCATGGTTCCTGCGCCATTGGTTAACTGGGCCGGGCTGGTTGCCGTGAGCCACATCACGCTGTTAGGCGGTTGCGGGGTCAGGGTAGCCGGCGTGGTGGTGAAGCTGTAAGTGCCGGTTCCAGCCATCGTCTCGGTCTTCGTGAAGGCGCTGGTGGGCATGATCGGGATGTTGAAGACCACCGGGTTGGGCGTAACCGAGGTCAGCGTCGGACCGGACACGGTCAGGTTGATCGTGAAGGTCGTGGACGTAAGACCGCCGTTGCCGGCCACCGTAACCACGCAGGTGTACGGCGTGGCGCTGACGGCGAGCTTCGCTTCCGACGGAGTGAGTGTAACGGTGAAGCTGCCACCCGAGTTGTTGACGTTGCCCGGATTGGTAGCCGCGCACCAGGAAGCCGCGGCGGCATTCACCGTGGCGGTCATGGCATAGGTCGGATTTTCCGGAGTGTTGGTCAAAGACACCCCGACCGGAATGGTGCCCGGATCCGGAGATCCGGCGAAATAAGTGGCGTTATCGGGGTTCGTCACACCAGTCGGCGGAACCAGGGTAATGGTCGGCGTGGCGGCTACGGCTAAAGTCACCGTGGCTGTGGCGGACTCACCCGAGGCACCCTTCACCGTGATGGTGGAGGTCCCCATGGTGCCGGCTGCCGGTAGATCGGTGGCGGCCAGGTTGATCGAAACCGCCACGGTGGATACGGTGGCAGTGTTGTTCGGAACCGGCGCGCCCAGCGTGACCCAATCCGCACTCGAGCTCACGGTATAGGTATCGTTGCCCGCGAGGGTGATGTTCATGCTGCTGCTGGCCGGAGAGGTGGCCGCTTGGCCTACCGTCCAATTAAACGTCAGGTTCGGTCCGAGGGTCAGCGTGGGACTGCTGCTTACCACGACGTTGACTGGAACCGTGAAGGTGGTGATGGAGACCGGAGCGTTGGGGAGACCGGTTATCGGATTGGTCGGCGGAATCGAAGCCACCAGGGTGGCCCCATACGCGCCGGTGCTGGTCAAACTGGCCAGGTTGCCGATGCTCGCGGTAAGAATGACTTTGTTGCCATTGCAATCCTGGATCTGTCCGCCCACTACGCACACGGTGACCGGGTTGGTGGAAGGTGTACCACCATTGACGGAAAGCTCAACCGTGGCCGTGCCGGCGGTGGGAGTCAGGGTAACGGCGACCGGGCCGCTGGGGGCCGAAGTGCCCATCGAAAGCGCGATACTGGTCGGGGCCGTAGCCGGCGCTCCGACGTTGTAGGCGAACGTCAGCGGATTCGGCAGCAGCGTCACGCTGGGATTCGGGATGACGGTCAAGATCACTTCTACCATCGTCGGCGAAGGCTGCGGAATATTGGCGCTGATGCCATCGGTAGTGTTGATGTTGTAGAAGGCGGTGTATTGTCCCGGATTCAGGATATTGGCCACGAACGTATTGATTACGCTGGTCAGAGTACATTCATTCGGCGGACCGAATCCAGGGGCGCCGCCGCAAGCGAACGTCGGTTCAGCACCGGCCAGGAAATCCACCGAGGTGAAGGTGTAGTCCAGAACGCCGCCGGCGGTGGTCAGCCGGGGCTCGGCCCCTGAAGCGGTAATGTATACGTTCTGGCAAGCCGCGGCGCCCAAGACTACGGGGCATTCCGTGTGGAGCGGTCCGACGCCGGCGGGCGTGCCATCCTGCATCTCGTACACGCCGGAGTTCTGCACTTCGTAGAACTGGAGAACGATGGGCTTGCCGGTGCCCGGCCAGTCCGGATTCGTGCCGCCTCCCGGATAGGCGATCGAGTAGATCGGATCAATCGCGTACGGCGGAGCCGGGTTGGTCTCGGTGGCGAGCGTCGCGCCGGTCACGTAGTTGCCCGGAGGCAGGTTGGCGGAATTCGCGTACAGGGAGAAATCGGTCCAGTAGAACAGATCCAGGCCGGAAGTCACCTGGGTACGGAATACAAAAGACTCCGACAGCCCGGCCGTCATGGTAGGTAGCGGCGGAGTAACCACAGCCTGATCGGCGCCCGACGTACCATCTCCCAGGGTGCCGGTGGCCGTGACCGTCCAGGACGGATCGTATTCCCCGGCGTTGGTCTGCAGCGGCGGATTGATGTCCGGATTGCCGTTGCCTTCGATATTGCAGAGCGTCGGCGTCATTAACGTGCCGCCACAACCGACGAGGACTTCCCAATTGGGATTCGCGCCATTGGCGGTGACAGTGAATGGAACGGCCACCGCGCCTGGGGCAGCCGCCTGCGGAATCAGGGTGCCGACGGCCGTGATACTCATGGTGGCGGCCTGGGTGGTGCCTGCTTCGATATACAGCGGAGGCTGCTGGGTCGGATCATCCGGCGTAGCGAAGGAGACGCTGATCGTATTGCCGACAGTCAGGCAATAAGTCTTCGAAGCCGTCTGACCGGTGGAAGTGGTGATCGTGACCGTGGTGGCGTAAGTGCCCGGAGCGTCGTTGCCCGGGTTGGGAACGGAGACCGGGTACGGAATCTGGGTCGGGGTGTACGGCGGATCGGGGGTAGTGGCGTTAGACGCCGGCAGCGTGCCGTTGTTGCCGTACGCGAAATTCGGGATACCGGCCATAGCCGTGCCGCCAGGGCAGGCCGCGCCAACGTCCGCCACTCCGGCTGCCGTATAAGTGGTAGCAGAGGTGGTGTTCAGGTAGATACTATCCAGGATGTCGGTGATGGTGATGGTGGTCTGACCCTTGGGGCCAACGGGCGAGGAGAACTGATTATTGCCCGTGAACAGCAGGGCGTTGTTGTTCACCACAACCGTAAACGTAATGGCAACCGGCAGGGCCGGAGCACTCGCGGAGGCGCTTTCCGGCGCGCCCTGATCGGGGTTGTCCAGGCCCGTAACATTCACCGTAAAGGTGTTGCTGTAAGTGCCGTTCTGGACTCCGATAAAGTCGCTGGCCGGGATGCTGAACGTGACGTAGCATGCCACCGGAGAAGAAGAGGTCAGGTGGTTGGGAGGGGCGATTCCGGGAGGCCCGCCGCAAGGTGCCCCGCCGGAAGGACCAGTGGTAGTCCAACTCGCGCTCGTAAAGATCGGAGCTGTGCCGACCTTGGCTACCGTCCCATTGAACGCTACCGCGCCCGAAGTCGGGGCATGCGCGGGAACCAGTGACAGGTAGGGGACCTGGATCGTCTCGACGGCGTTGCCGTCGCTGAAGGTCGCGCCATTGGAAACCGTAAAGGAGCAGGTTTCCGTTCCCACGACGCACTCGCCGTTGGGCGCCGTCTGGCTCATGGGGATGCCGCCACCGAAGCTGCTGTTCTCGGTGAGTTGGCCGGTAACCGTCAGCGTGACCGTAACGTTCTGCGGAACGCCGGCGTTGTCGCCCTGCTGCGGAGTGACCTGGAAGGTGACACTGTAGATGCCGGGTTCAAAGGTATCGGCCGCGGCGGTATTGACGGACAGGTTTATGGTGTCACCGCTGCCCGAGGCGTAATTCAGCCACCTGTTCGCGACAGTTACCGCGGGGGTATAGGTGCCGGTGATCGTGCCGCTGCCGTTGTTGGGCGTCACGGTATAGGTCGGGTTCGGGAAGGACGGGTTGAAATTGACCAGATTGAAAGACAGGCTGCCAGGCGTAGTGGAGGTGGTGCCGACCGGCAGCGAGAAGCTGAACGTCGGATTGTTCGTGGTGGTGCCGTTGACCTGGATGATGCTATCGGAGTTGTAGGTCGCGCAACCGAGGACGCCCACGTCAACAGGCGTAGCGTTGTTTACCGCGCTGGAGTTGGCGCCGTTGTTCTGGTATGCGGTCGTCGGGATCACGGAGTTGACCGTAACAGTCGCCGCATCCAGGATCGTCTGCGACACGAAACCGCCGAAGCAGGCGTTATTGCCGGACGGATCATACGACACGCCATTGGCTTGGCCGTTGGCTACTGACTCGGTGGGGGCCTTGCCGATAACGGTTCCGGCCACACCTAACGGAAGGTCGCCCAGCGGCAGAACTTCGGGCTTGCCTCCGGAATTCGTTTCCTGGTTCGGGTAATCGGCCAGGAACGGGGAGCCGGCGACGACAAAGAGACCGGCAAATGCCCGGCGGCGGATAATGGCGCCCTGACCGGCAGTCGTGCCGGTGGTGTTCGAGGCGCCGCCCGAAATGTAGATCTGGTTCAGGCCGTCGGTAGCCAAGGCGGTAACGTCCGCCACGGCGCTGCCGACGCCGCCGTTGCCAGCGGTCTCGTCGCCGTTGACCAGGGTGCCGACCAGCGTGCCCGCGCTCGATTGCGGAAGTTCTACCACGAAGCCATCCTGGCCGCCCGCGCTGGCGCCGCCCAACAGGGTCAGCGCGCCGGGAGCCGCAAAGGCGGTTACACCCGAGCTATTGCCGCCCGCGATCAGGTCGCCGACGGAGTCGATAGCCGCCGCCGTGCCTGCTTCAGAACTGGTCGCGCTGCCGACGTACCAGGAAGTGCAACTGGCTGACGGGCACGTTCCCCATGTGCCGGTGGCCGTGGCGACCTCGGTCATGAAGGCGTGGGTCGCTCCGGCAGCGGTATTGGGATCGGCAACCCCGGAGGGAAAATTAGTGGACGAGGTGGTGCCCACGATCAGGGCGTAGGCGCCGCCAGCCGCGTCGGCACTGGGCAGGTTGGTGGTGCCTGGTGCGTCCACTGCGATCGCATTGCCCGAATCGGTGCCGGTGCCGCCCAGGTAGGTGGCCACAGACGCTGAAGGCGGTACCGAAGAGCTCAACTTCAGATAGAAGGCATTGGTGGTCGAGGCCGATTTCAGAGACTTCTGTTGGCCAAGCGTCGTCGGGCTCAGATAGGGGCTGGCGAACAGGGCGGTAGAGGTGGTATTGCCGGTCAGGTGGATGCCGCCGGTGGCGTCCACCGCCACGCCGAGACCCTGTTCGGAACCGTTGCCATACAGCACGCTGGAAGTCAGCAGGGCGCCGGACGAGGTGAACTTAGCCAGGAAGATATGTTGCGCGGGAGTCAGAGTCCCGGTTTCCGCCACGCCATTCAATACCGGGAAGCTGGTGGAAGACTGCGTGTAACCGGTCACCACGGCTTCGGGGTAAGTGCTCGCGGTCGAGGAGTTATCGGCGGCCACGGCAGTCCCTACGTCGATGTCACTTCCACCGAAGTAAGTGGAGTACTTGGGCGCCTGCATGTTATAGGGGAAGCTGGCGACGATCGCGTCGCCATCGTTGCCCGTCCCGCCGTAGGCGGACTGATAAACGGTCCCCGCCGTGGGGAAGTTGAGCGATACCGTGTAGCCGGTCAGGATCACGCTGCCGGAGCCGTTGACGCTGGGGTTGGTCGCGCCGGCGATGGCGTTGATGTGGGTGTTGCCGAGCTTCCCGCCGGGAGCGCCGAAGTAAGTGGCGGTGGTGAAGTTCGGGTCGATAACTAACTCTTTGCTCTTATCGTAAGAGCCGAGATGGAAACGCGCCACATTGCCGGTAAGGACATAGGCTCCATCCACCGGGTGTTTGCGGCCGCCGAATTCCTGGTAGACGACCGGCTTGGACGAAGCATAGTGGCCCTTCTGGCCGATGTTCATGGCCAGGCTGCCATCGGCAGCGGTATGAATGTCCCTGGCGCCGTCGAATTGGAGGCGGATGGCGTTGGGATCGGCGCCGGGCTTCACTACGAAGTCATACCGGAAGCGGCTGTCGTCGCCCTGATAAACCACATCGACGCCGGGATAGACGTTGTTGTAGCGGATCTTGGCGTAGTTAGGGACGCCTTCGAGCCACTTCGAACGGTCGTTGCCGATGTAGTAATTACTGACGCCGCCAGTCTTCTCGATCGCGCCACCCGAAGCGTTGGCATTGGCGCCGGCCAGATTCATGGTGACGACGTCGTTCTTACCGGCGGCGTCGTTTTGAATCTTCAACACGGCTTGCGAAGGGCCGGTCAAGAATGTCACGTAGCCGGAACTGCGGGCTACGAACTTCACCCGGCTGTCCGTCTGGCCGCGGTTGGGTTCGAATACCAACGGCACATTGACCCCGTTGGCGGCTTGTTTTACCTGAGAGGCCGCTTTTAACTGAGAAGCCGGTGCCATGGCGGAGGCGTGCGTCGTGCTTCCGTGCTTCCATTTCAAGAGGCCGTAAGTGCCCACAGCTGCGGTAAGCAGGGCAACCATGATAAGAACCGACACTTTGCCTGCCAAACGTTGCATGATCTTCGTTGTCATACCCGATCGCTCCAAATATCTTTAATCAGGATCTCGTTGTTCACTACGACTCGCCCTTTTGATTCAGTCTCTGTTTCGCCGCCTGGTTATTCACCGGCGCGGCGTCCTGCCAGAAAAGCACGCTTTCATTCGGCTTCCTTGCCGGACTTTGAATCCGATTCTCTGGAAGCATTGCTCTTCATGAAAGCAATCAAATCCTCTTCGGTGATACGCCATCCTTGCCCGGCTTTCATACCCACCAGTTTTCCTGTGGTGAGCCATTGATAAACGGCCCGGCGGCTGACTTTCAACCTTTTAGCCACCTCTTCCGGTGTGTAGAGATTCGCTAAATTCATGTTGCCCGTTTGGAAAGATATAGATCCACACCAAAGACGGGGCAAGGGCGGAGGGCGCTTTGGTTCATATCCGAGCGTTGCCACTCAGGGCAGAGCCCTCCTCCAACTGCTTTGTTGACCAATGTCCCACGCACACCCTAACCAGCTTACGTTAGAAATGATCCGAGTCAAGCTGTAATCATAAAGACCCGCTCGTATGATGTCAATGCTCTTCTTGATCTTTTTTGACTTTGCATCGCACACCATTACATGCTGGTTACCATCCCTGATACCTACCAACCTACCTACCATCCAAAAAGTTGCCGAGGGTTGTCTTTCGGCGAAAGCCGGCTGCTTAGAAAGCCCGCTTGGTTTGGGAAATTGACTCAGTGGATAAGTTGCCGAAGTGCTCTACAAAAATGCCCGGCGCCGGGAAAAATACATCACCTGCGGCGGAGTTCCGCCCGTTACCGGTCGGCGGGGTAACTTAGGAACTCCGGGGGATTCGACAAGCTACTGATTCGATATCCTCTTATTTCCTGATTCCGAACCTCGAGAAGGATCCCTGGCAAGATTCCAGGACATCCGGGGGCGATTCTCGGGAGAATTCCTGATGGGCCTGGCCGAAAGGATCTAATGGGAGCTGAAATCCAATAAATCGAAGAGGATGTCGGCAGTTGCCGGCAGGTCTGCGAGGGGGCCTGAAATGGATCCGGGGCGGGATGCGAAAACCCGGCGGCCCGGCCATGCGGGACATTCCGAGGGTGGCTCGGAAAAGGACAATCGGAAGGAGCTTTCGGCCTGGGATCGGGGTTCCACAGCAGCGCTCCTCTTGCCAACTTACCTACCAAGGTACCTACCTGCCAAGTCTACAATCCGGAAAACCCCTGATTTGGAGAATAGAACCGGATTTGGGGTTGGGCGCGTGGCTGGACGGGCAATTCGAGACCTCAAAAGCACCTCCGGGATAACCTAACTCGGGAGTACCAAAGCGCTAGAAGCGATAAGAACCGGGATGGTAGTACCGAAAAGCTGGTATTTTATGCCGCGATAGCGTTGACTATGCTAACCAAAGGGTTAAAATAAGCGAGTTAGCGTGTCTTCCTTCACACAACTCAAGCGCTCGCGTTCCGAGGTAGACCAGGAGATCGGCTTTTTCGGGTTCAAAGAGAACCCCTTCTCGCTCAGCCCCGATCCCCGCTTCATGTACTTGAGTTTTCAGCACACCAAAGCGCTCAAACGAGCCCAGCGCAACATCGACAGCCGGCAGGGGCTGACCTTGATCCTGGGAGATGCGGGCGTGGGCAAGTCGACCGTGGCCCGCCGCTTATTCGGGATGTATTCGAGTGATGGAGAGATGAACGAGCAGTACTGCATCCGCTACATCACCAATCCCAGCCACTGGACGACGACGAATAAGATGCTGGTGACTCTGTGCGACGAGTTCGCCATCCGGGCGCGGCGCTCGGAGACCAAGCAATGGCAGGAATTTCAGGAGCACATGGCGGCGCTTTACCAGCAGGATGTCACGGTAGTGCTGCTGATCGACGAGGCCCAGCTGATTCCCCGCCGGCAGATGCTGCGGGTGCGGGAGATCCTCAACTTCGAATCCAATTCCAGTAAGTTCATCCAGGTGGCTTTGTTCGGAACCCTCGACATGGCCGCCACCCTGGCGGAGCCGGATTTCCGTCCGTTACGCAGCCGCGCCGCCGGCGGCATCATCACGCTCGACCCGCTGGACGAGCAGGAGCTTACCCAGGCGCTGCAGTTCCGCATGCGCGTTGCCGGTGGTCCGGAAGATGTCTTTACGCCGGGCTGTTTTCCGCTCGTCTCCAAGGCGTCCAACGGAATCATCCGCGACGCCGTGGATTATTGCAATACGGCCATGTATCTCGGCTACACCGCGCAGGTGCGGCAGGTCAGCGAGCGAATCATGCAGGCCGCCATTGAAACCATTGTGAAGCTCAACGAAAGCAGCGACCGTGCCAGCGTGGAGGGCGCGGAGCGCCTGGAATAACCCGACATGTCCATGACACAAAAAAAGACTCTGCCCGAGGGACTGATTGCTCAATTGCATGGAAAGGGTTCGATGTCGGAAGTACTGCGCATCGAGCGCCAGCGTTTGATGGAACAGGCCGCCGAAGAGATGCGCGTGCAGTTGGGCGGCGCAGCGGCCCCGGGCCCGGTGCCGCTTCCCAAAGCGACGGCCACGGCGGCCGCGGCGGCCGTGGAAAGTACCCCAACCACAGTAGATACCTACCAACCTTCCAAGCTGCCAATGCCCGTGCCGCGCCGCTCGCTCGAAGGCCTCTCCAAGCTCAGCCGTTTTGTGGGCGACGATCTTTCCGAATTCGACGGCATCATCACGCATTCCGAGCAGACCATCCTGGCCGTGCCGGAGTGGCCCACCGATCCTTACTACATGGACGTGAACAACACGCTGCCTTTCTCTTCGCAGCGCGATCTGCTGGGCGCCATCTGCCGGCTGACGGTAGGATGGGGCACCTTCAGTTGCCGCATCACGCTGGGCCTGCTGTCTTCGGCCAGCGGCATTCGCAATGCGAAGACGCTGCGCAAGTGGCTGGCGGATCTGCAGCGCCGCCGGCACATCCACTATGTGCCGGTACATGGAGATCTGCGCGGCTCGATCATCGAGCTGACTCCACCCGAAGAAGTGCGCAGCTCCATCGAACGCAGCTGGCGTACCAACCGGATCAAGTTTTAAGCGGCGCTGTTTGATTTTGAGCGCTACTTCCCCTTCTCCTTCTCCACCGTCATCGTCACCGGCACCAGCTCTTTGGCGTTAGAGGCGCCGGGGGCTTCGAGCTGGATGGTGGCCTGGTACACACCGGGATCTTTACCGGCCGCCGTTACAACGACCTGGAAAGAGCGCTGCTTTTGCGGAGCCTTTCCGCCGGCGGAGTCTTTCACTTTGAGCCAGGGCGCCTTGGCCTCGGGGGTGGCAGTGAACACCAGCGGCTCTTCGCTTCCCACGAAAAGCGTTCGGGTGGCCTCGAGCGGAGCGTCTTTTCCGGAAGCATCTTTTCCAGGTGTGATGGTGAACTCCAGGCGGCTGGGAGAAAAAGCCATCCCGGGGGGTGGTCCGCCGGCCTGCTCGAGGGTCACGGTGGAATCGCCCACCTGAATGGTGCCTTCCCGTTTGGCCGGGGAGAAATTGGTATCCACCGCGTAGCGCAGCACACGCTGGGGGCTGCCGCTCACCGGCGGCATCACGCTGACTGTGATCCAGGGCAGACCGCCGGCATCCACCTTGCAATCGTACTGATCGGCAGACCACTGAATCTCACCCGCATTCCCGGCCCAGGGAAGCTGTTTATGGGCCTCTTGCAGGGTGGCATGACAGGTAGCGGCCCCCGTCTGCGCCGATCCAATGGCGGGGCTGGAAAGTGCCCATACGGCCATTTCGAGAAAAAGCGGGCTTACAAACCAAAGGGGTCGCGGCATAAAGCTAGTGCATGGCCAGAAAAGGTTGACGCTTGGGAGCGGGGATTAGTTGAGGGTGTCTGCGGATTTCAGGGGGAATCCCAAAAGGGCTACCCAGGGGGGGATCCCGGCGCTTCCGGCCCGCCATACGCCTCCAGCACTTCCGCCGCGCTGCCGTCCATGACCACCTTGCCGTGTTCCAGCCACAGGGCCCGGCTGCAGATTTCCCGTACCAGTTTGGTGGCGTGGGAGACGAACAGCAGGGTTTTGCCCTGCGCCCTAAACTGGCGGATGCGCTCGAAGCACTTGGCCTGAAAGGCCAGGTCGCCCACCGCCAGGACCTCGTCGACGATCAGAATATCCGGATCCACATGGACGGCGATAGCGAAAGCCAGGCGCATGAGCATGCCGGTCGAATACGTGCGGAGCGGCTCGCGCAGAAAGTCGCCGATATCGGCGAACCCGGCAATGGCGCCGGAGACTTCCTCGGTGCGCTTACGGCTCAGGCCCAGCAGGGAAGCGTTCAGCCGCAGGTTTTCGACACCGGTCAGATCGGGATGAAATCCCGATCCCAGTTCCAGCAGGGCGGCCACCCGTCCTTCCACCGTCACGCGGCCACGGTCCGGACGGGCCAGCCCCGCCACCAGGCTCAGGAGGGTGCTTTTGCCGGCCCCGTTGCGGCCCACCACCGCCATGCTCTCGCCTGCCTCCAGGCGAAAGGAGATGTCGCGCAGGGCGAAGAAGCGGCCGCCTCCGAAGCCTCGTATCCACTGCTGGATATGCCCGCGCAACAGACGGGACCCACCCCCGGCCCCGTGGCGGAACGATTTGGAAACTCCCGCGAATTCAATCAAACTCCATCATCCTATGCGCCGCCGCGTATCATGAAGAGCTGTCCATGCGCCTCGCGATCGACGCTCTGCCGCTGCTGGTGCGCAGCGCGGGCGTGAAAAATTACCTGTACCACTGGATCGCGCATCTGGGGCGCGGGGCGCCGCCGGACGTTTCGATCGATCTCTTTCCCTGGCTGGGGCAGCCCGGTCCGCTGGATCACGAAACTTCCCAAGTGGGTCCGCTCCACACCTGGATCAGCCTGGCGCTGTTCCACTTTTTCAATCTGCCCGGGAATCCCACGCTCGACTGGTTCCAGCGCGCCGATGTGTTCCACTGCTCGAACCTGCGCAACCCGCCCCGGCGTCCGCGCCTGTCGGCCACGCTTTACGACCTCACCTGCTGGATCATGCCGCAGTTCCACACGCCCGCCAACGTAGCCGCCGCCCGGCGCATGGCCGAAACCGTCTGGAAGCGCGCCGATGGTCTGATCGCCATCTCCGCGCACACTCGCGAGGAAGCCGTGCTCCGGCTGGGGCTGGACGCCCGGCGCATCCGGGTAATCCATTGTGGCGTGGACGCCCGCTTCTTCTCCGTGACAGAAGGCGAAACTGCCGGCGCACGCACGCGCTACCGCCTCGAGCACCCCTACGTGCTTTGGGTAGGCACCATCGAGCCGCGCAAGAACCTGGACCTGGCGCTGGACGCGTGGGCCTCGCTGGATGCCGGGCTGCGCCAGGAGTTTGCCCTGGTGGTGGCCGGGCCGGTGGGCTGGGCCGCGCCTGAAACCCTCCATCGCCTGCGCTCCCGGGCCGCCGGCGTGCGTTACCTGGGCTATGTGCCGGAAGCCGACCTCCCCGGTCTGACCGCCGGCGCGGCGGCGCTCTTTTATCCCTCGCTGCACGAGGGCTTCGGATTGCCTGTAGCGCAGGCCATGGCTTGCGGAGTCCCGGTGGTCACCTCGAACGTTTCGGCGTTGCCGGAAGTCGCGGGCGAAGGGGCCCTTTATGCCGATCCCCGAAGCCTGAGCGAACTGCGCGCCGCGCTCGAGCGCCTGCTGCGGTCGCCGGAGTTGCGCCGGCAGCTCGCCCGGGCCGGGCGCTTACGCGCCGAGCGATACCACTGGGAGGAAGCCGCGCGCCAATCCCTGGAGTTTTTTCAGTGTTTGGGGAGCTGAGCCAGATGAGACTACCACCTGTAAACCGAGTATCGAAACCCGCGCAGCTTCAGCCGCTGAGGCGCTCCGCTGCGGCAAATGCCGAACAGAATTTCATCGTTTAAGTTTTGAGAAAGCTCCCCCGGCCGGATCGCCAGCACGCCGGAATATTTGACGATCCGGTCGCCGGCCTGGTTGAAATCGATGCTGGTCGCGCTCAAGGCCGGATCGGCAATGCCGGGGTTGTACAACAGCGAACATGGCTGTACCGCCGGATCCGGCTGCTCCGCCTGAACCGTGGCCTGCCAGACCACCGAAAATCCCGCGCGCGTTTCCCGGTCCGCCAGATTGCAGGCCAGCATGGATTGATTGCCGCCGGCTTCGGCGTCCAGTTCTTCCGCCGAAGACGCGCTCAGCTTGGGCGGGCTGGCCCCGGTCAAAGCCACCTTCTGCAAAGGCACGGCGATAGGCTGGCGATCCGCCAGAAATATTTCCAGCCGGCCGAAAGTCCGGAGTTTGCTCCACCGGTTGTAATCGCCGGGTGGCCGCTTGCCGGGCGGCCCTATAAACAAATCACCTGGCTCCACAATCCTTTGATTCCAGTCGCTGGCGGCGTATATGCCGCTCGAAACCCAACGATAGAACATCGAAACGGCCATCGTGTGCCGCGCCTGGCGCAGGAAACCCTGCCGCGACAGAAAATCCCAGATCTCACACTCCTGCGGGAAGAACGGCGCAGCGCTTTGCGGGAAGCTGGCTTCCGCAGCGGTCAAGCGGGCCGTCAGGTTGTCCCGCAAAAGGGTGCTTTCGGCAACCGCGGACGCCTCCGCGACAATTCCGGAGCCAATCGTGATGGCAAAAAATCCCACCATCCCCGCCAGGACGAACTGCGCTCCTGAAAACCGTTTCAGCCAGGTGAGCAGCCGGACCGCTCCGGCTGCCGCACACAGTCCCAAAAGCGGAAGCGCCGGCAGCAGATTCCGCTGATCGTAGGAAGCCATCCGATACCAAACCGCCAGTATGGCGATGGCGGTGATCAGCACAGCACCGAACGGCCTCCGCCCAGCGCCGGCCGCGGCCATGGCCAGGAGAAGCAGTCCGGGCACAATGGGCGCGGAATTGGTGAACGGCTGCGGCAGAGAGTAATCGGTTAGAAATTTCCTGGTTGCCTCCCGAAAGCGGACCCATCCGGCCGTGCTGCTGTATGCAGCTTCGATTGAATTCTGGAAGCCGCCTTCCATCTCCGCCGGGCGCATCCGGAAGTTCACTTCCTGCGTGTTCATGCGCTCGAGCGGCTCCTGGCTGGAAGCATACTGGGCCAGGTAGAACGGCACAAGCAGCAGCAGCGGCAGGCCCAGCAACCCGGCCAAAGCTGGCTTCGGGAGGAAGCGGACACCCGCGGCGGGGCGCCGGATGCCGGCCAACAGCAGGGGGAGTATCGCGAACAATCCCGTCGCCTTGCTGAAGGCCGCGCCGAATATACATGCCATCAGCACCGGAGACCCCCGCCAACGCGCGTTCCATTCGCCTTTCTGCCAGGCCAGATAAAGCAGCGGCGCCAGTAAGACCCATAAAGTGACCATCAGGTCCGCGCCACCGGATGGAATGATGGCATGCATGGTTTGAAATCCGAATACGGCGGCCAGAACACCCCATGCCGGCAGTTC
>Ga0335073_10007995_pt1 | contig 14813 bp, 14 predicted proteins | sample Lox_Sample_22_FD_207093 | JGI IMG/M metagenome (GOLD analysis project Ga0335073, IMG submission 207093) | Soil microbial communities from Loxahatchee National Wildlife Refuge, Florida, United States - Lox_Sample_2.2 | ecosystem: Environmental > Terrestrial > Soil > Wetlands | place: USA... | reverse complement strand
GATGGAGCACTTCACAACGGCCAGGCTGATCGCCCGTGACTGGACCATCGCCGATCTGGAAGCCGCCTTCGCGATCTACGGGCGGGACGAGGTGACTCGCTGGCTAGGCCCGCAGCCGCGCCAGCCAGTCCCGTCGCTCGCGCACATGCGGCAGGTTCTCGACCGGCGCATCGCCCGCAGCCGGGAGCAGCCCGACTATGGCTTGTGGGCCATCGAGCTTCGCGCCACCGGCAAGGTCGCTGGCGCTGTGCTGCTGTCGCCGCTGCCGGGGGATGAGATCACGGTGGAGATCGGCTGGCACCTGAATCCTGATTACTGGGGCGCGGGCTATGCGACGGAAGCCGGCCGGGGAGTGATCGCCCTGGCCTCCGGCCTGGACAGAGTCGGCCTAGACCAGGTCGGGCCCGGCCTGGCCAGCCGGCCAGCCAGGCCGGTGCTTGACGGCGTTCTGGCTCTGGTTGACCCGGACAACATCAGGTCCCGGCAAGTGTGCCAGCGTCTTGGTATGCGGCACACCGGTCAGACCAGGCAGTACTACGGGCTCACGCTTGAGCGATTCGAGCTAGCCCGCGCAGAGGCCGCCTGAAGTCACCTGTGAAGCGCGTTATGTCACTCCACTACCGAAAGGCCCGCTATGCCCGAGCGACCAGTCATCGTGTTTGACGTGAACGAGACGCTGATGAACCTCGATACGCTCCGCCCGACCTTTGACCGGATCTTCGGCGACCCGGCCGCGCTGCGGCTGTGGTTCGCCCATCTGATCACCTACTCCGAGGCGCTCACCCTGGCCGGGGCCTACGTCCCGTTCACCGACATCGGCGGCGCCGTGCTGCGGATGCTCGCCGCCACCCGCGGCCTCACCATCAGCGCCGCCGACGGCGCCGAGCTCACCGACCGGTTCGCCACCATGGCACCCCACCCCGAGGTCCCCGCCGCGCTGCGCCGCCTCCGCGGCCACGGGTTCCGGCTGTTCACCCTCACCGACAACACCCTTCAGATCTCCGGCCGCCAGCTCGAGCATGCCGGCGTGATCGACGTATTCGAGCGCCGGTTCAGCGTCGATGAGACCGTCCGGCGGCACAAGCCCGCCCCCGAGGCCTACCACTCCGTCGCCGAACAGCTCCGGCTCGACCCCGCCAATATCTGCCTGGTCGCCTGCCACGTCTGGGACACCATCGGCGCCCAGTCCGCCGGCTGGCAGGCCGCCCTCATCCTGCGCGAGGGCAACGCCCCCCTCGACGTCGGCCCGCAGCCCGACTACATCGGCACCGACCTCGACGACATCACCGACCAGCTCATCGGCAAGTACGGCAGGGCCTGAGAAACGTTGTCACGCAGGATCCGACACCTGCAGGCTTCGTAGCTGATCGAGATGAAGCTGGAGGTGGAACGTGGCGTTGCCTTCTATGAAGCTCCTGATCGGGATGGGCCCGTCGCGGACGACGTGGCCGCCGTCGGCGATCTTCGCCGGCACCTCGACGCTGCCGAGCTCGGGTCCGAGCAGCTCCCAGGCACGAGCCAGCCGTGCGGCGGACGTTTCGATCAGCTCTGCCATAGCGTCGAGGCTGCCAGCAGCCGCCGCGATCTGGCGCAGCTGCTCATCGTCGATCACCTCGGCGTTGTCGTAGGACGGACGCTGGCCGGCAGCGATGTCTTCCGCCGTCGATGCGATCAGGTCGTTGTTAGCCGCAATGTGCGCTGCGATAAGTGACGCGTCCCATCCGGTGTCTGGCCGGGCAAACCCGCCTGCCCGGAGGGTCACCGCGAAGGTGCTGTAAGCCTCCGCAATCCCGGTGCCATCCATGCAGGCAGTGTCGCGGCCGGCCCTGACACTGTCAAAAATGACCCGGCAAAGCTCGCCGCCCGATCACGCCTGCATAATGGTTCATCACCAGCCGGCGGGAGGCATATCATGACAGATCGCCGCGGACGAGGCTGAGGATCGCTGCGATGCTCGTCGAGAACGCCGACCTCCCGCTGCTGACCCACGATGACCCTGCCTTCGCGGGCGCACGGTTCCACGAAGTCCTCGATGACCTGGCCAGCCGCAGCTGGCTGGTCCGATCTGACCTGGGCTATCTCGTGCTCGGCCGCGAGCCGGGCATGGCGCTGCTGAAGGACCGGAGGCTGTCATTCCCCGCTGTGGAGCTGCTGGAGCTACAGGGACTGACCGACGGGATCATCTATGACGGAACGACCAAAGGCCTGATGGCACAGTCCGGCCAGCCGCACGCCCGCCTGCGCCGGCTGGTCAGCGCGGCGTTCACGCCGCGCCAGGTCGAGCGGCTCCGCCCGCGACTGCGTTCGTACCTGGCTAGCTTGTGGCAGGACATCGCCCAGGCGGGCAGGTGCGACGTTGTCACGGCCCTCGCCCGGCCGCTGCCGTCGATGGCCATCGCCGAACTGCTCGGTGTCCCAGGCGACGCCGCGCTGCTCGCCAAGTGGTCGGCCAGCCTGCAGGCAGTATTCGATATGGACATGACGGCCAAGCGCGCTGAGATCGAGCAAGCCACCGAGGACGTCCGGGATTACGTGCTCGACCTCGTGGCCCTGCGGCGACAGCAGCCAGGCGAGGACCTCGTGTCGGCGCTGGTTCATCACGAGCAAGATGGTGACCGGCTCAGTGATGACGAGATCGTCACTCTGTCGAGCTCGGTCATCGCCGGCGGCACCGACACCACCGAGTCGCAGCTGGCACACGGGCTGCGGCTGTTCGCCGACCATCCCGACCAGTGGGATCGGCTCGGGAACGACCCGGCTCTTGCCGAACGGGCCTGTCAGGAAGTCCTTCGCTTCGAGCCGATCGTGCCGTTCACCGCCAGGCTGGTCCGGGAAGAGCTGGAACTGGCGGGGATTGTCTTCCCGGTGGGGACCGTCATCTTCGTCTGCGCCGCGACCGCTAACCGCGATCCGCTGACGTACGCTGACCCGGGCCGCTTCGACATCATGGCTGATCGCGGCGGCGCGCAGGTGGTCACGTTCGGGTTCGGTGCCCACTTTTGCGCCGGCGCGAACCTGGCACGGGCCGAGATCATCGAAACGCTGGCATTCCTGGCCCCCCGGATGCGCCACCTCAGGCCTGACGGCGAGCCTGTCTTCGGCACACCGACCGGTATTTATACGATGCACAGCGTGCCAGTTCGCTTTACCCCGTCAGCAGGACGGGCATCCGCTTGATCCCGTTGAGGAAGTTGGACCGGAGCCTGCTGACTTCGCCGCTGGGCCTGATGCCCGGCGTCTTCTGGGCCAGCGCCGCGAGCAGCACACGCAGCTCGAGCGCTGCCAGGTGCCTGCCAAGGCAGAAATGCGGGCCGCCGCCGAAGCCTACATGGGGATTGGGGTCACGGCCGATGTCGAATTCCTGCGGCGAAGTGAATACGTCCGCGTCGCGGTTGGCCGAGGCAAGGAAGGCTACGACCTTGTCACCGGCCGCGATCGGCTGGCCAGCCAGCTCGGTGTCCGCGAGGGCAGTGCGCCTGACCTGGACTGCCGGGCTAACCCACCGGATGACCTCTTCGGCCGCGAGGGGCGCGAGCGACGGGTCCGCCACGAGGCGCTGCCACTGCTCTGGGTTCTCGAAGAAGGCGAGCATGCCGCCGGCCGCTGCGTTCCTGGTCGTCTCGTTGCCGGCCACCAGGAGCAGCAGGAAGAAAAAGTTGAACTCCAGAGAGGTCAGCGCCTGACCAGCGCCGTCTGGCTGTAGCAACCGGCTCACGATGTCGTCGCGAGGCTGCTCGCGCCGCTGCTGCGCCAGCTCGTCGGCGTAGGCGAACATCTCCGCGACCGCGTGCATCTGCTCCCCAGGCACGCCGCTGAACTCCGGGTCGTCGAAGCCGACCATGCGGTTGGACAGCTCGAAGATCCGCTCCCGGTCCTCCGGCCTGGCTCCGACCAGCTCGCAGATCACCTGCGTCGGCAGCGGAGCGGCAATGTCAGCGACAAACTCCGCCTCGCGATGCTGCGCGACCTGGCCAAGCAGGCCGTCGCAGATATCGGTGATGTGCTCCTGCAATCGCCCGATCATGCGGGGCGTGAAACCGCGGTTGACGAAGCCCCGCAGCCGGCTGTGCTGCGGCGGATCCATGTTGATCATCATCACGCGCATCCGCTCGACGGCCTGCTCGCTCCACTCGCGGAACGCCGCGGTGCGGGGGACCGAGGAGAAGATGTCCGGGCGCCGGATGACCTGCGTGACATCGGCGTGCCTGGTGACGGCCCAGAAGCCAGGCCAGCCTGGACCGCCGCCCTCCGCGTGCCAGAAGACTGGTGCGTGCTCGCGTAGCCACGCGAACTGCTCGTGCGGCGCCCCGCTCCGGGCGTAGATGTCAGGGTCGACAAGATTGATGTCCGTGGCCGTTGTCATCGACTGCTCCGGGGTGCTGCGGGAGACGATAGACATGACGATACGGCCAATGTGCCTTAACGACATTGCGGCCAGATCATGCCGCGGCGCATGGCATCCTGGAGGCGCTATGCACACCTATGGCAGCGCGGTCACGGCCAAGCTAGCTGCTTCTCACCTGGCCCTGGGCGGCGGTGGGATTGCCAGCTTGCTCATCCACCTCTTCATCTGGCACGCAATCTGGCGCCTGATGTTCTACGTGTGGCATATCCACACATTCGGGCCATTCATCTTCTTCGCGATAATCGCGGTCTTCATTGGCTACGGCATCCGGCGCCGACAGCTCGGCCCTCGTCGGGGCCGCGGCGGATCTGTGGGCTACGGTAGCGGCTCCGGTCCCCGCGACTGGTGAGTCGCCGCTGCTAGGGCCGCTAAGGCGCAGTCCGGCGCCGCCGGGCCGGCTTTGCTCGTCCCTGTCGTTTCGACGAGGCACGGTCAGGTGCAGCCTTCCGGGCGGCTGGCCGCGGCGCCTTGCGCTCGGCAGGCTGCTGGCCGCCGTGCGCAATGTCGTATTCGTGAATGACGTTGCCGGGCAGCCGGCCGTGCTCAGCCACGGAGAATCCCTGCCGCTCAGCCCAGGCGCGTATCTGCCGGCTGCGCTCCCGGCTAGCCGTCGTTCTGGCCCGGGCCCGCGACCGCTGCGCGCGCACCCGGCGCGCGTGTTCCACAAAGGGTGCTAGCTGGCGGCGGAACTCCGCGGCGTGCCGGGTGCTCAGGTCTACCTCGTAGTCCATGCCATCCAGGCCGAACTTCACCGTCTCGTCGGCCGGGCCGCCAGTCAGATCATCCTCCAGGCGTACTTCGACCCGTTGCATTGCATCCCCCCGAGGAACGGATTACCTCTGCCAGCCGGACCACAGTGAGCTGGCAATTCAGCGTCATTCCCTTCCCGGCCAAGATTTATCGCAGACTCGCGGAGCCGCCGACCTACGGCGCCTCGCTAGTGCTCCCACCAGGGCTTTCCGTGCCTTCTAGAGGCAGGCGCGCCAGCGGCGGGCTGGCCTGCCGTCATTGTCGCCGGGTGTCCTACTTCCTGCCGGTCAGCGCGCCCGGCAGCCGCTTCGACCGCGTGCCTGGCCGGCGGCGCGTGCAGCTTAACTGCGGCCGACAATCCCCCGGCCTCAAGATGCAGGTCGCCCCTTGATCCGACCTTTGCGTAACCAAGGAAGAGAATTCCGCTGACGATGACGACGACGATCCACAATGGGCGGCCGCTGACGCGGCTCCAGTCGTTCAGCCCGTGCAGGATGGCGGCGGCAGCGACTCCTATCCATGCCACCTGGTACCACTTGTACCGGCCGGTCACTGCGAGCCCGATGAAGTAGCCAGTCAGGCCAGACCAGCAGGCATGCGTAATCGAGTCGGTAAGGAATCGCCAGACGAAATCGAGCACGAAGTAGAGCACCGGACCGATGAGTGCGCCGAAGACTGAGCTCGCCGCGGAATGCCCGGTGTTGATCTGCTGCCGGATGGATGGAACAGCTGACTGCACGGTCGAATAGAAGGTATCGACCCCGTTCACGGTGAAGTAATGGACGACCTCGCTTGCGCCGAAGACAAGCCCGCTGACTGCGCCGAGGAACAGGTAGTCGCGGGGCAGAAGGGATCGGCGCCGCCGCCAGTAGATCAGCGCTACGGCCAGAATCGGCAGGGCCTTGGCGAGTTCTTCCGGTATGCCAACGGTGAAGATGCTCTGGCCCAGCTTCGCATTACTGCCGTGCAGCGCTACCTCAAGCGTGAGCGCCAGCGGCACTTGCGTTGCCAGCGCGATCACCGTCAGGACGGCCAGCATCGGTCTAGTGACGTTCTCTGGGCGGATGATCACGCCGAGCAGCAACAGCCAGGCGATGGCGAAATACGCGGCGAAGATCCAGGCAACGTAATCGAAGGTGCGGACGGTCGGTCTGGCGCCCGAGATGACCAGCGCGATCGACGGCACGCAGATCAGCACCAGGAACAGGAGCACCGGCCAGCTGCGCAGAGAGTGATGCCGAAGCCAATCTCCCAGCGGCAGCAGTTCATTGACCTGGGCAGCGCGTGGCTCCGGCGGCGGACTCGGCGCGTTCGCTTCCATTTACGTCGTCTTCTTTCGTACCGTGGGGTCTCCTACCACTCAAACATGCGCTCCGTGCCCAGCCGCTAGGCGGCATCGAGGTCTCCGAAATCGGCCATTATGAGGCATAGGTACCGCGAAGAAGTACTGGACTGAGCAGCGGACGCCGCCATGGTCTGTGCAGTTCCCTCTGAGGTGGCTCAGACGTAAGCTCAATCTCGAGTGCACCCCGCGGGTGCGCGGCGCGACGGGGACGATGGACTGGATCAAGGTTCTCGGTTGGGTCACGCTCGCCGTGGCCGTTACCGGCATCGTGTGGCGTCTTGCGTGGCTCGTCAGAACGCGGGCAAGCGATTACCGGTCTGAGGATGAGGATTCAGGGCCTGACGGCTCCCGCCGCGAAAGCTGGTCGTTCATCCGCTACATGCTGGTGGCGGTCGCGGGCGCACCTAGCTCGCTCATGGGTGGCAACGCCAGGTGGGTTGGGCTGTGGGCCGCATCAGCGTTCCTCGTGCTAGCCGTCGGCGCGGACCTCGCCGGATGGCGCCGCCGGGCACGAGTCCGCCAGAGCTGACTACTGCGGACAGCGCTGTTGAAGCCATTCCCCAATGCGCTCGATCGCCTTGTCAGACTCTGGTAGCAGCCCCGCGAAGGCGTGCCAGACATGCGGCATGTCGTCCCAGACTTCAAGCGTGATGTCGACCCCGGCCTCGCGCGCTTTGACGGCAAATCTCGTGGAGTCGTCAAGGATTACCTCGGCGTCACCTACGTGAATCAGGATTGGCGGCAGTCCGCGCAAGTCGGCGTAGAGCGGCGACGCATACGGGTGCCGCGGATCAGCTCCGGCAAGGTAGGTCGCCGCGGTCTCCGGCATGCCGGCCGGCTGGAGCATGACCTCGACATCCGCGCGAGTGCGCATCGACTCACCAGTGAGCGCCAGGTCTGTCCAGGGCGAGATCCCGACTGCGGCTGCCGGGAGCGGATCGCCAGCATCGCGCAACGCCACGAGCGTGGCCAGTGCCAGGCCGCCGCCAGCCGAGTCGCCCGCGATCGCGACCGCCGCCGGGTCAGTGCCGCTGCGCAGAAGATGCCGGACAGCGGTGAGCGCATCCTCGACAGCGGCTGGGAACGGATGCTCAGGAGCGAGCCGGTAGTCGACGCTGAGCACGCGGGCCTGAGCCGCTGCAGATACCAGCGAGATCATATGCCGGACCGTGGCGGGCGAGCCGATCTGATATCCGCCACCGTGCAGGTACATCACGACGCGGTCGGCCCGCACGCCTTCGGCGACAACCCACTCCGCCAACACTCCGCCGGCATCGGCTGGCTCCACGGTCGTGCCCGGCGGCGGCTCCGCAGCAAACCGCTCGACCGCCGCTCGGCGCTCGGCGATTGTCAGCGCGTCCAGGTTCACGCCGCGCAGCATTTCGCGCAGCGTCATCAGTTCCTCGCTCGCCATTGCGCCTCCTGCTGCGGCGACGGCTGCTGTCGCGCTCGCATCATCGCTGCGAGGCAGGCGTCGGGCAACTCGTTATCGGAGGAACTGAGCCGAGATATCTCGTTGCGCCGACCCACCCGTACGCCTAGCCTCGGCCTGTGCACGAGCGCCCGGCGGACGTATGCGACAGCGACGTCGCCGCCGCGCTGGACCGCCAGTGGGCGCTCACGGTACAGGCTCTGTCCTACCTGCCGGTCGGGTTCGGCGGGTACCACTGGCTCGCAGCTGACCAGACGGGCTCACGATGGTTCGTGACCGTCAGCGACCTGGCGGCTCCGTGGCTGCCCGACCTGCCGGCAGCCATGCAGACTGCGGCCTGGCTCGCAACGGAAGCCGGGCTCGAGTTCGTCGTCGCTCCGGTGCCGACAAGGGCCGGCCAGGTCGTAGGCGCTCTGGACAGCCGACATGCCCTGACGCTGTTTCCTTATCTCGACGCCGCGCCTAGTCGCTTCGACGACCGGATCGACGACGGCGGCCGGGCTGCAATCATCGACATGCTCGCCAGGCTGCATACCGCAACCCCTCAGGGCATCCAGGTGCCCAGACGGCCACTGGAGCTGACCGGCCGCCAGGCCATCGAGCAGGCCTTAGCCAGCTTGGGCGTCGCCTGGAATGGCGGTTTGTACTCCGAGCCGGGCCGTGATCTCCTGGCCCGCTACGAACGGCCGCTGCGTCACGCCTTCGCGCTATTCGACAGCCTACTCGAACGGGTCCAGGATGCAGGCGGGCCGTATGTCATCACGCACGGCGAGCCTCACTCCGGCAATCTGCTGCGGACGTCGGCCGGACTGTGCCTGGTCGACTGGGACATGACCGCGCTAGCCCGGCCTGAGCGAGATCTGTGGTGGGTGATCTCAGGTGACCAGGATGCCGCGCGTTACTCGCAACGGACTGGCTGGACGGTCAACCAGGACGCGCTGGCGCTGTACCGGCTGCGCTGGGGCCTGGACGACATAGCGGAATTCCTGTCCGCGATCCGCGGCCCGCATCAGCGCACGGCGGACACGCTCGTGTACTGGACGGGACTCCAGGAGACCCTGGAGTCAATCGCGAAAGGGCTGGTAACCGGCGGTTGATTCAGCGCTGCTACCAGGCCGTCAGGTTCTGCGAGACGACGATGCCCCGCTCGTCGACGGTCACGGTCCGCTGCTCGACATGCTGGATACCCGTCTCGGGCGAGTCCTGGAACAGGTCGATGAGGCCGACGTCAGCGCCGCTGGCACGCATCAGCCGCAGCGCCTCGTGAGCTGCGTGCATGATCTGGTCATCGTGCTGGTCCTTCTCGCTCCATGTGGCGGACATGGGGTTGTATCCCTCGACCGTGATCACGGCCGTCCAGGTGCGATGGGGCTTGTCACGCTTCACTTGGCTGATTATCCAACCAGCACGTCAGCTAAGACGTCATAAGCAGTGTCCACTGTGACAGGACGTGCCAAAGAAAGCTGAGGTGACTCGATGAAGGATGTCTCGCTTGGGAGGGCATTAGCACTGGCTGCTGTCCCCTTGTTCGTCGCGATCGGGGCTGGCAGCGCCGCGGCCGAGCCGGCCAGCGGGAACCCGCCGCCCCCGGCGGGCTTCGAAGCGCAATCGGCGAGCTTTGTGTCAGCCAAGACCGGGTTCGTGCTCGGCACCCGTCAGTGCAGCAGGCTTCCGTGCACTGCGCGGCTGGAGAAAACTGATGACGGCGGCGTGACCTGGAGCTCAGTACGCGCGCCTGCTGTGTCGCTGGTGCCCAGGTTCACTACCTCCCCGGCATCGGCAGTGAGCTCGGTCCGGTTCGAGAACGCCACTGATGGCTGGCTGCTCGCCCCGAGCCTGTGGTCTACCACTAACGGCGGCAAGCACTGGCGCAAGGTGACGGCCGTTCCCGGTCAGATCATCGACCTGGCCGTTTCCGACGGCGAGGTGTACGTCTCGGCAGAACCGGCCAAGGGCGGCCTCAATCAGGCGCGGCTGTACGAGAGCAGGGTCGGCGGCAGCACCTGGAGACTTGTTCCGAAGGTGCGTCCGCTCAACCTGCTGACGGTCTTCGGCAGGTCCGTGTGGGCAGGCAGCCCTGACGGCGTCACGCCGGGCCTGTGGACCTCCACCGACGGCGGCCGGCACTGGTCTAAGCTGCCCTTCCACTGTCCCAAGATCGCATTGTCGGCTAGCGGAGTTGCGGCTGCCTCAAGGTCCGACGTGGCGATCGCGTGCTCGGATGAGGGATACCCGCAGCCTGGGCTCAGCGTCAAGGAGGTCTTCACCTCCACCAACGGCGGCCGCACCTTCCATCTGGTCGGCAAGCCAAGCCAGCTGCCCGAGGTCGGTCAGGTGTACGGGCTGGCCATGCCGCCGGGGAACCCGAGGAGGATCACGCTCAACACTGCCAGTGGCGCCAGCTACCTCGATCAGTCGGCCAACGGAGGCAAGACCTGGACCACGATTGCGTATTACGACGGCGGCCTCGGCTTCAATGACCTGGCCTATGCCTCCGCGACCACCGGATATGTGATCCACTTCATGGGCAGCCCTGTCATCGCCTACAGCGACGGCCTGATGAAGACCACTAACGCGGGCCGAACCTGGAAGAGCGTCACCATTCCCTGATTCATGCCCGCAGGCGCCGGCCCTGTCGCATGACGGGGCCGGCGCCTGTCTGCGAATTAGCCCGCCTGGGCGCTGGATGGGCGCGGAGCAAGCACCTCATGGTTGATGATGGGGATATGAGGCCTGGGGAGTTCACCAATGCGCATCCAGCGCTTGCGGAGTTCTGGCATCCGGCAGCGCTGTCGTGCGAGGTCGGACTCGACCCGGTCGGGGTCCGCCTGGCAGGCCAGAGCTGGGTGCTGGCCCGGCTCGGCGGAGCTGTCGCCGGCTTCGCCGATGCGTGCCCGCACCGGCGGGCGCGGCTGTCGGCCGGGCACATCACCGACGGCACCCTGCAGTGCATGTATCACGGGTGGCGATTTGCCGCCGACGGCAGGTGCCTGGAGATCCCGGCTCTGGGCGACACCGGATCGATACCGGAGCGCGCGGAGCTGTGCCGCCCGGCGGAGGTCGCCGAGTGCGATGGCCTGGTCTGGCTCGCTCCAATGCCGCCGCGCGCGCCGCTGCCGGAGCTGGCGCCGGGCACGGGGCTGGGCGGTGATGGCATCGCGACTGTCATGCTGCCGGTGATGCGGGTGGAGGCCAACGCGGCGATCTTGCTGGATAACTTCCTTGACGAGGCGCACCTCCCGTTCGTGCACGCAGCCACAATCGGCGGCGCAGGCCCCGAGGCCATTCCGCGCGCCGACGTCGCCAGAGAGGGCCTGTCGTTCACCGCAGTTCGGGAGCACACGTTCACGAACCTGACCGATCCGGCGGTACAGGATGGCGTGCGCCCGGCGGTACAGCGGCGGCGGATGACCTACCGGTATCAGGCGCCGCTAACCGCGACGCTGCTGCTTGAGTTCCTGGACGCCGGTGGCTGGCAGTTCCTCACGTTCACCGCGACACCGGAGGACGAGCACGCATGCCGGGTGTACCAGAGCGTGACAGGGCCAGGCCTTGCCGACCCAGAGCAGGCCCAAAGCGCCGCGAAATATGAGATGTCGATCTTCGAGGAAGATCTTGATCTGCAGCGGCGGGCACTGTCTGGCCTGCAGTTCCCCCTCGACCCCGCAGCCGAGCTACACACGCGAGCTGACCGCGTCTCGGTCGAGTTCCGCCGCGTGCTGGCCGCCGCTGTCGGCGACTGACGCCCGTGACGACCGCGGAGGGCCAGCGACCCTGGGCGTATGTAAAGGTGTGCGCACTTGCGGTGGGTAGCGGCGTCAGTTACGCGGTCAGCGACATTGTCATCCTCAGCCGGATCGGTTCACCGAGGCGGAATTACGAGGTCGCCCACGTGGATACGGTCGGGACGAATGATTTCGCACCAGACGCCGAAGGTGATGTCTTTGTGGCCCCGCAGCCGGGCCAGCGCATGCAGCACTCGCGCGTCGGTGGCGCCTGATTCCGGATTCCGCGTCGTAACGGCACAGCGCGGTACCGGCGCGATGACGCGCAGCATGGCCTCGCCGATGGCGACGTTCTGCCCGCCCCAGGCATGTTCGGCCCACGCATCCGCACCCGTGATCGTGATGGTCATCCGGAACCGGCGCTGGTCGGGAGCCGGGCCGCTCAACTCCGGCGCTAGCGCCTGCAGCGAAGCTTCGGACATCAGCGTCACGGGCTCGTCGTCGTTACCGAGGTGCTCAGGATCGCGCTTGAACAGGCGCACGGCGCGTCCGAGATAGCCCGAGAGCGCGTCGCTGAGTGGCCCCCCGATCATCCACCCGGGTATCTCCCGTCCGTCATACATCCGAGTGACGACGCGAGCCCCGGGCTCCGGGGTGTCCTGCAGGACGTTGCCGTCCGGGAATCGCAACGCCAGTACGTTATGAGCCGGATCCCAGCTCGGCTCGATCTGCAGCAGCGCCGGGGTGCGGGCCGTCAGCAGCAGCTGGCCGTCCTCGCCGATGACCAGGAATTCGCGATCCCCTGCTACCTTGTGCTGCTCAAGCCGGAGCTCATTGACGCACTGCAGCCGCATCCCCTTGACGGGTGCGACTGCTAGCTGGGAAACGGTGACCGGCACGCTTATTCCTCCCGCCGCTGACGTAAAGGCTCGTCCCGTCTAACGCCGATTCCCGTGGGCGGGTCAGCCGCTGACCATTCGTACTCGGTCATTGTTCTGATCGGCGATGAGCAGGTTGCCGGCGGGCGTCACCAGCACGCCAGCCGGCCGCCAGAGCTCGGCGCTGCTAGCCGGCCCGCCGTCCCCGGCGAACCCGAACACCCCATCTCCGGCGATCGTGTAGATGTGCCCGGCGAGCATCTTCTGCCCGAAGAATGTGCCGTTGCGCACGGCCACAACCCGTACCCGGTTGTTGAAGGTGTCGGCAAGTACGACGTTTCCCGCAGAGTCGAACGTGATGCTCTCCGGCCCAACTGCCGCCTTGATGGCCAGGCCCCTGTTGCCCGAGTAGCCTGCGGCGCCGTCGCCGGCGATGGTGTAGATGTCGCCGGCCTTCATCTGCTGCCCGTAGAACTTGCCAGTACGGGGCGCTACAACCCGCAGCCGGCCGTTGTACCAGTCGGCGATCAGCAGGTTCCCTGCCCGGTCGATCGCGACCCCGGTCGGGCCCGTCAGCTCCGCCTTAGCCGCCGGCCCTCTGTCGCCCGCGAAACCGTTCCTGCCATCGCCGGCGACGGTGTAGATATCGCCGGCCTTCATCTGCCGCCCGTAGAACTTGCCTTTCCTGGCCGCGACCACACGGATCCAGTTGTTGCCCCATTCGGCGATCACGATGTTTCCCGCCCGGTCGATGGTGACGCCGGCGGGCGCGTTGAGTTCGGCTCTGGTGGCCGGGCCACGGTTACCCGCAGACCCCTCTTTCCCGTTGCCGGCGATGGTGTAAATGTCGCCGGCCTTCATCTGCTGCCGGTAATACTTGCCCGTCCTGGCCGCGATCACGCGCAGCCGGTTGCTGCCTGAGTCGGCGACCACCAGGTTCCCCGCCTTGTCAACGGCCACGCCCATCGGGAGCCACAATTGTGTGCTCGTGGCACGGACACGGTTAGCGCCGATTCCGCTGGTTCCCTGACCCGCGACAGTGTAGATATCGCCCTTGGTCATCTGCTGCCCGTAGAAGCTGCCGGAGGACGCAGCCACCACGCGTACCACGTCGTTGCCCTGGTCGGCGATCACCAGGTTGCCCGCATGGTCCAGAGCCATCCCGTCGGGAAAACCGATCTCCCACAGCGAGAGCTCAGCGCTTGTCGCGGGTCCGCCGTCGCCCGAGTAGTTCACGCCGCCATTGCCGGCCACAGTGTAGATGTCCCCGGCAGTCATCGCCTGCCCGTAGAACGTGCCCGTGCTAGCGGCCACCACCCGTACCCGGCCGTTGCGCCAGTCAGCGATCACCAGGTTTCCTGCAGCGTCTTCGGCCACGCCGTTGGGCGCGTACAGCGAGGCAGCGGTCGCCGAGCCGCCGTCGCCGCCGAAGCCGCGGCTGCCGTTTCCGGCGACGGTGTAGATGTCCCCGGCGGTCATCGCCTGCCCGTAGAACGTGCCCGTGCTGGCCGCCACCACGCGCACCCGGGCATTCCCGGCGTCAGCGATCACGATGTTCCCCGCACCGTCCACGTTAACGCCGGCGGGCAGTGACAGCTCAGCCGACGTTGCCGGGCCGCCGTCACCGCCGAAACCGCGGCTGCCGTTTCCGGCGATGGTATAGATGTCCCCTGCGGTCATCGCCTGCCCATAGAAGGTGCCAGTGCTGGCCGCAACTACCCGCACCAGGTCGATGCCGGATGCTGCGAACACCAGGTTGCCTGCAGCGTCCACGGCCACCCCATATGGGTCAGAGAGTTCAGCGCTGATGGCCGGGCCGCCGTCACCGCCCAAACCACGCGTGCCGTTTCCGGCGACGGTATAGATGTCGCCCGCGGTCATCGCCTGCCCATAGAAGGTGCCAGTGCTGGCCGCAACTACCCGCACCCGGACATTGCCGGAGTCGGCGATCACCAGGTTGCCTGCGGCGTCCACGGCCACCCCGTATGGGTCAGAGAGTTCAGCGCTGATGGCCGGGCCGCCGTCACCGCCGAGACCACGCGTGCCGTTTCCGGCGACGGTATAGATGTCGCCCGCGGTCATCGCCTGCCCATAGAAGGTGCCAGTGCTGGCCGCAACTACCCGCACCCGGGCATTGCCGGAATCCGCGACCACCAGGTTGCCGGAATGATCAACCGTGACAGCACAGGTATCCACGGTGGCGCTGTCCGCGGGACCACGGTCGCCGAGCGGCCCTGCGTTACTGCCGGTGCCCGCCGGGGTGCTCAGCCAGTCGGTC
>Ga0335073_10007994_pt1 | contig 14816 bp, 13 predicted proteins | sample Lox_Sample_22_FD_207093 | JGI IMG/M metagenome (GOLD analysis project Ga0335073, IMG submission 207093) | Soil microbial communities from Loxahatchee National Wildlife Refuge, Florida, United States - Lox_Sample_2.2 | ecosystem: Environmental > Terrestrial > Soil > Wetlands | place: USA... | reverse complement strand
AGCGAAGCGACGATGCCGGCGAGCCGGTCGTGGGAGGCGCGCACGGCGCGCACCCAGGGCATGGGATCTGTCACGGTGTCCACGGTGAGAATCCTACGGCCAGGCGGCCATGCTCCAGGCTGAGGACCTGGTCGACCGAACCCGGCTCCACTGGGCGGTGGGTGATCAGCAGGACCGTGCGGCCCTCGACGGCCGACAGCAGGTCCCGGGTCAGCTCGTCCGCGGTCGCGGCGTCGAGGTGTTCGGCGGGCTCGTCGAGGATCACCACGGGGAAGTCGGCGAGCAGCACGCGGGCCAGGGCGAGCCGCTGGCGCTGGCCGCCAGACAACCTGGCGCCGTGCTCGCCGACCGGGGTCGCCAGGCCCTGCGGCAGCGAGTCCACCCAGGACAGCAGCCGGGCCCGCGCGAGCGCGGAGCGCAGTTCCTCCCCGGTCGCCCCCGGGCGCGCCAGCCTGAGGTTCGCCTCCAGCGTCGAGTCGAAGACGTGGGCGTCCTGCTCGCACAGGCCGACGACCCGGCGGACGTCGTCCGAGGCAAGCGAGCGCAGCTCCGCGCCGCCGAGGGTCACCGTGCCCGCGGAGTAGTCGAGGAACCGCAGCAGCACCATCGCCAGGGTCGTCTTGCCGGCCCCGGAGGGACCGACGAGAGCGGCCCGCGACCCCGCCGGGACGGTGAACGACACGCCGCTGAGCACCGGCTCGCCGGGCAGCCACCCGGCGGCCAGGTCCGCCGCGGCCAGGTCATAAGGCGGGCCGGGCAGGGCAGCCGGTGACGACGGCTCGGCCACGGGCGCCGGCCGCGAGGTCACCTCCGCCACCCGCGCCGCGGCGGCGCGCAGCCCCGGCACCTGCTGCGCGGCCGGCGCCAGCCCCGCGAACACCTCGTGCGCGGCCAGCGGCGTCAGCACCACGACGCCGAGAAGCACCCCCGGCAGCGCGCCGGCCCGCACCGCGGGCACGGCGAAGTAGACGGCGCCGCACACCGCCGCCCCGGCCGCCAGCGCGCTGACCGCCGCCCCCGCTCCTCGCGCGTATCCGGAACGTACCGTGGCGGCTCCCACGGCCCGCTCCTTCTCCGCGACGGCGGCGAGCGACCGGTCCGCCGCCCCGAAGACGGCAAGCTCCCCGGCCCCGCGCACCAATTCCATCGTCGCCGCGGCGAGCTCACCGCGGCGCGGCGCGATCTCCCGCTCGTCGCGCCGCGACAGCGCGATCGCCAGCGCCGGCGCGGCCAGCGCGGAAACCGCCAGCGTCACGGCGAGGACGGCCCCGGCCGCCGGACTCAGCGCGACGCAGGCCGCCACCGCGCCCGCGCCGGTGAGCGCCGCGACCACATACGGCAGCCGGACGCGAAGCCAGCGGTCGGCCAGCGAGTCGATGTCGGTCACCAGACGGGAGATGAGATCGCCCGAGCGGTAGTCCCGCAAGCCGGCCGGGGCAATGCGGGTCAGGGAGTCATACGCCTCCGTTCGGAATGAGGAAAGAAGGCGGAGCGCGGCGTCGTGCCCGGCGAGCCGTTCCGCGTACCTCAGCCCGGCGCGGCCGAGCCCCAGCGCCTGCACCACGGCGGCCGGCGCCATCAGGTACAGCACCGGCGGGCGCTGCGCGGCCCAGGAGATCAGCCACGCCGACGTCGCCAGCAGCCCAATCGAGCAGGCGGCCGCCAGCGTCCCGAGAACCCCGGCCCCGGCGAGCCGCGCTCCGCGCTTCTTGCTGTTATCAGGCCTCATACCGCGACCTCCGCGCGGGCGGAGAGATCGGCGACCTCGCCGGCGGCGGCGATCACCGCCGGGCGATGTGACACCACGAGAACCGCGGTGCCGCCCGCCGCCCGGGCGCGGAGCGTCTCGACGACGGCCGCCTCCCTGGCCGCGTCAAGACCGGCCGTGGGCTCGTCGAGGAGCAGCACGGGACGGCCGGGCAGCAGCGCGCGGGCCAGCGCGACCCGGCGGAGCTGGCCGGCCGAGAGGCCAGAGCCGCGCTCACCGACCTCCCGGTCCAGCGGCACGTCGTCGAGGGCGGCGTCCGCGGCGGCGCGCTCCACGGCCGCGCGCGGGGCGGTGGGCCAGCCGAGGCGGATGTTCGAGGCGACCGTTCCTGTGAAGAGGAAGGGATGCTGCGGGAGCCAGCCGAGGTCGCTGCGGGTGAATGGTGACTCGATGACTCCGGAGTCGGGCGCGCGGAAGCCGAGGATGCACTGGAGGAGGGTGCTCTTGCCGCAGCCGCTGGGACCGGTGAGGACGGTGACGCGGCCGGGGGCGATGGTCAGGGTCGCGTCGCGCGGCGCGGGCTCGGCGCGCCCCTCGTGACGCACGGTGACGCGCTCCACCGCCATGAGCGCCGGGCGCTGCCGCGCGGGCCGCGGCGAAGGCGCGGGCGCGGGCGCAGGCACGGGGGTCTCGAGGACGGCGAAGACCTTCCCGGCCGCGGCGAGGCCGTCGGCGGCGGCGTGGAACTGGGCGCCGGCCGCGCGCAGCGGCAGGTAGGCCTCCGGGGCCAGGATCAGCACGAACAGGCCGGTGCGCAGGTCCAGGTGGCCGTAGGCGAGGCGCAGCCCGATCTCGGTGGCCACCAGCGCGACCGACATCGTGGCGATCAGCTCGATCGCGAAACTGGACAGGAACGCCAGCCGCAGCGTGCCCATCGAGGCGCGCCGGTACCGGTCGGTGACCTTCGCGATCTGCTCCCGCTGCGCCGTCGCCCGGCCGAAGACCCGCAGCGTCGGCAGCCCGCTCACCACGTCGAGGAAATGATGGGCGAGCGTGCCGAGCGCGAGCAGGCGATCCGCCGCCCGGCGGCCCGCCGCCATCCCGATCAGCGCGCCGAACACCGGGACGAGCGGCAGCGTGGCCGCCACCACCACGCCGGACAGCGGATCGGCGACGGCGATCGTCGCGACCACCGCGAGCGGGACCACGACGCCGCCGATCAGCGCCGGCAGGTAGCCGGTGAAGTACCCGTCGAGCGCGTCGAGCCCGGTGGTGGCCAGCGCGGTGAGCTCGGCGGCGTTCCGCTGCCCCTGCCGCTGCCAGCCGGGGCCGAGGCGGACGACGTGGCTGAGCAGCCGGTGGCGGAGCTGCGACTTGGCGGTGGCGCTGGCCCGGTACGCGCACGCCTGCGCCGCCCAGGCGACGAGCGCGCGCCCGACGGTCACAGCGGCGAGGGCGGCCAGCGCGATGCCGCTCAAAGTCGCTTTATCGATAAAGACCCCGGCGATGATCGTGGCGAGCAGCCGGGCCTGCACGATGATCAGCGCGGTGGCGGCCACGCCGAGGGCAGCGAGGACGGCGATGGGTACGGCGGCGCGGCGGGCGTAGCGCAGCAGCCGCGGATCGAAGGGGCGCATCTACCAGCCCTTCGGCACGGGTCCGCGAGCGGGCGCGGGCGCGGGCTCGCGGGCGGGCGCGGGAAAGGCTTCCCCGGCCGGTTCCGGTACGGGTCCCGTGGCCGGCCGCGGTCCTGGAGCCGGCGCGGGCGGCGCGGTCAGCCGCTTGCGGAACACCCAGTACGTCCAGACCTGATAGCCGAGCACGAACGGCAGGAAGATGATCGCGACCACCGTCATGACCATCAGCGTCTTGGCGGTGGACGCCGCGTTGGCCGTGGTCAGCGAGTAGGCGTGGGACAAGGTGGAGGGCAGGACGTCCGGGTAGAGGGCGGTGAAGAGGGAGCCGGTGGCGGCGGCGATCGCCGTCGCGTTGGCGGCGAAGGCGATGCCCTCCCGGCCGGCGCGGTTGGCCCCGGCCGCGGCGATGAGCGCGACGGCGGCGACCGCGGCCGCCGCGACGGAGGCGATGCCCTCACCGGTCGTCGTGCCCGCCCGGTGGGAGGCCCCCGTCCAGGCCAGGAAGCCGGCGCCCGCGACGATCGCGACGAGACCGACCGCCCCGGCGGCCCGGCGCGCGCGGCGGCGCAGGTCACCGCCGGTCTTGAGGGCGAGGAAGAGCGCGCCGTGCAGCGTGAACAGCGTCAGCGTGGTCAGCCCGCCGAGGAGCGCGTACGGGTTGAGGAAGGTGAAGAAGTTGCCGGTGAAGTGCCCGGCGGCGTTCAGCGGGATACCGCGGACGATGTTGCCGAACGCCACACCCCACAAGACCGAGGGCACCAGCGAGCCGAGGAAGATCGCCGCGTCCCACCCCGCGTGCCAGCGCTGGCCGGGACGCTTGCCCCGGTACTCGAACGAGACGCCGCGGATGATCAGCGCGATCAAGATCAGCAGCAGCGGCAGGTAGAACGCGCTGAACATGGCGGCGTACCAGGCCGGGAACGCGGCGAAGGTGGCGCCGCCGGCGGTGAGCAGCCACACCTCGTTACCGTCCCAGACAGGGCCGACCGTGTTGATCATGACGCGGCGTTCGGTCTCCCTGTGCTCGCCGCGGGCGAGGAACGGCAACAGGATGCCGACGCCGAAGTCGAATCCCTCGAGTACGAAGTAGCCGGTCCACAGCACGGCGATGAGGATGAACCACAAATCGGACAGGTGCATTGGTCTCCGCCTCGCTAATAGACCAGCTCGGGGACTGGCTCTTCGTCGGCGGGTGACCGCTCGCCCGCCAGGCCCGCCCTGATGTACCTGAGCATCAGGCCGCCCTCGACGACCGCTAGCACGCCGTACAGGACGGTGTAGATGATCAGCGAGGTGAGCACCTCGCCGCCGGAGTTGGGGGACACGCCCGCGGCGGTCTTCAGCTGGCCGTAGACGAGCCACGGCTGACGGCCCATCTCCGTCATCAGCCAGCCGCCGGTGTTGGCGAGCAACGGCAGCAGCGGCAGCGCGATCGCGCCGGCGAGCAACCACTTCGATGTGGGCACGCGCCCCCGGCGGACCGCCCAGGCCGCGATGAGCGCGATCGCGGCGGCGAGCAGCCCGGCGCCGATCATCGCCCGGAACGACCAGTACGTGGCGGGGATGAGCGGTATGTAGGAGCCGGGGCCGTACTGCGCCGCGTACTGCTGCTGCAGGTTGTCGATGCCCTGTACGGTCGCGGACCAGTTGCCGGTGGCCAGGAACGACAGCAGCCGCGGCAGGGTTATCTCGAAGATCGCGTGCGATCCGTTCAGCGAGCCGATGGTGAGCAGCGAGAACGGCGCCGGCGTCGAGGTGTGGTAGAGCGCCTCCGCGGCGGCCATCTTCATCGGCTGGTACCTGGTGGTGAACAGCTTGCCCTGGATGTCGCCGGTGACGATCACGATGACCGCGGCTACGACGGTCACGATCACCCCGGCCTTGAGCGCGTGCCGGAAGGCGAGCGCGTGCCGTTCCGCGATCTCGGCCTCGGCCCCGCCGGCCGTGATCTCGGCCTCGGCCCCGCCGGCCGCGACCGGGCCGGCTGCGCCGCTCGCCCGGCTCGCGCGGCCGCGCATCAGCTGCCACAGCGAGATGCCCGCGACCAGCGAGCCCGCGGTCAGGAAGCAGGCGGCGAGCACGTGCGGGAACCCCGCGAGCTGCGCGGGGTTGAAGAGGACGTCCCTGAAGCTGGCCAAGTCGTCCTGATGCGTTGCCGGGTTGTAGACATACCCCACCGGATGCTGCATCCAGGCGTTGGCGGTCAGGATGAAGTACGCGGACAGCAGCGTGCCGGTCGCCGCGAGCCATATGCACAGGTTGTGCACCTTGGGCGGCAGCCGGTCCCAGCCGAAGATCCACAGCCCGAGGAACGTGGACTCCAGGAAGAACGCGAGCAGCGCCTCGATCGCCAGCGGCGCGCCGAAGATGTTCCCCACCAGGCGCGAATAAGCCGACCAGTTCATGCCGAACTGGAATTCCTGCACGATTCCTGTGACGACCCCGATCGCGAAGTTGATCAGGAAGAGGTTGCCGTAGAACTTGGTCAGCCGCAGCCAGCGCTCGTGGCCGGTGCGCAGCCAGGCGGTCTCGAAGCCGGCCACGAAAAACCCCAGGCCGATGGTGATCGGAACGAATAGGAAGTGATAAACGGTGGTAATGCCGAACTGCCACCGGGAAAGGTCAAGCACGTCTGCCAACGATTTCTCCCAGCATCAAATGGAACCGCCCCCTGACGTGAGCGATCCGTACCCAGGAACGACAGCCCGGCATTCGCCGCGGGCCGCAGTGCTAGACCCAATCAACCGCGGACATATGCGGCTAAGTGCGCAAAGGCCCGTTATGTTCGGGACCTAGGTCCCTGCCGGCGCCGGAACACGCCTCCTGAGATGGAAGGGATGACCAAATCCTCAAGGAGGCTGCCATGAAGGCGCTCGTCTACCACGGACCCGGCCGCAAGGCCTGGGAAGATGTTCCTGACGCCGCGATCAGGGACGACACCGATGCCGTGGTCCGGGTCGAGACCGTGACGATCTGCGGTACCGACCTGCACATACTCAAGGGCGACACCCCGGAGGTGATCGACGGGCGCATTCTCGGCCACGAGGCGGTCGGCACGGTCGTGTCCGTCGGCCCCGGCGTGAAGACCGTCAAGGAGGGCGACCGCGTGCTCGTGTCCTGCGTCTCGGCCTGCGGGCACTGCCGGTTCTGCCGGGAGGGCCGGTTCGGCCAGTGCCTCGGCGGCGGCGGCTGGATCCTCGGGTACATGATCGACGGCACCCAGGCGGAGTACGTTCGCACCCCGTTCGCCGACACGTCCCTGTACAAGGTCCCGGCCGACGTGAGCGACGAGGAGATCCTCATGCTCGCCGACATCCTCCCCACCAGCTATGAGGTCGGGGTGCTGAACGGCCGGGTGCAGCCCGGCGACACCGTCGCGATCGTGGGCGCCGGGCCGATCGGCCTGTCGGCCGTCCTCGGGGCGCGGATGTTCTCCCCCCGCCACGTGGTCGCGATCGACCTCGCCGACGCGAGGCTCGAGGCCGCCAAGGCCTTCGGGGCCGATCTGACCGTGAACAACGGCCGCGCGGACGCGGTCGAGTTCGTCCGCGAGATCACCGGGGGCCTCGGCGCGGACGTCGCGATCGAGGCCGTCGGCGTGCCGGCCACCTTCGAGCTGTGCACGCGGCTGGTCCGGCCCGGCGGCCGGGTGGCGAACATCGGCGTGCACGGCGCGCCCGCCACCTTGCACCTGGAGTCGCTGTGGATCCGGGACATCACGATCACCACCGGCCTGGTGGACACGTACTCCACGCCGACGCTGCTGAGCCTGGTCGCGGCGCGGCAGATCGAGGCCGGGCGCTTCGTCACGCACCGGTTCCCGCTCGACGACATCCTGCAGGCCTACGACGTGTTCGCCAGGGCGGCCGACACCGGCGCGATCAAGGTCGTCATGAGCCGCGGCTGACCACGGCATGACCCGGGACCGGGGCCGCGGTCACCAGCCCGCCCGCATGCCGTAGGGGAACGCGGCCCCGATCGCCTCGATCCGCCGGATCAGGCCGCCGGCCACCTTGAACAACTCCCAGATCAGCATGCTGTTGGGGGTCTTGATCGGGGAGTCGAACCCGGCGTCCCGCAACTGGCCGGGATGGTCGAAGAAACAGCAGACGAGGACGAGCCCGCGTTCGGTGTCGGCGGCCACGAAGCGCCGGTCCCTGATGCCCTCGATGTACCGGAACGCCAGCGTGCGGATCTGCGCCCGGACGCCGAGCGCCAGCCCGCCGCCGCTCACGAACGCCGCGGGGAACCCCGTGCCGTCCGGGTTCAGCACCGTCCGCAGGCCGTTCTCGACCCGGAGGCAGTCGTCCGCGGCCGGGATGAGGTCCGCGTCGTCGCGGGACACGCCGTCGAGGTAGCCGTTGGCCGCCTTCACCAGGTCCTCCCGGGTCCCGCGCTCGGCCGGCTCGAGGACCTCGGCCATCGCCGCGCTTTGTTCGTACAGGCTCGGCGGAAAGGTGTCCCGGCCGAACGGCGGGCGCCGCACCACGAGGGTCTCGATCTCGCTGATGACCTGGCCGGTCGTCGTCAGCCGCACCCCGAGCAAGACGTCCTCGCCGCCCCCGCCGTCCGCGCCGCCGCCCTCGGTGACCATCCCCCAGCCGGCCACGTGCCCCGCCGCTCCGCCCGGCCCGCGCGTCTCCTCGCACACGGCCACGACCCGGCTGTCCGCGGCGCCGCTCGCCGTCGCCCACAGCCCGGTGCCGACCGCGATGCGCTGCCCGTTCTCTGTGAAGGTCACGTCCGCCGCCAGCGGCAGCCGGCCGGGAGCGCCGGCCGCGAGCGCGGCGTAGTACTCGCCGAGCAGGCCACCCAGCTCCGCGCTTCTTGCTGTTATCATCGCTGCTCCCACTGGAATCCGTACGGGTACCAGGCGATGATCGCCTCGATATGCCGGATCAGCCCGCCCCGCACCTTGAATACCTCCCAGGCGGGCATGCTGTTCGGGCCAGTGAACGGCGACCGGCCCCGCCAGCCGCGCACCTTGCCCCTGTGGTCGAAGAAGAACCGCACCATGACAAGCCCGCGCGCCGGATCGGCCAGGTACATGCCACGGTCCCTGGCCGCCGCGATGTGCCGGGTGACGCCCTCGCGGACCTGCTGCGCGACGCCCATCGCGGTCGCCGGGTTGGGTTCCCGGCCCGGCAGCGCCCCGTCGGTGCGCAGCACCGTCTGGACGCCGTTCTCGATCCGCACGCAGTCGTCGGCGACCGGGATGAGGCTCGCGTCGCCGCCCGACACGCCGTCGAGGTACCCGTCCGCCGCCCGGCGAAGCTCGTCGAGGCCCGGGCGTTCCGCCTCGTCCACCAGGTCAAGCAGCCCCGGCGCCGGGCGCGCGAGCCGGCCCGCGTCAAGCAGCCCGCTGCCGCGGAAGGTGGAGGCCATGTCGTTGGCCCGCACGACGAACGTGTCGATCTCGCTGATGAGGCCCTCGCCGTCGACCTTCAGGCGCAGCCCGAGGATCGAGTCCTGGCCAGCTTCGGACACCACCCCCCACGTGGCGATCTCGCCGCGCGGGCCGTCGAGCACCGTCACCGCCCGGGTGGGCGCCGCGCCGGTCGCCGTCGCCCACAGACCCTGCCCGAGGAGCAGGACCTGGCCGTTCTCGGTGTAGACGACCCCGGGCGCCGTGGGCAGCTGCCGATGGCCGCCCGACGGCAGCAGCTCGAAGTAGCGGTCGCAATAGGAGTAGAGGTACGCGCGGCGGTCCTGCAGGGTTTGGCTCACCACCCCGCCGTATCTCCGTCACGCGCGGGTGTCAAGACGTGCGTCAGGCCGTCGCGGCCGCCGCCGCGCGCCCCGCGGTCCGGCCGGAGAACAGGCAGCCGCCGAGGAACGTCCCTTCGAGCGACCGGTACCCGTGCATCCCGCCGCCGCCGAACCCGGCCGCCTCCCCGGCCGCGTACAGCCCGGGCACCGGCTCCCCCGGCGCCCCGAGCACGCGGGACGACAGGTCGGTGTGCAGCCCGCCCAGGGTCTTGCGGGTGAGCACGTGCAGCCGCACGGCGATCAGCGGCCCGGCCGCCGGGTCGAGCAGCGCGTGCGGGCTGGCGACGCGGATCAGCCGGTCCCCGAGGTACCGCCGCGCGCCCCGCACCGCCATCATCTGGGAGTCTTTCCCGAACGAGCGCGTGGCGTCCGCATCCCGCCCGCTTATCTCGGCCAGGATGTGATCCGCGTCCAGGTGCGGCTCGCCGCCGGTGATCTTGTTCATCTGGCTCACCAGGTCGGGCAGCGTCCGCGCGGTCACGAAGTCCTCGCCGCGGTCGAGGAACGCCCGCACCGGCCCGGGCACCTTGCCGCCGAACCGGCTGGTCAGCATGGCCTTCCTGTTCCGGCCGGTGAGGTCGGGGTTCTGCTCGGAGCCGGACAGCGCGAACTCCCGCGCGATGATCTTGCGGGTGAGGATGAACCAGCTGTGGTCATAGCCGGTCCGCCGCAGGTAATCGAGCGTGCCGAGCGTGTCGAACCCCGGGTAGAGCGGCCCGGGCAGCCGCCGCCCGGTGGCGTCGAGCCACAGCGGGGACGGGCCGGGCAGGATGCGGATGCCGTGCAGCGGCCAGACCGGGCCGGTGTTGGTGATGCCCTCCACGTAGTGCCACATCCGGTCCCTGTTGATCACCTGACCGCCCGCCGCCTCCGCGATGCCGATCATGCGCCCGTCCACGTGCTGCGGAACGCCGCACAGCATGTGCCGCGGCGGCGCGCCGAGCCGGTCCGGCCACGCCTGCCTGACCAGCTCATGGTTGCCGCCGATGCCACCGGACGCGACGATGACCGCCTGCGCGCGCAGCTCGAAGCTGCCCGCCGCCGTTCGCGAGCTGGGAGTTCCGCGGGGCGCGCCGCTCGGCTCGAGCACGGCGCCGGCGACACCCTCGACGGTGCCGTTCGTCACGATCAGCTCGTCGACCCGGTGCCGGAATCTGAACTCCAGGCGCCCCGGACCCCGACCATCGGCCGCCGCGCGCACCCGCTTCTCGAACGGCTCGACGATCCCGGGCCCGGTGCCCCAGGTGATGTGGAACCGGGGCACGGAGTTGCCGTGGCCGGTGGCGAGGTAGCCGCCGCGTTCGGCCCACCCGACGATGGGCACGACGCTGTGGCCCATGCCCCGCAGCCAGTCGCGCTTCTCCGTCGCCGCCCACTCCACGTACGCGCGCGCCCACTGCCTGGGCAGCTCGTCCTCCGGCCGGTCGAAGCCGGCGGTGCCCAGCCAGTCCTGCCACGCCAGCTCCAGGCCGTCGCGCACCCGCAGCCGGCGCTGCTCCGGCGAGTCCACGAAGAACAGCCCGCCGAACGACCACCAGGCCTGCCCGCCGAGCGACTGCTCCGGCTCCTGGTCGAGCAGCAGCACCCGCCGCCCGGCCTCCGCCGCCTCGGCCGCCGCCGCCAGCCCGGCGAGCCCCGCCCCCACCACGATCACGTCCGCGTCGATGGCCCGGCCCTCCCGTCTCCTCGTGTGCCGCCGGTATCAGGGTAGCGATGAATGTTACTCCCCGGTAATGCCGACCCAGGTTCACGCGGGACTCACACATGAGGCACGCGGTCCGTGCAGATCCGCTGAATACCTTCTTCGCGCAGGTGCCTCGATGGCGCAAGAAGGGATTCCACAATGAAGCGCATAGTCGCGATCATCACGCTGGCCGTCGCCGTGCTCGCCGTCCCGGCGACGGCCATGGCCAGCACCAACAGCTCCGGCGGTTCCGGCGGCAGTCAGGCGACGGTTATCTCCCTGGAGCAGAAGCTGCGGTTCTGCCCGCTGCCGCTGCGGGGGATCCAGGTCAAGGTGAACGGGGCGGTGGTCAGCAAGCAGGTTATCGGGCAGGTCAAGCAGGTGCACGGGCCGGTGCCGGTCAAGCAGGCCGTATCGGTGCGCGGGCGCGTGCGGATCGTAACGATCTGGGTGAGGGGCAAGCAAATCCGCTGCCTCTTGCCGATACCCAGGCACAAGCTCCACGACGCCAGCTAGGGAATGAGCCGGCTCGGGGGCGGTAGCTTGGCCGCATGACGGTCCCGTTCCCCGAGCCGACCACCCCGGCCGGGTCGCAGACGGAGGTGTTCCTCCGCTATCTCGGCTACTTCCGCGGCCGGCTGGCCGGCAAGCTCCGCGAACTGCCTCCTGGCGAGCTGCGCACCAGCCGCCTGCCGTCGGGCTGGACGCCGCTCGAGCTGCTCAGGCACCTGACCTACGTCGAGCGGCGGTGGCTCGAGTGGGGATTCGATGGCCGCGCCGTCGGCGACCCGTGGGGCGACCAGCGCGACGGCCGCTGGTACGTCCCGCCGCCCGAGACCCTGGACGATCTGCTCGCGGCGCTCGCCGAACAGGCCGAACGCAGCACGGCCATCATCGAGAGCCACGACCTTGGCGAGGTGGGGGAACCGGGCGAGCGCTGGTCGGGCCACCCGCCGGCGACGCTCGGGCGCGTCCTGTTGCACCTGCTCCAGGAGTACGCCCGCCACCTCGGCCAGCTCGACATCGTGTGCGAGCTGGCCGGCGGCCCGACCGGCGAGTGAGGTCGGGCTAGGACAGTCGGGCTAGGACATGAGCCCGTCGGGCAGCACGGCGTGCACGCCCCACGTGACGTTCGCGACCTGGGTCACCCGCAGGTCCACGCAGTTGGACGCCAGCGCGAGCGCCTCCGCCCGGGTGGTGTCGTACAGCGCGGCCAGCCACGTCACCATCGCGTCGAGCGCGTCGCCCATCGCCTCGTTCAGGTCCGCGCTGAACCCGAACGTGACCCGCCCCGCCGGCGTCTCGGCGTGGATCGACGGCAGCGGCCGGCCGCGGGCCAGGTCCACGACCGCCTCGGTGGTCATCGGGCATTCGATCGCGGTGCCGCACACCTCGCCGTCGCCCTGCGCCCCGTGGCCGTCGCCCAGGTAGAGCAGCGCACCGGGCACCCCGACCGGCAGGTACAGCGTCGAGCCCGCCACCAGCTCCTTGCAGTCGATGTTGCCGCCCGCCCCGGCGCGCGGCGGGATCGTCGAGTGCTCACCCGGTTCGGCGGGGGCGACGCCCATCACCCCGAGGAAAGGCGCGATCGGCCGGGTGTACTTGCGATTCGCCGTGGCCTTGCCCGAGCCGATTTCCCAAAGGAGCCACGACGGTTCCGTTCCGGATAGTCCGAGTCGTCGCAGCACCGGCGAGTCCGGGACCGCGGGTGCGACCGTCCAGCCCCAGTCGTCCGGGGTCAGCGACACCAGCCGCACCGCGAGCATGTCCCCGGGCGTGGCGCCGCGCACCGCGATCGGCCCGGTCAGGCAGTGCCCGCGGAAGTCACCGGGGAACATCTTCTCCTGCTCGTCGTCGCCTGGGTATTCGTGCGGCGCCAGGTACCCGGCCGCGTCGAGCGACCGCACGAGCAGCGTGTCGCCAGGGTCAATGGTGAGCACGGGCGCGTGGCCGGGTGAGAAGACGTTCACCGTGGTTTCGGGCGCGGGCTCGATGCGGTGGAAGGTCATGCACAGCATTATCCCGAAGTTGACGCGGGCCAGATTGACGCGGGCCAGATAAGGATCTTGGCTTGGTGTCATGCAGCGAAGCACTGACCGCATCCACACCACCCATGTCGGCAGCCTGGCCCGCCCGGTGGTCCTGCTCGACCTGATGAGGGCATCGGCGGCGGGGGAACTCCCCGATCCCGCCGAACTCGACGGCGCGCAGCGCAGCGCCGTCGCGGACGTCGTCGCCCGGCAGCGCGCCGCGGGCCTGGACGTGGTCAACGACGGCGAGCAGGGCAAGACCGGGTTCTTCGCGTACATCGCGCAGCGGCTGAGCGGCTACGAGCCGCGCGCCGGGCGGAACACGATGGACAAGTTCCGCCCGGAGATCGACGAGTTCCCCGAGTACTACGCGGGGTACTTCCAGCGCGCGATGACCGGCGGGATGGCGGTCCCCGCCGCGTCCCTGGCCTGCACGGGCCCGGTGTCGTACACGGGGCAGGAAGAGCTCGGCCGTGACCTGGCCGCGCTGCGCGCGGCGGTCGGCGACGCGGGACCTGACGAGGTTTTCGTCTGCGCGGTCGCGCCGAGCGGCGTCGGCGGCAACGAGTACTACCCGTCGGAAAGCGCCTACCTGGACGCGGTCGCCGACGCGCTGCACGCCGAGTACCAGGCGATCATCGACGCCGGGTTCACCCTGCAGATCGACGACCCGTTCCTCACCGAGGAGTTCAGCTACGGCACCGGCACGATGGCGGAGAAGCTGACGACCGCCGGCCTGTACGTGGACGCGATCAACCGCAGCCTGCGCGGCATCCCGCGGGAGCGGGTCCGGCTGCACACCTGCTACGGCATCAACGAGGGCCCGCGGCTGCACGACGCGCCGCTCGCCGACCTGATCGACACGCTGCTGGAGATCGACGCCGGCGCCTTCTCCTTCGAGGCCGCCAACCCGCGGCACGAGCACAGCTATCACGTCTTCGAGACCGTCAAGCTGCCCGCCGACACCGTGCTGCTGCCCGGCGTGATCAGCCACGCCACCAACATCGTCGAGCACCCGGACACGATCGCCGACCGCATCGTACGGTTCGCCGAGGTCGTGGGCAGGGAGAACGTGGTGGCGAGCGCCGACTGCGGCTTCTCCTCGCAGGCCACCTACATCCCCGAGATCGACCCGAAGATCGTCTGGGCCAAGTTCGAGGCCCTGGCCGAAGGGGCCCGGCGGGCCACGGAACGGCTGTGGTAGCGGCAAGATAGCGCTCATGCGCATCGAAAACCGCCTCGCCGAGCTCGGCCTTGAACTCCCCCAGCCGATGAAGACGCCATCCGGGCTGGAACTCCCCTTCCCCTGGGTGCGCCTGTGGCCCGGCCGCGCGTTCGTCTCCGGCCACGGCCCGCTGCACCCCGACGGCTCGCTGTGGGCCACACTCGGCAAGGTCGGCACCGACGTGACCGAGGAGCAGGCCTACGGCGCCGCTCGCGCGACCGGCCTGGCGGTGCTCGCCAGCCTCCAGCGCGCCCTCGGCGACCTGGACAGGATCACGGCCTGGCTCCGGGTGTTCGGCATGGTCAACGCGGCGCCCGGCTTCACCAGGACGCCGGCGGTGATCAACGGCTTCTCCGACCTGATCCTCGAGCTCTGGGGGCCGGAGGCGGGCCCGCACGCGCGGTCGGCGATCGGCGTGGCCGAGCTCCCGTTCAGCATCCCGGTGGAGGTGGAAGCGGAGGTAGCGGTCGACTGAGCCTGTTCAGCGCGGGTCGTCCGCCTCGCCCAGTGCCTGCCGTCTTCCGCGTGTGTGGGTGCTCCTGGCCCGGACCATTACTACGAAATGACGGCTGGCGGCGGGCACGGCGCGGGAAACGCCCCGCAACTGCCGCCGCGCCAGTCACTCCGGACGCGCGGCCAGCCGCGCCGGGCGATCCCCAACCACCCGATTGCGCAATCCCATGCCCTCTCCCGGGTCGTGCCAATACCCCAACACGCCGCCTCACGGTCGAGGCGACGTACCGGTGGGCGTCTGGCGGCATGG
>Ga0335073_10007993_pt1 | contig 14816 bp, 14 predicted proteins | sample Lox_Sample_22_FD_207093 | JGI IMG/M metagenome (GOLD analysis project Ga0335073, IMG submission 207093) | Soil microbial communities from Loxahatchee National Wildlife Refuge, Florida, United States - Lox_Sample_2.2 | ecosystem: Environmental > Terrestrial > Soil > Wetlands | place: USA... | reverse complement strand
CCGTCTCCGATCCTGCGCAGCTGGCGTCCCTTCTCGCCCACGCCGCCACCGGCGCCGGTGCCGCGTCTCACTCGGAAGGATCGGCGTAATCCCGCAAAGGAATTGACGCGCGCTGAGCATGGATGCGATAATTTCCCGCTTTACTCGACCTAGAAGTGTGTGCCGGGTGGGGACCCAACCGGAAGTCGCACCAACTAGATTACAATAGGAGCAGTCGCAGAACTTTCCAGTCGATGGATATTCTCCACCAACTCGGCGAGTTGTTTCTCGAAGCTGTGCCCACGGTCGTCATTGTACTTTTGTTTTACGTCTTCATGCGCTGGGCGTTTTTCGGCCCCATCCAGAAGGCGATGGCCGAGCGCGACGCTCGAATCGAAGGCGCCCGCAAGGAAGCTGCCTCGGTCGAAGCCGCCGCCAAGCAGGAACTCGACACCTACAACGAAGCCCTGCGCAAGGCGCGCGCCCAAATCTACAGCGAGCAGGAAGCGTCGCGGCAAGCCGCGCTCGACGAGCGTGCGAAGCTGCTGAAAGTCATGCGCTCGCGCTCGCAGGAAGACGTCGCGACGGCGAAGAAGAAAATCGCCGCGGAATTCGAAGGGGCTCGCACGGAAATCGAACGCCAGGCCCCCGCGCTCGCCGATCAAATCGCACGCGCGATTCTCGAAAAGCCGCCGTTGCGCGGAGGCGCGGCGTGATGCCCCCCGCGCCCGTATTGCGATGGACTCGCGTTCGCCAGGCTGTTTCCGTCGCCGCGTTGGTCCTTTTCCTCGCCGCTCCGGTGTTCGCGCAAGACGATAATTCCTCGCCCGCCGACTCGACCACCGGCTGGGTCTTCCGCTGGCTCAATTTCGCGATCGTTCTCGGACTCGCGATCTACGCGCTAGGCAAAGCCGGCCCGTATTTCCGCCATCACGCTGAAGACATCTCCGAAAAGATCGCCGAAGGCGCGCGAGCGCGCGAGGCGGCCGAGGCGGACCGTCGCGCGGCGCAAGCGAAGCTCGCCGGAATCGAAACCGAAGTCGCGGCGATGCGCGCCGATGCGAAGCGCGGAGCCCAGGCCGAGACCGAGCGCCTTCGCGCCATCGCCAAGGCCGAGGCGGAAGCGATCGAGCGCGCCGCCCAGGCGGAGATCGCCGCCGCGGAACGCGCCGCCCGGCTCGAGCTGAAGGCGTTCGCCGCGCAGATCGCGGTCGAGCGCGCCGAGGCGCTGCTTCGCTCCGAGCTCACGCCGCAAACGGAAGCGGCGCTTTTCGGCAACTTCGTCGCCGAGCTCGAAGGGAGCTCGAATTGAACGGCGCGCTGGCATCCCGCTACGCCGCCGCCCTCGCCGACGTGGCGATCGAGCAGCATGCGGGCGACCGCATCAAGAGCGAGCTCGCGTCCTTTGCCGAGACATTTTCTTCGTCGGCTGATCTACGCAACTTCATCGAAAGCCCGGCCGTCGGCCCCGAGATAAAGCACAAAGTGATCGAAGAGCTCGCGGAAAAAATGAACTTGGCGCCGGCGGTCCGCAATTTCGCCTATCTGCTCGTGAACCATTCGCGCACCGAAATGCTCGGCGAAATCCAGCAAGCCTTCGAGACGGAACTGAATGCGCGGCTCGGAATCGCCGAAGCCGAAGTGATCTCGGCGCGCGAGCTCAGCGCCGGCGAAAAAGAGCGCGTCACGAAAGCGCTCGAACGCCGCACCGGAAAGAAAATCGAGGCGCGCTTCCGCCAGGACCAGTCCTTGGTGGGCGGCGCCGTAGCGCGCGTGGGATCGACCGTTTACGACGGCTCCGTGCGCGAGCAATTGACGCGGCTGCGCGAGCGGCTGGAAACGGAATAGGAGCGGGAATGGCCAATATCAAGGCGGACGAAATCACAAAAATTCTGCGCGAGCAGATCGAAAACTACCAGCAGATCGTCGCGGTGGAGGAAGTCGGCACCGTGATCTCGGTGGGCGACGGCATCGCCCGCATTCACGGCCTCGATCGCTGCATGGCGGGCGAGATGCTGTCGTTCCCGCACGACGTTTTCGGGATCGCGCTCAACCTCGAAGAAGACCAGGTCGGCGCGGTGCTCCTCGGCGATTACACCGAGATTCAGGAAGGCGACACGGTCAAGCGCACGAAAAGCATCATGTCCGTGCCCGTCGGCGACGCGCTGATCGGCCGCGTGGTGAATCCGCTGGGCCAGCCGCTCGACGGCAAGGGCCCGGTGCAGACCGATCACCACAATCCGCTCGAGCGCCTGGCGCCGGGCGTCGTCGATCGCCAGCCCGTGCGCGAGCCGCTGCAAACCGGCATCAAGGCCATCGACGCCATGATTCCGATCGGCCGCGGCCAGCGCGAATTGATCATCGGCGACCGCCAGACGGGCAAGACGGCGATCATCCTCGATACGATCATCAATCAAAAGGGCAGCGGCGTGATTTGCATCTACTGCGCCATCGGGCAGAAGCGCTCGACGATCGCGCAGGTGGTGAAGACGCTCACCGACTACGGCGCCATGGAGTACAGCATCGTGGTTGCGGCGTCCGCCACCGAGCCCGCGACGATGCAGTACATTGCGCCTTTCGCCGCCGCCGCGATGGGTGAGTATTTCCGCGACTCGAAGCGCCACGCGATCTGTTTCTACGACGATCTCTCCAAGCACGCGCAGTCCTACCGCGAAATTTCCCTGCTTTTGCGCCGCCCGCCGGGCCGCGAGGCGTTTCCGGGAGACGTCTTCTTCCTGCACTCGCGCCTCCTCGAGCGCGCCGCGAAGCTCAATGATGAGCTCGGCGCGGGTTCCTTGACGGCGCTGCCGGTGATCGAAACGCAGGCCGGCGACGTCTCCGCCTACATTCCGACAAACGTGATTTCGATTACCGACGGCCAGATTTATCTCGAATCCGACCTCTTCAACGCCGGCCAGCGCCCGGCCATCAACGCGGGCATCTCCGTGAGCCGCGTCGGAGGCAACGCGCAGATCAAGGCGATGAAGCAGGTGGCCGGCACCTTGCGTCTCGATATGGCGCAGTATCGCGACCTCGCCGCGTTCGCGCAGTTTGGCACCGAACAGCTCGACAAGACCACGCAGGCGCAGCTGGCGCGCGGACAGCGCCTCGTCGAAATCCTGAAGCAGGATCAGTATCAGCCGCTGCCCGTCGAAAAGCAGATCCTGATCATTTTCGCGGGCGCCAATCGCATTCTCGACGACCTCGAAATCTCGGATGTGCGGCGATTCGAGCAGGAGCTCTATCCGTTCATCGAAACAAACGATCCCAACGTGCTGAAGACGATCCGCGAAAAGAAGGCGATCGACGACGCCCTCAAGGCGGATATGCTCAAGGCGCTCCAATCGTTCAAGGATACCTTCGTCGCGACCGCGGCTGCGGCTTCGGTAGCCGCGCCTGCGGCGGGCTAAAACGGATTATCGATGGCTACCCTTCTCGACTATCGGCGACGCATTCGCTCGGTCAAAAGCACGCAGCAGATCACGCGCGCCATGAAATTCGTGGCGGCGGCCAAGCTGCGGCGCTCGCAGGAAGGCGTGTTTGCCGCGCGGCCCTATGCCCGCGAGATCCAGCGCGTCTTGCGCTCGGCCGCGGCCCGCATGGAATCGGCGACGCACCCGCTGCTCGAGCGGCGGCCCGAGGAAAAAATCTTGCTGGTGGTCGTGACCGGCGATCGGTCGCTATGCGGCGCGTTCAACTCCAACGTGATTCGCCGCGCGACGCTTTTTCTCCGCCAGAATGCGGCGAAGAAGCCGGTCGCATTGCCGATCGGCAAAAAAGGCCGGAGTTCCCTGAAGCGCGGCGGCTGGACCTTTGCCGCCGAGTACGTCAACGTCTCGGGAAACGTGAATTTCGCCATCGCGAAGGAGATTTCCGGCAAGATCGCGGAACTCTACTCGTCGCGCGAAGTGGATGCGGTCTACGCGGCCTACAACGAATTCAAGAACGTGCTGGTGCAGCGGCTGCGCCTGGAAAAGCTGCTGCCGCTGGATCCTTCGGTGCTGACGGACGAGCGCCTTGGGAGTTTCCGCACCGATACCGAACGCCACGAGGAAGCGCTGCCTCACGATCGGTCGGCGGGAAGATCCGGCGTCGATTACATTTACGAGGAGCCCGTCTCCGAAATTTTCAAGGCGCTCGTGCCCCGCTACCTTGATTCGGAGGTCTACCGCATTCTGCTCGAGTCTTCGGCCGCCGAGTGGGCCGCGCGCATGACGGCGATGGACGCCGCCACGCGCAACGCGTCCGAACTGATCGACAAGCTCACGCTCGAAATGAACAAGATTCGCCAGGCGGGCATCACCAAGGAGCTGATCGAAATCGTCAGCGGCGCCGCCAGCGCGATGTCGTGAGTAGGAAACAGTGGAAAAGCGTGACTCGTAACTTGTGATTCGTGACTCGTGAAAATCAAGAGCTTTACCGAGTTGACGGTTTGGCGGCGATCGCACGAGTTGTCTCTGGCAGTTTACAAGTTGACGGCCGGTTTTCCGCGGTCCGAAATGTTTGGTATGACGTCGCAGTTGCGACGTGCTTCCGCTTCGGTTGCGGCGAACATCGCTCAGGGTTTTGGCCGGCGCACGACGCGGGAACTGTTGCGGTCCTTGCAGATTGTGGCTGGCGAAATGGAGGAGACGCGGTATTTCTTGATTCTCGGACGCGATCTCGGATAGGTGCGTGAGTCCGATTTCGAGCGGGCTTCGGCGTTGTGCGATTCCGTCGGCCAGCTGATCAATGCCCTCGGGCGCTCTTTGAACGTGCAGCCGGGCGCAAAGTAGGTTTTTCACGAGTCACGAATCACAAGTTACGAGTCACGGATTCACGGAGAAACAAATGGCAGCTGACAACAAGAAGATCGGGCACGTAACGGAAGTCATCGGGCCGGTGGTCGACGTCGTATTCCAGGAAGGCCACCTTCCCCTGATTCACCACGCGATTCGCATCACCAGCGAGGGATTCGACGTCCCCGAGCCGCTCGACATCGTTGCCGAGGTCGAGCAGCACCTCGGCGAAGGGCGCGTGCGCGCGGTCGCGATGAAGCCCACCGAAGGCATTGTGCGCGGCATGAACGCCGAGGATCTCGGCGAGCCGATCACCGTCCCCGTAGGCCGTGGCACGCTGGGCCGCGTGATGAACGTGCTCGGTGAGCCGGTGGACAAGCTCGGCCCGGTGAAGTACGAGAAGCGCTACCCGATTCATCGCCCGGCTCCGTCCCTCGAGGAGCAGTCAACAAACCTCGAGATGTTCGAGACGGGCATCAAGGTCGTGGACCTGATCGAGCCCTATCTCAAGGGCGGCAAGATCGGCCTCTTCGGCGGCGCCGGCGTCGGCAAGACGGTTCTGATTCAGGAGCTGATTCACAACGTCGCGATGAAGCACGGCGGCGTATCGGTTTTCGCGGGCGTGGGCGAACGCACGCGCGAAGGCAACGACCTCTGGCTCGAATTCCAGGAGTCGCACGTTATCGAGCCCGGCAACCCAGAAAAATCGCGCTGCGCGCTGATCTACGGCCAGATGACGGAACCGCCCGGTGCGCGCCTTCGCGTCGGTTTGACCGGACTGACCGTGGCGGAATATTTCCGCGACGAAGAGCATCTCGACGTGCTCCTCTTCATCGACAATATTTTCCGCTTCGTGCAGGCGGGCTCGGAAGTATCGGCGCTGCTCGGCCGCATGCCTTCCGCCGTGGGTTACCAGCCGAACCTCAATACCGAAATCGGTGAACTTCAGGAGCGAATCACTTCGACGAAGAGCGGCTCGATCACCTCCGTGCAGGCGATCTACGTGCCTGCAGACGACTACACCGATCCGGCACCGGCGGCCACCTTCACGCACCTCGACGCGACCACGAACCTCAGCCGGCAGATCGTCGAGCGCGGCATCTATCCCGCCGTCGATCCGCTCGCGAGCTTCTCGCGCATCCTCGACCCGCGCATCCTCGGGCAGGAGCATTACACCGTGGCCCGCGCCGTCAAGGGCGTCCTGCAGCGTTACAAGGAACTGCAGGACATCATCGCGATTCTTGGTATCGAAGAGCTTTCGGACGACGACAAGCAGGTGGTGGGCCGCGCGCGCAGGCTTGAGCGCTTCCTCTCGCAGCCGTTCTTCGTGGCCGAGCAGTTCAGCGGCCTCAAAGGCACGTACGTGAAAATCGAAGACACGATTCGTGGCTTCAAGGAAATCGTCGAAGGCAAGCACGACGAACTGCCCGAGCAGGCGTTCTACATGGTGGGCACGATCGAAGAGGCTCAGGAAAAAGCCGAGAAGATGGCGGCGATCGCTTAGACCCGGATACGGACGACGAATGGCGCTACCTCAATCCATCGAACTCGAAATCGTCACGCCGCAGAAACACATCTTGGCGGAGACCGTGGGAGCGATCGAGATACCCGGCAAGGAGGGTTATCTCGGTGTGCTGCCCGGCCACGCGCCGCTGATCACCGAACTGGGCATCGGCGTCCTGGCATATCGCAAGGCCGGCGAGACGCGATACCTCACCGTGATCCACGGCTACGCGGAAGTGCTGCCGGATCGTGTGATCGTGCTGGCCGAATTCTCGGAGCGTGCCGAGGAAATCGATGTCGAACGGGCGCGGGCCGCCCAGCAGCGTGCAGAGGCGCAACTGGCGAAAACGAGCGCGGGGAGTGCCGAGTGGCAGGAACAGCGCCTCGCGGTCGAGCGCGCCCTGGTCCGGACGCAGGCCGTCGGCAAGCTCGCCAGCACCTCGGGGGCACGCAAGTAAAGCCGCGATGAAGCCTCCCGCTCGAGCGTTACCCTCTCGCGTCCTTGCTGCATCCCGCCGCTTTTCTTCGCATCGAATTGCTAGGACGATCGAAGAGACTCTCAATGGCTGACGTAACCATCTACAGCACCTCGTGGTGCTGCGACTGCCGCCGCGTGAAGAATTTCCTTCGCGACCGCAAGGTGGCGTTCCGCGAAGTGAACATCGATGATACGCCCGGCGCCGAAGAGATCGTCCTCCGCGCGAACAACGGGCGCCGCAAAGTGCCCACCATCGAAATCGAAGGCCGTTTTTTCGCCTGCAGCCCCTTCGACCCGCACCGCCTCGCCGAAGAACTGAAAATCCCGCTGAACTCGTAGTCGCCTTCGCACCCTGTCGTTCCGAGCCGGCCGGCAAGGCAGGCGGAGCAAGGAATCTGCTCCGGTGATAGGAGTCCTACGACAGAGTGCGAAAGGTGGAAGGGCGGGGCTTCGGCCCCGCCGTAAACGCGCGATAAAAAGGAGGCTTTAGCCTCTGAAGCAATGAACTCATCGACTCGTTTTCGACTGATTACGTGAGGCTCGGCGACGCTGCCCAAAACTCCAAATAAATTTCCGTGATGATATTGGTGATCGCCTCGGGATCCACTGTCTCGGGCATTCTTGATTTGGCCTGAGCCGCCATCGCTTCTCTCTCAAGCTGCTTCCCCATTTCTTCGATCTCCGGCAGCTTGTACTTCCCTTGCCGAATCGAAATGAGCAGATCTACGCGGGGATTCGGCAAGGTAATCGCGCCGGTCTCCATGTATTCCTTCGCTTCGAGATAGAGGCGGATTACATGCATCGCGTACTTTGTGTCGTAGCCGTGCTTTGCTTCCAGATCGGCGCGATAAATGCTCTTCTGGCCCTTGCGCCCACACAGACGGTCCATCTGATCGTCGGCGAATTTGACAAAGGGCATGACGTGCCGCTTCGAAGCGAAGACGTCTCTTCGCTCCACGACTCGGTCCCACCACGGCGTGGAGAATTCTCCCTTTGCGAACACGAAGTGCAGGGCGGAGGGATTTCCCTTCGCAGCCATGCCCGCCCACTTTCGCAGCGAATACAAGCACACGTCCACATCTTGCGGCCCGTTTCCTCCGACCTTGCCTCCGGTGGTGAAGACGAAATGCTCGTGGCGGTCGAGGCCGATCATTTTGGCGGGCGGTTCGATGAACACGCCATACCAGTCGGTATCGTCGGTTCCGCCGACCTTGGCCCCGTGCAACTGCGACCCGCCAATAAAAGCCTGGATCAAGTTATCGGGATAAGGAAATCCGTATTGGGCGAAGTCTGGCTTCATTCGAGCGAGTCCCAAGCGTCCGTTTCTTTCCGATCGCTACCTGAGGCCAACCTGGATTCCAGTGCACGCACTCCGGCTTCACCAATCACTACTCACCACTCACTACTCACGAATTTCCCAGTCCGGCGCCCCGCGTCATCACGCCGGCCACGCGCAGGTCCGGCGTAAGAGCGACGAGGTCAGCGTCCGCGCCGACGGCGATGATGCCCTTCTTGCCGGCGAGGCCGAGGCGCCGCGCGGGCAGAACCGTCGCCATGCGAACCGCATCCTGCAGCGGCACGCCGATCGCGACCACGTTGCGCAACGCGCGATCCATCGTCAGCGTGCTGCCCGCGAGCTTGCCTTCGCTATTGCGGGCCACGCCATCCTTCACGGAGACCTCGAAATTCCCCAGGCGGTAGCTGCCGTCCGGCATGCCCGTGGCGGCGATGCCGTCGCTCACCAGAAGCACCGCATCGAATCCCTTTGCGCCGATCAGCACCTGAATCGCCGGCCCGGCCACGTGAACGAGATCGGCGATCACTTCCGCGGTGACCTCCGGATCGGTGAGGATCGCGCCGACGACGCCGGGATCGCGGTGTTCAAACGGCCGCATCGCGTTGTACATGTGCACCGCATGGCGCGCTCCGGACTGAATGGCCGCGCGAGTCTGGTCGTAGTCGGCGTCGGTGTGGCCGATCGCAGCGACCACTTTCGCGGCGACGGCCGCGGCGATCAATTCGAGCGCTCCCGGCAGCTCGGGCGCGACCGTGACGATCTTCACCAGGCCATCCGCGGCCTCGAGAAATCTCCCGAAGGTTTCGACGGACGGCTTTACCAGCGAGTCGGGCGGATGGACGCCGCGCCGCGCCTTACTGATGAATGGGCCCTCGAGATGAACTCCCACAATTTCGGCGGCAAGGCGGTCAGGGGCGGCGTTTTCGTGCGCGCGAATGTAACGCGCGACGCCCTCGAGGCTGCGGCGGGTCTCGTCGACGGGCGCCGTGACGGTGGTCGCGACCATCGACGTGGTGCCATGGCGCGCAACGGTGGAAGTGATGCGGTCGAGCGCGCGCTCGTCCGCCTCCATCACGTCGTGGCCGCCCGCGCCGTGGATATGAATGTCGACGAAGCCGGGGACGACGGTCATGCCCGTAGCGACGAAGTCGGCCGCACCCGGCGGCAGGCGCATCTCATCGCGGTGGCCGAGGCCGGCGATGCGGCCGTCTTCAACGACGATTATGCCGTCGCTGATCTCTTCGTCCGGCGTCAGAATGCGGCTGGCGTGAATGACTGTGGTCGGCATCGCTGCAAAACCTGTCCTGAATTCGCGTCGGGAAACCCCGCAAAAATGCTACTCGAATTCGGCCGCGAAAACACGCCGAGCTTGCATCGTGTTGCCTCTCCGCTACAATGGGCGTGACGCACTTCCGCGAAGAAAAGAGGGATTTGCATGGCATACGACAAGCGCTACGTCGCACAGAAAAGGCAACGCCGCCGCCGCAAGACCGCCAAGGCCAAGATGAGGCTTTACGAGCAGGGGAAACTCCCCCACGACAAGCTCCCCTCGCTCGCCAAGAGATTCCTCAGCCGCAAGCAGCGCGCCCTGAGCCGCGCCGAATAAGCCTTCGCGAGAAGAAAAAGGGCGTCCGTGGTTTGCGGACGCCCTTCTGTTTCAGGCGCTTGCGTCGGCCCCAGGGACCAAGGCAAGCGGATCGTCAGTTGCCGGCGGCCTGCGCGTGCACCGTATTCGCCTTCGGCACGCTCAGGTAACCGCTGATCTTATCCTTGGCCACCGAATTCACGGTGAACTCGATCGGTGCGCGGCTGCCGTTCGTGAAGAAGTAGATCGGTTCATTCACCGAGCGGTTCTTCTTCTCGTACCGCTGATCGTCCGCGTAGATCGCCACCGTGTAGAGGTTCTTCTTCGGGTTCACGTTGCGGAGCTCGACCATCACGTCGCCCACCTTCTCGCGCTCTCCCTTCTTCGCGATCGTGAACTCGTAGTAGTCGCGCTCGCCGAGCCGGCGGAGTTCGTCGATCTCGTCGTGGTTCTTCGCGATCAGGGTGCCGAACTCGCCCCGGGCCATGTTGAGGCTGTTCTTCGTCGCGTCGAGGTCGGTCTTGACTCCATTCACGTCCGTCCCCAGCTTGTTCACGTCGTCGACGCTGGCCTTCGTCGCCAGCTGGCCGTTGACGTTATTCTGGAGTTCCGAGAGCTCCTGCGCTTCCTGGTCCTTGATCTTCTTCGTCTGCGAGCGCGCCCGGCCCAGTTCGTCCTCGGTCAGCTTCATCTTGTCGGTGACGACGCTGAGTTCGCCCTGGAGCTGCGCGTTCGTATCCTCGGCCTTCGCGAGGCGCTGATTCAAAATGTCGTCGGTCTGTTTTGCCTGCGCCGTCTGCGCGGCGAAAGTCTGCTGCAAATCATGCGACCGCGAGGATGCCGTCCAGCCGACAGCCAAGGCTGCCAATGAAACCACAGCCAGAATTACGACGGCGATTCCGATCCAGCGCGGCGCCGATTCCTCGTGAATGACTTCGTTCTTCTCTTCGAGCATTGTCTTGCCTCCGTGGAAACCCCTTGCCTGTCCCCAATAGGAGCAAGCCCCGAACCAAACGCCGCCCAGCGGTAGCCACTCTGTAAGTACCTTTGGATGATGGGGTTGCGGGAGTAAGCGCGCAGTGTGCCGGCGTTCGAGGGCACAGAACCCTGCAATTTTTACGTGAAGATGAGGGTTTCTGCGTAGTGAAGAACTAGGCAGCATTCTCACGCGGGAGCGCTCGACGCCGTCCGCCCGGCCAGCCGGAATCAGCGCGTGACCGTCATCTCGCGCAGCCGGGCGATTCGATCTTCCAGCGGCGGATGCGTGCTGAAGAGCCCCGCCATCATCCGGCCGGCGCTCAGCGGCGCCACGATGCACAGCGCCGCCGTGGATGGCGGCATGTCCGTGGGAATTCGTTTGTTGTACGCGCCGAGCTTTTCGAGCGCGCTGATCAGTCCATTGGGATACCCGACCATCTTCGCGCCCGAAGCGTCCGCCTGATATTCGCGCTGGCGCGAGATCCCCAGTTGGAGAAGCATCGCCGCCAGAGGTGCAAGAATCAGCGTCAGAAGCGCCGCGATTCCGCCGCCTCCGCGGTTTCTGTCATCCCCGCCACCAAACCAGAAGCCCATCCGCGCTACCCAGGTAACCGCGCCCGCGATCGTGGCGGCGATCGACGACGTGAGAATGTCGTAATTGCGCACGTGCGAGAGTTCGTGCGCGATCACGCCTTCGAGTTCCTCGTCGTTCATCAGCTCCAGCAGCCCCTGCGTGACGGCCACGGACGCATGGCTCGGGTTGCGGCCGGTGGCGAACGCGTTCGGTGCTGCCTGCGGGATCAGGTAGAGCTTCGGCATCGGCAGATTGGCTTTGCCGGCCAGGCGCTCCATCACGGCGTAGAGCCGCGGCGCTTCCTCGCGGCTGATCGGCTGCGCGCCGCTCGACATCAGCGCGATCTTGTCCGAGAAGAAATATGCCACGCCGTTCATGACGATCGCAAGGCCGAGCGCCATCGTCATCCCATTGCGCCCGCCGAAGGCTTGCCCGATGAAGAGGAGCAGTAGCGTGAGAGCCGTCAGCAAAAATGCCGTCTTGAACGTTTTCATGTGGATACCCTGGCCCCTTTTATATCCTTACGCAGCACCGGCCTTCACTGTTGCAGCGCGAAACTTCATTTCATCCGCTTTCGGGTCGGCGTCGACCGAGATTTCGTCGCCCGGCTTCACCTCGCCGTCCAGGATCTTCAGCGCGAGCGGGTCCTGGATCAGCCGCTGGATCGCCCGTTTCATCGGGCGCGCGCCGTAGGCCGGGTCGAAGCCTTCGCGGAAGAGCAGCGTCTTCGCCGCGGGCGTCAGGTGCAGCGTGATTTGACGTTCCGCAAGCAGCTTCACCACGTTCCGCATCTGCAGCTCGATGATCGTCTCGATCTGGTCCTTGCCCAGCGGCTTGAAAAGGACGATGTCGTCGATCCGGTTCAAGAATTCCGGCCGGAAGATTTCGCGCAACGCAGCCATCGCCTCTTCGCGCGCCTTCTTCGGGTCCTTCTCCGCCAGGTCGAAGATCGCCGACGAGCCGACGTTCGACGTCATGATGATCACCGTATTTCGGAAATCGACCGTGCGGCCCTTTCCATCCGTCAGACGTCCGTCCTCGAGAATCTGTAGCAGGACGTTGAACACGTCCGGATGCGCCTTCTCGATCTCATCGAGCAGCACCACCGAATACGGACGACGCCGCACCTGTTCGGTAAGCTGGCCGCCCTCCTCGTAGCCGACGTATCCCGGAGGCGCGCCGATCATCCGCGCCACCGAATGCTTTTCCATGTACTCGGACATATCGAGTCGCACGATGGCTCGTTCGTCGTCGAACAGGAACTCGGCGAGCGCCCGTGCGAGCTCCGTCTTGCCGACTCCGGTCGGGCCGAGGAACAGGAATGAGCCGATCGGCCGGTGCGGGTCGCTGAGCCCCGACCGGCTCCGCCGGATCGCATTCGCCACGCTGGCGAGCGCAACGTCCTGCCCAACCACTCGTTGCCGCAGGCGCTCTTCCATATGGACGAGCTTCTGCACCTCGCCTTCCAGCAGGCGCCCGACCGGAATCCCCGTCCACTTGCTGACGATCTTCGCGATCTCTTCCTCGCCCACCTCTTCCTTCAACATCGGATGGTCTTTCTGCAGATCGGCCAGGCGATCCTGGGCCGCCTTGAGCTCCTTCTCGGCGGCCGAGAGCTTGCCGTAGCGAATCTCCGCGACGCGCGAAAGATCGCCGGCGCGCTCGAAGCGCTGCTCTTCCGCCTTCAACCGCTCGATTTCTTCTTTTTGCTTGCGGATGCGCCCGATGGCGTCCTTTTCCGTCTGCCAGCGAGCCTTGAGCGCCCCCGATTGTTCGCGCAGCGTGCTCAATTCTTTTTCGATCTGCGACAGCCGCTCTTTCGAGTGCGCATCGGTTTCCTTGCGCAGCGCCTGTCGCTCGATTTCGAGCTGCATGATACGCCGCTCGATCAGGTCGATCTCCGTCGGCAGCGAGTCGATCTCCATGCGCAGGCCGGCGGCCGCTTCGTCGACAAGATCGATGGCCTTGTCCGGCAGGAAACGGTCGGTAATGTAGCGCTGCGAAAGGATCGCGGCGGCCACGATGGCGGCGTCCTTGATGCGTACCCCGTGGTGAACTTCGTAGCGCTCTTTCAAGCCGCGCAGGATGGCAATCGTGTCCTCGACCGAGGGCTCGCCGATCGTCACCGGCTGGAAACGCCGCTCGAGTGCCGGGTCCTTCTCGATGTATTTGCGGTATTCGTTGAGCGTGGTCGCGCCGATGGCACGCAGCTCCCCGCGCGCCAGCGCCGGCTTGAGCATGTTGGAAGCGTCCATCGAACCTTCGGCCGCGCCTGCGCCGACGAGCGTGTGCAGCTCGTCGATGAAGAGGATGATCTGTCCTTCGGATTCGCTCACTTCCTTGAGCACGGCCTTCAGGCGATCTTCGAACTCGCCCCGATACTTCGCGCCGGCCACCAGGGCGGCCAAATCGAGCGCGACGATACGCTTCGGCTTTAGAACCTCAGGGACGTCTCCCGCGACGATCCGCCCGGCCAGGCCTTCGACGATGGCCGTCTTGCCTACGCCGGGCTCGCCGATCAGCACCGGATTGTTTTTCGTGCGGCGCGCCAGAATCTGCATCACGCGGCGAATCTCTTCGTCGCGGCCGATCACAGGGTCGAGCTTCCCGCGGCGGGCAAGCTCGGTCAGGTCGCGCGCGTACTGCTCGATCGCGCGGTACGTGGCCTCTGGATTCTGCGAGGTGACGCGGACGTTGCCGCGAATCGACGCCATCGCCTGCAAAATCGCGTCGCGGCTCGCACCACTCTTGGCGAGCAATTGTCCGGCGGGATCGCGATCTGCCCCGGCAATGCCGAGCAAGATGTGCTCCGTCGAAACGTACTCATCCTTCAAGCGCTGCGCTTCGTCGAAGGCGCGCTCCAGAGCTTCATTGGTGGCGCGGCTCAGCGACTGATTCGAAACGTCGCTCACCTTCGGCAGACGGCCGACCTGTCTCTCGATTTCGCTGGCGAGCACGGTCGGCGACACACCCAGCTTCTGCAGCAGCGGCGGCACCACGCCGTCGCCCTGGGCCACCAGCGCCCACAGCAAGTGCAACGGCTCGATCTGCTGCTGGCCCGATCGGGCGCCGAACTCCTGCGCCGCCTGGAGCGCCTCCTGAGCCTTCACCGTCAATTTGTCAAATCGCAGCATGGCGAAATTCTCTCACTTTGCCCCGCACCGTCCAAAGGGGCGAAATAAAAGGGGCCGGTTGGTATTTCCGGCCCCCAGGACACCCTTCTGATGCTTCGACGACCGCCTTAGTTCTGGCCGTTTGCGGTCACGTTGACCTTCACCTGGCGAGGCTTCGATTCCGCTCGCTTCGGCAGTTGCACGGTCAATACACCGTTCTTGTACTCGGCCTGAATCGACTCGGTGCTGACCGTCGTCGGCAGGCTGAAGCTCCGGCTGAACGTCCCGTAGGTCCGCTCGATCCGGAGATAGTTCTCTTCCTTCACCTTCTGCTCGAACTTGCGTTCGCCGCGGATGGTGAGCATGTTGTTCTCGACTCGAACATCCAAATCCTTCTCGTTGATGTCCGGCAGATCGGCCTTGATCACCAGCTCGTTCTCGGTCTCGTAGATGTCCACTGCGGGCGCCCAGCTGGTCAAACTGGACCCCTCGCCATGGCGCCCTGCGAACGGGGCCTCAAACAGACGGTTG
>Ga0335073_10007992_pt1 | contig 14817 bp, 12 predicted proteins | sample Lox_Sample_22_FD_207093 | JGI IMG/M metagenome (GOLD analysis project Ga0335073, IMG submission 207093) | Soil microbial communities from Loxahatchee National Wildlife Refuge, Florida, United States - Lox_Sample_2.2 | ecosystem: Environmental > Terrestrial > Soil > Wetlands | place: USA... | reverse complement strand
TGGACTAATGATGCAAAACTGGACTCACCGTTTGCTGCAACTGCATGGCTGGCACTGGAGCATTGGCCTCGGCATTCTGCTGCTCGCCGTGCTGCTCAGTTCTTTTGCAAAAAAGATTTTGGTGAAGCTGGTGGGCCGCTTTCATCGCAGCCAGAATGCGGGAACCCCACCGATCCTGCGCATCGTGTCCCGCATTCGCCGGCCGGCACAGTTTCTGGTCCTCCTGGCGGGCATTGGTTTTGTGCTGCCGCTGGCCGATCTGCCTCAGTACTGGCTCAACATCGCGCAAAAAACTGTCGGCGTAGCATGGTTCGTTGCGCTCGGCTGGCTGCTCATCGCCCTGGTCTACTGCTTCGAAGATTTTCTCCTCCTGCGTTTCGACGTAACCGTCGCAGATAATCTGCGAGCGCGCCGCGCCCGCACGCAGGTACAGCTTTTGCGGCGCATGATCATCACGCTGCTGGTCGCCGTCGACGCAGGACTCGTCTTGTCCGTCTTTCGCGATTCGCAGATCTGGCACTACGGAGCGGGCCTGCTGGCATCCGCCGGCCTCGCCAGTCTTCTGCTGGCGACTGCGGCGAAATCGTCTGCGTCCAATCTGCTCGCAGGAATGCAGATTGCCCTGACTGAGCCGATTCGTCTTGACGACGTCGTGATCGTCGAAGGCCAGTGGGGGCGCATCGAGGAAATCACGACAACGTACGTGGTGGTTGCGATCTGGGACCAGCGGCGGCTCATCGTGCCCCTCAGCTACTTCATCGAGAACTCTTTTCAGAACTGGACGCGCAGTAGTTCCGAGCTGCTGGGTTATCCCTACCTCTTTGTCGACTACAGCGTGCCCGTGGAGCCGCTGCGCCAGGAGTTCAAACGTATCTGCGAAACCTCAGAGTTATGGGACAAGCGCGTGTGCGTCCTGCAGGTCACGGACCTCTCGTCGAGCATGATGCAGATCCGGTGTTTGTTCAGCGTGCGGAATTCCAGCGATCAGTGGGATCTCTCCTGCCTGGTGCGTGAAAAGATGGTGGAGTTCATCCGGGCAAACTATCCGGACGCGTTTCCGCGAACGCGGTTCAGCGCAGTGGCAGAGTTTCCCGCGGGTTCTGATACCGGACATTTGGACGCCCCCGCGTCCGGAGATTCACACGAGCACCGCGAACCACGACGCAAATCGGCGTGAGATTATTGTCGTTCGCAACCTTAGATGGGCGATTCAAAACAGGAAACCGTCGTGCTTTGGTTCCGGCTGGACCTCCGTCTGGCCGACAATCCCGCGCTTCGTGCGGCCGTTGCAACAGCGCTCCCGGTGGTGCCGGTCTTCATCTGGTCGGCACAAGAGCATGATGGCGTACCGGGTGCCGCATCGCGCTGGTGGCTGCATCAATCGCTTCTTCGGCTGGAGAAATCGCTTCGGCTAAAAGGCTCGCGGCTGGTCGTCCGTCGCGGTCCGGCCGCAGAAACTCTGCTGGAGATCGCCGCGCAGAACCGGGTACAACGGATCTTCTGGAACCGCATCTACGAGCCCGCGGCACTGCGGCGGGATCAGGCGATTGAGGCGAAACTGAAATCCCGCCGCATCGCGGCGGAAAGCTTCAACGCCAGCCTGCTGTTCGATCCCGGTTCGATTCGTACTGCCTCGGGCAGGACCTTTCAGGTATTCACGCCGTTCTGGAAGGCGATATGGAACGAGCGGCAAACGCTCCGCAGGACAACCCCTGCACCGGCCACCATTTCTGCCCCGGCGCAGTGGCCGCACTCGCTGACGATCGCGGACCTGGATCTGGAGCCGAAGATCAACTGGGCCGGCGGCATTCGCGCCGCATGGACTCCGGGTGAAGAGGCCGCCCGACATGGGCTCATGACATTCGCTAAGAGCCCGGTCACCGAATACAACCGCGAGCGCGATCGCACAGACCACGATGGTACATCGCGATTGTCGCCCCACCTGCACTTCGGGGAGATCGGGCCTGTGCAGTTGTGGCGTGTTCTAGCCGATGCTCCTGGATCGGACAGCTATCTGCGGCAACTGGCGTGGCGCGAATTTTCGTATCACCTGCTATGTGCATTCCCTGATACGCCAGGTAAACCATTCAACCCGCAGTTTCGCCATTTTCCGTGGCGCCGAAATGCAAAGCGGCTCAGGGCATGGCAAATGGGACGCACTGGATATCCGATGGTCGATGCGGGAATGCGTCAGCTTTGGCATACAGGATGGATGCACAATCGCGCGCGGCTGGTGGTGGCCTCCTTCCTCGTCAAGCATTTGCTCATTCACTGGCAGGAAGGGGCTGCGTGGTTTCTGGATACGCTGGTCGATGCAGATCTCCCCAACAATACGATGGGCTGGCAGTGGACAGCCGGCAGCGGCGTGGACGCCGCCCCATACTTCCGCATCTTCAACCCGATCGTGCAGGGTGACAAATTCGATCCGGACGGCGCCTACGTCCGACATTGGGTTCCGGAGCTCCGCGAAGTGCCAGTCGAGTGGATTCACAAGCCCTGGCAGGCTCCGCCACGGGTGCTCGCCGCCGCGAATGTAACTCTGGGTAAGACTTACCCGCAGCCGATTGTCGACCATGCAGAGGCGCGAGCCGCGGCTCTGGGTGCCCTGGCCGAAATGAAAGCTGCTGCCCGCAATGCGAGTCGGCGCAGAACCTAGCGGAGCGACTCGGCGATCACGCTCCGGCTCTTGTCCTTCATCCGTTCGATCACAAATTTCGGGACGAGGCCGTCAACCGAGCCACCCAGGCGAAAGACTTCCTTCACCAGGCGCGAACTCACGAAGGAATACTTCGCATCCGGCATGAGAAAGATCGTCTCGACGTCCGGCGACAGGCGGCGGTTCATCAGAGCCATCTGGAACTCGTACTCATAGTCGCTGATGGCCCGAATTCCGCGAACCACGGCGTGCGCTCGCTGCTCACGCGCGAAATCGACCAGCAGGCCATCAAAGGTGGAAACGGAGACGTTGCCGAATTCTGCTGTGCCCTCGGAGAGCATGGCCACACGCTCTTCGACGGTGAAGAGCGGGTTTTTCTGCGAATTGCGAAGAATGGCGACGACCAGATGATCGAAAATATTGGCGGCGCGAGCGATAAGGTCGAGGTGGCCATTGGTCACCGGATCGAAGCTGCCGGGGTAAATCGCTTTGACGGTGTTCACGCCAGTTGCATTCTATCTGGTTTGCTGGGGCTGTTCGCGGTGGGCGTCTCGATTGACAACAGGACCACGTGCGATCAGGCCTCTTCCCAACCGCCGTACGCCTGATGCAGCGCGTTGCAGATCTCACCCAGCGTAGCGTAGCTGCGAACGCAATCGAGAATATAGGGCATGGTGTTCGCGGAAGAGATGCCGTTCATCGCGGCCTGAGGCTTCTTCTCCGCGGCGCGACGCAATTCATCGAGAGCGCGCCCAACCACTTCACCGGAGCGCTTCGCGCGCAGGGCCTTCAGCTTCACAGTCTGGGCGTCACGGACGCTCTCGTCGATGTACAGCGTACGCGTCGGCTCGTCCTCAGTGGCGTATTGATTCACCCCCAAGATGATCTTCTCGCCGGCTTCGACGGAGCGCTGGTAAGCATAGCTGGCTTCGGCGATCTCTTTCTGCGGATACCCGGCCTCAATGGCTTTGACCATGCCGCCCATGGCATCGAGTTTGTCGAAGATGCGGAAGCTGTCGCGCTCCATGTCGAGGGTAAGCTTCTCGAGAAAGTACGCTCCACCGAGGGGATCGATAATATCGGCCACACCGGACTCGTGGGCGATGATCTGCTGGGTACGCAATGCGATGCGCGCCGCTTCCTCCGTAGGCAGCGCCAGAGCCTCGTCGAAGCCGTCGGTGTGCAGTGACTGTGTGCCCCCCAGTACCGCAGCCAACGCCTGAAGCGCGACCCGCGCGATGTTGTTCTTCGGCTGCTGCGCCGTAAGAGAGACGCCGGCGGTCTGGGTATGGAAGCGCATCCACGTGGAGCGCGGATTCTTCGCGCCGAAGCGCTCGGTCATCACCCGATACCAGATTTTCCGGGCCGCCCGGTACTTCGCAATCTCTTCAAAAAAATCGTTGTGCGCGTTGAAGAAAAAGCTGAGACGCGGGGCGAAGTCGTCGACCGCAAGACCGCGGCGGAGCGCCCACTCCACATACTCGATGCCGTCGTACAGGGTAAAGGCGAGTTCCTGAAGCGCAGTGGAGCCGGCCTCGCGAATGTGATAGCCGGAGATAGAAATGGGGTTGAATCGCGGGGTGCGCTGCGCACCGAACTCCAGCGTGTCAACAACAAGTCGCATAGACGGCGCCGGTGGGTACAAGTATTCCTTTTGAGCGATGTACTCCTTGAGAATGTCGTTTTGAAGTGTGCCTGAAACCTGTTGCCAATCCGTCCCCTGGCGCTCGGCGACGACCAGATACATCCCCCATAAGACCGCCGCCGGCGAGTTGATCGTCATCGAGACGGTCGTCGAGGCGAGCGGGATGCCGCCGAATAGCGTCTCCATGTCCTCAAGGGAATCAATGGCCACGCCGCACTTCCCTACTTCGCCTTCACTCTTCGGATCGTCCGAGTCGCACCCCATGAGCGTGGGCAAATCGAAAGCCACCGAGAGTCCGCCTGCTCCGCCTTCGAGGAGGTATTTGTAACGAAGGTTGGTCTCTTCCGGTGAGGCAAAGCCGGAGAACTGGCGCATCGTCCAGAGACGGCCGCGATACCCGGTGGAATGCAGGCCGCGCGTGTACGGCGGCTCTCCAGGCGCGCCGAGATATTGTGCCGGATTCTCGCGCCAGTCTTCCGGGAGATCGGCCTCTGTGTAAAGCCGCCGCACGGGCGCTCCGGAAACCGTCGTGAACCGGGCCGCACCAACAGGGTCGCGATTGATCCCGGTCGGTTTCCCGATGGCGTGCTCCGGATTCTTCCCCAGCGTCGGCTCGAGGGTCTGCTCCGCCCAACGCACTTCCTCAGACGAAGGGTGGCGGTCCGACGTGACGTCGGCAAGGAGCGAATCTCGCAGATGGATGGCCTTGTCGGGCATGATTGAGGACTGATCAGGATAGGAGAGCGAGGCTGGCGCAGGCAACAAGCATCTGCTTCATGGGCCCTTGTCAGCAGCGCGCGAAGCCTCCCAGGCCTTGGCATACTTCCAGCTTACGTAACCGGAGTGGTACAGGTGCTGGAGAAAGCCCTCCCGCCCGTCCAAGAACCCGAGGCGCAGAAAGTAGTTGTACTTGAACGTCGCGACCGGAATAACCCACACGTTCCAGATAAAGGCCAGGACAGACCGGCTCGTCTTGCCGCGGCCGATGGCCTGCGCCGCACCAAGCGTGCTGTACCGGTTCATGTGTTCGATGTACCCGTCGAGCGTTGGATAGGCATGGTGGATCAGATCGCCCCGGAGCCGGCCCACAAATCCGCCGGCGCGGATAGTCTCATGCACCGCGCGCTCTTCGAACTCCGCAGTGCCTCGGCGGAAGAGACGCAGCTTGGGATCGGGGTAGTAGCCTCCATGGCGCATCCACCGGCCCAGAAAGTAATTGCGCCGAGACAGGAAGTAAGCGTCATGCTTGGGCTGGCCCTTGAACAGCTCGCGAATTTCGGCGGCCAGTTCAGTACTGACTTCTTCATCGGCGTCCAGAGCGAGCACCCAGTCCGAAGTGCATTTCTCAATCGCAGAATTCTTCTGCGCGCCGAAACCCTTCCACTCCTCGTTAAAGAATTTTGCACCAGATTCACGAGCGATGACCGCAGTACCGTCGGTCGAGCCATTGTCGACGATGACGATCTCATCGGCCCAGCGAACGCTGGCAAGCGTGCGAGGCAGATTCTCTTCCTCATTCTTCGTGATGATCGCAACCGAGAGGCTAAGAGGCATGGATCGTGCAACCGAGCAGCGGCAAACCGCCCCGCTCTGGCGGAAGTGTAACAAGTCAGATTCCCTTTTCTCCCCTGTCACGGAATCTTCAGAGCCGGTTCATCTGAAACCTGTGGTGGGTGCAACAAGCTAAAGGCGAACGGTCATCCCACGAACCGGAGAGTCCCCATGTCCCTGGTTTCGCGTAGTACAGCCCTGCATATTGCAACCCTTATGCTCCTGGGATCTACAGCCGTTGGCGCAGGCTCACAGACGCCGGCCATTGACCTCCCCAATCAGTCCGCGCACGACCTGGTGCGCGATGTGATCTACAACGAACTGCACGATCGCGAGCACGACAGCCACTGGCAATATCGCAGCGAGTGCGTTTCGTCCGTCGCGACCCTCGTCCGGGAGCAAGTCGAGACCGACCAGGGGCCAATCTTCCGGGTTCTGGAACGAAACGGAAATCCCCTCGACCCGACGCAACAGCAGCGCGAGGACGCGCGCCTCGCGGACTACATCCAGAGCCCCGGGCAGATCGCACGCGTCGAACACGAGCACCAGGAAGATGAGAACCGCCTCGGAGGAATTATGGAGCTAATGCCGAAGGCGTTCCTCTTCGAGTACAAAGGCTCGCCGGACGGCGATCAGGTGCAGGTCTCCTTTCGGCCCGACCCAGCCTTCAATCCCTCAGGCTACGAGGCTCGTATCGTTCACGCCCTCGAAGGAACGCTGACCATTAATGCACGGCTCAAGCGAATGGTGGAAATGCGCGGCGTTGTCGGCGAGCGAGTCGACTTTGGCTATGGTCTGCTGGGCCATGTCGACAAAGGAGGAGTCTTCGAAATTCACCGGCTTCAGGTGAGCGCCGAGCACTGGAAGACAGATCTGGTGGAAGTTCACGTCGAGGGGAAAATCCTGATGTTGAAAACAGTCAGCAAAGACCAGCGCGAGGCGCGAACCGACTTCCGCCCTGTGCCGCATGGCACGACGCTCGCTGCGGCGAGGGAAATGCTGAATGAGGCGGCGGATCGGGGAACCCAGGCGCGGCTCGTCCCGGCGGCGACCGCGCAGAAGCTCTCTAATCCAAACCGCTAGCACGAGGGCCGGGCGTGTGCCGGTCCTGCGAACTGTGTCGCATTCGTTCTCGCGTGGACGGCTGTTGCCCCATGCTCCCCATGGCGCGGAAAAGGAAGAAGATTCCGGCCAGGAGGACGACGAGGATGACGCCTGTGATCGCGACCATTGCCAACTCTCCTCCCCAGTAGGAGGCGCATGTGTCGCGAACGGTTATCCGGGAAAACGTTCTCTAGAACGGAATGTCGTCGTCTGTGATCTCGGTGCCCTGGACGACATCGTCGGCCGGCGCCGGCTGGCGCTGATCATAAGAGGTGCCCGAGCGCGCGTAGTTCCCAGACGATTCGCCCTCTCCGCGGCCCGAGAGCAGAACCAGATCATTCACAATGATTTCCGTGCGGTACTTCTTCTGTCCGTCTTTGTCATCCCAGGAACGGGTCTGGATGCGGCCCTCAATGTAGAGCTTGGAGCCGCGCTTGACATAGTCCCGGACTACCTCGGCGGTTCGCGCAAATGCCACGAGGTTGTGCCATTCCGTGCGGTCGGTCCAGGTGCCGGTCTGGTCTTTCGTGCGATCCGTGGTCGCCAGGGAAAAGGTGGCGATGGCGTTGCCGGTGGAGGCAACTTTGATTTCGGGGTCCTTCCCGACATTCCCCACCAAAATAACTTTGTTGACGCTCCTGGCCATGACAGGTACCCCCCGGATCGTTCGATCTGATGCAGGATAGCAGGAAGCCCCTGGCCGCGGCTGAGGAGCGGCGGCCAGCGACATTACGCAGGACACAGGACTTTCGTGCTGGATTCCCGCCGATTACAGCGATCCGTTGATCTGCGCGATCAGCTCTTCGCTGTTGGCCGTCGGCGGCAAACACGATGTGCCTCGGCAAACCGTCGCGATAGCCCCGGATGCCAGAGTCGCCAGTTGCGGAAGATTCGGCAGCGTCTCTTTCAGAACCGGCGGAAGCCGACCATCCCGCGTTTGATCCGCGCTGAGCATCACAACCGACTTATTGACCGCGTAGCGCGCGTTGCCAATAGTTGCCAGCTGTCGCGCGTCAGGACCGGATCCAACAACGGCAATCTGAACTGGCGGCAGAAGCAGGCATTCGAGGCCAAGTCCGTAGCTGCCGGCGTAGAGGCCGTAATGCTCGATCACGCCGGCAAAGGCGGCCAGGGTGTCCTCAGCCCTGGAACGGAAGTCGGTGCGCCCGCTCAGCGCTTCAAGCCGGAGCAGCGCCGCGGCGGCAGTCGAGTTGCCGGCGGGGGTCGGCGAGTCCTGCATCGGCTTGCGGCGAGCTGTGAGCGCCCCGAGCTTATCGGCGCCGTTCTTTTCGGTGTCGAAGAATCCGCCATTCTCTGAGTCATGGAAGCGGTCGATCATCGTCTCGGCCAGCTGCATCGCGAATTCGTAATAGTGCATGTCGCCAGTGGCCTCCCAGGCATCGACGCATGCGCAAATCAGCAGTGCATAGTCGTCGAGAACGGCGGGGATTCTGCGCCCACGGCTGCCGGAGTCGGGATATGCAACGACGTGGGCGAGGCCCGCGGCCGGATCCCAGCCCTCACGAAGGATGCGATCCAGAGTACGCAGAGCGAATTCGCGAGTTTCCTCGGAGTCCAGCACGCGAGCCGCCTGCAGGTACGCTGAAATGGCCATCGCGTTCCAGCCCGTGTACAGGGTTTTGTCGATAAAGGGTGTCGGTCGCTGGAGACGCGCGGTGTACAGCTTCTGCCTCACCTGCGCAAGGTCGCTCTCCACCTCGACCAGCGCCCGCTTCAAACGCTGGGCGACCTCCTCGATCGACAGGTTGCGGTGCAGAACGTTCTTCTTCGGATTGTGGTGCATGTCGCCCAGAGGACCGATGTCGTAATACAGCTCAGCAAGAGCCAACTCTTCGGCACTCAGGACAGCAGCGGCTTCTTCCCGAGTCCACGTGAAGTAGTCGCCGTCATCGTCAAGTGAAATATCGGCATCCTGTGAGGCGTAAAAGCCACCCCGTTCCCGATCGCTGAGCCAGTCATCCATCCAGCGGATGATGTCCTTCGCGACGGCGGCGAACTCCGGCTCGACGAAGGTCTGGAAGGCGTGCACGTAGTTCGCGAGCAGGCCGGCGTTGTCGTAGAGCATCTTCTCGAAGTGTGGAACGACCCAGCGCTCGTCGACGGAATAGCGATGGAAGCCTCCGGCAAGCTGATCGTAGACGCCTCCGCGCGCCATTTTGCGGAGCGTCACCATGGCCGCTTCCCTCGCCGCCTCGTTGCCGGTTCGAGCGGCAACGTCAATCAACAGGTCCAGCGCAGAGGGATGCGGAAACTTGGGCTGCGAGCCAAAACCTCCGTTGCGCGGATCGAACTGCGTCACCGCGCTCTGAAGGAGCTTGTCGACGATAGAGAGCGAAAGCCCCTCGCCACGGGCGGAGAAGGTCTCCCCGTGTTCGATGGCGGCGATGACGCTGGCGGCGGACTCAAGAACCTCGCTGCGGCGTGTTTGCCACGCCTGAGCCAGAGTCAGCAGAACGCGCTCGAATCCAGGCCGTCCGTAACGATCCTCGCGCGGGAAATAGGTGCCGGCAAAGAACGGCCGGCCGTCAGGAGTCAGGATCGCGGTGAGCGGCCAGCCGCCCTGCCCGGAGATGGCCTGGACTGCTGCCTGGTAGCGGGCATCCACATCGGGGCGCTCATCGCGATCGACTTTGATGGCGACGAAGTGCTCGTTGATCGTCGCGGCAAGCGACGGCTCCTCGTAGGATTCGCGGTCCATGACATGGCACCAGTGGCACCACACCGCGCCCACATCGAGCAGCACCGGCTTATCACCTTGCTGTGCCAGCGCGAACGCCGCTTCGCCCCACTCCTGCCAGTGCACGGGCTGATGCATCGCCGAGCGAAGATAGGAGGAGTCGGCTTTGTCGAGGGTGTTGCGCGTTTCTACCGTCGTGGCAGTCTGTAACTCGTCCATCTATCCAGCCTACGCGCTCACAAGGCGGCGGGCGACTTCGACGTAAAGATCGATCGCCTCGAACAGCTCCTTTTTCGCGAGCTTTTCATATGGGGTGTGGGCAACGTGAATAGAACCCGGGCCCAGCAGCAGCGGCTCGCCCCAGTTATCGAGCCACGGAACGTCCGTCGTAAAGGCCGCAACCATGGTCGGCAGGCCTTCGATCGCGCGAAAACGCCGGAACGGAATCTCCAGCGCAAAATCGACCGAAGCCAGTCCGGCTGCTGCGGCCTCAATCGCGCTGCGAATCTCTTCCGACGGCCCCACGAGACGGACCATCACCTGCGCCTCAGCGTGATCGGAGATTACGTTGGGCGCATATCCGCCGCTCATCAGGCCGATGTTCAACGTGCTGGGCCCAACGTCGTCCAGCATGGGCAGCGGAATGGCCAGAATCCGATGCAGAACCTCGACAAGCTTGTGGATGGCGCTGTCGCCGAGCTCAGGGTAAGCGGAATGGGCCATCTTTCCCCCGGCCTTGATGACCGCGCGCAGCGTGCCTTTGGAAGCGAGGGCGAGACGATTGTCGGTGGGTTCACCATTGATGAGAAAACGGCTCCCACGCGGGTGCAGGTTCGCCGCCTTCGCACCGGCGGAGTCGCGTTCTTCACCCGCCACAAAGAGCAGCCCGACCCGGACTCCCTGTTCGCGTAGCTTTTCCGCAGCGGCAATCTGAGCGGCGATGATGCCTTTGGCATCGCAGGCGCCGCGCCCGTAAATGAAGTCCTTGTCTTCACTCGACGGAATGAACGGCGGCACCGTGTCCGTGTGTGTGGAAAGGACAACGTCAGGGATCTGACCGGAAACGCAGCCATATACGTTGAACCGTTCGCTGGTCGAGCCGCTTTCGCGATGCTGTTCAACCGCCATCTTTTCGACAACGAAGCCGCGCTCGGCAAGAAACTCGCTCAGAAATACACCCACAGCCCCTTCGTTGTAGCTAATGGACTCAATATCGATGAGGCGGCGCGTCAGCTGGACGGGGTCGAAGCTCATGAAGGATCAGAATACGCGAGCGGCGCTTCGTACAATGGATCTCAGATGACTCAGTCTCATGTCGGCTCCGCGTTTCTGCGTACGATTGACGATCTTCGCGGACCCGCCGGGAAGCTGGAGGCGCTGCTGAACGCCGGCACACCGGATGCGCCCTATGCAGTGCTGGTCTGTCATCCTCATCCGCTGGGCGGCGGAACCATGCACAACAAGGTCGTCTACCACGCCATGAAGGCCTTCCGGAGCTTCGGCCTTCCGGTTCTGCGCTTCAACTTTCGGGGCACCGAACTCAGCCAGGGCGAGCACGACGAGGGCCGCGGCGAACAGGACGACGTGCGCGCCGCTCTTGACTGGCTGGAGCGCGAATTCCATCGCCCCTTGCTGTTTGCAGGATTCTCCTTTGGATCGTATGTAGGGCTGCGCGCCTGCTGCGGCGATCCTCGCGTCGCGGGCCTTGTGGCCCTTGGCATCCCGGCGCACGCCGAAGGCCGCGACTACAACTACGATTTTCTGCGCGACTGCCCGCAGCCCAAGCTGTTCGTGAGCGGCACGCGCGATCAGTACGGGCCGGCCATCAATGTCGAGGCCGTGGCAGCAGCCGCAAAGGAACCGAAGGAACTGCTGTGGATTTCCGAAGCGGATCACTTCTTTGCGGGTAAGCTTGATGATGTGAGGCAAGCCATCCGCTCGTGGGCGCTGCGTTATTACCCGGCTCTCGTCCAACCATGACCCCCCTCGAAGAACTCCACGCAACCTCCAGAGACATCTTCGACCGGGCGCTGCAGGCCTGCGATATTCCCAAAGCCTTCGACCGGCATCTCCATTTCGAAGGAAAGACTCTGGTGCGTCATCCCTCCCCGCGACTGCCCTCCATCTCGCAGCCGCTCGATGGGTTCAAAGAGATCTACGTCATCGCATTCGGTAAAGCCGCGCTAAGCATGCTGAATGCGCTGCTGGAGCGGCTGCCGCCGAAGATGCATGTTCATGGCGTGTGCTCGGCGCCCGACATCCCGAAGAAGCGGCACCATCACGTTCGCTACTTCGAGGGTGGGCATCCACTCCCCAACGAAGACTCGTTTGCCGCCGCGCGCGCGACCTTGGCCCTGCTCAGGCACGCCAGGAAACACACGTACATCTTCTTCCTCATCAGCGGCGGCGGATCGGCGATGCACGAACTACCGCGCGACAAGAAGATCACACTGGACGACACGATTGCGTTTCACGAGACGCTGGTAGCCAGCGGAGCGACGATTACGGAGATCAACACCGTTCGGAAATACTTCTCTGCAGTCAAAGGCGGACGCCTGGCACTGGCCGCTCCAACGGCCGAGAAACTCTCGTTGCTGTTGGCCGATGTTCCTCTCAAGGATCTGGCCGCGGTGGCATCGTCGCCGACCCTGCCCGACTACTCGACGATTGCCGAGTGCCAGGAAGTACTCGAGCGCTTTCATCTGCTCGAGAAATTTCCGCCCGCGGTCCGCGGATACTTCGAGCAGATGATGAAGGACGAAGCCAAAGCGGCGCGCTCGCAGCAGGAGCAGAAGGACGCTGCCGCCGCCTTTCAGCACGCGCAGTTCGACACTCTGCTTTCCAACCACGACTTCGTGAACGCTGCACGCGATCACGCGCAGTCGCTGGGGTACAAGGTCATCATCGACAACACCTGCGACGACTGGGACTACGCGGAAGCAGCAAAGTACCTGCTGGCGCGCTTCCACGAGCTGCGCGGCGAGTACTCGCGGGTGCGTTTGCTCTCCAGCGGCGAAGTGACTGTGAACCTTGGGAAGAACCCGGGGTGCGGCGGCCGCAATCAGCAGTTTGCGCTGCAGTGTGCCATCGATCTGGCCCGATTCGAGGGCGAGGCCCTGGCGGTGCTGAGCGCGGGATCCGATGGCATCGACGGCAACAGCCCGGCCGCCGGAGCGATTGCCGACACGACAACCATCGCGCGGGCACGCCAATGCAACTTCGATCCTGAAATGACGCTGGCGCGGTTCGATGCATGCACGCTGTTCACCTCGCTCGGCGACTCGATCGTTACCGGGCCAACGGGGAACAACCTGCGGGATCTGCGAATTCTGATAGCGGGTTAGCTTCTTGCTGTGGGCGGCAGTCCCGTCTCAGAAATGCACCTGCGGCGCATTCTGCGACGCGGGACTGGCCTCAAAGTACGCGGTATTCCGCTGGAAGCCGTCGATGCGCGCCCAGATGTTGTTCGGGATCTGCTCGATGAAGGTGTTGTAGTCCTGGATGGCGCGGTTGTAGCGTTCGCGCTCGACGGCGATGCGATTTTCAGTCCCCTCCAGCTGGTCCTGCAACTGGAGGAAATTCTCATTTGCCTTCAGATTCGGGTAGTTCTCGGCGATCGCCAGCAGTCGGCCCAGAGCCCCGTCCAGCTGGTTGTTCGCGGCGATCTTGCCCTGGGGATCGCGAGCCGAAAGAAGCGACTCGCGTGCCTTATCGACGTCGGCAAACACGGTTTCTTCATGCGTCGCGTAGCCCTTCACTGTGGCGACAAGGTTGGGAATCAGATCGGCGCGGCGCTGCAATTGAGCCTGCACGTTCGACCACTGCGCAGACACGGCTTCCTGCTTCGCGACCATTTGCTTCTGTGCGCTGATGTAGCTCCCCACGACCAGCAGTCCGGCGAAGACGATCACAACCACAACCGCTACTGCGATCCACAGACCACGACGCATCATTGCGCTTTCTCCCTTGTCAATTCGATTCGATGTTACCAGCTGCCTCCCGCTCCTCCGCCGCCCGTGCTGCCGCCGCCAAAGCCGCCAAAGCCGCTGCCGCCCCCACCGCCTCCGCCCCCGAAACCACCCCCGCCCCAGCCGCCTCCACCCCAGCGTCCACTGCCTCCGCCGCTAAAGAGCATCCCGAGGAGAAAACCGAGGATACCGCGGCCGCCAGCCCAGATGAGAAAGATCACGACAAAGATGAGGAAGACGAAACCGCCGATGATTTGCCCCGCCGTCGCGTGCGGTTGTTGCTGTTGCGCGCCCCAGCGGGTCAGAGGCTGCAGCTTCACGCCCGCATCCTGCGCGATGATTTGGGAGGTTTCGTCGACGGCCAGCGTGACGGCGCCGTCGAAGTCGTTATTGCGGAGCATCGGCACCATCTGGCGGCCGATTTGACCCACCTTGCCGTCAGGCAGAATGCCCTCGAGGCCGTAGCCCGTTTCGATCCAGTAATGACGATCGCTGACGGCGATCAGGATGATGAGGCCGCGGTCGGAACCTTTCGGGCCGACCTTCCATGCGTCTTCCAGATCGACCGCGTACTGCTGGATCGCTTCGCCATTCGTTGTATTCACGGTGATGACGGCGATCTGCGCGTGCGCCTCGTGGTCGACTTCACCGCAGAGGTGGTTGATCTGATCGATCGACTGCGCCGACATGACGTGGCCCAGATCGCTCACGTAGTCCGTCGGCTTCGGGAGATCTTTGACGGCCTGCGAAAAGGCCGGCGCGCATGCGCACAACAACGACACGAGTACCGCGATCCTGCACGCGATCTTCGCCCTGACAGGGAGCATCGCTTTCATTGTAGTCGCGCAAACGGGAGGGGGAGCAAAGCTCTGTTTGCGATGTCACAGCGGCTTTTCCATCACCAGCGCGTCGATGCGGCCGAGGTAGTAGCCGGGAATGCGCCCGGTTCGAATGAAGCCATGACGCTCGTAGAAACTCTGCGCGGTCGAGTTGTCGACGGCGACCTCCAGAATGACGGCATTTGCACCCGCAGCGAGCAACTCGCGCTCGATCTCTTCCATCAGCAAGTGACCGACACCGTGGCGGCGCAACGATGCCTCAACATCGATGGTGATTAGCCGGCCGATCACGGCTCCCTGGCGGCGCTGCTTTCCGGCGATTGCAAATCCGGCAACCCGACCCGACTCATCTTCCG
>Ga0335073_10007991_pt1 | contig 14817 bp, 12 predicted proteins | sample Lox_Sample_22_FD_207093 | JGI IMG/M metagenome (GOLD analysis project Ga0335073, IMG submission 207093) | Soil microbial communities from Loxahatchee National Wildlife Refuge, Florida, United States - Lox_Sample_2.2 | ecosystem: Environmental > Terrestrial > Soil > Wetlands | place: USA... | reverse complement strand
ACCAGCGACAGCGCGCCGATCAGCAGCACCGCGGTCCACGGCGACCCGTCCTTGAGCGTGCGCGAGAACGTCGGGGAGAACGGCAGCTGGCCATCCCTGGCCATGCCGAAGATGTGCCGCACCGCCCCGGTGAACATCGTGTTCGTGGCCACGATCAGGCCGATCGACACCACCACCAGGAACAGCTTGAACACGCCGATCGGCAGGTGGGCGGTGATGGCGTTCTCGGCCGGCACCCCGCCGAGCATGGCCGCCTTCATGTCCGGGATGGACGGCGTGAGCGTGAGCAGGAACAGGAAGCCGCAGGCGATCGCGAACAGGTACGCGCCGAGGACCCCGCGCGGGGCGTTGCGCCCGGCGTCCAGGGTCTCCTCGCCGAGCGTGCCGCCGTTCTCGAACGTGTACAGCACCCAGAGGGCGTTGAACACCCCGGCGCCGAGGAACAGCGGCAGGACGTTGCCAAGCCCGTGCAGCACCTGCACCGCCGCAGCCCCGGACGACGTCGTGGTCACGGTCGCGGTCTGGGTCAGGTTGCCGAAGTGCTTCGCCCCGAGGATGAAGGTGAGCAGGCAGACGACCGTGACGACGGACAGTTCCAGCACCATCGCCCACTGCGCGATGCGGCCCAGGAGTCCGATGCGGGCGATGTTCCACAGAACCGCGATCACCGCGGCGATCACGATGATGATCTCGTCGGTGGTGAAGCTCGGCGCCAGGTTGAACAGCGGGTGGATGAGCACCGGCAGGCTCGCGTAGTAGGCGGTCATCAGCGGGAACATCGCGCACGCGTAGGCCCACCCCATCCACCAGCCGACGCGCTTGCCCGCCAGGATCGTCGGCCACTGGTACATGCTGCCGGCGAACGGGTACTTGGAGGCCAGCTCGGCGATCACGAGCACCATCGCGCCGACGCTCACCGCCACGAGCGGCCAGCCCCAGAACTCCGAGCCCCCCACGCCGGAGATCGAGAATCCGTACAGGGAGAAGAGCCCCGCGAACACGCCCACGCCGGCAAACGTGAGCGCCCCGTTGGTCAGCGCGGTGAGTGCCCGGCTGAGCTTTCCGGCCGAAGCGGCGGACGTCTCTGTGGTCTCGACACTTGCCATCTGTTGGACCGCCCCTTCGGCGTATTGGATGGTCCATTTAGCAGACCAGGTGGCTTTTCGGCGCACTCTAACGTAGATGCCCGCGGCCTGACAAGGCTTGAAATGAAGGGTTTACACCAGGCCAAGCGGTATCTGGCGGATGGCAGATGGCGGGGCTAGGCTTGCTCCGATATGGTGCGCCCAAATCACCGGCGGCGTGGCGCCGAGTGGCGCGTGTGGCGTGAGCGAAAGGCCAGCGATGCCCAGCAACGACGTCCCGCAGCGGGCCCAGGTCGTCATCGTCGGTGGCGGGGCCGTCGGCTGCAGCGTGGCCTATCACCTCGCCCGGCTGGGGTGGACGGACGTCGTGCTGCTCGAGCAGGGACAGCTCTCCTGCGGCACGACGTGGCACGCGGCCGGGGTCGTCGGGCAGCTGCGCACGCACCCGTCGCTGACCCGGCTGATGCTGGAGAGCAGCGAGCTCTACGCGAGCCTGGAGTCGCTGGTCGGCCTCGGCACCGGCTGGAACGCCAGCGGTGCGCTGTGGGTCGCGGCGTCCCGCGACCGCATGGTGCAGCTGCTGCGCACGGCCGACATGGCGCAGGCCCAGGGGGTGGAGACGCACGTGATCTCCGTGGCCGAGGCCGCCGGCCGGTGGCCGCTGATGGACAGCTCCGACCTGGTGGGCGCGGTCTGGCTGCCCAACGACGCCAAGGCCAACCCGTCCGACATCACCCAGGCGCTGGCCCGCGGGGCGCGGGATAAGGGCGTGCAGATCCTGGAACGGACCAAGGTCACCGGGTTTGGCGTGGACCGGGACCGGGTGACGCGGGTAAGGACCGCCCGCGGCGACATCGAGTGCGAGATCGTGGTGAACTGCGGCGGGCAGTGGGCCAAGGCCCTCGCCGAGCAGGTGGGCGTCACCGTGCCGCTCTACTCGGCCGAGCACTACTACATCGTCACCGAGGCCATCGACGGGCTCGACCGGACCACCCCGACGCTCCGGGACCCGGACGGCTACACCTACTTCAAGGAGGAGGTCCGCGGCCTGCTGATGGGCGGCTTCGAGCCGGACGCCAAGCCCTGGCTCGCCTCGGACGAGATCCCCGAGCCGTTCGAGTTCCAGCTGCTGCCCGAGGACTGGAACCAGTTCGACATCCTGATGCGCAACGCGATCCACCGCGTCCCTGCGATGGCGGACGTGGGGGTGAAGAAGTTCTACAACGGCCCGGAGAGCTTCACCCCGGACCACAACTTCATCATGGGCGTGCCGGCGGAGCTGGAGAACTACTACGTCGCCGCGGGCTTCAACTCATCCGGGATCGCGTTCGCCGGCGGCGCGGGCAGCGCCCTGGCCCGGTGGATCGTCGCCGGCGAGCCCGACCTCGACCTGAGCCCGGTCGACATCCGCCGGTTCACGCCGTCGCAGGGCAACAAGCGCTGGCTGCGGCAGCGGGTGCAGGAGATCGTCGGCCTGCACTTCGCGATGGCCTGGCCGAACCGGGAGCCGGAGAGCGCCCGCGGGGTGCGGAGGTCCCCGGTGCACCACCTGCTGGATGCGTCGGGCGCGTGCTTCGGCACCAAGTTCGGCTGGGAGCGGGCGAACTGGTTTGCCCCCGCTGGCACCAAGCCGGTGGTGGAGTACGGCTGGGGCCGGCAGAACTGGTTCGGGTGCAGCGAGGCCGAGCACCTGGCGGCGCGGGCCGACGTCGCGCTGTTCGACCAGACCTCGTTCTCCAAGATCGCCGTCCGCGGCCCGGACGCCGAGGCCGTCCTGCAGTACCTGTGCTCCAACGACGTCGCCGTCCCGGACGGCCGCACGGTCTACACCGGCCTGCTCAACGAGCGCGGCGGCTATGAGGCCGACGTGACCGTGACCCGCATCCGCTGGAACGAGTACCTGCTCGTCACCAGCAGCGCCCAGGCGGTGCACGACCTCGACGTCCTGCGCCGCGGCGTGCCCGCTGGCCTGCGGGCCGAGTTCTTCGACGTCACCTCGTCCTATGCGGTGCTGAGCGTGATGGGCCCGCGGTCCCGCGAGCTGCTGAGCGGGCTGTCGGCCGACGACTTCTCCGCCGGGGCGTTCCCGTTCGGGCACAGCCGCGAGGTTGACCTAGCCGGCCTGACCGTCCGCGCGACGAGGCTGACCTACGTGGGCGAGCTGGGCTGGGAGCTGTACGTGCCCAGTGAGATGGCCGCGGCCGTGTTCGAGCGGCTCACCGATCCGGGGGTTGCCGTGGAACCCCGGCTGGCCGGGTACTACGCGATCGAGTCGCTCCGGCTGGAGAAGGGGTACCGGGCGTTCGGGCGGGAACTGAGCCCGGATACGACGCCGGCCGAGGCCGGGCTGACGTTCGCGTGCAAGCTCGGCACAAACATCCCGTTCCGCGGCCGTGAGGCCGTGGAACAGCAGCGGAAACGGGGCGTCACCCGGCGGCTGGCCAGCCTCGTGGTGTCCGACCCGCAGGCCTACGCGTGGGGCGGGGAGCTGCTGCTGCGGGGCGGCGAGCCGGTGGGCTTCGTCAGCTCCGCTGCGTTCGGCCACAGCCTGGGGCGGACGGTGCTGCTCGGCTACGTGGAGCGCCGCGACGGCGGCACGGCCGACCGCGAATGGCTCGGGCAGGGCCGGTACCAGGTGGCCATCGGCGGGCAGCGCTACGACGCCGACCTGACGCTGCGGCCCCCGTTCGATCCGGCGGGCGACCGGATCCGGGCCTGAGCGGGCTGTGCCGGCGCTAGCCGCCTGCCTCGGTGCGGCCGGCGCCGTAGGCGTAAGCGATGACCCGGGTCCGGTCACCGCGGAACAGGTCGGTGGAGTACTCGACCGGCTTGCCGTCCGCGTCGTAGCCGACGCGCTCGATCGCCATCAGCGGGTCCCCCACCTTGATGCCGAGCAGGCTGGACTGGTCGTCGTCGGCCAGCACCGCGACCATCCGCTCGACGGCCTTGGTGCACACGACGCCGTACCGGTTGCACAGCAGGTCGTAGATGCTGTCGTCCAGCGGCTGGGACAGCAGGTCGGGCGCCAGCGCCACCGGGATCCGCACGTGCTCGAGGGAGATCCGCTCCTCGTCGGCCAGCCTGACCCTGACGACCTCGTAGACGAGCGCGTCGCCGGCGATGCCGAGGGCGTCAGCGGTCCCCTGGTCGGCCGGGATGATCCGCGCGGATACCACGTGGGCGCCGGGCCGGAAGCCCTGCGCCCGCAGGTAGGCCGGTATGCCCGCCAGGTAGCCGAAGTCGATGTCGACGCGCCGGCGGCTGGCGAAGGTGCCGCCGCTGCGGCCGCGGCGCCGCTGCACCGAACCCGCGTGCTCCAGCCGGTCGAGCACCTGCCGCACGGTCGTCCGGCTGACCCCCAGCTGGGAAGCGAGCTCGCGCTCGGTCGGCAGCCGCCCGTCCGGACCCAGATCCCCCGAAGAGATCAGGTCGCGGATCCGGCGCTCGACCGAATCGCGTACCGTCCTGCCGTGGTCGATCCCCGTTCCGACCTCGGCGTCGGCCTGTTGGGCGCCCATATCGCAACCATATCCGCGCCGCGAAGCCGGCGCCTCGACACCCACCCCTCCGGGAGGACGCCGTGCGGGTTCTGCTGACCAACGATGACGGCGTGGACGCAGACGGCATCGCGGCCATCCGGTCCGCGCTGGCGGCCGTCAGCACCACGGTGATCACCATCGCACCGGAGTCGAACTGCAGCGGTTTCGCGCGAAGCTGCACGTTCAGCCGGCCGGTCGTCATCACCCGGGTGTCCGGCGGGCAGCACCCCGTGTACCGGTGCGACGGGACACCCGCTGACTGCGTGCGGGTCGGGCTGCTCGGCGGCCTGGCGGCCGGGGCCGACCTCGTGGTCAGCGGCATCAACCACGGCGCGAACCTGGCCGATGACGTGAACTACTCGGGGACGGTGGGGGCCGGCCTGGAGGCCGCCATCCTCGGCACGCCGGCGGTGTGCCTGTCCCAGCAGACGCCCTCGGGCAGCTTCTCCGTCAACTACCAGGAGGATCTCGCGGCGGACGGGCTCGCCTACGACTTCGGCTTCTCGGCCCGGCACGGCGCCGAGCTGGCCCGCTGCGTGGTCGAGGCCCGCCCGGCCGAGCCGGTGGTGCTCAGCGTCAACTACCCGGCGCGCCGCACGGGGGCGACCACCGTGCTGACCAGGGCCGGGCGGAGGGACTGGCCGCGCGCCTCGGTGCCGGACTGGGCCGACGATCTCCAGGTGCACCGGATGTACCTGTACGGGGAGCCGGATGAGGTCATACCCGAGGTGGACGGGTCGCTCGGCACCGACATCGGCGCGCTGCGGGCCGGGCACATCTCGGTGACGCCGCTGTCGTTCGCCGTCGAGCTCGGCGACCTGCCTCCCGGATTCCAGTCCTTCCTCGGCAGGCTGAACGCCAGCTTTCCGATCACCGACGCTCTTGGTCAGACAGCACAGGGACAGGCGCGCTAGGTGCGCGTGCGCCGGTCCTCGCGCAGCGACGCCAGCGGCTCGGGAAGCTCCATCGTGGCAAACGAGGCCGGCCAGTCGGCGGGGCCATACCCGTAGCCGAGGTCACAGTGGTGCAGCTCGACCTCGACCAGCCGGCGGACCAGCAGCTGCCCGGCCGGGAACGGGCCCGAGTCCGGGACCCGCACCGGGAACTGCCACGCGTCGTCGGGCAGCCCGATCATGACCGTGCGCAGGGCCATGGCCGAGCTCGCCAGGTCCTCGGCCAGCTCCTTCGAGCTGCGGCCGGCGCCCTGGTTGATCTCCTCTTCCCGTCCCTCGAGGCTCGCGTACATGCGGCGTTCCTGCCCCGACCGCGCCCCGGCCAGCACGTTGCGCATCGCGTCGGCGTTGCGCGCCAGGTGGGTGAGCACGTGCCCCCGGGTCCAGCCGGGCAGCAGCGACGGCTGGCGCAGCTCCGAGTCGGGTATGACCCGGGCGGTCCCGAGCAGGCGCTGCGTCGAGTGGTCGAGCTGGTCGGAAAGCTGGCGTTGCGCGGCATCCACCCGATCACCTTAGACGGCGGGGCACGGGCAGCGGCGGGGGTGAGGCGGGTCGGTGCTGCCGTGGCAGCCGATGGTGCTGCACCGCGGCGGCTGGCCCGACGGTGCCTGAGCCGGGATAATCCGGCTGAAGGAGGTGGCATCGGTGGCGGAACGCGAGATAACGGCCGGCGTGGTCGCGCCCGCCTACGTCAACGTCCCGCTGTGGGTGGCGCAGCGGCGCGGCTTCTTCGGCGCCGAGGGGCTGAACGTGACGTCACGCGTCATCGGCACGACCGAGGGCACGACGCGGGCGCTGCGAGACGGCGACGTCGTCCTCGCGCTCACCGCCCCGGAAGGCACGATCGCGGACGCGGCCGCTGGCGGCCCGCTGCGCGTCGCCGCGGGCCTCATCGACCGGCCGCCGCTGTCGCTGATCGCGCTGAGCCGGCACCGGACGGCCGCGGACCTGCGCGGCGGCCTGATCGGGACGTCGTCCCTGAAAGAGGGCACCCGGCACGTTGCCGAGCGGATGCTGGCCGCACGCGGCCTGCGCTACCCAGCCGACTACCAGTGGGCACTCGAGGGCTCCCACGTCGAGCGGTGGAAGGCGCTGCAGGCCGGGACCATCGACGCGGCCCTGCAGATGGTCCCGTACGACTACGTCGCCGAGGAGGCCGGGTTCACCAACCTCGGCCCGGTCAGCGAGGACTTCGCGTTCAACGCCGTCTGCGTGCGCCGCGACATCGACCCCGCGCTGCTCACCCGTTTCCTGCGCGCCCTCGCCCGGGCGACCGAGTGGTTCCGCGGCAACGTCGAGGAAGCCGCGGCCGTCGCCGCCGCGGAGACGTCCGCCGAGGACAGGCACGCACTGCGCGCCTGCCGGGCGCTCGCAGCCGAAGGCGTCATCCCGGCCGGCCTGCGGGCAGGCCAGGCCGCTTTCGACGCGGCGGTGCAGGCGCTGCGGCTGTCCGGCGGCCTGCCCGAGGGCCACGGCGATCCCGCTGCCGCGCTCGACTACTCCTGCCTGGAGGCCGCCCTCGGCGAAACGAGCGGCGGGAACGGGGCATGATCGAGGTCGCCGTCGTCGGGGGCGGCCCGGTCGGCATGTGGCTCGCCGCCGAACTGCACCGCGGCGGCGTCCGGCCCGTCGTGCTGGAACGGCGGGCGGAGCGGTCGCCGCACTCGAAGGCGCTGACGCTCTACCCGCGCACCCTCGAGCTGTTCGCGATGCGCGGGATCGCCGGCCGCTGGCTGGACGAGGGAGCACAGGTGCCCTCGTCGCACTTTGCCATGCTCACCAGCCGGCTGGACTTCAGCCACCTGGACACCCGGTTCCCGTTCACGTTGTTCCTCCCGCAAGTGCGCACCGAGCAGCTGCTGGAGGAGCAGCTGGCCTCGCTCGACGTGCCGTACCTGCGCGAGCACGCGGTCACCGGCCTGCGCCAGGACGCCGACGGGGTCGACGTCGACGTGATGACCCCATCCGGGCCCCGGGTGATGCGGGCCGCGTACGTGGTGGGCTGCGACGGCGGCGGAAGCACCGTGCGCGCGGCGGCCGGGATCGGCTTCACCGGGACGCGGCCCACGTGGAGCAACGTCATGGGCGACGTCGAGCTGACCGACCCGCCGCAGGGACGCGCGCTCACCCTCAACCTGCCCGGCGGGTCGATGTACGTGCTCGCCCTCGGCGGCGGGCGGTACCGGCTCGTCACGGTCGACCACGCGACCCTGTACGACCGGACGGAAGGGCCGGTCACCGCCGGCGAGCTGCGCGCCAGCGCGCTGCGGCTGGCAGGCACCGACTACGGCCTGCGCGAGACCCCCGACGCGTGGCTGAGCCGGGTGAGCAACGCGACCGGCCAGGCGGATTCCTACCGCGCCGGCCGGGTGCTGCTGGCCGGGGACGCGGCCCACATCCACTACCCCGCGGGCGGGCAGGGCCTGAACCTGGGGCTGCAGGACGCCACCAACCTGGCCTGGAAGCTCGCGGCCACGCTGAAGGGCTGGGCCCCCGGCTGGCTGCTCGACAGCTACCAGGCCGAGCGGCACCCGGTCGGCCTCGAGGTCGTGGAGGACACGCTCGCGCAGTGCGCGCTGCTGGCGAACACGAGCAGGGAGGGTGTGGCGTTGCGGGACCGGTTCAACGAGCTGCTCGCGACGCACCCGTCGCTCAACCGTGAACTCGCCGTCCGGCTGTCCGGGCTCGGGGTGTCCTACCCGGGCGGCGGCCGGCGCGTGCCCGACCTCCCGCTGCGCGGCGGGCCGGCGGCCAGCGTGTTCGGGCTGCTGGCCGGCGCGCGGTTTGTGCTGCTCGGCCTGGACGCCGAGCCCGGCCGCGAAGAGCCCGCCGGCTGCAGGGCCGGCGTGGCCGCCGGCTACTCCGGCCGGCTCGACGTCGTCACCGCGAGCCTGGCCGAGGACCGGGAGGACTGGGCGGACGTCCGCGCGGTGCTGATCCGGCCAGATGGCTACGTGGCGTGGTCGCGCGGCGAAGGCGACCCGGCGACGGAGCCGTCCCTCACCCGGTGGCTCGGCCCAGCCAGCGAGTGACCGCGCGGCCCCAGTCCTCGGGGACCTCCCAGAACGTCATGTGGCCCGCCTCGAGGTGCTCCAGCTCGGCGGCGGGCATGGCGTCGGCGAGCTCGGCCGACAGCCCGGGCCGGGTCAGGATGTCGTGACGGCCCGCGAGCACCAGCGTGCGCTGCCGGACCAGGCGAAGGTCCGAGAGCGCGTCGTGGTCGTGGCAGGCGGCCGCGGCGGCCGCGAAGCCGCCGAGGTCGGGGGCGGGCGTGGCCCGGAACTCGCCGACGGCCTCCGGGTGGCTGGCGAGGAACCCCGGGGACATGCAGAACAGCAGCAGGCTGTCCATCAGCTCAGCGGCGCTGCCCTGGCTGGCGAGCGACGCCCAGTGCTCGAACAGCACGTGCAGGAACGCGTCGCTGCGTCCCCATGAGTTCGACAGCACGATCCCGGTGAGGTCCCTGGGATGCATGAGCGCCCACTGCTGGCAGATGGCCCCGCCCATCGAGGAGCCGATCGCGACGCACGGCGCCAGCCCCAGCGCCTGGTGCAGCGCGTGCGCGTCCTGCGCCAGGTCGGCGACGCGGTATGGGCCTGGCGTGATGGGGCTGAGGCCGATGCCGCGGTTGTCGAACGTGACGCAGCGGTGCGCCGCGGTGAGGTAGGGCAGGACCGGCTCCCAGGACGCGTGGTCGTCGCCGAGCCCGGCGATCAGCACGACCGGCGGCGCCTCGGCGCGGCCATGGATCTCCACCGCGAACCGTCCGCGCCCCGTATCAACGAACTCGATCACGAGGCAAAGTCAACCAGAGGCGAAGGCCGCGAGGTCGCGGGCGGTGTCCCGGCTGATCTCCGGGCAGGCGATCGTGAAGATCTCGGTGCCGTGGCTCGTCCCCATGACCTGGCGGCACCGGGCCGGCACGCCCGCGGACAGCAGCAGCCGGTAGAAGTTGATGCCCTCGTCGCGAAGCGGATCACACTCGTTGACGCTGATCACGGTCGGCGGGAAGCCCGCGACGTCCCCGGGCGTCGCGAACGACGGCCAGGCCAGCGGGTTGCGCTCGTTGAAGGCCTCGATCCCGTAGCCGACCGCGCCGCGGTTGTTGTGCAGGTCGAGCAGGATGCCGTTGTTCTCGGTCGAGGACGGGCACTCCGGCGTCGGCCACTGCCCCCTGATGTACGGGCACAGCGCGTACAGGCCCCTGATGAGCCCGAGGTCGCCGTCGCGCTTGAGCTTCAGGCCGGTCGCGAGCGTCAGGTTGCCCCCGCCGCTCTCCCCCGCCACGACGACCCGGGCCGGGTCGATGCCCAGGTGCTCCGCGTTCGCGACGGCCCACTTCAGCCCGGACACGCAGTCGTTGAGCCCGGCGGGGAACGGCGCCACCTCCGGTACCGACGACGGTGTCATGCAGTTGCGGAAGTCGACCATCACGACCGCCACGCCGTTGGCGGCGATGAGCTTGCCCCAGCCGCGGTACATGCCGTCGTAGCACGACAGCGACGCCATGCCGCCACCGTGGATGTAGTAGACGCAGGGAACCGTCTCGTCGCTGTCCGGCCGGATCACCTGAAGGTTGATCGTGTTGCCGTCCGGGCTCGAGACGGCCTTCTCGGTGTGCACGCGCAGCCCGGCCGAGGGAGCGGCCTCCTCGGTGTCGCACAGGTCCATGAACGAGCGGAACAGCTCCGCGGCCTGGCGTGCCACCGCGGAATTCGCCTCGGCCAGCAGCGCCTCGCGGCTGTCGACATCGCCGCCGCCTTCCGCGCCGACCTGAGCCAGCAGCACCTTGAGCCTCGGATCCAGGCGTATGTCGGCGGCGATGTCGTATGCCATGCCATTCCCCTCCACAAGACGTCTGCCTGGACATTAACCGCAACTGGCCGGACGTCACCAGGTATGGAGGGTGACGTATTAGCGCTGGGCCTGGAATGGCTCGATCAGCTGCCCGGCCATCAGCAGCAGGGCGGGTGCCGTGGCGCCGTCCTGCTCGACGGGAACCGGCCGGCCGTCGAGGCCGGTGCGTCCCACGGCGTCGCTGCGGGCGGGGAACTGCGCGCGGCCGGCGAGCACGTCCCAGATCGTGAGCGCGACGCCGAGGTTGGCCTGCTGGGTGTCGGGGGCGTGGTGCAGCCGGTGGTAGGCGGGGCTGACCACCACCCGGCCGACCGGGCCGAAGGTCCAGCGCAGGTTGGCGTGCTGAAGGGTGCCGATGCACACGTAGACCGTGATCACCACCGGGGCGATCGCGCGGGTCGGCATCAGGATCGCCACCGGGACGGCGGCCAGCAGGAACCCGGTCGTGTGCATGAGCGGGTGCGCGCGGAAGGACGTGAGTACGCTCAGTTCCTCCTGGCTGTGGTGCAGCGCGTGAAAGCGCCACAGCAGATCGAGCCGGTGGTCGGCGTAGTGCGCCAGCCAGTTCGCGAAGTCCATCGCGACCACGGTGACCGGGATCAGCAGCCAGCCCGGCCAGGTCTGCGTCGACCGCAGCTCGATCCAGCTGGCATGGCTGCTGATCAGCACGGCGGCTCCCACGCTGAGCAGCGTCATCAGCGGGATCACCACGAGCGCGTGCAAGGCGAGGAAGCACGCGTCCTGAACGTGACCACGGGCCAGGACCGGCCGGCGCTCGGCCGGCCATATCCGCTCGCAGATGCCGGTGACCACGACCAGCAGCACCAGAAGCGGAGCGGCAAGCTCGGCCCGGCCCGCGGAGAGCACGGCCTCCAGCCGGCCCTGCTTCAGCAGATCGGAGACGGCTACCCACAGGATCAGGGCCGTCACCCCGGCCACGCCGAATGAGGACAGGCACAGCCGCCGCCACCACGCGGTCCGGGTCTCCTCCTGCCCGCCCGCGGCCAGCCGCAGGCGATCGCTGGCGGTTCCCACATCTACCTGTGAAGCAGACAACACAGCTCCTCAGCTCGTCTGTCCTTCTGACCACAACGGAGCCGGACCACGATCGGTTCAACGGGCGATGCGGGTACCGTCGTCGGCGTGAGCACCGCCCGGCTCGATCTCACGCGGGAGCAGATCCTGGCGTTCCGGCGGCACACCGGTGGGCTGGACGAGCGGCTTCCGCCAGGGCCATCCTCGCTCCGGCGTGCGGCCTGGGCCGGGCTGCAGGACAGCATGCCCCGCGCCGCCGTGGCGTCGATCCACGCACGGGTCGCGGGCACCGAGCCGTCCACGTGGGAGGACCCTTCGCTGGTCCAGATCTGGGGGCCACGGTTCAGCGTCTTCGCGGTCCCCGCGCAGGACCTGGCGGTCTTCACGCTCGGCGTGCTGCCCGACGACGCCAGGGGCCGGAACCGGGCTGAGGACCTCGCCGCCCGCCTGGCCGCCCACCTCGCCGGCCGGCGGATGACCTACGCAGAGGCCGGGAACGCGCTCGGCGTGCACCCGAACAGCCTCAGGTACGCCGCGGCGACCGGGACGGTCCTGATCCGGTGGGATGGAGCACGGTCGTCGACGGTGTGGACGGTGCCGGCGCCCGAGGTCGCCCCCGGCGACGCGCGTCTCGAGCTAGCGCGCCGCTACCTGCATATCTACGGTCCGGCCGCGCCGGAGCCCTTCGGCCGCTGGGCGGGGCTGAGCGTACGGCACGCCACCGCGGCATTCGAGGCGCTGGCCGGCTCGCTCACGCCGGTAAGCACCCCCGCAGGCGAGGCATCGATCCTCGCCGAGGACGAGCCGGCCTTCCGCGCCGACCCGCGGCCGACTGCCCCGGCACGGCTGCTGCCGAGCGGCGACTCCTACTTGCTGCTGCAGGGGGCCGACCGCGAGCTCGTCGTCCCGGACGCCGAGCGCCGCGCCGCGCTGTGGACCCCGCGCGTCTGGCCCGGCGGCCTGCTCATCGACGGAGAGGTCGCCGGGACCTGGCGGCGCGCGGACACCGCGATGACGGTGCAGCCCTGGCGCCCGCTGTCGCGCGCGGAACGCGAGACGGTCGCGGCGGAGGTGGCGTCGCTGCCGATCCCCGGCATCCAGGGCCGCATCGTGCTGCGCTGGGACGGCGGCAGCTAGACGCCGCGGGACGCCGGGTCACCCCGGGCCCGCGTCCTTCCCTGGCCGCAGGGCGATATCGGACACCGGCCCGAGGTGCCGAAGCTTGTCGGGGTTGACGACGGCGCGCACCGCCTGGATCACGCCGTCGGCCACCTCGAGCTCGACCACGGTGGCCACGCGCCCCTGGGCGTCGTGCAGCACGGCACCGGGCTGGCCGTTGACCCACGCCAGCCGCAGCGAGGCGTCCAGGAGGCGGCCACGGCGGAAAATGCCGGCGATCAGCCGCATGACGCGCTCCCGGCCCGCCACGGGCCGCCCGACCGCCTGCGCCTTGCCGCCTCCGTCCCCGTGGAAGACGACGTCAGGCGCGAGCATGTCGAGCAGCGAGTCCATGTCCCCGCCCGCTGAGGCCTCGAAGAACCTGCGGGCCAGTTCCTCGCCCTCGGCCCGGCTCGCCGCCGTCGGCGCGGCCTCCCGCGCCTGCGCCCCGGCGGAGATGCGATGCCGGGCGCGGGCGAAGATCTGCCGGCAGTTCACCTCGGTCTTGCCGGTGATCCGCGCCACATCCGGGTACCGGTAGCCGAACACCTCACGGAGCATGAACACCGCCCGCTCCACCGGCGAGAGTTCCTCGAGCATGACGAGGAACGCCATCGACAGCGAGTCGGCCAGCTCGGCGTGCTCGGCCGGACCGGGGTCGCCCGCGGGCACCACGATCGGCTCCGGCAGCCAGTCCCCCACGTACGTCTCGCGCCGCACCCGCGCCGAGCTCAGGTAGTTGATGCCCAGCCGCGTCACCGCCGTGGTCAGGTACGCCTTCGGGTCGGCGATCACGGTTCCCGCCTGGCGCGCCCGGGTCATGCCGAGGAACGCGTCCTGCACGAGGTCCTCGGCGTCGCCCACCGAACCGGTCATCCCGTAGGCGATGGAGAACAGCAGCGGCCGGTACTCGGCCGCCGGCTCACCGGCTGACCCAGGCACGGAACCCCTCCCGCCAGCTCTCGTACTGCGGCTGGAAGCCGAGCTCCTTCTTCGCCTTCTCGTTCGACGACCCGCGCGCCGCGGTCATCTGGGCGACGACGAACTCCCCGGCGAGCAGCCGGCCGAGCCAGGCGGGCAGGCGCAGCGGCGGCTTCGCCCCAGCGACCTTGGCCAGGTACGGCAGCCACTGCGCGACCGGCGCCGGGTCGCTGTCCACGATGTTGTAGACGCCGGGCGCGCCGCGGCCGACCGCGGCGACCGTCGCGGCCGCAGCGTCGGTGATCTCGATGAACGACCAGATCCCGGCGCCGCCCCCGATCACCGGGAACTGGCGCTTGCGCAGCATGTCCAGCATCGCTTCCGATGCGCCCGGCCCGTAGAAGTTGCCGTAGCGCAGCACGATCCCCTCAGGCACGCCGCGTGGCACCGCCTCCTCCACGTGCTTGACCGCCGCCACCATCCCGGTCGCCGACCGGACGGGCTGTGAGTCGAGCGGGTCTGCCTCGGTCTTGACCGGCGCGCCGGAGCGTGCTGTCGCGTTCGTGTTGCTCTGCGCGATGAACCGGAGCGTGCCGGCCTGCGCCGCGGCGGCCAGCAGGTTGTCGGTCCCCTGGGTCCGCAGCGCGTTCGTGGTGACGAACACCTTGTCGAGGTTACGCAGGCTCCGCATGTCTGCCAGCGCCGTCATCTCGTGCACGATGACCTCCGGCGCCGCCGCCTGCACCGCCGCGATCACCGCGTCGCGGTCCAGCCCGTCGAGGACCACCGGCTCGGCGCCCGCCTCGCGCACCAGCCCGGCCTTGCCGGGGGTCCTCGTTGTGCCGGTGACCTCGTGGCCCGCCGCGACCAGGGCGGGAACGAGGTGCTGGCCCAGCGCCCCGGTCGCTCCCGTCACGAAGATCCGCATGACCTTGCCTCCTGTTTGGTGCTTTTCCCTGAAGACAAGGCACTACGCGGAGCTGTGACACCTATCAGCCCGGCGACCGCCAGCGGCCCAGGCCCACGTAGTTCTCGGCCAGCGACGTCGACGCCGCCTCCGACGTGCACACGTAATCCCGGTAGGACTCCTGCAGGCGCCGGTCGTACGCGTCGTAGGAGTCAAAGGAGTGCAGCAGCGTCGTCATCCACCAGGAAAAATGCTGCGCCCGCCATACCCGGCGCAGGCAGGCGCGGGAGTACCCGTCCAGCAGCGCGGCGTCGCCGGTGGCGTACCAGGCGGCGAGCGCCTCGGTGAGCACGGTGACGTCG
>Ga0335073_10007990_pt1 | contig 14818 bp, 14 predicted proteins | sample Lox_Sample_22_FD_207093 | JGI IMG/M metagenome (GOLD analysis project Ga0335073, IMG submission 207093) | Soil microbial communities from Loxahatchee National Wildlife Refuge, Florida, United States - Lox_Sample_2.2 | ecosystem: Environmental > Terrestrial > Soil > Wetlands | place: USA... | reverse complement strand
AGTTGGTCGCGCACGATCCATTTGTCTCGGTAACCATCGCTAAAGAACAAGGCATTCGTCTCGCCACTCTCGATGAGCTTTACGCTGCCGCAGACTACATCACGCTGCACGTGGGATTGACGCCGCAGACCACAGGAATGATCAATGCAGCTTCGATCGCAAAGATGAAAAAAGGCGTACGCCTGGTGAACTGCGCCCGTGGCGAGCTCGTGAACGAGGGTAATTTAGCCGAGGCGTTGAAAAGCGGCCAGGTCGCCTCCGCCGCCATCGATGTGTTTGTGGAAGAGCCTCCTAAGAATTCGCCTCTGCTCCCGCTTCAAAATGTCGTGCTCACGCCTCATATCGGGGGATCGACGCATGAAGCGCAAGAGGCTGTTGGCGTTCAGATCGCGCAGCAGGTCAAAGAGTATTTAAAGCACGGTGTCATCCAAAATGCTGTTAACGTGCCCTCGGTTTCAGCCGAAGAATACGCGCAGATGCAGCCGTATATTCTGCTGGCGGAACGATTAGGAGCATTCCTGGGTCAGGTTTCCGAGGGAAGCATCGAAGAAATTGCGATCCGCTACGGAGGCCATATCGCCGAGTGGAAGACCGAATTGATTCGCAACGGCGCAATCAAGGGCATCCTGAATCAGGCTCTGGAAGAGAAAGCCAACCTGGTAAACGCCGCAGCTATTGCCGATTCCCGCGGCTTGCGCGTCCAGGAATCACATAAGCCGAAAAGCTCGACCGGCGGCGCGGGCAGCGTCCTGTCGATCTATGTCAAGAGTTCCACCGGAGAGCACATGGTCAAAGGCGCGGTATTGCATGGCAGCGTACCGCGGCTTCTGCACGTGGACGGCATCGATGTGGAAGCTCCACTCGAGCGCAACCTGATCTACATGCGCAACCGCGACGTCCCGGGCGTGATCGGAAAAGTGGGAACCATCCTGGGCGAGGAATCAATCAACATCGCGGATTTCTCTCTAGGACGCAGATCCGGCGAAACTGAGTCCGGCCGGGCGCGCGAAGCAATTGCGGTGGTCCATATCGACGGAACCGTGCCTGAACAAGTCGTGCAGAAACTTAAAGCCATTCCGGCAGTACACACGGCGAAAGCGGTGAGATTGTTCTAGCGTCAGTCACCGTTGAGGATTGGTGGCTCCTTCACGCCTTGTCATTCTGAGCGAAGCGAAGGATCCCCTGCAATCCAACTCTAGCGGCGGCATGTCAGGGGATTCGCACCATAGGCAGATGTTGCTAGTCGACGCGCAAGGATTCCTTGACTCGCCCATCTCAGCACCCTCGCGCGCGGGATCCTTCGACCGCGCGACTGCTTCGCTTCGCGAAGCAAACGCTCCGCTCGAGAATGACAGCGGTGAACTGCTAATCCGGATGGTCCCGTCGCAGCTTGCGGCTCTCGGCCAGCAACGCCATCGAGTGCATCAGGTTCTGTAGGGTCACGATTCCAACGAGCCGCTGATCTTCAACCACGGGAATGATGCTGGAGTTTCGCGCCGTAAGTTTGCGGAAGGCTGTTCCCAGCGTCTCTTGGCGCAAAGAAACTTCAAAGATCTTGTTCATGACCGCCTGAACATAGCCGTTCCCTTCCGCACGCAGCGCTTCAAGGATGCGCTGCCTCGAAATCACTCCCACCATGTCGCTGCCGCGAACTACGGGAAAATCATCTTGAAGTGAGTGAACTGCCTTATCGAGAGCATCCTCCAGCGTGTCGGCCGGGGAAAGCGTCGCGAAATCGGTGAGCATGACTTCTTCCAGGCTCACGTTGTCGAGCACTGACTGGAACACCAGCGCGCGCTCTTCCAATTGCGCGGCGAAAAAAACGATCACGCCGATCATGGTGAGCCAGTTGTCGCTGAGCAGGCCCGCGACCATGAGAACCATCGCGATCGCATTGCTAATGGAAACCGCGCGGCGAGTGGCCGCACTCAGCTCGATCTTGCGCGAGAAAATTGCGCGCAGGACACGGCCGCCATCCATGGGATAAGCGGGCAGACAATTCAGGATGGCGAGATAGAAATTGGCCCAGACGATGCTACTGGGCAGGTTCGCCGATTGAAGAAATGGCCACTTCCACAGTGGGATCCGGGGATCGACCGCGGTCACAACTCCGGCCGCAAGCAGTCCCAGCCCAAGATTCACCAGAGGTCCGATAACCGCGAGGCGAATCTCGCGAATCCATAATCCGCTGTTAGCAGGCTTTTCGCTTTGCGGTTCATCGTAGAGCGTGACCCCGGTGAGCGGCAGCAGAATCGTTGCTTTAGGGACGAGTCCGTAGCGGCGCGCGGCGAGAATGTGTCCGAGTTCGTGAGCAGCAACGCATGCCAGAATGATTCCGGTCAGCGCCAAATCGCGCGCACCATTCGCGCCGCCGTGGGCGCGGTACTCGTTCCAGAAGATAAACGCAGGCAGAAGAAAAAACGTGAGATGAATTCGAACGTCAACGCCGAACAGATGGCCTGCGGGAATTGACCAGCTTCGCATAGACTCGCTCCGTTTATTCTACATGGGGGATGCGGCTGATCGTGGCGTTCGAAGGTACAGAGACATGCGGGTAATTGCAGGGAAATACCGTAGTCGCCCATTACGCTCGCTGCATGGGGTGGATATCCGGCCGACGTCCGACCGTCTGCGGGAAACGATATTTAACATCTTGAGTTCAGGAAATCCCTCCGCGCTGGAAGGCACGGTCTGGCTGGATCTGTTCGCGGGAACAGGCGCGGTCGGAATCGAAGCACTCAGCCGCGGGGCAAAGCAGGTTTACTTTGTCGAGTCCTCAGCCGCGGCGGCCGAACTGATTCGAAAGAATCTGAATAGCCTGGGGATCGACACCGGATTCCGAATTCTTCAGCAACAAGTCCAGACTGCATTCCGGCAACTGGAAGGCGAGCGCATCGCTGCAGACGTCGTGTTCATTGATCCGCCTTATCGGCTGAAAGACACCTATCGCGAGACGTTATTGGCCCTGGCTCAATCGCACGTGATCTCGGCCACGCCGGTGGTAATTGCCGAACACGAAAAGCAGTTCGATCCCGGAGAGGAATTCGGATCACTGCAAAGATTTCGGAAGCTGGTGCAGGGGAGTACAGCTTTGAGTTTTTATCGAAGAACAGCCGCAGAGAAGTTGCGCAAATAAAATCCGCCTTTGGACTGAGGATTCGGCGGTCGAGTTCACTACATGATCAACTCATCCGTACGCCGCGCGATCGGATGCTGCATCTCCTCAAGATCATTTTTCACCATGTTCAATCCGTAAACGCATCCTTCAAAATTGCGCGCCAGCGCGGCGAACATGGGCGCGACTTTGGCGTACTCGAAGTGCTCGAATTTCGAAACGATGTAGTAACTTTCTTTTCCGGCTTTGATCCATTCGATGAAGTTTTCCAGCCGATGCCGGCGTAGCCGGAAATGATTGATGCTCTCTGGGAACATTCCGGCGAAAAACAAGGTGTAATCGCCGATGTGTTTGCGCACCTGCCGTTCGCGGTCGAATGACGGAGCCGGACCATAGACGGGATCCGATTCGAGCAGCATCTCTCCGACATCATCCAACGGACGGTTCGAAGCATCTCGGATCTGATACAGCTGATCCGTGTCGCAGAACTCAGCGAGCAAGTGGGAAACGTAAGCCACAATCTGCGGATCGCGAATCCCGATCTCGTGCGCGTAATGCCTTCCGACTAATTCTTCAAACAACTGCCGCAGCGGATGCGATTCCGGAATCATGGTTTGGGCCCCCTGAAACCCGCTCCCTCAGCGAGTTACAGCTTCATGCGAGAGAGATAGCGCACTTTTGTTCTCGAACGCAAGTGACTTTTGTTTATCTTTCGCATTCATTTTCCTAATGGCTTGGATGCGTTCGGCAGGCAAGTTTTCGAGGACGGCCGTTGCTGGCAGTCGCACGAACCGGCTGCTAATTTCGGAGAGCTAGCTTTCCGAATTTAAAGAAGCTTTGCAATGACCAAGATGAAGGGTGGGGAGCGAGGAGCCACAGGCAACTGCGATTGCGGACCTAAGGAAACGTTTTGCGGAAGCTACAGGTACCTACTGCCGCAATCCCATCCAGTTTTCCGAAACGACGAGGGAATTGCCCGGATTCTGGGGATCGTATTTTACCGACGTGTTCAGGCCTAGCCTGCAGGAGTGGAGATTGATCCAATGCCGCAGCTGCGTCACATCCTGCGAACACTCATAGGAAACGCCCGCAACATCGTATTTATAGATCAGCATCACGGCGCTGCGGTGATTGTTTTGCGGAGCTAATTCCTGGACATCAATGACCGTGCCATCCGTGATGCGGCCTGAACTCTCCAGCCACGCCCGGCGCTCGCGCTCAAGATCGTCTTCACTTTTGCGTTTGCTGCGCAGCAGAGCGTAGGCGCCCAGCAAAGCTACGCCACCGGCCGCAACCAATTCATACACCCGAACAGAGTCCATACCGAGATGAGGGGGAATCGAGGTTCTCCGGGGAAATTTCATTCCCAGCATAAGCCGAAACTCCGGAGCGTGGAAGTAGTTGCGCGGTTACGGAGGTGCCGGGTGTGGAAAACCAGCCTCGTTCTGAACCTCGCTCCGATTTGAACTAGAATCGGGCGATTGGGCGCAAGAGGGCCGAACCACAAACCGATACCGGAGGATCATTTTGAGGATTCTGGCAGTGGGAGCGTGCACGATGGCGCTCATCATGATTGGAGCGCTGAACCTGGAGGCGAACGGCAAATCTGAATCGTCGCCGGGGAATTCTTCTCATGAGCACGGGCAGTACGATTGGCCCATCTACGGCGGCACGACCGACAACAACCACTATTCTCCGCTGAAGGAAATCAATCGCAAGAACGTCCGCGAACTTCGGGTTGCCTGGAGTTTCGATACTGGCGAAGAAGGCGGGCTGCAAACCAGCCCCATTGAAGTCGAGGGCGTGCTCTATGGCATCACTCCGACGCAAAAAATCTTTGCGCTCGATGCGGCAACCGGGAAGCTGCTGTGGAAATTTGATTCCGGCATCAAGGGCACACAACCGGATCGTGGCTTGGCTTACTGGAGCGATGGCTTGCCAAATGGCGATCGCCGCATTCTGGTCGGCGTCATGAACTTCGTATATGCGCTCGACGCGGCAACTGGCAAACCGATCTCCAGTTTCGCCCACGACGGCCGGATTGACCTGCGCGAAGATCTCGGACGCGATCCGGCGCAGCAATCCATTTTCATGACCAGTCCCGCAGTGATCTACAAAGATCTAGTGATCGTCGGCGCTCGTGAACCTGAGACTCTGCCCGCGCCACCGGGCGATATCCGCGCCTATGACGTCCGCAGCGGAAAGCTGCGCTGGTCTTTCCATACAATTCCGCATCCTGGCGAATTTGGCTACGACACGTGGCCGAAGAATGCGTGGCAGACTAGCGGAGCTGCCAACAACTGGGCGGGAATGACGGTCGATGCGCAGCGAGGCATCGTCTACGTTCCCACCGGCTCGGCCGCGTTCGATTTCTATGGAGGCGATCGCCTTGGGGACGATCTGTTTGCTGACTCCCTCATCGCGCTCAATGCCGACACCGGCGAGCGCATCTGGCATTTTCAGGGAGTCCATCACGATTTGTGGGATCGCGATTTTCCGGCTCCGCCTGTGCTTGTGACCCTCAGTCACGGCGGCAAGAGGGTCGATGCGGTCGCGCAGACGTCCAAGCAGGGCTTTGTGTTTCTGTTCGATCGCACGAAGGGGAATCCGCTTTTTCCCATCGAGTGCAGCGCATTTCCAGCAAGCGATGTGCCTGGAGAACAAGCGGCCGCCCAACAGTGCTTGCCCACAAAACCCGCCCCGTTCGCGCGGCAGCGACTCACCGAAGACAGGCTGACGACGCGAACGCCGGAAGTACACGCGTGGGCCGAACAGCAGTTTTCAACCTTTCGTAGCTACGGCCAATTCGTCCCCTTCACCGTCGGAAAGAAAACGATCATTTTCCCGGGATTCGATGGCGGCGCGGAGTGGGGCGGAGCGGCTGCCGATCCTGAGACTGGAATTCTCTACGTCAACGCCAATGATGTGGCATGGACCGGCGAACTGGCCGAGAACGCCGAGGAGAATAGTTCCAAGGCCGTGTACATGAGCCAGTGCGCCGTGTGCCACGGTGAAACCATGCAAGGATCGCCGCCCGCGATTCCTGCACTCACTGGAGCTTCGCAAAAAATGTCGCCAGCGCAAGTCGCAGCGACAATCAAGAACGGCAAAGGGCGCATGCCCGGATTTCCGAACTTCTCGGACGTTCAGATATCCAGCTTGCTTTCGTTCGTGATGAGCGACGGTCGATCGGACAAGAAAACGTCCGACAAAAAAGAAGTCACAAGCACGGCTGGAGCCACAACTCCGATGAGATATCACTTCACCGGATACGAGAAATTTCTCGACCCTGACGGATATCCAGCCGTCGCTCCGCCGTGGGGCACTCTGAGCGCGATCAACCTGAACACTGGAGACTACGAATGGAAGATCCCACTCGGCGAATATCCCGAACTTGCAGAGCAGGGAATAAAAAATACGGGAACCGAAAATTACGGCGGCCCGCTGGTGACCGCAGGAGGGTTGCTGTTCATCGGCGCAACGAACTTTGACAAGCAGTTTCGTGCCTTCGACAAGAGAACGGGCGCGCTGCTGTGGCAGGCCACGCTGCCCTTTGCAGGAAACGCCACGCCGATCACCTACGAGATTAACGGAAGGCAATTCGTGGTGATCGCAGCCGGTGGCGGAAAGGACCTGAAGTCGAAGTCCGGCGGAGTGTACGTGGCTTTTGCCTTGAGGTGAGGAACGGTTACTTGGCCTGACTGCAAACGCTGTGCCTGACCATTTCGCCGAACCCCCCTTCGGCCGGCTGACCGAATTCGCTGTCGCGCTTGGTCTTTCGCGTCACCACCAGCCGTCCGCCGCGATCGCGGGTGTAGAACCATTCCGTCGTGGGAATCTGGGCCCCAGTCGCGCAATTGAAATGGACCCGGGCTCGCAGCTCAACAAACGGACCTTGCGGAAGCTGCACAGGATTTTTGTAGTCAACGCGGACGAGCGCGACGCGCAGGTTGTTTCTGAGCACCCGCACCGAACTGACGGCCACCATGTCGCCGCTAGGCGTCTGGCCGATCGTCTGCCACTCCGACGTGGCCCGCAGCGCCAGGCTGACGATCGCGAGCGGGGCGAGCACAACCGCGGCTACGATGAGAATTGTCCGTTTTAGTCCAGACATTTACGCCAACAATCTCCGCGAAAGCAGGCATTCTGTCAATGGCAGCCGGGGTGCGTGGTATCGTAGCAATCAGTTTTCGGGCTGGAATGGGCCAGGCGAGCGAGAGGCCTGCACCCCATCGCCGAAAAGGCTGTTTTTTCCGATTCTTCAGTCGGGTGTGTGAAAAACATGCTCCTGGGGCAGATTTTTTATGGAAATCCTCTGCAGCACAATCTTTCATTCCGCCGTGGGACCGCTGTTTCTGGCTGCGTCCCAGAAGGGCCTGGTAGCGCTGGAGTTCGATGCTCGCCTGCCTGGACAGCAGACCATCCGCCCCAATCCGAGGGACCTGCGGTCGGAAGATGCGCGCGACGGCGGTTCGAGCAAGCGCACGAAGAACAAGATCGAGTTCTTCGAATCGGACGTGGAGATGCGAGGGTACACTCGGCAGCTTGAGGAGTATTTCGCAGGTGAGCGAAAGCAGTTCAAGTTCACCCTCGATCTGCGGGGAACGGACTTTCAACTCGCCTGTTGGCGCGCGCTGCTCGATATTCCCTATGGCGAGACTCGCAGCTACGCCGACATTGCGCGTACTGTCGGTAGGCTGAACGGTTTTCGCGCAGTGGGAATGGCGAACAATCGGAATCCGATTGCGATTGTAGTACCCTGCCATCGCGTAATCGCGTCGGATGGAACTCTGTGCGGTTACGGTGGCGGACTCGATCTCAAACGTAAACTGCTGGAACTCGAAGGAGCGCTCAGCCGGACCTTCGCTGCGTAGGGGTGTCTGACTTCTGCATTCAGGAGAAGTCAGATTCTCCCGGATCCGTGGCTCCCGTCTTTCCGTTTATTTTGGAGCTCACCGCGGTCAACCGAGCAATTGCTTCGCGGCTTCCCGTCCCGAGCGCACGCAATCCGGCACACCAATGCCGCGATATCCGTTCCCCGCAAGCGCCAATCCGGGTAATTGCTGCCGCCGGCGTTCGATGCGTTCGAGCCGCTCCAGATGCCCAACGCCGTACTGCGCCATCGCCGACTTCCATTTGTAGACGCGCGCAAACAGCGGCTCGGCGCGCAGGCCGAGGATTAGCCGCAATTCATCGTGCACGATCCCAACGATCTGATCGTCGCTGAAGGACCATACGTTCTCTGCATTCGAGCCGGCAAAAAAGCAGCGCAGCAGAGCGCGGTCTTCCGGCGCGCGATGCGGGAACTTGTTGTGAACAAACGTTGCCGCCAGCATGCGCTTGCCTTCGCTGCGTGGAACCAGAAATCCGAACCCGGGTGGCAATGATTCGCGAACCTGGCGATCGTAACCGAGTCCAACCGTGATCGAAGAACTGTACTGGATGGCCGCGAGTTCGCTCGCCAATCCTGGGCTTGTGTTTTGCAAAATTTCCGCTGCGGCTCGAGCCGGCAAGGCCACGATCACGCGATCAAAATGATCCGATTTCATTCCGGCCGAAACGGTCCATCCCCCAGCCTGCGCTTGAATCGCCTGCGCCGCCGCGTTCGTTTGCAGGCATGCAGGCGTGAGCTGCGCGACCGCAGTTTCGGCCAGAAACTGCATTCCATTCTTCAGCGAAGTAAACAACGGCAGACCTGGCTTGCGCGCGGACTTCATCTTCCTTCGCGCAGCCAGCATGGCGCGGCCCAAGCTGCCGTGCGTGCGCTCCATTTCGGCGAAACGGGCCAGAACCGCGCGCACGCTTAAATTCGCGGCCTCTCCGCCATACACACCCGAGAGGAGCGGGTCTGCGAGCCGGTCTACCATCTCGGCGCCATAATGCCGTTCCACGAATGCTGCGACAGACTCATCGTGATCCACGCTGCGCGGCGGATGATAGAGCTCCTGCATCATGCGCAGTTTGGTTTTCCACGAGAACAGCGGAGAAAATCCGGTCGGCAGGATTTTCGTGGGTACCATGAACATCAGCCCGTCAGGCATTTCGACAAGCCGGCCGCGCGTGAGAATGTAGGTTTTTCGATCGGCGTCGTTCGATCCAATCAGTTGATCGCCGATCCCGAGCCCTCGGCAGAAATCAGCGGCCCAAGGCTTCTCGGTGATAAAGGAATCCGGGCCGGCTTCGACCACGCAACCGTCGATATGCTCGGTGCGCAATACGCCACCCAGTCGCGAAGAGGCTTCGTAAAGCGTGTAGTCAACGTCGGCTGCTGCGCGCCGGCGTTGTTCGAGCTCGAACGCGGCTGCCAGACCCGAGATTCCGCCGCCGATAATGGCGATGCGGTTCATGAATGACTGTGGGCGGGAGCGGTGCGGTATTCCTGCACAAATCGCGCCAGATTCTTCACGTTCTCGACCGGCGTTTCCGGCAGGATTCCATGCCCAAGATTGAAAACATGTCCCGGCCGCCCGGCGGCTCGTTGCAAAATATCTTCCGCGCGAGACTTCAATTCCTTCCAATCCGCAAACAGCAGGACCGGGTCAAGATTTCCCTGCACCGCACATTCGTGATCAAGCCGCTGCCATCCTTCATCGAGCGGAATCCGCCAGTCGAGCCCGACCACTTCGGCTCCCGTCTCTTTCATCGCAGGCAGAAGCGTCGCGCTATCCGTTCCAAAATAGATGATTGGCGCGCCTGTTTTCTGCAACTCCTTGACCATGCGCGCGACGTGCGGCAAGACATAACGCCGGTAATCTTCCACGCTCAAACATCCCACCCAGCTGTCGAAGATCTGAATTGCATCCGCCCCGGCGCGCACCTGCTCCGCCGCATATGCGCTGGTCACCGCGACCAGCTTTCGCATCAGCGCGTCCCAGTCGGCGGGCGCGTTGTATATCATCTTTTTCGTGTGGATATAATTGCGCGAGCCGCCGCCTTCGATCATGTAGCTGGCCAGCGTGAACGGCGCCCCGCAAAAACCAATCACCGGAATGCGATCGCGGAAATGTTTCGCGACCAGACTCACTGCTTCTGCAACATAACCGAGTTCACTCGCGCGATCGGTGCGCAACTTCGTGATGTCTTCTTTCGCGCGCACGGGTTTTTCAATGACCGGGCCTTCGCCCGCGGAGAAATGAAAGGGAAGGCCCATCACTTCGAGCGGCAGCAAGAGATCGGCGAAGATAATCGCTGCATCGACCTGGAGAATCTCCGCCGCGGTGATCGTCACTTCCGCCGCCAGCGCCGGCTTCTGGCAAATCTCAAGCAGCGAATGCTGCTTGCGCACGGCGCGATATTCGGCCATGTAGCGTCCGGCCTGGCGCATGAACCACACCGGCGTGTGGTCGACAGCTTGCATTTTGCAGGCACGAACGAAGCTGGAATTGGGCGCCGACATGAACTGATGAATGTAGCATTTTTGCTGAAAAAGCGCCGCCATCCGAGATCGTGCGCTCTGTTTTGTGCGAGACTTAACTGGGCGCGCTCACAGGCTTTCGGAGGCCGGAGAATTCTATGGCAACGGGCGGAATCACTACAGAAAGAATTCAACTGAAAGTCGCCGGCAGTTCATCCATGCAGGCCTACGTTGCGCGCCCAGAGGGCCCGGGCCCGCATCCCGGACTGATGGTTTTTCAGGAAGCATTCGGCGTCAACGCGCACATTCGCGATGTCACCGAGCGCTTCGCGGGGCAAGGATATGTCGCGGTCGCGCCGGAACTGTTTCATCGCACCGCGGCCGCGGGATTCGAAGCGAGCTACAGCGATTTCCCCTCTATCCCGCCCCATATGCAGGCTGTGACCGCCGATGCGGCAGAAGCCGATATCCGCACAACGTACGATTGGCTGCATTCCCGCTCGCAAGTGAAACGTGATGAAATCTCCTGCGTAGGATTCTGCATGGGAGGGCGAGTCTCGTTCATTGCTGACAGCATTCTTCCGCTGCATGCCGCCGTTTCGTTCTACGGAGGCGGGATCGCGCCCGACCTGCTGAATCGCGCAGCGTCCCTGCATGCCCCGATTCTTCTGATCTGGGGCGGACTCGACAAACACATCACGCCGGAATTGCGACGCTCCGTGGTCGAGACTGTTGCCGCCCAGCACAAACCCTATGTGAATGCCGAATTCTCGCAAGCCGACCACGGATTCTTCTGCGACCAGCGGTCCAGTTACGAACCGAAATCCGCGCGGCAGGCTTGGGCGTTAACCCTGGAGTTTCTGCGGTCGTGAGAGTGCAGGGGATTTCGGCTGCTGCGGTGGCACTCATTTTCGCGCTGAAAGCAAATCCCCACCCTGTCGCACAGAACGCGACGAAAGTGGGGGAATCCCCACAAACCGCGCCAACATTCTATAAAGACATTCTGCCCATCCTGCAGGATCACTGCCAGAGCTGTCATCGCGCGGGCGAAGTCGGGCCGATGCCACTTGAAACGTATGCGCAGACGAAGCCCTGGGCCGACATCATGGCGCACACGGTCGAGATGCGCATGATGCCGCCGTGGTTCGCCGATCCGCGCTATGGACATTTTTCCAACGATCCATCTTTGACCGAGCAGCAAATTGCGGCGATCGTGGCCTGGGCCAAGGCCGGCGCGCCCGCCGGTGATCCGAACGACGGACCGCCGCCGAAGAAATGGACAACCGGCTGGAATATCCCGAAACCCGATCTCGTCGTGAAAATGCCGCAGCCGGTCCGAATTCCGCCCCACGGCGAAATCGAGTACACCTACGAGATCGTGCCCACGCATTTCGCCGAAGATCGCTGGGTGCAGATGTCGGAGTTTCGTCCCGGCAGTCCGGCCCACGTGCATCACGCGGTCGTCTACATTCGTCCGCCAAATTCGCCGTGGCTGCGGCATGCCCCGGTGGGCGAGCCGTTCACCGCCTCCACGCTGACCGATCCCGAAGAAAAACGCCAGGCGCATGAGACCACCAGCGACTTGCTCCTGGTTTATGCTCCCGGCAGTTCGCCCGATCAGTGGCCGGACGGCATGGCGAAATTTGTCCCCGCAGGATCCGATCTCGTCTTCCAGATGCATTACACGACCAACGGCACCGCCGACAAAGATCAGACCGAACTCGGACTGGTTTTTGCGAAGACTCCTCCGAAGAAGCGTGTGATCACGCTGCAATTGAATGATCATGCGCTGTTGATCCCGCCCGGAGCCGACGATTTTCGCGCGGAAGTGCAAGGCACGCTGCCCAATGATGCTGTGCTGCTCAGCTTCTTTCCGCACATGCATCTGCGCGGCAAGCGCTTCGAATACGACATTGTGCACGACGACGGCAGCGTGGAAGTGCTGCTCCGTGTGAGCTATCACTTTCACTGGCAGCTGAGTTACAAGTTAGCCGAGCCGCGTCTGCTTAAGGCTGGAACGAAACTGCGGGCGATCGCCTGGTACGACAACTCAAAAAACAATCCGCACAATCCCGATCCCGACAAGTTGGTCACATGGGGCGATCAGACGTCCGATGAAATGATGGTGGGATTTTTCGATGTGGCCGTGCCGGCGGGCATGGATAAATGGAAGTTCTTCGAACGACGCGCGGCGCGCCCTGCGGCCCAGAAGAGTCCCAATTGATTTTGCCCGAAATTTGCGGATGCAATGATCTTTGGATTTCAAGCGACTCGACTTTCAGCCCTTTTCCGTCGCCCCGCGTTTTTCTTGCAAGTTGAGCGACAATCGGCGTTCTTTGGCAGAGTAGGATCGGGCGTACTTTCCGGCTGCAGAACGCATTGTAAATATGCGTAAACGGCCGGGGATTTGCAGGCCGCTCAAATGGGGCGGATTGCACTCCAGAGTACGCCGGATAAAATCATCTCTGCTACAATTTTTCGAGAATCATGCAGAAAACTGAATTGGACTTGAATCTTGGGCAACGGAATGTTCAGGAAAAGTTTGGCATGAAGTGGAATCTTCGCGTCATCGGCGCGTTCGCGGTGCTCCTCACACTGGCGCTGGCTGCGAGTTGCCGCGGATTTTTTCAGAACCCGGTCATCACCAGCGTAACGATTGATCCACCTGATCCGACGGTCAGCATTGGACAAACCACGCCCCTCACCGCACTAGGACAAGACAACGAAGGCGATGCGCCGGTTACTCTCAAGGGTGGCACAAATTGCACCGGAGATACCGTATGCTGGTCCAGTTCGACTCCGAGCGTGGCCACGATCAGCACGGGCGGTCAGTTGACCGGTGTTTCGGCGGGAACGACAACCATTACGGCTGCGTCTGGCACGGCAACTGCAACTACCACGGCTACTGTAACGTTGGCGAATGTTACGAGCATTATGCTCAAGCCAAATACTAGCTTCAGCATAGCCGAAAACACTACAGCGACGACCGCCGCAGGTGAATGCTTGCAAGCCGAGGCACAAGCAGGGGGCCAGACTATCGACGTTACCGCGAGCGTAACCTGGCAGACGGGCACCGCAAACATTGTTACTGTCTATAACGGACAAGATCCGATGTGCCTCTTGTCGGGGGACACTCCGGGCCAAACAACCGTTTACGCGACTTACCCCAGCGGCGACACAACCATTACATCTAATTCGATCACCGTCACGGTTGAGTAGCGCCGAGCGCGGCTGGCCCCACTTCTGCTAATTTTTCTCCGTCCCGTCCCCTTGGGCAGGAAACTTCGATGTCAAAATCACCGGAGGGAGGGCCGTCTTGCCCGCGGCTCGAAGTCCGTGTTCCGTTTTCGTAAATCGCCGCCCGAAGCCGGATCCCCGCCCCCTTTAGCGCAGCCGACGGCGGGCTGTCCTTCACCACCTCAGCCCAAATCTCACGGGATGAATGTCAGATCACTGCCATTCGTGGTGAACATGTGTGAGGAACGAGCCTCGGCGAAGATTTTCCAGTGACTGTGGTCGATGCGATATTCCAGCCCCGCCGCCATTGAATCCCCTTTTTGTAGCGCCGCGTGTCCTCTTCCCCTGATTTCAGGAGAGCCGGGTGCGCCACTCTCCTTCTGGGTCAATCGAATCCCTCAAGATCAGAATTCTCACTTTTCTATCTAAATGATTGGAAAGGGGACTGCCCGGCAAGATGTGATAGTCTAAATACAAATATTCAGGATATCTATATGGCAACATCGATACGGCTCTCGCCCGATGCGGAAAAGCGGCTGGACTCCCTCTCTGAACAGACTGGCCGCAGCAAGGCGTTTTACTTGCGCCAGATCATCGAGAATGGTCTAGACGACCTGGAAGACTACTATCTGGCGGCTGACGTCCTCGAACGCGTTCGCCAGGGTAGAGAGAAGGTCCACTCCGGCAAAAAAGTGAGACGCGAACTTGGCCTGGGCGATTGAGTACACCGAAACGGCGAGGAAACAGCTTCACAAACTCGACAGATCGGTTGCGCGGCGCATCGTGGAGTTTCTTGACCAGCGGGTCGCAGTCAAGGAAGACCCGCGCGAGTTGGGCAAGCCGCTATCCGGCCCGCTGGGCAAACTTTGGCGCTACCGCGTCGGCGATTACCGGATCGTCTGCGAGATTCGCGATGATGTAGTCGCCGTCCTGGTGGTTCGGATCGGGCACCGGCGGGAGATTTACCGCTAACCTTTGGGGCGCAGTTTGTTTCAAACTGCAGACGTCAGCGGCTGGCACAGCTTTTGAGAACAGTACCTTTAATCTTTCATCATCGCGTCGATGGTCGCATAGAGCTGCGAATTATCTTTGACTTCGATGTAGGGTTTGCT
>Ga0335073_10007989_pt1 | contig 14819 bp, 11 predicted proteins | sample Lox_Sample_22_FD_207093 | JGI IMG/M metagenome (GOLD analysis project Ga0335073, IMG submission 207093) | Soil microbial communities from Loxahatchee National Wildlife Refuge, Florida, United States - Lox_Sample_2.2 | ecosystem: Environmental > Terrestrial > Soil > Wetlands | place: USA... | reverse complement strand
AGGTTCTCTTCGCAGCCCTCTGTTCGATGCCCCTGGCGGTCGCGCCCGCGTTGGCGCTGGGCCAAACGGCGCAAGCGGGAAGCCAGCCGCTTCCGGCGAACGCGCCCCCGATGCCGGCACAGATCCCGCCGGCGCCTCCCGAAGAAGTACCTCCACCTCCCGGACAGCGGGCGCAACCGAACCAGACCGTCGCCCCGGAACAGGCGATTCCGCCCGCGGCGACGCAGATGCCTGGACCTTCCCCGCAGCAGCCGGGGAGCTGGACCTACACGACGCAGTACGGCTGGGTCTGGGCGCCGCAGGGGGACCAGTACAGCTACGTCCCGAGCGCCGGACAGCCCTACACCTACCTGTACGAACCCAGCGTCGGCTGGAACTGGGTGGTCGCGCCCTGGTACTACGGCGGCTGGTGGCCGTACCGCTACTACTGGGCGGGCGCCTACCACCCGTTCGGCTACTGCTATCCGTGGTGGCACAGCCCGTACGCCCGCTGGGGTGGGTACGGCTTCCACGGCTGGGGCTGGGGCCGGTACGGTGGCTGGGGCTACCGGGGCGGCTGGGGCGGATATCGCGCGGGTTGGGGCCGCGGCGGCTGGGGCAACCGGGGCTTCGGCAACCGCGGCGGCTGGGGAAATCGCGGCGGCTTCCGGGGTGGATTCGGCGGCGGATTCCGTGCGGGTGGATTCCGCGGCGGGGGCATTCGGGGCGGCGGTGGTTTCCACGGCGGGGGCTTCCGCGGCGTCCAGGGCTGGGGCGGGGGCGGCTTCCACGGCGGCGGCCACAGCGGGGGCTTCCGCGGTGGCGGCGGGGGCCGCGGCGGCGGCCGTCGCTAGACGCGCGGCGCGCCGCACTCCGGGCAGAACTTCGCGCCCAGTGCCACCTGCGCGCCGCACTTGGTGCAGGCCGCGCTCGTGGCCAGACTCTTGCCGCATTCGGGGCAGAACTTTCCGCCCGGGACCGGCGCGCCGCAGTGCGGGCAGGCGGCGGTGTGGTGCGCCTTCGCGTCGAGGCCGCCGGTCTGATCCACCGCCGCGACCTTGTCCTGCATCTGGGACACGGCAGCCTGGGCCTGCGCGGCCGCGGCTTCCCGCTCCAGGTTCGGCGCGCAGTCGGCGCACATCTCGCGGTCCGCGTTCCAGCACGTCTCGGGGCAAACCCACTTCCCGCAGCGGCTGCACTTCTTGAAGCGCGGCTTGCACTCGGCGATGGCCGCGGCGTAGGCCGCGTCCCACGCCGGCCCTCGCAGCATGTCCTTCACCCGCGTGCTCGCCGCCGCGGCGCCGCCGAACCCTCCGAAGAGGCTCGAAGCCGCGCCGAGGATGTCGGCGGCGATGCCGCCCTTGTTCGCGACCCAGCTCGAGCGGTAGCCGTTGCCGCACTTGTCGCAGAAGAACTCGAACTGGTAGCCCTCGTTGTTCGAGTGGTCGCTGTAGTTGCGGGTGAAGGGCGAGATGGGCATTGCGAGCCTCCCCCGGGCATTCTCCAGAGCGGAGGCGCCGCGGTCAACCGGGCCGCGGCTTCGCTCGGAGGGAACGGAGATGGTAAGAGTCTGAGCATGGATCCGGCCGCACTCGAGCGACGCTGCGAGAAGCTCTCCTCCATCCTCGAGATCGCGCGGGCGCTCGCCGTCGAGCGCGACCTCGACTCCCTGCTGGCGATGATCCTCCAGGCCGCCGCGCACGTGGCCGAAGCCGATCGTTGCTCCATCTTCCTCGTCGACCGCGATCGCGGCGACCTGTGGACGCGGCTCGCGCAGGGAGTCGGCAAGGCGCAGGAGATCCGCACCCCGCTGGGCGTGGGCATCGCCGGTCACGTCGCCTCGACGGGCAAGGCCATCAACATCCCCGACGCGTACGCCGACCCGCGCTTCAACCGCACCATCGACGTCTCGACGGGCTACCGCACCCGGAGCATCCTCACCGTGCCGATGAAGCGAGCGGGCTGGGACGAGCCGGCCTCGGTGGTGGGCGTGCTCCAGGCGCTGAACCGCCTCGACGGTCAGCCGTTCAACGACGAGGACCAGGGGCTGCTGGAGGGGCTGGGTGGACAGGCCGCCGCGGCGATCGACAACGCCATCCTCCACCAGGAGATCCGGCAGCTCTTCGAAGGCTTCGTGAAGGCGTCGGTCGTGGCCATCGAATCCCGCGACCCCACCACCGCCGGCCACAGCGAGCGGGTCGCCAAGCTCACCATCGGCCTGGCGCGGCAGCTCGAGCGGGTCGACAAGGGTCCCTACGCCGGCCACCTCTTCTCGACCGAGCAGATCCAGGAGATCCGCTACGCGGCCTTGCTGCACGACTTCGGCAAGGTGGGCGTGCGCGAGCACGTGCTGGTCAAGGCGAACAAGCTCTACCCGCACGAGCTCGAGATCCTCGAATCGCGCTTCGAGCTCATCCGGCGCACGTTCGAGCTGGAGGCCGCGCGGCGCAAGCTCGACGGCGAGGGTTCCGCCGCGCGCCGGGCGGAGGACGAGCGGCTCGCCGAGCGGCTGCGCGAGCTCGACGGCCTGCTCGAGTTCGTCCGCACCTGCAACCGCCCGACCGTGCTCGCCGAGGGCGGCTTCGAGAGGCTCGCCGAGATCGGCGCCCTCACCTTCGACTCGAGCGGCGGCCCCCGGCCCTACCTCACGGGCGCCGAGATCGCGCGGCTCTCCATCCCGAAGGGCAGCCTGTCCGAGGAGGAGCGGCGCGAGATCGAGTCGCACGTCACCCACACCTACCGCTTCCTCAGCCAGATCCCCTGGACGCGCGATCTGAAGCGCATCCCGGAGATCGCCTACGGGCACCACGAGAAGCTCGACGGGCGGGGCTATCCACGCCACCTGCAGCCGGGCGCGATCGGCCTCGAGACCCGCATGATGACGATTTCGGACATCTACGACGCGCTCACCGCCAGCGACCGTCCCTACAAGAAGGCGGTCCCCCACGAGAAGGCGCTCGACATCCTGGCCGCGGAGGCGAAGGCCGGGCAGCTCGACCCGGAGCTCTTCCGTCTCTTCGTCGATGCGAAAGTCCCCGAGACGTCACTCGCGTCGAAGTGAAGGGCGTTATAAGGGGGCACCGTGCGCTTCCCACGCGAGTTCTATGCCCAGCCGGCCCGCGACGTGGCGGTGCAGCTGCTCGGCGCGCGGCTCGTGCGCCGCCTCGGACCGCGCCGGCACGCGGTCGGCCGCGTGGTGGAGGTGGAAGCCTACGTGGGACCGCACGACCTGGCCTGCCACGCGAGCCACGGACGCACCGCGCGCACCGAGGTGATGTTCGGCCCTCCCGGCCGCGCCTACGTCTACTTCGTCTACGGGATGCACCACTGCGTCAACGTGGTGACCGACCCCGAGGGCTACCCGGCGGCCGTGCTCCTGCGCGCGCTCGAACCGCTCGAGGGCCTCGAAGCCCGGACGTCCGGCCCGGGGCGCCTCTGCCGCGCGCTGGCGATCGACCGCTCCCTCAACGGCGCGGACCTCCGCGGCGACGAGCTGTACCTGGAACCGGGGGACCCGCCCCGCCGGGTGCGCGCGACGGCCCGCATCGGGGTCGCCTACGCCGGCGCCTGGGCCCGGCGCCGCCTTCGCTTCTTCGACGCCGACAGCCCGCACGTTTCGAGAGGCAAGAGTTGAGCCCCAACGAGCCCGCGGGTACGCTGCCAGCCCGCATGGACCCGCCGAGCGCCGAGCCGGAGCTGGTCCCGGGGAGATCCCCGCCGCGCTTCGGCCGCCGGACGTTCTTCCAGGGCTCGCTCTGGGCCGCCGCCACGACCGCCTCGGGCGCCCTGCTCTACCGCGCCTGCTTCGGCTCCGGCTCTCCCGCGCCGGGGATGCTCTCCCTCACGGAGGCCGAGTACCTCACCGCCGCGAGCGCGGCCGACGCCTTCTTCCCCAAGGAGAGCTTCGAGGTGAGCGCGGCGGAGGCGGACGTCCCCCGCTACGTCGATCGCTACGTCCACGAGATGCCCCCCGCGAAGACCAAGCTGATGAAGCTCCTGCTCCGGTCGCTCGAGTACAGCCCGGCGATGACCATCCAGAGCCTCACCCGCTTCTCGCGCCTGCCGCTGGCCGATCGGCAGGCGGTCCTGCGCGCGTGGGAGGACAGCCACCTGCTCGTCCAGCGGATGGGCCACCGCGCGCTCCTGCTCGTCTGCTCCAGCGGCTACTTCGAATGCGACGCGGTGCTCGAGAAGATGGGCTGGGGCATCGGCTGCAACCTCCCCCCCCGCGTGCCCGGCGAGACGCTGCCGTGATCCGCGTGGCCCACGAGGCGGGAGCCGGCGCCCTCGAGCTCGAGACGGACGTCTGCATCGTCGGCACCGGCGCCGGAGGGGCCGCGGCGGGGCGCGCGCTCGCCAAGGCCGGCGCGAAGGTGCTCTTCCTGGAAGAGGGCCGGGCGTTCAAGCCCGAGCAGTTCGTCCCCAAGCCCTCGGTGGCCTACCGCAACCTGTACCAGGAGCGGAACACGCGCGTGATGGAGGGGAAGAGCTTCATTCCGCTGCCCGGCGGGCGCGGCGTCGGCGGCTCCACGCTGGTGAACTCGGGGATCTGCTTCCGCATCCCCGAGCGCGTGCGGGCGCGCTGGGCGTCCTACGGCCTCGACTGGGCGGCGCCCGGCGAGATCGACGACATCTATGCGGACATCGAGCAGGCGCTCTCCATCCGCAAGACCGACCCCTCGCAGGCGCGCGGCAACAATCTGATCTTCCGCAAGGGCGCGATCGCGCTCGGCTTGCAGGGCGACTTCATCTCGCGCAACGCGCCCGGCTGCGTCGGCTGCGGCATCTGCCAGCTCGGCTGCCCCATCGGCGGGAAGGCGAGCATGGACCTGACCTTCATCCCGGAGGCCATGGACGCGGGCGCCGACGTGTACACCGGCTGCCGCGTGGAGAGCGTGGAGCAGGAGCGGGGCCGCTGCACCGGCGTCGCCGGCACCGTGCTCGGCCCGGACGACGCGCCGGCCGGACGCTTCCACGTGAAGGCCGCGCGCACGGTCATCGCCGGCAGCGCGGTGGGCACGCCGATGCTCCTGTGGAAGAGCGGGATCTGCAACCGGAGCGGCCAGGTGGGAAAGAACCTCCACGTCCATCCGGGCACCGGGACCATGGCCTTCTTCGAGCAGGAGATCCGGCTCTGGGACGGCGTGACGCAGGGCTTCTACGTGGACTTCCAGGACGAGGGCATCGTCTTCGAGACGTTCTCGGCCACCCCGGAGGCCTACTACGTGATCGCCCGCCGCAGCGTCGGCACGGACCTCAAGAAGATGAACCGCATGGCGTCCTGCGGCGCGATGATCGCGGACCGCTCGAGCGGCACGGTGCGGCCGGCCGGGGACGGCCGGGCGGAGATCCTCTACAGCCTCGGCAGCGAGGACAAGGAGCGGCTGATCAACTCGCTGCGCTGGATCTGCAAGGTCTACGCGGCTGCCGGCGCGGTCGAGCTGTCGTCGGGCGTGGCCGGGCTTCCCACCGCGCGGACCCTCGACGAGGCGCTCCGGCAGCTCACGAGCGACGTGCCCCTGGGCGCCCTCACCGTGTACGCGAGCCACCCGCAGGGCACCTGCCGCATGGGCACCGACCCCGACGAATCGGTGGTCCGCCCCGACGGCCGCACCCACGACGTGGAGGGGCTCTACGTGGCCGACGGCAGCCTCTTCCCGGAGGCGCTGGGCGTGAACCCCCAGATCACGATCATGGCGCTGGCCACCTGGATCGGACGCCGGATCGCGAAGCAGGGTTAGGCCCGCTATCATGCGGGCTCCATGGTTCGACCGCTCCAGGCGTGCGCGCTGGCCTTCTGCGTCGCGTGCGGCGGTCCGGCGCCCACGGGACCCGCCGCCGATGCCGGCGACGCGGGCGCGATCGCGGACGCCGGGCCCGACGGGGGAGCGACGCCGGTCGGCGACGCCGGGCCGGATGCGGGCGTGCCGCCGGACGATGCCGGCTTCGACGCGGGCGAACCGCAGGACGGCGGCCCGACCGACGCCGGCGCCGGAGCGTGCTCGGTCGATGGCGAGCCGGGAACGTGCCTCCCCGTGACCGACTGCGCGGGCCTTGCTGGCTACGAATCGACTCCCGGCTACTGCCCGGGCCCCGCAGACGTCCAGTGCTGCCGGCTCGTCCCGAACGTCGCGGACAATCCTCCGGTGCCCACCGGCTGGCAGCTCATGCCCCAGTCCGCGGTCACGCCGGCGATGACCGCCTGGGCAGTCGCCATCCTGAACGATCCCACCGATTACCCGCTCTTCTCCACCGCCACGCAGACCTTCGGCGCGCTCACCGTGCTGGCACGAGTCGAGTGGCATCCGCCGGACTCGAATAATGAGACAGTCCACCGCGGCGTGACGCTCTACGAGCCGGTCTGATCAGCGGAAGCGCTGTCCCAGCAGCCCACCGACGAGCAATGCCGCGCCTACATGGCCCACGGGCACGTGCGCGGGGTTCGTGCATTCGCATGGGCGTGCGATACCGAGCACGCCGGATCCTCCCGTGAACCCGGTCGAGGGAGTCATGCCTTCAGTCGCGCCCGACGCAGCAGCCGGGCCTGCTCGGCGGGGGCCGCGGCCACGAGCGCGGCGGCGTCCAGCGTGCGCAGCGTGCCCCCGGCCACCAGCCGTCGGCCGTCCACCCAGACGTCGGTGACGTCGGAGGCCCGGGCGCCGTAGACGAGGGTCGCGTGGAGGTCGGCCCCCCGCGGCGAGAGGTGCGGTCGCTCCAGATCCACCACGGTCACGTCGGCCTTCTTGTCCGGCTCCAGCGAGCCGATCTCGTCGCCGAGGCCGAGCGCGCGGGCGCCGCCGAGGGTGGCCATCTCGAGGACCTCCACGGCGGGGACGCTCCTTGGGCCGAAGCGGGGCAGGTGCAGCGTCGCCGCGAGGCGCATCTCGTGAAAGGCGTCGAGCGTGTTGTTGCAAGGCGCGCCGTCGCCGCCGAGGGCGAGCGGCACGCCGCGCCGGCGCAGCCGGGGGAGCGGCGCGATCCCGCTGCCCAGCTTGAGGTTGGCGCCCGGGCAGTGCACCGCGTGCGTGCCGGCGCGCGCCATGAGCTTCTCCTCGCGCTCGGTCAGGTGAACGCAGTGGGCGAGGACCACGCGGGGGCCGTGGAGCCCGAGCTGGTGGAAGTAGGCGGCGTTGTCGTCGCCGACGATCTTGCGGACCAGGCGCGTCTCGAGCGGGTTCTCGCTCGCGTGCGTGTGGACGATCCAGCCCTGCGACCTCGAGAGCTCCGCCACCCGGCGGAGCAGCGGCTCGCTGCAGGAGAGCACGAACCTGGGGCACAGCGCGTAGCCCAGCCGCCCTTCGGCGGCGCCGTGCCAGCGCCGCGCCAGCGCGAGCGCCTCCGCCAGCGCGCCGTCGGTGGAATCGCGGAGCCCGGCGGGAAGGCCGGCGCCCTGGTCCATCAGCGCCTTGCCGCCGGTGTAGCGCAGGCCGCTCTCCTCGGCGGCGAGGAAGACCTGTTCGGTGTGCTGCACCGTGGCCATGTCGAGGACCGCCGTCGTGCCGCCCAGCAGCAGCTCCGCGATGCCCAGGCGCGCCGAGAAGCGCAGCGAGCGCGCGTCGTGCGCGGCCTCCATGGGCCAGATGCGCCGCCGCAGCCAGTCGAGGAGCTCGAGCCCATCGGCGCGGTTTCGAAGGAGCACCTGGCAGAGGTGCACGTGGGCCTGGACCAGTCCCGGCAGGACGGCCTTGCCCCGGCAGTCCACGACCCGGGCGCCCCGGGGCGTCCGCAGCCGCGGTCCGAGCGCGGCGATGCGGCCGCCCGCGAGCAGCAGGTCGCCCTCGAAGACGCGCCGGCGGCGATCCATGGTCACGACCTGGCCGCCGCGCAGGAGCGCGGCCTGGCGGAGGGGCAGCATTGGCCGCTAGCCCGCGAGATCTCGCAGCAGCCGCTCGAGCACGTTGGCGCTCACGTGGGCGCGGTACTCGGCGCTCGCGCGCACGTCGGAAATGGGCCGGACCTCGGAGAGGAGGGCGACGCGCGCCGCCGCGAGCGTACCGGGGTCGATCGCCCTGCCCTCGATCGCCGCTTCCGTCGCGGCGCACCGCAACGGGATGGGGGCCACGCAGCCGGCGGCCACGCGCAGACCGCTGAGCTTGCCCTCGGCCGCCGTGGCGCGGACCGCCAGAAGGGTGCGCGAGATCGACTGGGCCTTTCGCGTTCCCACCTTCCGGTAGACGAGCCGCTCCGCGGGCGCGAGGACGGGCAGCTCGACCCGGAGCAGCAGCTCGTCCGCCCCGAGGGCGGTCTTCCGATAGGCCACGAAGAACTCCTCGGCCGGCACGCGGCGTTCCCCGCGCGGGCCTCCGAGGACGAAGGTCGCGCCGGCAGCCACGAGGATGGGCAGCGTGTCCCCGGCGGGCGACGCGTTGCAGACGTTGCCACCGATCGTGCCGCGGTTCTGGATGGCCCACGCGCCCACCTCGCGGGAGACGTCGGCGAGGGCGGGCAAGCACGCGCGCACGAGCGGCGACCGCATCAGATCCGTGTAGGTCGCGAGCGCGCCCAGCCTCAGCGCATCGCCCCGGCGATCGATGAAGCGGAGCTCCCGCAGCTTCCAGATGTCCAGGACGTGCCCCAGCCGCTCGAGACCCACGCGCGCGTTCAGCTGGACCATGAGATCCGTCCCGCCGGCGAGGACGCGCAGTCCCCGCGGGCGCGCCGCCAGGACGGCGTACGCCTCGGCGAGCGTCTGCGCGCTGGTGACCGGGATCGTAGAGATCACGCGGCGGACCCCTTGGCCGAGCCGACGGGAGGAGCCGCCGCCTGGATGGCCTCGACGATCTTCGAGTATCCGGTGCAGCGGCAGAGGTTGCCCGCGATGGCCTCGCGCACCGCCGCCTCCGTCGCCGGTGCGCCCGAGTCGAGGAAGCGCTGCGCGGCGACCAGCATGCCGGGGGTGCAGATGCCGCACTGGGCGCCGCCCCGCTCGAGGAAGCATCGCTGCAGGACCGAGGGCTCGCCCTCCGCCCCGCCGAGCCCCTCGACCGTGACGAGCTCGGCAGCCTGGGCCTGGCTCGCCGGGACGAGGCAAGCGTTGACCAGCTCGCCATCGAGGAGAATCGAGCACGCCCCGCACTCGCCCTCACCGCAGCCCTCCTTCGTACCGGTCAGGCCCAGCGTCTCCCGCAGCACGTCCAGCAGGCGCGCCAGCGGCGGCACCTCCGCCGTGCGCGCCTCGCCGTTGACGGTGAGCGAGAGGGTGATCTTCTCAGCCACGCCCGGCTCCCGCGTCCGGAGGTCCGCGCAGCACCCGCATGAGGCGGTCGGGGGTTATCGGCAGGTCCGGCACCAGGGCTCCCGTGGCGTCGAGGATGGCCGCCGCCACCGCGGGCGCCGGGCCGTCCATGGGCAGCTCGCCCACGCCCTTCGCGCCGTAGGGGCCATGCGGGTACGGGTTCTCGACGAGCAGGGTCTCGATGGGGGGCGCGTCGAGCGCGGTCGGGATCAGGTAGCTCTGCAGGCGGTCGTTCTTCACGCGGCCGGCGTCGTGGACGACCTCCTCGAGGAGCGCCCAGCCGAGCGCCTGCACCGTCCCGCCCTCGATCTGGCCCGCGCAGAGCACGGGGTGGATGGCCTTGCCCACGTCCTGCGCGGTCACGACGCGCTCCACCGTGGTCTCGTAGGTGTCGGCATCGACCCGCACCTCGACGGCGGTCGCGGCCCAGGCGTACACGGGATAGGCGTCGCCGCGGAACTCGTCGTCGTCCCACACGATGCCGGCGGGGTGCGAGTACTGCTCGACGATCGAGAGAGGTCCGTGCGTCGCCAGCCAGCTCGCCGCCACCTCAGTGAAGGGCGCGAGGGGCCGGGCGCCGGCGCGAAAGACGCCGCCCTGGCAGACGACCCCTTCGGCCGCGACGCCATGGAGCTCCGCCGCGTGGGTCGCGAGCTTGCGCTGCAGCGCGCGCGCCGCGCCCGCGAGCGTGCCGCCGACCACCATGCAGGTGCGGCTCGCCACGGTGGGGCCGCTGTCGGGGACCTTGGAAGTGTCCGGCACGGCCACGTCGACCGCCTCCATGGAAACCCCGAGCGCGTCCGCGACCATCTGGGCGAAGATCGTGGTGGTGCCCTGCCCGATCTCGGTGGAGGCGGCGAGGACCCGACAGCCCGAGGGCGTCAGCTCGACCCCCGCCCGGGCCTTCAGCTTCACCTCGCCCGAGCCGGTGAAGCCGGCGCCGTGGAGCACGAGCGACAGGCCCAGGCCGCGGCCCGGAATGCGAGGCGCGGCGCGCCGCCTCGACCACTGGACCCGCTCGGCGACCGCCTCCAGCACCGGCAGGGCGCTCACGGAGTGCCGGAGCTCCTGGCCGGTCGCCGTCACGTCGCCGGGCCGCAACGCGTTCCGGCGGCGCAGCTCGAGCGGGTCGAGGCCGAGCTCCCGCGCGATCTTCTCCATGTGCAGCTCCACGGCGAAGAGCGTCTGCGGCGCGCCGAAACCCCGGAACGCGCCGTTCGGAGGCGTGTGCGTCGCGACCGCGCGCGCGTCGACGCGGCAGGCGGGCCAGCGGTAGGCGCCGGGAGCGTGAATCGCGCCGCGCGACAGGACGACCGGCGAGAGCGTGCAGTACGCACCGCCGTCGAACAGGACGTCGATCTCCGCGCCGAGAAGCGTCCCGTCGCGTGCCACGGCGGTGCGGTGATCGACGATCGCGGGGTGGCGCTTGGTGGTGGCGGCGATGTCCTCGTCGCGTCCGTACACCATCTTCACCGGGCGCCCGCTCTTGCGCGCGAGCAGCGCAGCGTGGCCGGCGATGACCGACGGGTAGTCCTCCTTGCCTCCGAAGCCGCCGCCGGTGACCGTCTGGATGACCGCGAGCTGGCCCTCGTGGAGCCCGAGCAGACGCAGCAAGGCGCGGTGCACGTAGAACGGGCACTGCATCGACCCGAAGAGGTCGACGCCGCCGTCCGGGCGCGGCACGGCGCACACTGCGTTGGGCTCGATGTAGAGCTGCTCCTGGTGGCCCACGCGGTATCGCCCTTCGACCACGTGCGCCGCGTCCGCGAAGGCCCGGGCGAGGTCGCCGCGCTCGAAGCGGTAATGTTTGAAGACCTCGGTCGAGGCCTCCGGATCGAGCACGGGCGGCAGGATCTCGAGATCGACGTGCACGTGGCGCAGCGCCTCCTCGAGCCGTTCCCGATCCGCGCAGGCGAGCAGCGCGATCGGCTCGGCGCAGTGGCGCACCAGGCCGTGGGCGAGGTACGGCTGGTCGTCGAAGATGAGGTGGACGACGTTCTCTCCGGGGATGTCGTCGGCCGTGACACGAGTGATTCCCGTCCAGTCGAAGGCCGGGTCGAAGGCGACGCCCCTCAGGCGGCCGTGCGCGATCGGCGATCGGACGGTGCGGCCCCAGAGCTGTCCGGGGAACGTGAGATCGTCGAGGTAGCGGGCCCGGCCGCGCACCTTGTCGAGCCCGTCGAGGCGAACGGGGGAGCTCCCCACGAAAGCGGTGGGCTCGATGGGATCGGGGCGGCGCACGGCGGCGGCAATCTAGCAGAAGGCCCGCATCGCGACCAAGCCGCGCCCGCGTCACAGGAAGCGGCGGATCTCTTCCGACAGGCGGCGCAGCCGGTCCGGCTCGCGCTTCACGGATTCGGCGAGGCGCAGCTTCTTCTCGCCCGCGCTCTCGACGATGCCCAGATCCGCAAACGCCAGGAGGGCGTTCTCGAGGTTCGGGCGCGAGAGCGCCTCGGGCCCGGAGATCCCTCCAGCCAGGAAGGCTGCGCGGCCGCGCTCGAGCGCGCTGCGCACGAGCTCCTTGCCCTCCAGCTCCGGCGCCGCGACGAGGTCCTGGAGCCCCTCGGCCCCCACCCAGTAGCTCTCGAGGAAGTCGCGCACCAGGTCTCGCAGCAGCTCCAGCCGCTCGCGCGCCGCGATGGACGCGGGGCGCAGCACGTCGCGGGGCTTCTCGAGGAGGCCGAGGGCGACGAGCTGCTGCACCGTCTCCTCGAAGATCTGCTCGAACGTCGCGCCGACGCGGTAGACGAACTCGAACTTGAAGAGCCGCGACAGCCAGAGCGTGCGCTCGCGCGCCGCGGGGACGGTGGGCGGCCCCTCGCGGAAGGAGAGCAGCGCCGCGGCCACCAGCGAGCTGGCGACGTAGTGCTGCAGCAGGTTGTTCTTGTAGAAGGAGAGCTGCGCGCGCTTCGCCTCGTCGGCCGCGAAGTACGTCTCGCCGAAGGCCACGAGCCGCCGGATGCTGCCGTCCTCGCAGAGCAGATCGAGCGTCTCGCGGATCGGCCCGTCCGCCAGCGGATCGCTCGGGGCTTCGTACAGGACCCGGGAAAGGCGCGCCCCGCCCCGTTCGGCGGCGTTGCGCAGGAAGGCGATGCGGCCCCCCATCACCCGGCTGGGAATTCCGCGCTCGCGGTGCGCGAGAACGGCCGCGGCGATGAGCGCGGCCGGCGTCACCGTGGCGGAGTGCGAGATGCCCCAGACGATGCGGTGGGCCAGCACCTGCACCAGCGCCCGCCGCTCGGCCTCGGTGTGGGAGCGGGGATCGAGCTGGCGCTCGCGAAAGAAGTCGCGCAGCGAGACCGGCTCGTCCACCTGGATGTAGATGCGGCCGTAACGCGACCGCAAGACCTGGGGGGTGCGCAGCAGGCCGCGCACGTCCTCCTTCTGTTTCTCACCACCGGCGAGCTCGCTCGCGTACGCGCGCCCCTCGATGATCTTCTCGTAGTCGATGGCGATGGGTACGAACGAGACGTCCTGGGAGGCCCCCTCGACCCACGCGTCGACCTCCATCGAGAGGAGCCCCAGCTTGGGCGCGAGTACCTTGCCGGTGCGGCTGCGCCCGCCCTCGATGAAGAACTCCTGCGAGAAGCCGTCGCGCATCAGGCGCTTCACGTAGGCGCGAAAGACGGCGCCGTAGAGCTTGTCGCCCTTGAACGACCGGCGCAGGAAGAAGGCACCGCCGCGGCGGAACAACGAACCGAGGGGAAAGAACGACAGGTTGGCGCCCGCGGCGATGTGCGGCGGGTTGAGCCCGGCGTCGTAGAGGACCTTGTGGAGGATCAGGTAGTCGATGTGCGACTTGTGGCTCGGGCAGAGCACGATGGCCGAGCGCGCCGCGGCGCGCCTCAGCCGCTCCAGCCCCTCCGCGTCGACCTCGATGCCGTCGTAGATCCGGTCGACGACCACGTCGAGGACCGGCTTGACGACCTCGACGGTCGTCGGGCTGTACTGCGCCGCGATTTCCTGAAGTGCCGCGCGCGCCTTGGACTCGAGCTCCTGCGCGGGCACGCGCTGCTCTTCCGCCAGCGCCGAGAGGGCGTGCTTGAGCGTGCGATCGCGGAGCACCTCTTCCGCGACTCGCGCCGGCGCCTTGAGCTGCGGCCCGCGCACGACGCGGGTCTCGCGGGCGAGGTGCTGCCAGAGGGCGCCGCGGACCTTGCGGGCGACGAGCGCGTCGTTCTCCTCGGGGTGATCGCGCAGGTAGGCCTTCAGGTCGATCGCCTGGCCCACCTTCGCGAAGGCCGACCGGTAGTTGAAGAAGAAGGCGCCGGCGGTGCGCAGCAGGTTGGGGGAATCCGGCGTGCCGAAGAGGGCGTCGATGAGGCCGCCCTGCAGCTTGCCCGGGTGGCGCTCCCAGACCAGCACCTGGGGCACCAGCAAGACCCGGAGCCCGCTCGCGCGCACGCGCCGCACGAGCTCGGGAAAGGGATCCTCCGCGGGCGTACCGCGGCGCGAACCGAAGGGCTCCGCGTGCCGAAGGAAGATCATCGCCGGCTGGCCCGCGGCCACCGCGGCCGAGAGCTCTCCGGCGTCGACCGGTCGCGCGTGAGGCATCTCGAGGCCGCGCCAGAAGCGGTTGCCGAGGCCGTACACCACCCTCGCGACCGGGATGCCGCGCAGCGCGTAGGCGTGGTCGAAGTAGGCCAGGTTCAGCGCCGCGGCCGAGCGCATCACGTAGACGAGCGTGCCCCCCTCGCCCAGGCGCCGCAGCTCCGCACCGCGCTCCTCGGGGAACGACACCGCGCGGAAGAAGCGCGAGAGCCAGAGGGCGGCACCCTCGGGACGTTCGAGGCGCCCTCCGCGCGACGCACGCGCGCTCGGCTCGGCTCCCGGCTTGCGCACGACGGGAGTCATAGGCGGAAAGGTGCGGGGGGTCAAAGCCGGCGCCGCGGCCGTGTTCTGCGTCGCCTTCCTCCAGGCGCCGCGCGGGGCCGGCGCGTGCGCGTCGCCGAAGCCGGTCCACGACCGTTCGAGGCATCGCCGGTTCGAGGAGCGAAACGCCCCTTCTTCACGGCCAGGGAGGGGGCCGAGGCTCTCCCGGCTTGACACCCACCGATCCCTTGACCAGATTGGCCGCGCCCAGATGCGCGTCCACTGTCTCCTTCCCTGCTTTCTACCCCACGACGCGCAAGGCGCGCTGGCGGGCGAGATGCGCGCGCTGCTCCGCCGCCTCGGCTTCGACTCGGAGATCTTCGCGCAGGAGATCTCGCCGGAGCTGACGCTGCTGGCGCGTCCCGCCGGCGAGCTGGCGGCGGCGCTCGGACCGGACGACGCCGTGCTGTACTTTCACGGCGTCGGCTCCACGCTGGTGCCGATCCTCGGCTCGCTGCCGGGCCGGAAGATCCTCTACTACCAGAACATCACGCCCTCGCGCTTCTTCGCGCCCTACGACCCCGCGGTCGCCCGGGCGCTCGACGACGGCCGGCTGCAGCTCGCCGCGCTGCGGGACGTCGCCGAGGGTGCCCTCACGTTGAGCCGGTACTCCGCGGAGGAACTCACCGGCGCGGGCTTTCGCAACGTCTTCGTGGTGCCGCCGCCGCTCGATGGCAAACGCGTCGCCCACCCGGGGGACGAGCGCCTGTACCGCAAGCTCTGCGATGGCCGC
>Ga0335073_10007987_pt1 | contig 14819 bp, 12 predicted proteins | sample Lox_Sample_22_FD_207093 | JGI IMG/M metagenome (GOLD analysis project Ga0335073, IMG submission 207093) | Soil microbial communities from Loxahatchee National Wildlife Refuge, Florida, United States - Lox_Sample_2.2 | ecosystem: Environmental > Terrestrial > Soil > Wetlands | place: USA... | reverse complement strand
CATATGTAGTGCGCCAAAGTTGCGTAGATCCTTCGCTTCGCAAAAAGCGCTCGCTCGGGATAACAGCAAACAACACATCGCCTCATCCACCCTCTACGCGGCACTCAAGATGTGAACATCAATCCGTCCCGACCAACTCGGGATCTGCCTTCAGCACCGACTCCAGCGCGGACTCATACGCGCCCTTCAAGTCGCTAACCGGCGCCGAAACAACCACCCGACCATCGAGACTGATCTCGAGAGTCTCCGGAATCGTCTCGCCAATCATGTCGGCAGAAATTCCGGAGTCCCCGGCTATCTGTTGGATTCTTCCCACGTTGCCGGGGTCGCACGAGACGACAATCCGGCTGGCATCTTCGCCAAAGAGAACAAACTCTCCCGGCAATCCTCGCGAAGCCAGATTCACGCGCGCGCCCACGCCTTTAGCAAAACATTTTTCTGCGAGCGCTACCGCTATTCCGCCATCGGAGCAATCGTGCGACGAATCGACCAGGTCCTGCTGAATCATTTCAATGACAGCCTTCTGCAGCGCCGCATCCTTTTCCAGATCGATCTCCGGCGGATAGCCCCACAACTCGCCTAAGATCTCTTTCGCGTATTCGGACGACCCGAACTCACTCTCTGCATCGGTGATATCGCCCGCTTCGCCGCCGCGCAATAGCACGATCGTGCGCCCGGCTGCGGAGAAAGGCATCTTCGCCGATTTGTGCACGTCTTCGAGAATTCCCACGACGCCCAGCACCGGCGTGGGATAAATTCCCTCGCCCAAAGTCTCGTTGTAGAAGCTGACGTTGCCGCCGGTGATGGGAATTTCCAGCTCTTCGCAGGCCTTTGTAATTCCATCGATCGTCTGCGAGAACTGCCACATGATGCGCGGTTTTTCCGGATTGCCAAAGTTAAGGCAATTCGTTGCGCCCACCGGAGTCGCCCCCGTGCACGCCACTTTGCGCGCCGCTTCTGCTACCGCATGCATTGCCCCCAGCCGCGGATCGAGATAGCACCAGCGCCCGTTGCCATCAAGCGCCATCGCCAGTCCGCGCTGCGATCCCTTGATGCGAATCACTCCGGCATCGCCCGCGCCCGGCCCCTGAACCGTGTTGGTCTGCACCATATGATCGTATTGCTGCCACACCCAGCGCTTGCCACAGATGTTCGGACTGGCCAGAAGCTGCCTCAGATCGCGTGTGCAATCGCCGACTGCGCCGAACTTGATCTCCAAGGGCATCTCTCTTGCCACCGGCGGTTCCCACCGCGTCAGCGGACGCTTATACACCGGCGCGTCGTCGGTCAGCGCCTGATTGGGAATCTCCGCCACAACCTTGCCGTGCTCGAGCACGCGCAGCTTGTTGTCGCTCGTAACCCGGCCGACTTCCACCGCATCGAGGCCCCATTTCTCGAATACGCGGAAGACTTCCGCTTCGCGTCCTTTCTCCGCCACCAGCAGCATGCGCTCCTGCGATTCGCTGAGCATGATCTCGTAGGCGGTCATCCCGGTTTCGCGCTGCGGCACCCGGTCCAGTTCGATCTCGATTCCTACATGTCCCCGCCCGCCCATTTCACAGGTGGAGCAGGTCAGTCCTGCGGCTCCCATGTCCTGAATGCCTACGATCGCTCCGGTCTGCATGGCTTCGAGGCAGGCTTCGAGCAACAGCTTTTCCAGAAACGGATCGCCCACCTGCACGTTCGGCCGCTTGGCTTCCGACCCTTCGCTGAACTCCTCGCTGGCCATGGTCGCGCCATGGATGCCGTCCCGCCCTGTCTTGGCCCCAACGTAAATCACCGGATTGCCTTCACCGGCAGCCCGCGCGTAGAAAATCTGATCCTTCCGCACCAATCCCAGGGCGAACGCGTTGACCAGCGGATTGCCGGAGTAGCACGGCTCAAATTTCGTTTCTCCCCCGAGGTTGGGCACACCAAAGCAGTTGCCATACGAGGCGATGCCGCTGACTACGCCCTCGAGGATGGAATGATTCCTGTGAATCTCGCCTTGCGTGGGCGCAGTTCGTGTGGGGACAGCCGCCCCCGGCTGTCCGGCCGGGCGAAGCCCGGCAGCCCCTTTTGTGATCGGCCCAAACCTCAGCGAATCCATTACGGCCACGGGCCTTGCGCCCATGGTGAAAATATCGCGCAGAATTCCGCCCACGCCCGTGGTCGCTCCCTGAAACGGCTCGATGAAACTGGGATGATTATGCGATTCGATCTTGAAAGCGCACGCCCATCCCTCGCCGATGTCGATGATGCCTGCATTCTCTCCAGGGCCCTGAACCACCAGCCTGCTGCGCGTAGGCAACCGCTTCAAATGCACGCGCGACGATTTGTAGGAGCAGTGCTCGCTCCACATCACGCTGAAAATGCCGAGCTCGGTGAACGTAGGCTCGCGTCCGAGAAGCTTCCTGATCTTTTCGTATTCCTCGGGCGCAAGGCCGTGCTGGCGCAGGGTTTCCGGAGGGAAGGAAATCGCGGAAGTGGTCATGGGGAAACTCTATTGTCGCATTTGCGGCAACCAGAGGCCAGTAGGAGCAGGAAGCAATCGCGTGTCCCTGGCTCGCGGCTATCAAACGCCACTGCGACCGCCCTGACCTGCGGACCCCGCCCAAAAACCGCAGTTTGTTACAGGACAGTGAATTTCTCGAAGCCGTGGGCTGCCGTCAGTCTGCACGGCCCCGTTTTCCGATATTTTAGTAGGCGTAGATTTTGGGGAGTTTGAGCGGATGCCCACGCAGGAAAAAGCGAGAGCCGGGCCGAAGTCGCGGCAATCCCGAGTTGCCAGGGCATCGGAGCTTCGCCCCCAGTTCGTGTCGAATGCCCCGGCTGCCGTGAGCCGAATGCGTCTGCTGACGACCTGCGCATTGCTCGCGCTCGCCACGGTGATCGTGTACGTTCGCGCCGGAAGCCATCCCTTCGTGGACTACGACGATCCCAACTATGTCATAAACAACGATCACGTCAAGGCCGGCCTGACCTGGGCAACGCTAACCTGGGCTTTCACCGCGACCGAGGCAGCGAACTGGCACCCGCTCACCTGGCTCTCTCACGCCCTCGATTGCCAGCTCTTCGGCATGAACCCCCATGCTCATCACTGGACCAGCATTCTGTTGCACACGCTGAACGTCCTGTTGCTCTTCCTGCTTTTGCAGCGCGCCACCGGAGCGTTCTGGCGAAGCGCGCTGGTGGCGGCCCTGTTCGCGCTGCATCCGCTGAACGTTGAATCCGTGGCCTGGATTTCCGAGCGCAAAACCCTTTTGAGCATGTTTTTCTTTCTGCTGGCGCTGGGCGCCTATGGCTGGTACGCCCGCAAACCGGGAGTTCGCCGCTATCTTGTTCTGGCATTCCTGTTTGCCCTCGGCCTTGCCGCCAAGCCCATGGTGATCACGCTTCCCCTCGTGCTCTTGCTGCTCGATCTGTGGCCGCTGCGACGAATTTCCGGAAGCGGCGCGCCTTCTCAGGCATTTCCCGTCGAGCAGCGCCCGTTTTCCAAACTGGTTCTGGAAAAGCTGCCTTTGCTTATCCTGTGCGCGGTCAGCGCGGTGATCACCATTGTGGCGCAGGGAACGGCCGTGGTTCCGGGACAGGAACTGCCCCTTGGCGTTCGTCTGGTGAGCGCGCCCTACGCTTACGGAATGTACCTGTGGAAAGCCATCTGGCCGGCGCGTCTGGCGCTGGTGTACCCGCACCCGGGCCGCTCCCTGCCCCTCTGGCAGCCGCTTCTGGCTGGGCTGGTTTTGCTCAGCATAAGCTGGATTGCCTGGAAACAGCGGCGTCAACGTCCCTACCTGGCAGCCGGCTGGTTATGGTTTCTGATCACCTTGGTGCCGATGATCGGAATTGTTCAGGTGGGCGTGCAGGTGATTGCTGATCGCTATGCGTATCTTCCCTTAATCGGAATCTTCGCAAGCATAGTATGGGGAGCGACCGAACTCGCCGATCACTTTAAACTTGGCCCGGTGCCCCGCGCCTGCGCCGCAGTTCTGGTTCTCGCCGCGTTGTTCGTTACGACCTGGCGGCAGGTCGGCTACTGGGACAGCACGGCCGATGTCTGGAGCCATGCTTTGCAGGTGACGAAAGACAATTCAGTGGCCGAGAACGGCCTGGCCATTGCCTTGTTCGATCTCGGGAGGTACGACGAGGGCATTATTCACATGCGCAATTTTGCCCGCCTCGAACCTCTGATTCCCGAGCCTCACATGCGCGTGGCTGCCGACTATGAGGACCGCGGACAGTTCTCCGACGCGCTGCGGGAGTACGAGGCCGCACTCCGCGCCGACGCGATTCAGAAAAAAGCCGGCTTGAGCGGCCTCGATTCCGGACCGCTGGCCATTATTTACGCCAACATGGGCGTCATTTATGCCCAGCTTGACCAGCAAGCAAAATCGCGGGCATACGCCAATCGCGCACTGGAGACCGATGCCCAGGCTCTCGGACAGATGATGGGATCGCTGGCGCAGGAGCTCGCGGCGCACCCCACCGCCCAGGGCTGCCTTCGTTTGGGCTTATTGCTGGAGCAGGCAGGCATGATCCCACAGGCCCGGCAATACTTCCTGCAGGTCCAGCAGCTCGATCCCAGCATGACCCTGCCTTCGGTCGCCCAGGCAGCCTTGCAGCCGTGAGGCATCTCGCAATCCAGTAAGATTCCAGCGGGATGAAGTCCATCATCATTGGCACCGCCGGGCACATCGATCATGGGAAAACCGCTCTGGTAAAGGCTCTGACCGGAATTGATGCCGACCGCCTGGAAGAAGAAAAGCGGCGGGGTATCACCATCGACCTCGGTTTTGCTCACATGGACCTGCCCGGCCCCGGCGGCGAGGCGCTGCGCCTTGGCTTCGTGGACGTTCCCGGCCACGAGCGCTTTGTGCGAAACATGCTCGCCGGCGTGGGCGGAATCGACCTGGTGCTGCTGGTGGTTGCAGCCGACGAATCCATTAAGCCGCAGACCCGCGAGCACTTCGATATTCTGCAACTGCTGGGCGTGCAGCACGGCATCACGGTGCTGACCAAGTCGGATGCCATCGATGCCGAAACCCTCGATGTCGTGCGTCTGGAGATAGAAGAGTTCCTGCACGGAACATTTCTGGAGCCGCCGAAATCTCCCGTCATCGCCGTTAGTTCATTGACCGGCGCCGGCCTGGACGAACTGAAGCGCGCCATAGTGCAAGCCTCGGCAGAGGCCCGGCCGCGGGATGCTCATGCGCTGGCGCGCCTGCCGATTGATCGCGTCTTCACCATGAAGGGATTCGGCACGGTGGTTACCGGAACCCTGATCGCGGGAACCGTTCGCCGCGAAGAAGAACTCGAAGTTTTTCCCGGGGGCAGGCGGGTACGCGTGCGCGGCGTGCAAGTGCATGGCAGCGCCGGCGAGTTTGCGGTTGCGGGGCAGCGTACGGCGCTGAATCTGGCCGGGGCGGGCACCGGCGATCTCGCCCGCGGCATGACCCTCACCCCGCCCGGCACGTTCGAGGCCTCCCAGCGCATGGATGTGAAGCTGCGGCTGTTGCCTTCGGCGAAACGTCCGCTGAAGAATCGCGCCCGGGTACACTTTCATGCCTACACCATGGAAACCATCGGCGAGATTCTTCTGCCTGAGGGCAAGCCCATCGCTCCTGGGTCGGAGTCGTTCGCGCGCGTTAAATTGCCGCAAGCCGCACTGCTCTTGCCCGGAGACCGCTTCATCATCCGACAGTTTTCGCCGGTAATCACTATCGGAGGTGGAGTGGTAGTGGACGCCGCTCCGGTCTCGCGCAGCTTGCTGGTCGATGAGACGTTGGAACTGCTGGTCGGTGACGATCGCACCGCCGCTCTGCGGGCTCGCATCACGCGACGTGGGCACATCGGAATTACGCCGGCTCAACTCATAGCAGAAACCGGATGGACGAGGAGCGCCATTGAATCTGAGCTGGCAGATGCAATTAGACAGCATGAAATCATTCGCATCGGCGAGGTCTTCCTGCATGCCCCTGCGTGGGAAGCGTTGAAGGCAGAGGTGGTTCCCACGCTCGAAAAATTTCACAGGCAAAATCCGCTGGCCGGCGGGATGGGCAAAGAAGAACTGCGGGTTCAGATCGACGCCGGCCCTGAATTCTTCGAAAGCATTGCGGCGATGCTGGTGCGTGAGAGAAAAGTCGAGATTGCCGGCGATCTTGTGCGCCTGCCCGGTCGCGGCGTGGTCATGAAAGACGACGAATCCGAATCGAAGACGACGATTGAGCAGAGTTTCGCCCAGTCGGGATTGAAAGTTCCCGGCCTCAACGAGGTGATTGCCGGCCTTAAGGTGGATAAATTCCGCGCGCACAAAATCGTAACCTTGCTTCTGCGCGAGAAGGTTTTGGTGAAGATTTCCGACGAACTGGTTTTTCACCGCAGCGCGCTGGAAGAGTTGCGCACGAAGATTGCGGCGTATAAGTCCAAATCCTCAAAGATCGACGTAGGCCAGTTCAAAGAACTCACCGGCGTAAGCCGCAAGTACGCCATTCCTCTGCTGGAATATCTGGATCGCGAACGCGTGACGCGAAGAGTGGGAGACGTGAGAGAGATTTTGTAGAACAGGACAGAAGTCAAAATGAAGAGTGCACAACGAAAAGCGAAAACTCGCCGATCGCGCTTTTCTCTCGGACGTCTCTGACTTCTTACCTTTTACTTCTCACTCTTGACTTTTTGCCTTCACTCAGATTTTTTCCTCCGGAAACTCCAGTTCCAGGCCCAGCGGGTCGGTGAACCGGTTGGTCAGATTGGCCAGACCGGTGAGCAGATGAAGATCAACGATTTCCGGATCGGAGAAGTGCTTCTTCAGCTCGCCGAAGTCGCTATCGGGAATGCCGTGCGGATTGCGGGTCAGCTTCTCCACATAAACCAGCGCGGTTTTTTCCCGGTCGCTGTAGCGCGAATAATCTCCTGCCTTTAGCGCAGCCCAGTCTTCAGCGGTTAGTCCAACTCGCCGGGAAGATGCCAGGTGATGCTGCATGCAATAGCGGCAGCCGTTGATCATCGACACCAGGATGTAAACCAGCTCGTAGAGCTTTCGGTCGAGCGAACGGCCGACGCTGGCATAGAAGGTTATGAAGTTCTTAAGTAGCTCAGGGCGGTGAGCCAGCGCCTTTTGCGAGTTGCCCGGCTTGCCGCGCAAAGTCTTTTCGTAGATCTCCTGTACTTCGGGGGATGCCGCCGCGGGCTCGATCAACGAGATGCGTGCCATGAAGTCCTCGGGAGTGAAATTGACCCACCATCATAGACGGTGCGGCGGAAGTCGCCCAACCGAAGGACTGAAGCCCGCCGCCGCGAACGCCGATGTAATTTCAGGGATTTGTCTCATGCGGATCAAGCTTCGCGTCATTTTCGTGGTTTGCCTGCTCCCGCTCTTGCCCAGCGCGCAGCGGGCCGATCCCGGCGGATCTTCGAAATTGCTGGCTCTGGAAAATTCCTGGGACCAAGCCGAGGAAAGAGGCGACATTCACGCGCTGGATTTGATTTTCGACGACTCCATGATCTATATCGACGAGGACGGTTCTCTTCTCACCAAGGCTCAATTCCTGGATCGCGTTACAAAAGAAGCCGGTACGGATGTGCAGTGGCTGCTTGCGCCGGATATGAATGTGCGCCTCTATGGCGATACCGCGGTGGTGGTGGGACGCTATAGCTACCGAGGAATTCACCAGCGCAAAGCGCATGAACGCAGCGGGCGCTTCGTCGATACTTGGGTCTTCAAAGAAGGCAGATGGGTCTGCGTGGTGGCGCAGTCCACTCCCATTCTGCCTTAGCGCTTTGTTCGGAGCTGCGAAGTAGAGAGGAGGCGGCGATGCAAATGTTTTCGCGCGCTCTGTTGGTGCTGGCCTGTATCGCGGCCAGTGCGCCGATGGCGTGGCCACAGGAAAGCCAGCGCAACCGGATTCTCGCGCTGGAAAACGCCTGGGACCGGGCGGTTCAGCAAAAAGATGTCAAGGTCGTCGACCTGCTGATGGCCGACGAACTGGTCTATATCGACTTCGATGGCCGGATCATGAACAAGACACAATACCTGGCCAGCATCGGTGAACCGCAATTGCGAATAGAGCACGTGATCAGCGGTTCGATGCAAGTGCAGTTTCGCGGCGAGACCGCCATCGTGATCGGCGTTTACCAGGAAAAAGGAGCGAGACGTGCCAAGCCTTTTATGCGCCGCGAGCGCTTCGTCGACACCTGGATCGAGCGAAACGGCCTTTGGCTGTGCGTGGCCAGCCAATCGACCCTGATTTTGCATTGAGAAGCGCACCCCGACGGCATGGCCGGTCACCGCCAGACGGCAGCACCCGGAAAGTCTCGAATATCGGAACACTTTGTCATTGCGAGCGAGGCGAGGAATCCAGGTTTCCCACAACCAGCCGCTTCGTTTTTCCGTCCGGCTGTACACTGAAGTCTCTTGTTATGCTTTCCCTCCGTGCGGCGCGCGCTCCCGATGTTGTTCTGCTGCGGACCATGATCCGCGAGCTGGCGGAATTTGAGCGGGAACTCGATCTGGTAACGATTGAAGCGGGCGATCTGCTTCGCGATGGTTTCGGGCCACAGCCAAAGTTTCGCGCCCTGATTGCCGAGTGGGGCGGGCAGCCGGCGGGATACGCATTATTCTACGGCTATTATTCCACCTGGGTGGGGCCCGGACTGTACCTGGAGGATCTCTTCGTGCGCCAGGTATTTCGCGGCAAAGGCATTGGCAAGGCGCTGCTGGCCGCCGTTGCGCGCGCCGCACTCGACCAGGGTTGTCGCTCCCTGCGCTGGGAGGTTCTCGACTGGAATGAGAAAGCCATCGCGTTGTACAAGGCGCTGGGAGCGGAGTTTCGCCATGAATGGAAGTCGGTGCTGCTGACCGGAGACGCCTTACACAGACTGGCGGAGCCGGAATGAGTTCGCCGGTGCGGATCGTCGGAGCGGGACTGGCTGGTTCCGAAGCGGCGTGGCAGTGTGCGCGCCGTGGTGTGGAAGTGGAATTGTTCGAGATGCGGCCGGTGCGCGCGACGCCCGCGCACCAGACGCAGAACTTCGGCGAACTGGTTTGCTCCAATTCTCTGAAATCGGATTCCGAAAATACCGCTCCCTGGCTGCTCAAGGAAGAAATGCGCCGCGCCGGCTCGCTGCTGCTGGAAATTGCCCGCGCGTGCTCAGTTCCCGCCGGCCACGCGCTGGCGGTGGATCGAGTGACATTCGCGGCCTCGGTCACCGACGCCATTCTTCGAGAACCGGCAATTACCGTACGGCGCGAAGAGGTTACGCGCATCGCCGAACAGGCAGATCAGATCACCATCATCGCCACCGGGCCCCTGACTTCCGACGCCCTGGCGTGTGAGATCGCCAGATTGAGCACGGTTGCCCCGGATGATCCTCAGCTGTACTTCTACGATTCCATCAGTCCCATCGTGGAAGCCGACTCCATCGACATGTCGCGCGTCTACCTTGCCGCCCGCTATGACAAGGGGTCGGCCGACTACATCAATTGCCCAATGACGCAGGCAGAATATGACCGCTTCTACGACGCGCTGGTCGCAGCGCAATCAGTGGAAGAGCGCGACTGGGAGCACCTGAACTACTTCGAGGGCTGCCTGCCGATCGAGGAAATTGCGCGCCGCGGCCGCGACACGTTGCGCTTCGGTCCCATGAAGCCGGTAGGGCTGAAGGATCCGCGCACCGGGCGCATGCCCTATGCCGTCGTCCAGTTGCGCCAGGAAAATCTGCGGGCAGACTCCTACAATCTTGTGGGTTTTCAGAATCACTTGAAATTCGGCGAGCAGGCACGGGTTCTGCAACTGATTCCCGGCCTGGAGAATGCGCGTTTTTTGCGCTACGGGCAGATTCATCGCAATACCTACATCAACTCGCCGGCCCTGCTGCGGGAAACCCTGCAGATGAAGGCGCATCCTCATGTCCTGTTCGCCGGACAGATTTGCGGCGTGGAAGGTTATGTGGAATCGATCGCGACCGGCCTGATGGCAGGCATGCACGCGGCGGCGCTGTTTCGCAACGAGGAGCCGGTAGTGCCGCCGCGCGCGACCGCCTTCGGATCGCTGGCGCATTATGTCACTCACGCCGGCCCGAAAAATTTTCAGCCCGCCAATATCACCTTCGATCTTTTGCCCCCGCTTGAGAGAAAGGTTCGCGATCGCCGGCAGCGGCATCAGATGCAATGCGACCGCGCTCTGCACGAGTTCGAAACCTGGATGGACGTATCGAGAGCCTTGCCGCAGGGAAGGTGACGCCGAATGAAGGTGGTCCTGGCATCCGAATCGCAATCGCGCCGCCGGGCGATGGATATTTTGGGCATTCCCTACGGCGCATTCGAAGGGGAGGGTGTTCTCCGCTTCGCCGAATCCGTCTCCGGCAGCTACAACTTCATTACTGCCATGCCCGTCAGCCGCCTGGCTTTGTTTCTGCGCGAGCACGGCGTCGAAGTGTAAGACGGGGAGATGAAATTGGCAGCGCCCATCGAAATTCGCCGCGCCGTGGCCGAGAATGCGCCCGCGATTGCGGGGGTGCTGCACGAAGCATTCGTCGAGTTCCAGGATCTCTACACCGAGAGAGGTTTCGCGGCCACTACGCCCGATTCTGGTCAGGTTCTCGCGCGCATGGAGGAAGGGCCTGTGTGGATTGCGCTGCGCGAGGGCGTGGTGATAGGGACGGCTGCTGCCGTTGCTAAAGGCGACTCCATCTACATTCGCGGCATGGCAGTTTTGCCTGCTGCTCGTGGATCGGGCTGCGGCGCTGCCCTGCTGCAGCACGTGGAAGCCTGGGCCGCCGGCCTGAGATGCAGCCGCCTCTACCTGAGCACAACTCCCTTTCTCCATTCGGCGATCCGCCTGTATGAAGCATCCGGCTTTCTGCGCACCAGCGCAGGCCCGCACGAGCTCTTCGGAACACCTCTCTTTACCATGGAAAAATTTATCTCCCGGTAGAAGCGAAAGCCCGCCATTTGCCGGCGTGTCCGGGTGTCAAATTTTTCCGAACAAAACCCTGCCCAGATACGTACCGACATTCGGTGGAAACTCATCCGGCCGGATGACTTTCTCCTCCCGGTTGCGTCTAACGCATGCTGGGAAAGATTAGGCTTCGCCGCTCACCATGACCCTGATCGATCTCTTCCGCGATGTGCTTCGAACCTTGTGGGCGCACAAGCTGCGCGCCTTCCTCACCATGTTCGGCATCGCCTGGGGGATTGTCTCAATCGTGCTGATGGTCGCGGCGGGCGAGGGACTGCGCAAGGGCCAGGAAGAGCAGACTCGGAACCTGGGCAAGGATGTGATGATCGTTTTTCACGGCCGCACCAGCCTGCAGGCGGGCGGACTGGCCGCCGGACGGCCCGTGCACTGGGACGATTCCGACCTGCCGGTGGTGCAGGCGGAAACTTCCGATTGCCAATATGCCATCCCCGAACTCGAGCAGGACACGGTTCTGACGCACAGCGACTACAACAATGCATCATTCCTGGTCACCGGTTCGTATCCGCAGTTTGCCTACATTCGCAGCCTCGACGTAGGGCTGGGACGTTTTTACGACTGGGACGATATGCGCGACGGGCGGCGCGTTGCGTTTCTCGGTTCCGATGCCGCCAAACAACTGTTCCCCGGCCGCGATCCCGTTGGCGCCAACGTCTATCTGGATGATTTTCCCTACGTTGTCATCGGAGTGATGGCCAAGAAGAAGCAGGATTCCAGCTACGATGGCTGGGATGTGAACAAAATCTTTGTCCCGTTTTCCGCCATGCGCCGCGACTTTCCCGATAAGCCTCCGGGAACACCGACGACGTTCGACCAGTTACTGGTGACTCCGAAGTCGGTGGAGCAGCACGAAGCCTGCAAGCGCGAGGTCCGCGTGGCCCTGGCGCGCATGCACCGCTACGATCCCAACGACAAGGAAGCCTGTCCCATCTGGGACACGGTGCAGGAGGCGCAGGCCTTCAAGACTATGACCGATGGCATGAAGTATTTTCTGGGCGCGGTGGGAATTGTAACCCTGCTTTTGGGCGGTCTCGGGGTAATGAACGTAATGCTGGTGGCGGTGCGCGAGCGCACGCGCGAGATTGGCGTGCGCAAGGCGATCGGCGCGCCCGCCAAGGTGATCTTGCGCCAGTTCTTTGTCGAAGCGCTCATGATCGCCGGCATGAGCGGCGCCATCGGACTGGGCGTGGCGTTTGGCTTGTGTGGGCTCGTCGACATGCTGCCCATGCCGGACTATTTCGCCGGCCTGGTTCCCGACTGGACATCGGGGCTGGTTGCCACTTTCCTGCTCGGAACCATCGCCGTGCTGGCTGCGCTGTTGCCCGCGCGCAGGGCCGCGTCCATCGATCCGATTGAGGCGCTGCGCTATGAAGCGGGAGGGTAAGCAGCATCGAGCGTTCGGGGTTTCAAGGTTGCCGCAGCGCCGACATGTTTTGCGATGATTCAGTGAGACCTTGAAATCTTGTAGCTTCGAAACTTTGCAACCTTCAAACGTTTTCTTATGCTGCTGGAAATCATTCGCGAAGCCTGGACCGCGCTGCGGCGCAACGTCACCCGCAGCCTGCTCACTATGCTGGGCATCGTGTGGGGGATTGCGACGGTCACGCTGCTCATCGCTTACGGCGACAGCTTCCGCAGCATTCTGGTGCACGGCTTTGACGCATTCGGCAAGAGCGTAGTCATCTGCTGGCCGCAGCAAACCAGCGAGCAGCCGGGCGGACAGCGCGCCGGGAAAAAAGTCGTGATCGAACAGGCCGACGTCGACATCGTGAAGGAAATGGCGCCGCTGGTCAAATATGTATGCCGCGAAACCGTACGCCGGCCGGGCATCGCCTACGGCGATCGCATGGTGGGCACCGCGCCGGTGCGCGGTGTCTGCCCCGAATATGGCGAGATGCGCAATGAAGTGCCTTCGGAAGGCCGCTGGATCGACGCCAACGACGAACTGGAGCGGCGCCGCGTGATTTTCCTTGGCGGACGCCTCAAAGAGGAATTGTTCAGCGGCCGGCCCGCCGTCGGCGAAACCGTCTCCGTGGCCGGCGTCCGCTTCACTGTAATTGGAGTCATGAAGCGCAAGATTCAGCTGAGCAATTATTTTTCCAGCGACGACGACTCATCGTGGATTCCCTACTCGACGGCCGGCGATCTGTGGAACACGCGCTACGCCGCCGTCATGCTGTTTCAGCCGGTTGCCCCGCAGTTCGAAAAACGAGCGATGGCACAGGTGCTGGCCGCCGTCGCTACCCGCCAAAACTTTTCTCCCACCGATCCCAAAGCCTTCCAGATGTTCGGCCGCGACGAATTTCGCCCCGTGATCGATGCGCTGACCATCGGCCTGCAGGTATTGCTGACTTTCATCGGTACGCTGACCCTGGGCATCGGCGGGGTCGGCGTGATGAATATCATGCTCGTCTCGGTGGACGAGCGCATTCGCGAGATCGGACTGCGCCGCGCCCTGGGCGCGCGCAAGCGCCACATCAAGCTGCAGTTTCTGGCGGAGACGCTTCTCATCATGCTGCTGGGCGGAGCCATTGGCGTGCTGCTCTCCTATGTCATTGCCTGGGCGGTAGGAACGCTCCCCATGATGGGGCCGCTGTTTGAAGATAACTCCGGCCAGGGCGATATCCACCTGCGCATCTCCATGATGACCGTGATGCTTTCGAGCGCGGTTCTGCTGGTGGTCGGTGTGATCAGCGGGCTGGTTCCGGCCCTGCGGGCCTCGCGGCTGAATCCGGTCGAGGCGCTGCGCTACGAGTAAGAAGGCAGGCGGCAGCCGCGCAACATGGAGAGCACTGGCCGCTGGATGATCCAATTGAATCCGGCACACTGAATTAATTTGCTCTGCAGCGACGTTCGCTGTACCTTGCTCTGTAAACTTTCGAGGTGACTTGTGGCCTTCTCCGCTCTGGATGCCATTCCTCTGGCCTTTCAACACACCAAGGAACAACTGTTCACGCGCTTCAGCCTGGGGCAATGGACCCGGCTGGCCTTTGTCGGCTTGCTGGCTGGAGAACTTGGTTCCGGAGGAGGAGGCGGAGGCAACTTCAATCCGGGGGGCTTCAGGCATCCCGAGCATCCCGGCATGAGCCCGTTTCCGAATCTGGGCCCTGATGTGTGGCCCAAAGTGGCCGCTCTGGGCGCAGCCATCGCAGTGGTGATCTTCGCCGTGCTCGTGCTGGGCCTCATCTTCATGTACGTCAGCAGCGTGATGCGCTTCATTCTTTTTGACAGCGTTCTGGCGAAGGAGTGTCACATTCGTCTGGGGTGGAATCGAAGGCAGGCGCCGGGAAGCCGTCTTTTCCTGTTCAAGCTGGCCTATAGCCTGGTCACTTTTGCAGCTTTCGTGGTGCTGATAGCGATTCCTGCCGCCTTCGCCTTCGCCGCCGGATGGTTCAAAGCACCCAAAGAACATGTTGTTCCGATCGTTCTGGGTGGTCTTTTCCTGGCGTTCGTCATTGTGTTTCTCATCATCATCGCCGCACTGGTCTACGTGCTGACCAAGGACTTCGTGGTTCCGCAGATGGCGCTGGAAAATATTGGCCCCATCGAAAGCTGGCGGCGCCTGTGGCGGATGATGGGCGCCGAGAAAGCTTACTATGCCGGTTACATCGGCATGAAGATTCTCATGGCAATCGCCGCGGGCATCGTGGTCGGCCTGGTGACTTTGATTCTCGGCCTGCTGATTGCAATTCCTGCGGTGGGGCTGGGAATTCTCGCCGTGCTCACCGGGCAGTCGGCCGGCCTGACCTGGAATGCTTACACCATCACGCTGGCCATTCTTGTGGGAACCGGGCTGCTCGGCATTTTCTTCTACATCGTCTCGCTGGTCTCAGTGCCGGTGATGGTATTCTTCCCGGCGTATTCGAT
>Ga0335073_10007986_pt1 | contig 14819 bp, 13 predicted proteins | sample Lox_Sample_22_FD_207093 | JGI IMG/M metagenome (GOLD analysis project Ga0335073, IMG submission 207093) | Soil microbial communities from Loxahatchee National Wildlife Refuge, Florida, United States - Lox_Sample_2.2 | ecosystem: Environmental > Terrestrial > Soil > Wetlands | place: USA... | reverse complement strand
GCGTGCGAATGGTTCAAGCGCCACCCCGAGATTCTCGCGGAGAAGCTCCCGCCGGTGATCGTGATCCTGGGCCTCGCGCGCACCGGCACGACCTTGCTGCACCGGCTGATCGCGGCCGACCGCCGCGTGTATTGCGCGGCGTGGTGGGAGTGCCGCTTTCCCGTGCCGGCGCCCGACGATGTCTCGGGCACCCAGCGCATCGCGGCAGCCAAGGCCGAGGTCGCGGCGATTCTCGAGGCGCAGCCCGGACTGGCGGCGATTCACCCCTTCGATGCGCTCGGCGCGGACGAGGACATCATGCTCATCGATCAGACCTTCCTGTCGACCACGGCCGAGTCGCTCGCCTGCATTCCGAGCTACCGCAGCTGGGTTCACGCGCAGGACCTGCGCCCCGCGTACCGCTATCTCCTCAGCTTGCTGAGATTCCTGCAGTGGCAGAAGAAGCAGCGCGGCGAGGGCGGCGGCGAGCGCTGGGTGCTCAAGACGCCCATGCATCTCGGCTACGTCGATGTGATCGATGAGCTGCTGCCCGATGCCACGTTCGTGCAGACCCACCGCGACCCGATCGTGACGATTCCCTCGTTCTCGAGTTTCGTGCACGAGCTGTGGCAGAGCGGCAGCGTCTGCGCGGATTCGCGCGAGGCCGCGCGTCAATGGAGCTCGACCCTCGAGGAGCACCTGAACCACTGCCTCGCGGTGCGCGGGCGCCTGCCCCGCGAGCGGTTCGTCGACGTCGACTTCAGGGACGCGGTCAGCCGTCCGCTCGAGGTGGTGGAGCGCATCTATCGGCGCATCGGGCTGCCCATGAGCGCAGAGGCCAGGCGCCGCATCGAGGCTTACATGGGCTCTCATCCGCGAGAGGGCCGTCCTGCCCACGAATACACGCTCGAGCAATTCGGATTCACGCGCGAGGAGCTGGAGCGGCGATTTCGGGCCTACCGGGAAAGACACATCCTGCCGTTCGCCGACCGCTGATCGCAGAGCAGCGCCCGGGGGAGGCGGCGCGCCCCGCTACCTCATTTGACGTATTGACAGCTTGCGGCCCGGGGAGCAGGTTCTGCGCTGCGGCGCGGCCGGCGCCTGATCGAAGGAGAGGTAGGCATGTCCCTGCGGCTCGAAGACATCGAACTCATCAAGCAGCTCAAGTACAGGTACTGGCGCGGAATCGACACCGCCGATATCGAGCTGCTGCGCGATCTGTTTACCGAGGACGTCAAGGTGGACTATGTCGGCGGCACCTACCGCTGGCAGATGGAAGGCAAGCAGAACATCCTCGCCGCCATCGCCGCCGCGTTCAATCCGCGCGCCGCCTCGATTCATACCGGACATCATCCGGAGATCACCGTGCACGATGACGCAAGCGCGGACGGCATCTGGACGCTGACCGATGTGTTCATCAATCTGGCGGACCGGGTACGCACCACGGGTGCAGCGCTGTATCGCGACCGCTACGTGAAGAGCGGCGGCAAGTGGCGCATTGCCGTCACGACCTACGAACGGATCTACGAGGAGGTGGAGAAGTTCGATCGGCCGCCGAATCTCACGGCGCACTACCTCGGGAAGAAGCTCGCGGGCTGAGGGGGCGATCGGCGCCCGATCGGCGCTCGCCCGGTCAGCGCTTGCAAGCGGCCAGCCGCCCGCAAAAGGACTCGAAGTCCTGCGGGCCGCGGCAATACATGTAGGCGTGCAGCTCGATCATGGTGGCGCCCGCTTCGCGCAGCCTGGGAATCTCGGCGAGGGCCGCATCGAGGTCGGCGCTGCCGTCGGCGCGGAACCGGAACTTCGGCACGGCGCGGATCCTGACCTCGTCGGGACTGCGGCCGCGCGCGCGGAAGGCGGCGCGCAGCGCTGCGGCGCCGGCGGCGATGCGCGCCGGCTCCTGCTCCATCGGAATCCATCCATCGCCGTGCGCCGCGATGCGCTCGAGGCTCTTCGGCGAGAGCTTGACGCCGTGCAGTACCGGGATCCGCTGCTGCACCGGAAAAGGCTTGCACCAGATGCGCTCGAAGCTCCAGAACTCGCCGTGGAAGGTGGCCGGCGCCTCGCTCCACAGCAGGCGGCATGCGCGCATCTGCTCATCGAGCATGCGATAGCGCGCCTCGAACGGCACTGCGCAGGCGGCGTATTCCTCCTCCTGCCAGCCCACGCCCACGCCCAGATCCACCCGTCCATGCGAGAGCGCATCGAGCGTCGCCACCTGCTTGGCCAGCAACGGCGCCGGACGCAGCGGGGCAATGACCACCGCCGTGCCCAGGCGAATGTGGCGTGTGGCGCCGGCGACGGCCGCGAGGAAGGTGAGCGGCTCGAACCACGCAAAGTCCGGCGCGGTCGGGAACTTGCCATAGGGGTACTTGTGCGTCGCCTCGCCCATGACGACGTGGTCGGTGATGCTGATCTCATCGATGCCCGCGCGCTCGGCGAGCGCCGCGAGCTCGATCACCGGAGCGAAGTCTCCCGCGAACCAGTTCTGCAGGCCGAAAACGCCGATGCACACCGAGCTCATGACGCCGGCATTCCGACGGTGGCGGGAAGGTCCTGCGTCCAGATGACCGCGAGCACGCGCTCGCGAAACAGGAGCCTCGCGTCTTCGCGCACGATGTGATCGCCGTAGCGAATGCCCATGTCGAACTTGCGCGCCGCACCGTCGACCCGATAGAGGTGCGAGGCGATGCAGTAGGTCTCGCCGCGGAACTCATCCGCGCTCCATTCGCCGGCATGGTTGCCGACCAGATGATAGGTGCGCTCATAGCGCTCGAGGATGCGCAGGGTGTCGAGAAATTCGCGGCACGACCGCGCCTCGAATCCCGGACCGGCGATGCGCACATCGGGACGCATCAGCGATTCGAGCAGGGCGAGGTTGCGCTCATCGACCGCGCGGGCGTATGCGTACACGAGCGCAGCGGTGTCCGCGCGATTGGCGAAGTCGGTCATGAGCCCTGCTCGATGCCTCGGAAGGCGTGTATCGTAGCGTGCTTGGCGATCGATTGCCGGCGCAACGGCGCCCCGGGGCGTCCTGCGGTGCCGTCCCTCGTCCGAATGTGCCGTCCCTCGTCCGAATGTGGTAGTTCAATGGGGAGTGTCGTGATCAAGAACATTGCGTTCCTGAAGTGCAAGGCGGGGCTGTCGCGCGAGGCGTTCATCGAGTATTACGAGACCAAGCATGCTCCGCTCATCCTGGCGATCGCGCCGCAAATCTCGCAGTACCGGCGCAGCTACATCATCCCGAGCGGTGCGATCGTGATGCCGGGGGCCGCGCCGCTCGATTTCGACGTGGTGACGGAGCTGTGGTATCCGGACCGCCAGGCGCACCGCGCGGCCATGGCGGCCTTCACGCTGCCGGCAAACGCCGAGCGCATCGCGCGCGACGAGGAGAATCTGTTCGATCGATCACGCACGCGCTTCTTCGAGGTCGAGGAGCGGCGCTCGCCGATCCAATGAATGGCCGCAGCCGCGCCCGGAGCCGGTCGATCCGGCGCTGCCGCGCCCTCACGCCTCGAGCGATTCGCGCAGGTCGCGCGCGACGTCGGCGATTGCCCGGTCGGCGACCGGGGTGATGTAAGGCATGCTCGCGAAGCCGTGAATCATGCCCAGGTAGCGGCGTGCGGTGACCGGGACGCCGGCGCTGCGCAGGCGCTCGGCATAACGCTCGCCCTCGTCGCGCAGCGGGTCGAACTCGGCGGTCACGACCGTGGCCGGCGGCAGCCCCGCCAGGCTCTCGGCTCGCAGCGGCGAGGCCAGCGGGTTCGCCGCATCGGCCGGCTGCGACAGATAGCAGTTCCAGTACCACTGCATGACGGCGCGGCTCAGCATGTAGCCGACCGACAGCTCCGCCATCGAGGCGGTCTCGCATGCGGCATCGAGGACCGGATAGAGGAGCGCCTGATGGCGCAGCCTCGGACCGCCGCGCTCGCGGACCAGCAGCGCCGCCGCCGCCGCGAGATTGCCTCCCGCGCTGTCTCCGCACACGGCGAGCCGTGACGAATCGACGCCGTGCTCGCGTCCCTGCCGCACCAGCGCGCCGAGCGCGGCGTAACAATCCTCCAGAGGCCCGGGAAAGCGGCATTCGGGCGCGAGCCGGTAATCGACCGACGCGACGACGGCGCCGCTCTCGAGCGCCAGCGAGCGGCACAGCGGATCATGCGTTTCGAGGTCGCACAGCACGAAGCCCCCGCCGTGGAAGAAGACGATGAGAGGCAGCCGCGCAGCCGCCGACGGGTAGTAGAGTCGCACCGCAAGCGAGCCGGCGGGGCCGGGCACCGTGACGTTGCGGATCGCGTGGATGGGCGGGGGCGTCACGACCGGAGCGGGTAGCGCCCGCATGGCCGCTCGCAGCATGGCCGCGCTCATCCCCGGCGGCGGCGGGGCCAGCTGCATCGCCGGCATGTCGAGCAGCGATTGAAAGAGCGGATCTACGGGCACGGCCCGCATCCTAGCATCCCGCCCGGGTTTCGCAGATACCATGAATGGCCGATCCTCAGGCGTGCCGGAAGGGCGTATCGTGGTGGCCCTGATCCACTGCCGACGGGATACTCATGTTGCTCAAGGACAAGGTCGTCATCATCTCCGGGATCGGTCCGGGGCTCGGCGTCAAGCTCGCGGTGGAGGCGGCGCGCTACGGCGCCTCCGCGCTGGCGATCGGCGCGCGCACGCTGGACAAGCTCGATGAGGCGGAGCGCCGGATCAAGGAGGTGAATGCCCAGTGCGCGGTGCTGAAGCAGCCGACCGACATCCGCAACGAGGCGGACTGCAAGCGTCTCGCGCAAGCCGCCCAGTCGCGGTTCGGCCGGATCGACGGGCTGGTGAACAGCGCGTTCTTCTGGGGTACGCCCGGCACGGCCGACGAGTCGGATCTCAAGGTATGGCGCGAGGTCGTCGATACGAACTTCTTCGGAACGATGCAGATGACGCAAGCGGTCGTGCCGATCATGAAGTCTCAGAAGGCGGGCGCCATCACCATCGTGAGCACGATGGCGACCATCAAGCCGCACGTCGGCGAGGCGGGATACGCGGCCTCCAAGGGGGCTCTCAACGTCGTCACCAAGTACCTTGCCACCGAGCTTGGTCCGTTCAACATTCGGGTGAACATCGCCCGTATGGGATGGATGTGGGGCGCTCCGGTGCAGGGCTACATCGCCTATGCCTCCAAGGAGCAAGGCATCTCCGAGAAGCAGATGTACGATGCCGTCGCCGCGAATATCCCGCTGCGCCGCATAGTCACCGACGATGAGTGCGCGCGCGCGGCGCTGTTCCTGATCTCCGACCACGCCTCCGCCGTCACCGGCGCCGTGCTCGATGCCAACGGCGGCGAGGGGCTGCCCTGACGTCGATGCAGAAACGCAGGCTCGGACAGTCGGATCTTCACATCCCGCCGCTGGTGCTCGGCGGCAACGTGTTCGGCTGGACGCTGGATGAGGCGGCCTCCTTTCGAATTCTGGACGAGGCCCTGGATGCGGGCCTTTGCTGCATCGACACGGCCGATGTGTACTCGCGCTTCGTGCCGGGTCATGCCGGAGGGGAATCCGAGACCATCATCGGCCGCTGGTTTCGCGCGCGCCGCAACCGCGACCGGGTCGTGCTCGCCACCAAGGCCGGCATGCAGATGGGGCCCGGCAAGGAGGGTCTGAGCAAGTCCTACATCCTGCAGGCCGTCGAGGAATCGCTGCGCCGCCTGCAGACCGACTACATCGACCTGTACCAGGCGCACACGGACGATGCCCGCACGCCGATCGAGGAGACTCTCGGCGTGTACGCGGATCTCATGCGCGCCGGGAAGGTCCGTGCGATTGGCGCCTCGAACTACAGCGGGGCGCGCCTCGCCCAGGCGCTCGAGACCTCGCAGCGGCTCGGATTGCCGCGCTATGAGAGCGTGCAGCCTCTGTACAATCTCTATGACCGGGCCGACTACGAGGCCGATCTCGAGGCGGTGTGCCGCGCGCACGGCCTCGGCGTGATTCCGTACTTCGCGCTCGCCAGCGGATTTCTCACCGGAAAGTACCGCTCCAAGCAGGATGTCGAGGGCAAGGCGCGGTCGGGCATCGTCGCGCGATACCTGACGCCGCGCGGGGAAACCATCCTGGACGCGCTCACCGCGGCGGCCAGATCGGTGCACGGCACGCCGGCCTCGGTGGCCCTGGCGTGGCTGATCGCGCGACCCGGCGTCACCGCGCCCATTGCCAGCGCCACGAGCTCGGCGCAGCTGCGCAGTCTGCTGGACGCCATCGATCTCGAGCTCGACCGCGACACGATGGACGCACTGGATCGGGCCAGCGCGCCAGCCTAGCTCGCCGCACCCCGCGCGCTGCCGCCGGGCGCCTCGCCCGATGCGGCCACGTCCAATCTGCGGCGGCGCTCGCCGCCATTGATGATAAGATAGCCGCCGGCAGTTGTTGCGTTCAAGCGACGCGCCCGACGCCCGATCCTCCGGGCGGCCTCCCGGTCATGGACCATCTCTCGATGGCGGTATCGCGAACGGCGGCTCATCCGCGGGCGCGGGTGCCCGACGGATTCAAGTGAGAAATGGCATGCTGAAATGGTTCGAATCGTTCCTGGAGCCGACGGCTCTGACGCCGTCCGAGCCGCCGACGCGCAGTCTCACGCGCTTTTACTGGCACTTCATCCGCCAGACGCGCTGGCTGGTGGTTGCGCTGTTCGCGACCGGCCTGGCGGTCGCGCTGCTGGACATCACCATTCCGCTGTTCATCGGCCGCGTGGTCACGCTGGTGACCCGCTACCCGCCGGCACAGCTGTTCGCCGCGGCGGGCCCGCCGCTCGCCTGGATGGCGGTGATCTTCCTGCTGGTGCGGCCCGCGGCGCTGCTCTCGCAATACCTCGTCACCAATCAGATCATCAATCCCGGGGTCACGAATCTCATCCGCTGGCAAAGCCACTGGCACGTGGTGCGGCAAAGCTGGACGTTCTTCCAGAATGACTTCGCCGGCCGCATCGCCAATCGCGTGATCCAGACCGGGCCGTCGCTGCGCGAGAGCGTGGTGGCGTGCGTCAATGCCGTCTGGTACATCCTCGCCTACGGCTCGACGGCGGTGAGCGTGCTCTCGGTGGCGGACTGGCACCTCGCCATACCCATTCTCGGATGGTTCGCGGGCTACGCGCTGCTGCTGGCGTACTTCGTGCCGCGCATGCGCGAGCGGTCGCACGCCGTATCCGAAGCGCGCTCGACCCTCACCGGCCGCATCGTCGACAGCTACACCAACATCCTCACGGTCAAGCTCTTCGCCAGAGCGAGCGATGAGGACGCCTTCGTGCGCGAGTCCGTCAACGATCACACCGCCGCGTTCCGGCGACAGACCCGCCTCGCCACGGGCTTCAACTTCCTGCTGGCCGTGATCAACGCCGCTCTGGTGGTCGCAACCGGGCTGGCGGCGGTGATGCTGTATCGCTTCGGCCGCATCAGCGTGGGGGCGGTGGCGACGGCGCTGCCGATGGCCTGGCAGATCGCCAGCATGGCCGGGTGGGTGGCGCAGAACGTCACCTCGATCTTCGAGAACGTGGGGGTCGTTCAGGACGGAATGCGCTCCATCGCCGTCGCCCGGCAGATGCCGGACCCGAACAACGCGCGCGAGCTCATGGTGACGGCCGGCGAGATTCGCTTCGAGCGCGTCTCCTTCGACTATGGCCGCGATCGCGGCGTCTCGGTGCTGCACGAGATAGATCTGAAGGTCGCCCCGGGCGAGCGCGTCGGTCTGGTGGGTCCCTCGGGCGCGGGCAAATCGACCCTCGTCAATCTGCTGCTGCATTTCTTCGAGCCGGCGCACGGCCGCATCCTGATCGATGGCCAGGACATCGCCGGCGTCTCCCAGGAGAGCCTGCGCCGGCAGATCGCCATGGTGACGCAGGACACCGCGCTCCTGCATCGATCGATCCGCGACAACATCCGCTATGGCCGGCCAGAGGCGACCGATCGCATGATCGAGGAGGCGGCGCGGCGCGCCGAAGCGCACGAGTTCGTCCTCGGCTTGAGCGACTGGCAAGGCCGGCGCGGGTACGACGCCCATGTCGGCGAGCGCGGCGTCAAGCTCTCGGGCGGCCAGCGCCAGCGCATCGCGATCGCGCGGGTGATTCTCAAGGATGCGCCCATCCTGGTGCTCGACGAGGCGACCTCCGCGCTCGACTCCGAGGTCGAGGCGGCCATCCAGCGCCAGCTGGACGGCCTGATGCAGGGTCGTACCGTCATTGCAATCGCTCACCGGCTGTCGACGATCGCGCGCATGGACCGGCTGGTCGTGCTCGACCAGGGATCGATCTGCGAGATGGGCACTCACGCGCAGCTGCTCGCGGCGGGCGGGCTGTACGCGCAGCTCTGGCGGCGCCAGTCGGGTGGCTTTCTCGCGGAGGACGCTCGCAGGGCGGTGCGCTCCTCCGGCGCTCCGGTCGACCGCGCAACGAGCTGAGAGGCACGCGCTGCCGGGACGCCGCCGATCCCCGCGTCGCGGTTGCTCAGCCTGTCGGGAAATGGAGGATAATCTCGGCAAAACTCCCGAGGGCGACTCAATGGACCTGCAGCTTACCGGCAAGACGGCGTTCGTCAGCGGCAGCACCGCCGGCATCGGCTTCGCGATCGCGCACGCGCTCGCCCGCGAGGGCGCGCGCGTGATCGTCAATGGACGCACGCAGAGCGCGGTCGACGATGCCGCGGCAAGGCTCTCTCGCGGCCTGCAGGCGGGGCGAGTCCGAGGCTTCGCGGGCGACCTGAGCACCGAGGCGGCGGCGGATGAGCTGGCCCGCCGGCACCCCGAAGTGAGCATCCTGGTGAACAATTTCAGCATTTTCGAGCCGCAGTCCTTCGAGCAGATCTCGGATGCGGACTGGCGCCGATTCTTCGAGGCGAACGTGCTGTCCGGTGTTCGGCTCGCGCGCCTGTTCCTGCCGGCCATGAAGCGCGCCGACTGGGGCCGCATCATTTTCATCTCGAGCGAGAGTGCGATCCAGATTCCGGTGGAGATGATCCACTACGGCATGACCAAGGCGGCGCAGATAGCGGTTGCGCGCGGACTCGCCGAGTCGGTGTCCGGTACCGGGATCACGGTCAACAGCATCCTGCCGGGTCCGACGAGGTCCCGCGGGGTGGGCGACTTCGTGGCCAAGCTCGCGGCCGAGCAGGGCAAGTCCTTCGAGGAATTCGAGCGGGAGTTCTTCACCAAGATGCGCCCGAGCTCCATCCTTCAGCGCTTCATCGAGCCCGATGAGATCGGCCCCCTGGTCGCCTACATCGCCAGTCCCCTCGCCTCCGCGACGACGGGTGCCGCGCTGCGCGTCGACGGCGGTGTCGTGCGCAGCGCCTTCTGAAGGCGCGGCGCCGCGACCGCTGCGCAAATCGTCGCTCGGGCTACGGGCTCGAGGGTCCCGCCGATGCCGGCCGGCGGCTCTGCTCGGACTCGGCCGAGGCAATCAATGCCGGGCAGTCCGCATTCTTGGCCTTGCCGGGATCCACGATCTGCAGCTTGTGCGCCTTGATGTCGACCGAGGGGTGGGACAGAGTGCCCTTGATCGAGATGGGGGAGCGCCAGTGAAAGAGCCGCAAGCTCTTCGGCTCGCCGCGCAGGCTCAGATCGAGGCTTTCGGTGTCGAGTCGTATCTGCCCGCCGCCGGTGATGAGGACCGGATCGGTGTCGGCGATGAGCTCTTGCACCGTGAGCGTGCCGCCGCGGTCCGGCAGGACCGCCACCGCGCAGCGCAGCGCCGTATCTCGCTGGCTCTTGGTGAGCAACAGTCCGAGGCCGCGCAGGTCCATGCCGGTCAGCTCGGCGAGCGAGTCTCGAATCGTGCCTCCCGGCACGATGACGGTCACCAGCCCGCTTGCCGTCGCCGCCACCTGATGAATCGAGCTGCCCCTTCCGCTCACGGCGATCCTCGCCTGCAGCAGGCCCTCGATCGGCGGCGGTGCCGCGCCCTCCTGGCGATGGATCTCGGCGAGCTGCAGGCCGGCGATCTGCAGATCCACGTCCGCGAGCGGCGGATCCTGATTCACGTCGAGCCGCACGCGTCCATGGATCTCGCCCCCGAGCAGGCGTGCGGCGAGCGGCGCCGCCGTGAGCACCCCCTGATCGAGGACCGCCTTGGCGGACACATCGCTCAAAGCCAGGCGACCGGCCTCGAGACGCTCGGCGCGGAACAGGATCGCGGCATCATCGCGGCGCAGCGCGCCCGGGCTCAGCGTGGCGTTCGAGAGCACCAGCGCCGGGCCGCTCACGGGCGGCGCCCGCCCGGCGGCGCGCGCTCCGAGATCGGCCATGCGCAGCAATCGGGAATCGAGGCGTATGTCGAGCTTCGAGCGGGCGTGCCTCGAGTCGATGGCGACGCTCCCGTGCATGTCGCTCTGTCCGGAGTGCGCCGACAGCTCCTCGAACTTGAATTGCAGCCCGTCGCGCTCGAGCTTTCCGGACAGGCGGTAGCGGCCGGTGTCGATCAGGCGCAGGCCGACCAGGAAGTACAGGTCCTTGAGGTCCTCGCCAGCCGCCTGGAACGTCGCTTCGATCGCGCCGAAGTCGAAGGGCCGCGGCAGAGATCCTGTCGCGTCGAGCCGCGATCCGCTCGAGCGTTCGGTGTAGGAGAAGTGATAGGGGGTCTCGTGGGTCGCCGTGGCGAGCGAGTCGCCGGTGATCTCGAAGCCGGCGGGGCGGCCGTTGAGATCGCCTTCTCCGCGGATCCGCAGCGGCGGCGCCGGTTGCGGGCTCGAGGCCAAGCCCGCCGGCGCATCGGCGGACACCGTCCCTTCGAACTTCAGATGGCGCCGCTCATCGTCGAGCGTCACGCGTGCGCCCGGCACGGACAAGCTGCGCACGATCGCCATCCTTCGGCCGGAATGCGCGCGCCGCGGATCGGTCCATTGCCAGTTGGCGCGTCCGTCCGCCTCGCGCACCAGGTGCAGCGTCGCCGATTCCATCGTCAGGCTCTTGACGCCGAATCGGTGGTGCGGGCGCGGCAGGTCGAGCACCAGGGAGAGCTTGCCGATCTCGGCGGTGCGCCCGGCCGGCATCCACGGCGGATTGTCGATGATCAGTCTCGCGGCGCTGATGCGCGGACTGAAGGTGAATAGCTGCGCCTGGAGCGGCCCCCCGACCTCGATGGGACGTCCGACCCGGGCGCTGACGAGATCGAGCAGCGCGCCTCGAAAGTGGCCCGCCTGCACCGCCGCGATGAATCCGGCGGCCACGGCCAGCAACAGCGCCAGCGCGGCTGCGATGCCGAGCAGGACGCGCCGAGCGATGCGGGTTGCGGTCACGGCCCGGCGCCGTGCTCAGGGGGAGAGCCGGCGCAGTCCCGCTCGCGCCGCCGCGCGGCTCGCCTCTTCGTAGCCCGCATCGGCGTAGCGCAGCACACCGAGCGCCGTGTCGTTGGTCAGGGTGAGGCGCAGCCGCTCCTCGGCCGCGGCGCTGCCGTCTGCGATCACGGTGACACCGGCGCTCGTCATGAATCCGGCGTAGCCGCCGCCGCCGGAATGGACGGCGACGAGATCCGCCTGCGAGGCGCAGTTCACCAGCGCATCGAGCAGCGGCCAGTCGCTGATGGCGTCGCTCCCGTCGCGCAGATTCTCGGTCATGATCTTCGGGTGCGTCATCGCCCCGGCGTCCAGGTGATCGCGGGTGAAGGCGATGGGTCCCGCAACAGCTCCCGTGCGCACCATCTCGTTGACGGCAACGCCGAGCGTGGTGCGCGCGCCGTGTCCGAGCCAGGCGATGCGGGCCGGCAACCCCTCGAACGGCACGCGCTCGCGCGCGATGCGGATCCAGTTCGTGACCGATGCATCGTGCGCGAAGGCATCGAGCAGATGGTCATCGATGGCTCGAATGTCCGCGGCCTCGCCCGATAGGGCGATCCAGCGAAAAGGACCGATGCCCTCGCAGAACAGCGGCCGCAGGAACGCCTCGGTGAATACCGGGATCTCGAACGCGCGCGATACGCCGGCGCGGGCCGCCTGGCTGCGAATGAGATTGCCGTTGTCGAACACGATGGCACCCGAGTCGTGCAAGCGCAGCATGGCCTCGACGTGCCGGGCGATCGACTCGAGGCCGTCTGCAGTGAGCTTGGCGGGGTCGTGCTCGCGCGTGTGGCGCGCCTGCGCCGGGCTGTAGCCCCGCGGAATGTAGCCGTAGAGCAGATCGTGGGCGGCGGTCTGGTCGGTGACGATGTCGGGCCGCAAGCTGCCCGCGGCGATGGCCGGATAGACGTCCGCCGCGTTGGCGATGAGGGCGACGGACCACGCTCGCCGCTCCGCGATGGCCCGCCGGATGCCTGCGAGCGCCTCATCGAGCGACTCGGTGACGGCATCGACCGCGCCGCTCTCGAGCCGCTTGCGCGCGCGCTCCCCGTTCACCTCCACCACGACGCTGGCGGCGCCGAGGAACGCGGCGGCGCGCGGCTGGGCCGAGCCCATGCCCCCGAGCCCCGCGGTGAGAAAGAAGCGGCCGCGCAGATCCGATGCGCCGAGCCGGGCCGCGGCGCGCGCCAGGATCTCGTAAGTGCCCTGCAGCACCCCTTGCGATCCGATGTACTGCCAGCAGCCGGCGGTGAGGCCGCCCCAGCAGATGAGGCCGCGCTGCTCGAGGTCGTAGAACACCTCCTCGTTCGCCCAGCGCCCGACGATATTGCAGTTCGCCATGAGCACCAGCGGAGCGCGTGCATGCGTGCGCAAGATGGCGATGGGCTTGCCGGACTGCACGATCAAGGTCTCGCCCTCGGCGAGCTCTGCGAGCGCGCGGACGATGGCCTCATAAGCGGGGCGATTGCGCGCGGCCTTGCCGAGCGCTGCGTACACCACCAGGCGCTGCGGATCCTCGGCGACCGTGAGCACGTTCTCCAGCAGGCGCAGGAGCCCCTCTTGGCGCCAGCCCTTGCAGCGCAAGCGGTCCGGGCGCGGCGCGGCCGGGCGCGCACCGCTCATGAGGGCCCGCCGAGCGCGTACGCCGCGATCGAGATGCCGAGCGCCCGCTCCACCGGCGGGTACACGGACGGATCGCGAACGCTCGCGGAGAGCGCAATGCGATCCTTGGGCACGTGCAGGATGTGCACGGGCATGCCGGGCGCGAGGCGCCCCGCGCTCACCGGTTCCCCGGCCGGGGTGAGCGTGGTGATCACGTCCGGATAGGTGGCAACGCGCTGGGAATCGCGCTCGAGCGCCATGTACTCATTGAGCACGTGGGCGACGATGCGTCCGTCCGGCGCGGCAATTTCGATTCGCCCGCAATCGAACGCTTCCTGGGTGTACGCGAGGTCGGTGCTCACCACCTTGCCGCTCGCCAGGATGTCCCCGCCGGTCGCTGCGCAGATCGCCGCGATCACCGCATCGCCGCCGCGCGCCTCGGCCCTGACGATGGCGCGCCCGACTTCGATGGCCTGGCTGATGCCGCCGAGAACGGCCCGCTCCGCGACCAGCCGCGCGGGGATGGGGTTGCGGCAGCTCGCGATGAAGCCGCCGGCCTCGTTCGCCGCGGTTCGCAGCGCGGGCGACACGCGTGCGGTCGGACCGCGCACGACGATCTCCAGGTAAGCGCCCCGATCGCGGTTGCCGCCGGCCGCTGTCTGGATCATGGGCTCGGGACTCATGGCCAGGCCGAGCGATCCCATATCGCCCGTCGGGTGGGCGCGCAGATCGCCGACCGCATCCACCACCGCGAGGCCGAGCACGGCGCCTGGCAGCCAGGCATTGAGCGTGCTCGACATGCCGTTCTGGCCGATGATGAGCCCGACGATCGGCCGATCGGAGGCCTCTTGCAGAAGCTGCACTGCACGCAAGTAATCGACCCCGCGCATCTCCCACTGGGTGAGTCCGCCCGGCGCTCCGATGGCGGCCATGGTGGCAACGAGGGAATCGGGGTCGAGCTCATCGACGCTCACGAGCTGCGGACGTCCGATCGAGGTGGCGATGGTGCCGAGCGTGCGACCGTGGTCGGCGAAGCCGCCGCCGCCGCAGCCGTACACCGACCCCCCCTTGACCGCGTACTCCACATCCTCGGGCAGTAGCTCTCTTCTCATCGCCTGTTGTCCCTCGTGCTGCGCCGATCACCCGGTCGGCCCATTTAAACAGAATCCGCGCCGCCGCGGGCGGCCCTTGGGTCCACCGGTCAATTGGCACACAATCGCGCTCTTGGGCGAGCGGGTCGCACGGAGCGTCGGATGGTGCAGGGGTCACGAGCCATGGGTCATGTCGCGAAAGAAAAGACGAAGCTGCTGAACCGGTTGAAGCGGATGCGCGGCCAGATCGAGGCCATCGAGCGGGCGGTCGACGCCGATGACGAATGCGCCGACGTGCTGCAACAGGCAACCGCCTGCCGCGGCGCGCTGGATGGATTCATCGCGGAGGTGATCGAGGATCACATACGCGAGCACGTGATGAACCCGCATGCCGAGTCAAATACCCGAGCGTCGGCGGCCGAGGACCTGATCGAGATCGTGCATCAGTACTTGAAGAAATGACCGACCGGCATGCAACGATCGACTGTCGTGAAATGGCTCGCGAAAGACTAATGCTCGCGCTGCGCGAAGAACTTCGCCACCCGCTTGGCCGAATCGGGTGCGAGACCTTCGTTCTTGAACAGGTCGAGCGCATGCGCGTCGTGCAGACTCATGGCGTCGGTCTCGATCAGTGCCCGCTTGTTCACCTGGTTGGCGTACCACGAGTTGGCCAATATGTCGGCCGATAGCGCGCCGAGCTCGGCCTCGAATCGGTCGTCCGGGAAGCAGAAATTCGCCAGATGCATGGCTTCGGCCTGCCGTCCCGAGTAGCTGCGGCAGCTGAACATCATTTCGCTCGCCTTGGCCGTGCCGATGCGGTGCGGCAATCGCAGGCTCAGGCCCCATACCGG
>Ga0335073_10007984_pt1 | contig 14820 bp, 13 predicted proteins | sample Lox_Sample_22_FD_207093 | JGI IMG/M metagenome (GOLD analysis project Ga0335073, IMG submission 207093) | Soil microbial communities from Loxahatchee National Wildlife Refuge, Florida, United States - Lox_Sample_2.2 | ecosystem: Environmental > Terrestrial > Soil > Wetlands | place: USA... | reverse complement strand
GTGCCGCTTGCGCTCACCGCCTTCCGGCCGCAGTGCCCACTCGGGGTACTCGAGCAGCGCTTCCGGCGGCTCCGTGTAGGAGGCCACGTGGACCCACCCCGCCAGACCGAAGGGAGCTCCGATCCTGCCGAGCTCCACCCAGCGCACCGGCGGGGCCAATCAGGCTTACCGCAGTCCCGTGCGCGACGCCTGCCTCAGGCGGTCGCCTGCTTCCGGTACGAGGCGACGAGCGTGCGCACGCGATCCGAAGGCTGCGCGCCCTTGCCCACCCAGTAATCGATGCGCGGCAGGTCGAGCTTCAGCTTCATCTCGCCGCGGTGCGCGATGGGATTGAAGAAGCCCACGTGCTCGAGGCTGGGTCCGCCCTGGCGCTTGCGGCTGTCGGTCACGACGACGTGATAGAAGGGCTGATTTCGCGCCCCGCGCCTCGTCAGGCGAATGGTCACCATGTTTCGTTTCGCTCTCGATGGTTGCCGGGGCTCCCCAGGAATCTCCCCTCAGGAATCTCCCTCAGGAATCTCCATGGGACCACCCCAAAAAAGAGCGCGGATTCTACGCGGTTCCGGGTGTGGTTTCAAAGCGGAGCACGTCCGTGCGCCTGCTCTATGGGTTCATGCCGGGCGGCAAGCCACCCTTGAGGGCCCCGAGCAACTGCCGCAGCTTGCCACCTTTCATGCTCTTCATCATCCGCTGCATATCGAGGAACTGCTTCATCAGCCGGTTGACGTCCTGAACCTGCACGCCCGCGCCGCGGGCAATCCGTCGCCGTCGGGAGCCATCGAGGATGCCGGGTACCCGCCGCTCCCGCGGGGTCATGGAATTGATGATGGCGATCTGGCGGCGAACTTCGCGGTCGCCCTGGTCCGCGGACACGCCGCCCTTGGCGGTCGTGGCGACCGGCAGCTTGTCCATGAGGGCGCCGAGACCGCCCATCTTCTGCACCTGCTCGAGCTGGCTCCTGAGGTCGGTCAGGTCGAAGCCCTTGCCCTTGACCACCTTGCGGGCCAGGCGCTCGGCCTCTTTCTGATCCACCTGGCGGTGGACCTGCTCCACCAGGCTCACCACATCGCCCATGCCGAGGATGCGCGAGGCCATGCGCTCCGGATCGAAGGGCTCCAGCGCCTCGGTTTTCTCGCCGACGCCGAGGAACACGATGGGCTTGCCCGTCACGTGGCGTACCGAGAGTGCCGCGCCGCCCCGGGCGTCCCCATCGGCCTTGGTCAGAATGACCCCGGTGAGATCCAGCGCCGCGCCGAAGGCCCGGGCGGCATTCACGGCGTCCTGTCCCGCCATGGAGTCGACGATGAAGAGCCGCTCCGCAGGATGCGCGGCCTGGTCGATCTGCCGGACCTCATCCATCAACGCCTCGTCCACATGGAGGCGGCCCGCGGTGTCGACTATCAACACGTCGAAAACACCGCGCTTGGCCTGCTCCAGGGCCGCGCGCGCGATATCGGCGGGCAGGGACCGTACGTCCGCCGCGAAGTATTGGGCATTCACCTGGGTCGCGAGGCGCTCCAACTGCAGCATCGCAGCGGGGCGGCGGACGTCGGTGCTGACCATCAGCACGCGCTTGCGCTGCTCTTCCGTCAACCAGCGCGCGAGCTTCGCCGCGGTGGTGGTCTTGCCTGCGCCCTGCAGGCCGGCGAGCAGCACCACGATGGGTGGCTGCGCGCGCAGATTGAACCCCGCCCGACGCCCCCCCATGAGCTCCACCAGCTCCCGGTGCAGAATGCCGATGAACGCCTGGCCAGGGGTCAGACTCTGCGCCACTTCGGCGCCGAGGGCCTTCGACTTCACCGCGTCGATGAAGCTCTTGATGACCGGCAGCGCGACGTCCGCCTCGAGAAGCGCGACCCGCACCTCCCGCAGGGCCTCGCCGACGTTCTCCTCGGTGATGCGCCCCCGGCCGCGCAGGGCATCCAGGGTCCGTGACAGGCGTGTGCTCAGGGTATCGAACATGGGTGAAGTATATTGGACCCCGGCACATGGATGTGCCCCGCCGCCGCAGGGCGAGCCGGTGCCTTTCAGCGGACGGTCAGTGGCACGGCCCGCCCGGGCACGATGCCCGGATCCGGGGCTTCATACTTCCGAGGAACAAAAATTGAACGACTCACCGTCCTCTCCCGTGCTCCTCATCGTCCTCCTCGCGCTGCTCGCGATCATCGCCTTCTCGTCCGGGACGGAGGTCGCGATGCTCTCGGTCAACCGCTACCGCATCCGCCACCGGGCGAAGGCGGGCCAGAGCACCGCCAAACTTCTCGAGCGGCTGCTGCAGAAGCCGGAGGACTGGCTCGGCGCCAATCTCGTGATCCTGGCCGCCGCCAGCGTTTTCGCGTCAGCGACCGCGACCCTCCTCGCCCAGCGCACGGGCTATCGCCATGCGGTACCGATCACGGGCTTTTTCCTGACGGTGGCGGTCATCGTCTTCTGCGAGCTCGCGCCCAAGATCTACGCGGCCACGTACCCGGAATCGGTCGCGCTCAACACCGCGCGCATCTACCGTGCGCTGGTGCTCCTCGCCTGGCCCTTCCTCTGGGTGACCAACAAAATGGCTTACGGACTGCTGCGGATCGTGGGCGTCGTCAGGTCCGAGCCCGCGAGCCAGACCCTGAGCACCGAGGAGCTGCGCACGGTCGTCGCGGAGGCGGGCCCCCTGATCCCCGCGCGACATCGCCAGATGCTGCTCTCCATTCTCGACCTGGGTCAGGTCACCGTGAACGACATCATGATCCCGCGGCAGGAGATCTCCGGCATCGACGTCGAGGGGCCGTGGGACGACACCCTGGAGCAGCTGCGCCAGACACCGCACACGCGTCTGCCGGTCTACCGCGGCGCCCTGGACAATCTGGTCGGCATCCTGCACATGAAGCGCGTCGCGCACGAGCTCGCCCGCGGCACGCTGACGCGCGAGCGGCTGATCGAGATTGCCACCGGCCGCGAGCCCTACTTCGTGCCCGAAGGTACGGCCCTCAACACGCAGCTCGCCTATTTCCAGCGCAATCGGCGGCGCCTCGCATTCGTCGTCAACGAGTACGGCGACATCGAAGGGCTGGTGACGCTGGAGGATATCCTGGAGGAGATCGTCGGCGAGTTCACCACCGACCCGGCGAGCGTGACACACAAGGACATCCATCCACAGGGCGCGGGCGTCTTCATCATCAACGCGAGCGCGACGCTCCGCGCGCTGAATCGGGCGCTGCAGTGGCAGCTGCCGACCGATGGGCCCAAGACGCTGAACGGCCTGCTTCTGGAGCACCTGGAGACCATCCCCTCGCCCGGCACGGCGGTGAAGGTCGGGCCTTATCAGTTCGAGGTCCTGCAGATGGCCGACAACGCGATCAGGACCGTGCGCGCACGGGCGCCGGCTGAGGCGTTGAGCTCGGCGAGCTCCGACTGAGCACCGCCTCGAGCGCTTCGCTGACGCGGGCGACGGCGATCACCTCGATACCATCCAGGGGCTTGCGCGGCGAGTTCTCGCGCGGCACCACCGCCACGCGGAAGCCCTGCTTCTGCGCTTCGCGCAGTCGCTCCTCGCCGTAAGCGACCGGACGCACCTCGCCGGTGAGGCCGATCTCGCCGAAAGAGACGAGCGAGCCCGGCACCGCCCGATCGGCAAGACTCGAGGCGAGCGCGATGACCACAGGCAGGTCCCAAGCGGTCTCGTCGATCTCGACGCCGCCTACGGCGTTGACGAAGACATCATGCTCCTGCAGCGACAGCGCCGCGTGGCGACTCAACACCGCGAGCAGCATCGCGAGGCGATTGGCATCGAGCCCCTGCGCGATGCGCCGCGGCGCGCCGAAACGCATCCGATCGACGAGCGCCTGCAGCTCGATGAGGAGCGGCCGGCCGCCGTCCCGCATCACGGTGACGATGCTGCCGGCGGCGGGCTCCGGGGCGCGCGCGAGGAAGATCGCCGATGGATTGCGCACCTCTTTGAGTCCCGCCTCCGTCATGGCGAAGAAGCCGAGCTCGTTGACCGCGCCGAAGCGGTTCTTGGTGGCGCGCACGATGCGAAACCGGCTGCCGGCCTCGCTTTCGAAGTAGAGGACGGTGTCGACCAGATGCTCGAGCACCCGGGGACCTGCGATAGCGCCTTCCTTGGTGACGTGGCCTATGAGAATGACGGCGGTGGCGGTGGTCTTGGCGAAGCGGACGAGATCCGCGGTGCATTCCCGCAGCTGCGAGACGGCGCCCGCGCTCGCGGCGACGGTGGCCGACTGCACGGTCTGAATCGAGTCTACGACGAGCAGCGCCGCCCGCCTTGCCGCGGTCTGATCGAGGATCGACTGCAGATCGGTCTCGGCCAGAACCTCGAGAGTGGCCGCCGCAATGCCGAGCCGCCGGGCTCGCAGGCCAACCTGCGCGACCGACTCCTCGCCGCTCGCGTAGACCACCCCGCGGCCGGATGCGACGTGCGCCGCCACCTGCAGGAGCAGAGTAGATTTGCCGATGCCGGGATCGCCGCCCAGAAGGGTCACCGATCCCGGGACGAGCCCGCCTCCGAGCACCCGGTCGAGCTCGCCGTGACCGCTCGGCAGGCGCTCGAGGTCATTGGGGGAGTCGAGCGGCATGGGAGCGGCGCCCGACCCGGCGCCGGGAGCGCCTCGGCCCGAGCCGCCCTTGGCGGCCGCCGCCGGCCGGCGCACCGCGCGCTGCTCGAGGGAATTCCACTCGCCGCAGGCCGGGCATTGCCCCTGCCACTTCAGGGTCTCGCCCCCGCAGGCACTGCAGACGTACACGGATATCGGACGAGGCATCGATACGCTTCACAAACGAGTTTGGCCGGGTTGAGCTACGATGCGCGCCCGGGGGAGGACCGGATGACCGGTTTGTGACCAGGCACTCGGACTCAAGCGATGGCAATGCTAGCTTATGCCCGCTCCACTCGGGGGCGGTATGGTGATGTGCGTCACAATTATTAGAGAGCCGAAAGCAGCAGCATGAGCTTAAAAAGCAAGCTGCGCATCGTTGGGCTTACCGATACCGGCAAGGTTCGCGAGCACAACGAGGACACCATCGCTTTGGACCCGGACATCGGGTTGCTGGTGCTAGCCGATGGCATGGGTGGCTACAACGCGGGCGAGGTGGCGAGCGGCATCGCAGTGAAGACCATCGTGAGCCTGGTGCGCGAGCAGGTGGAGCGGGAGGACATGAGCGTGCACGACCGCGGCTCGAACCTCTCCCGCCCGACCATCATCCTGCGCGATGCCATCCACCGGGCCAACAAGATCATCTACCAGACCGCCCGCACCCAGCCGCAGTGCGAGGGCATGGGCACGACGGTCGTGGCGGCGCTCTTCTTCGACAACAAGGTGACCATCGCGCACGTGGGCGACTCGCGCATGTACCGGCAGCGCAGCGACAAATTCGAGCAGGTGACCATGGACCACTCGCTGCTGCAGGAGCTGGTCGACCGTGGGTTCTATTCCGCCGAAGAGGCGCAGCGGGCCGCGAACAAGAATTACGTGACCCGCGCCCTCGGGGTGGAGCCGAACGTCGAGGTCGAGATCCAGGAGGTCGCGGTCCAGAAGGGCGAGGTCTTCATGCTCTGCTCGGACGGGCTCTCGGACATGGTCGAGGACGAAGATATCCATTTAACGATAAGCACCTTTGGTGCTAATCTTGATAACGTTGCGAAGCAACTGATTCAACTGGCGAACGACAACGGGGGCCGCGACAACATTTCGGTGCTGATGGCACACGTCATAGATGCTTTCCCGGCCCGCACGCGCATCTTCGACAAGATTCTTGGCTGGTTCGGCTGACACGGCGAGGCGAATAACATGGCAAGGTTGGTCTTGAGCCTGGACAGCCAGGTGATGGCGGAATACAACATGAACAAGGAGCGCTACACCATCGGCCGGCTCCCGGACAACGATATCCGGATCGACAACGCGGCGGTGAGCGGGCACCACTCGCTCATCATCAACATCCTCAACGACTCGTTCCTCGAAGACCTGAACAGCACCAACGGCACGTACGTCAACGGCAAGCTGATCAAGAAGCACGCGCTGCAGCACGGCGACGTCATCACCGTCGGCCACCATCAGCTGCGCTTCGTCGAGGACGACGAGCAGCAGGATGAGTTCGAGAAGACGATGGTGATCCAGCCCTCGGCCCGGCCGGTCGAGAAGCTGCGCACCGCCGTCGGCCAGTCGCATGTGATCGACGGCGAGCCGGCTCCCGCCGTGGCCGCGGCCGCGGAACCGGCGCCCAGCGCCGCCTCCAACTCCCATACCGGCAAGAGCCGGGTGCTGGCTGACGGAGCGGCGGCGCTGAAGAAGGCGAAGCTGCAGGTACTGTCCGGCGCCTTCGCGGGCCGGGAGCTCGAGATCACCAAAGCGCTCACGACGCTCGGCAGGCCCGGCGTGCAGGTCGCGGCCATCACGCGCCGCGGCGAGGGTTACTACATCGTGCACGTCGACAGCGGCAAGACTGACGATTATCCGCTCGTCAACGGCTCGCCGATCGGGGCGCAGGCGATGAAGCTGAGCGACAACGACGTCATCCAGCTCGCCGGCGTGAAGATGGGTTTTTTCCTGAATTGATTGGCGCAAATCGCTCCCGGCGATTCGCGCGGCCGGCCCTTGAGCTCTTTCGATCCCGCGGCCCAGGGAACGGCCCTGGGCCGCTCACTGAGTTGCTCTCGCACGGCGCACAGATTGAGGTCAGCGCAATTCCAAGGGCACGCGCTGGCTCACGCCGCAGAGGAGCTCGTAGGGAATCGTGCCCGCGTGACGGGCGACTTCCTCCACCGGAAGCCCCCTCCCCCATAGCACCGTCGGGCTGCCGACCTGTACGCGCGGCAGCTCCGTCACGTCGGCCGCGATCATGTCCATCGACACGCGGCCGCAGAGCGGCGCGCGGCTGCCGTCGATGAGCACGGGCGTGCCGCTGGGAAGTCCGCGGGCAAGCCCGTCGCCGTACCCGGCCGCCACGATGGCGACTTTCGAGTCGCGCTGCGCCCGCCAGGTACCTCCGTAGCCTACCGTCTCTCCCCGCGGTACATGCCGCACGGCAATGACCGAGGTCTCGAGGCTCATCACGGGCTGCAGGCCGAGATCTGCCCCGGTCCGGTTCGCAAACGGCGAGGCGCCGTAGAGCGCGAGTCCCGGCCTGACCCAGTCGCAACCGAGGTGCAGCTCGCTGAAGACGCCGGCGGAGTTGGCGATGCTGATGGCGCAGTCGAGTCCGCGGATCGCCTCGCGGAAGCGCGCGACCTGCTCGGCCGTCATGGGATCGTCGGGCTCATCCGCGCGCGCGAGGTGAGTCAGGAGGCGAATCTCGAGCGGCGCGGGCTCGAGCCTGCGCAGCCGCTCGAAGGCGGCCGGAAACTCCCTCGGCCGGAACCCGAGCCGATTCATGCCGGTGTCGATCTTGACCCAGAGCACGAAGCGGTGGGGACCGGGGTCTTCCTCCAGGATCTCGATCTGCAAGGCATCGTGCACGACGAGATCGAAGCCGTAGCGCGCGGCTTCGAGCAACTGCTCCGCCGCGAACACGCCCTCGAGCAGCACGATCGGGTGGCTGACTCCCTGGGCCCGCAGCGCCAGGCCCTCCTCGAGACGCGCCACGGCGAACGCATCGACCTCGGCCAGAGCGAGCGCCGCCGGCACGAGCCCGTGCCCGTAGGCGTTGGCTTTGACGACCGCCATGATCCGGGCACCGCGGGCGCGGTCGCGGATCGTCCTGACATTGTGCCGCAGCGCCCCGGCGTCGATCACCGCCCGAATGAGGCGGCTCACCTGAGCACGCCCTCCGCGTAGGCGTCCGGCGCGTAGTTGGCGAAGCGGGTGTACTGCCCCTGGAAGGTCAGGAGGAAGGTGCCGATCTCGCCGTTTCTGTGCTTGACGAGGTCGATCTCCGCCATGCCCTTCTTCGGCGTGTCCTTGTTGTACACCTCCTCGCGATATATCAACAGTATCATGTCAGCATCCTGCTCGATTGCCCCAGAGTTGTGACTGACAATTCCATCTGACAACCAACTTGACGGGCCAGGAACTGTCAGGTCGTAGACATCTTCCTGGCCAACCTCAGGAACGATGTCGGCCAAGGGATTCCACAGGAGATCGGATGCAGCGAATCGCTCGAGATTGGCAGCCGAGAGCAAGTGATCGCCCGTCTTCAGTTCCCCGGCTCTCACCCAGCCCTTCCCCGAGAGCACGCGGTGCTTCGCCGTGACCCTGATGGATCGGCCGCTCGCGAGCTTTATGCTGGCCACGGGACGTTTACCGACCTTCCACACCCTATCGGACCGGGCCGCAACGACGCGCTGCTGCTCATCTACCGCCCAGACCTCGGGCTGCATGCCGACGAGGCTTGCGATCGGAACCTGCCGACCGTCGCTGAGCCAGACGAGAGTGTCGCCGGTGACGCACTCGCGCAGATCTGACATGACCGGTTTCTTGTGCTCGCGCTGCTCGACCGCGCGATTGAGCTGTGAAAGGGCAATCACCGGAACGGCGAGCTCCTTGGCGAGAACCTTGAGGCCGCGGGAGATCTCCGCGATCTCCGTGGCGCGATTCTCCTTCGTTCCCGGCACCTGCATGAGCTGCAGGTAGTCGACTACGACGAGATTGAGCCCATGCTCGCGCTTCACGCGCCGGGCGCGCGCCCGCAGCTCCGTCGGCGTCAGCGCTGGTGTCTCGTCGACGAAGATCTTCGCTTCGGACAACTGAGTCGTAGCGCTGGTGATGCGCACCCAGTCGTCATCGGAAATGCGGCCGCTGCGCAGGTTGCCGAGCGGCACGCCTCCAATCGAGGACAGCATGCGGGTGATCACCTGCTCGGAGGGCATTTCCATGCTGAAGATCGCGACCGACGCCTTCGTGCCCTGGTGCACGGCCGCATACTCGGCCATGTTGACTGCGAGAGTCGTTTTGCCCATCGAGGGGCGGCCGGCGACGATCACGAGATCTCCTGGGCGCAGGCCGCCCGTGATCTTGTCGAAGTCCGTGAAGCCCGTCGGCAGCCCCCGCAGCTTGTCCGGGTTGGTGTGCCACTCGTCGATCTGATCGATGACTTGCGGCAGGAGACTGCGGACCGCGACCGCGCCCTGCCGCCCGCGGAAGCCCTGCTCCGCGATCTCGAACACGCGCTGCTCGGCGCGGTCGACCAGCTCGCGGGCGGTCTCCCCTTCGTTGTTGAAAACGGCGGCGGCGATCTCGGTACCGGCATGGATCAGCTGGCGCAGGAGCGAGCGCTCCCTGACGATGTCGGCGTACGCACGGACATTCGCGGCGGTCGGCGTATCGCGCGCGAGGGAGCTCAGGTAGGCAAGGCCGCCGACGGCATCCAGCTTCAGCGTGCGCTCGAGCTGCTCGGATACCGTGACGACGTCGCAAGGCTTGCCGGCGCCCGCCAGGACGCCGATCGCCTTGTAGATCAGCCGGTGATCGGGACGGTAGAAGTCCTGCTCGAGGATCGCGTCGGCGACCTGATCCCACGCGCTGGCGTCCAGCAGCAGGCCACCGAGGACGGCCTGCTCCGCCTCGATCGAATGCGGCGGTGTCGGAGCATCCACCGTGGTGACCGAGCCGCGCTCGCGACGCGCTTTGGCGGGACCTGCCACCGGCGGCATATTCCGTTGCTGATCGAGCGGAGGCTACTCTTCCGCCACGATAGACACGGCAAGCGGCACGTCGATGTCAGCGTGCAGGTGCAGCGTCACCGAATGATCGCCGAGCGTGCGCAGCGGCCCATTGGGGAGCCGCACCTCGCTGCGCTGCACGTTGAAGCCCGCCTTCGAGCAGGCCTCCGCGATGTCGCTGGTGCCGATCGAGCCGAAGAGCTTGCCTTCGGTACCGGCCTTGGCGGCAATGACCAGCTTGAAATCCTTCATCGCCGCGGCGCGCTCCTCGGCCGAGGAGAGGTGCTCCCGCGCCAGACGCTCGAGCTCCGTGCGGCGCGCCTCGAAGCGCGCGATGTTGTCGGGCGTCGCGAGAGTGGCCTTGCCCTGAGGCAACAGGTAGTTGCGCCCGAAGCCTGACTTCACCTTCACCCGATCGCCGATGTTGCCGAGGTTGGCAACCTTCTGCAGCAGAATGATGTCCATCGCGCCGGCCTCAGTGCTGATCGGTGTAGGGCAGCAGCGCCAGGAAGCGCGCGCGCTTGATCGCGACGGCGAGCTGGCGCTGGTAGAAGGACTTGGTGCCGGTGATGCGGCTCGGCACGATCTTGCCGGTCTCGGAGATATAACCCTTCAGGGTGCCGAGATCCTTGTAATCGATGTGCGTGACGCCTTCCGCCGTGAAGCGGCAGAACTTCTTGCGGCGCGAGAAGCGGCTGCCGCCACCCCCACCGCCGCCGCGATCACCGCGGTCGCCACGATCGCCGCGGTCATTGCCGCCGCCGCCCGAGAAACTGGGTGCTCTGCTGTTCATGAGTGATATTCCCGTGCGCTGATGTTACGCGTTGTCCAGGCCGACATCGCCGTCGGGGAGGACTGCGGACTCGTCGCGAAGACGGTCGCGGCGGCGGCCACCGGCCTCGCCCTCCTCGTCCGCCGTCTTGGCCATCGGCGAGGGCTCGGTCACCGCGGAATCCATCTTCACCACCAGGTGGCGAAGCACCGCGTCGCTGAAGCGGAACGCGCCCGTCAGATCATCGATGATCTTCTGCTCGCACTCGATGTTCATGAGCACGTAGTGCGCCTTGTGCACCTTGGCGATGGGATAGGCGAGCTGCCGCCGCCCCCAATCCTCGAGGCGGTGCACGCGGCCGGAGCCGGCGGCAATCATGCCCTTGTAGCGCTCGATCATCGCGGGCACCTGCTCGCTCTGATCGGGATGGACCAGGAATACGATCTCGTAGTGCCTCATGTGTCCTCCTCATGGATTGAAGCCGCCCGTCGCGAGGCTTAAGCGGGGTGCGGCAAGGAGAATCGGCCCGCCGGAAGGCGCGGGCGACCCTTCGAAAAGGGGCGCGCAGGATACTGAAACTGCGGCAGGACTGCAATCGAGCACTGCCACTGACCGTCCCTGGTGGCAGGCCCCCCGGCCCGGCCCATCTGGGGCCGTGCGTTTGCACGGATCGAGGACACGTTAAGTGTCTCGACACCGCCCTCACCCTCTTTGCCGGACGGCCTCGTAGAGCAGCATGCCCGCGGAAACTGATACGTTGAGGCTCTCTACGGCTCCCAGCTGCGGCAGGCGCACCATCCAGTCGCAGGTCTGCGCGGTCAGATGCCGCAGCCCTGCCCCTTCCGCCCCAAGAACCAGTACCACCCCACCTTTCAGATCGACCTCGTGCGCGCGCTTGGGGGCAGCGGCATCCGCGCCGATGACCCACAACCCCGCATCCTTGAGCAGTTTCAGGGTCCGCACGAGGTTCGTGACGGTCACTACGGGTGTCGTCTCGGCGGCACCGACCGCTACTTTGCGGACGACGGGCGTCACGTGGGCCGCCCGGTCCCGGGGCACTACGACGGCCAGCGCTCCGCAAGCATCGGCGGTCCGAAGGCATGCCCCCAGGTTATGGGGATCCTGCACGCCATCGAGAGCGAGGATCAGCGGTGCCCGCCCGCCCTGTGCCGGAGCCTGCAAGGCTGCCAGCAGGTCATCCTCGGTCCAGGGGGGCAGCGGCCTGATGTCGGCAACCACACCCTGGTGCGCGGCGTCTCCGAGGTTCTGCTTGAGGACCTGGGCGTCGACCCGGTGCACCGGGATCTGCATCTGGCGCGCAAGGTCGTCGATCTCGCGGGCGCGCGGATCGTCGCGGCGCTCGGCTACCCGCACGGCGGTTACGCGTTCAGGATGCCTCTGGAGCATGGTCCGGACGGCGTGCAGGCCGTAAATCGTCTGCGAGCTCTGGCCCTGCTGCGGGTCGGACTGCTGGCGCTTCTTGGAATCGTGGCCCTTCACTGCTCGCCGGCAAGCTCGAGGTCCACCAGCCCCTCGATGGGGTTGACGGACGTCACGATGACTCTGACATGCGATCCGGTACGCAGCCGCCGACCCGTTCGCCTGCCGCGCCAGCCGTGGCCATGATCTTCCATCTCATAGTCGTCATCGCGAAGGTTGTCGATGTGCAGCAATCCGTCCACGGCCACGTCGAGAACCTGTACGAAGCAGCCGAACTCGACCACGGTGGTGATGAGGCCTTGGAAGGTCTGCCCGATGCGCTCGAGCAGATAACTGCATTTGAGATAGGTAGCGACGTAGCGGTCGGCTTCGTCCGCCCGCTTCTCGAGCTTCGAGGTGCTCTCCCCGAGAGCGGCGAGCTCGGGCGTCTCGTACCGTACGGCGGCCCCGCCTTTGGCTCCGATCAACGCCTTCAGCGTGCGATGCACTACCAGGTCGGGATAGCGGCGGATGGGCGAAGTGAAGTGCGCATAGTGCTGCAGCGCCAGCCCGAAATGCCCGATGTTGGTGGGCTGGTACACCGCCTGCGGCATGGCGCGGACGATGAGTGACTCGATGAACGGCCGCTCCGCCGTGTGGCCGAGGCGGCGCGCGATGGCCTGAAGGTCCCGAGTGGTGACCGTCTGGGGCAGATGCGCCTCGATCTCCAGTGCCCGAAGAGTGCTGGTCAGCCTCTCGAGCTTCTCGGTCTCCGGTTGGCCGTGGACGCGGTATAGGGTAGGCGTGCGGGTCTTCTCGAGCTCCTCGGCGACCGCTACGTTCGCGAGGATCATGCACTCCTCGATCAGGCGGTGCGCGTCATTGCGGGTGCGCAGCTCGATAGCCTTCACCCGTTCCGCGGAATCGATTACGAACTCCGCCTCGGCGGCGTCGAAATCGAGCGCGCCGCGTTTGCTGCGTGCCTTGTGCAAGGCGCGATATACGTCGACGAGCACGAGCAATGGCTCGACGAGCGATCCGAGCTGCTCGCGCGCAGCCGGCCTCCCCTCGAAGAGCGCCGCGTTTGCAAGCTTGTAGGTCAATCGCGCCGCGGAGCGCATGACGGCGGGATAGAATCGCGCCGACTTCAGCACGCCCGTCTTGCTGATCACCATGTCCGCCGCGAAGCAGAGCCTGTCGACCCTCGGCGCGAGGGAACAGAGATGATCGGAAAGGGCCGTCGGCAACATCGGCAGCACGCGTGTCGGGAAATACACGGATGTGCCCCGCTCCAGCGCTTCCGCATCGAGCGCAGTGCCGGGCCTGACGTAGTGGCTGACATCCGCAATCGCGACGATCAGCCGAAAGCCCGCGGGATGCGGCTCTGCATAAACGGCATCATCGAAATCACGCGCATCCTCGCCGTCGATCGTGACGAGTGGCAGCTGCCTGAGATCTTCCCGCCCCTCCGCATCACGCGGATCGACATGATCGCCCCAGGCCTGCGCCTCGCGCAGCGCATTGGCCGAAAACTCGTGCGGAAGGTCGAAGCGCGCGATCGCCGCTTCGGTGGCGAGCTCGACGGGGCGATCCGGATCGAGCCGCTTCTCCACCCGAGCCTGCGCGGCCTTGGCTGCCCCGGCATGTTGCGTTATGCGCGCGATGACCCATTCACCGTTGCGCGCGCCGTTGAGGGCGTTGTGCTCGACGGCGCATCGAAGCTGCAGCCTACGGTCCGCGGCAGTGACCCACGCCGTGCGGCCGAGCGCCTCCACTGTACCGAGGAAAGCGCTGACTCCATGCTCTACCACCTGTTCGACAGAGCCCGACCATCGATTGGTTGCGTCGCGCGAGAGCCGCACGCGCAGTCGGTCCCCGTGCATGACTCCACGCATCTCGGGCGGCGGAAGAAAGACGCTGTCCTTCATTCCCTCGACCCGCAGGAATCCGTATCCGGCACGATGAGCGCTCACCTGGCCCTCGACCACGCCGCCGGCGTGCGCGGCGCCCGAGACTCGGCCCTGCCCTCGCGGCGTCTGGATCGTGCGGCTGCCCTGCAGCGCGTGCTTCGGCTTTCCCCGGCGCGGGGGACGAGCTATTTCCGCTCCGCTGCCGCCATCGCCCTGGGCGATCGACCCGTGTCCGTCGCGCGCGCCTGTGCCGCGCTGTGCGGCCTGAGCCTTGGGGTGCGCACCCGCTTTGCGGTCCCGGCGTCCGAACTTGCCTCTACGCGCTTTCAATTGACAGCTCCCGACCCCCTGCGTAGATTGCGCGCGCCCGCAATGGGCATTCCGGTCGACCTGCCCGGGTGGCGGAATTGGTAGACGCACTAGTTTCAGGTACTAGCGGGTAACTCCGTGGAGGTTCGAGTCCTCTCCCGGGCACCATTGGAAAATATTGTTTTAAATTCATTAGCTTATAATAACATCAGAAGGACTCGAAACAGGCGATTTTCGCCCCATCAGCGATGCAAGTCCTTGTTCTCGGGACAGTGCGTGCCGCGCCAAGCGGTCAAGCGTGAGGTAAATTGGGGTCACTTTGGGGGTAACTCAACGCTGCGGTTTCCCTGTTACCCCTCGGCCACCAGCCTCACCCGGCCAAGCTCCTTCACCCTTGGGTTGCCGAGTCGGTACTGCTCTCGGCAGATTCAGGGTCCGGCGAGTTCTGCGATTCGGGTGCCGTGCGGCACAAACGATGGCGAGCCGCTCAGTCCGCCGAGCCAGTCTCCTCAAACGGATTGAACAGTTTGATCCCAGGGCGTCGAAAGTCCTTCTCGTTCCCGGTCGCCACCGTTAGATTATGCCGAATCGCAATCGCAGCGATGTAGCTGTCTTCCACGGGCATTGGCTGCCCGATTTCTTCAAGTTTGTGCTGTTGCTCGGCCCAGACATGCGCCACAGAGACGTTAAAGCCAAGAATGCGTCCGTGGAGCGCATCGATCAATCGAGTGAGCCAAGCCTGCAAAGCCTCACGCTGTTTGCCGCGCTTGTTGCGGACCCAGTAGGCAAGCTGTGCGATTACGATTGCGCTCGTG
>Ga0335073_10007983_pt1 | contig 14823 bp, 8 predicted proteins | sample Lox_Sample_22_FD_207093 | JGI IMG/M metagenome (GOLD analysis project Ga0335073, IMG submission 207093) | Soil microbial communities from Loxahatchee National Wildlife Refuge, Florida, United States - Lox_Sample_2.2 | ecosystem: Environmental > Terrestrial > Soil > Wetlands | place: USA: Florida... | reverse complement strand
ACCTGGTAGAGTTGCGCAGCCAGCAGATGCCCGCAGGCGATAGATATGGGAATGCCCAATAGCAGGCCGATCACCACCTGCCGGAAGGCGCCGCGCAGCACCAGGCGAACCACGTTGAAGCGGTTTGCGCCCAGGGCCATGCGCACACCGATTTCACTGGTGCGGCGCTCGACCGTATAAGCGGTGACACCATAGAGGCCGACGGCGGCAAGCGCCAGCGCCAGCAGGCCAAACAGTCCTGTCATCTGCGCTACCGCGCGCTTTTGATCGAAGTTGGCGTCCACCTGCTCCCGCATCGGTTGGATGTTGATGATGGTCAGGTTGGGATCGACTTCGCTGAATGCTTTGCGGATCTGCGGCTGCACGCCCAGGGCGCTGCCACGCAACTGGAGGACAGCTCCGCTAATGTAATGAGAGCGGTGATCGATCAGCGCCATGATGGGCGCGTCGTAGACAACGTGCTGCGCCAGCGGAGCGTAAAACATGGGACGTGGCGGACCGCTGGGGTCGCGATACTTGGCATCGCGAACGATGCCCACAATCTCGAAAGAAGTGCTGTACTGTGGCATGTCGAGGCCGAAGTGCTTTCCGATGGGATCCTGGTTAGGGAAGAAGCGCTTGGCGAAAGCTTCGCTTACCACGACGACGTTGCGGGTGGTGGCTGTGTCCTGCTCGGTGAGGGTACGGCCGCGCAGGATCTGCTGCCCCATGGTTTCCAGATAACCAGGGCTGACGCGGTCCCAGGAAGACCCGGAATTATCGTTGAGTTGCGGCGCGCCCTGCCCCTCGGGAACGATGGCTTCCCCCCAGTTATCGATGTAAGGGGTATAGAGGGCGAGCGCAGCGCGCTCCACGCCCGGAATCGCTGCCAGGCGATCCTGTAACTCCCGATAAAGTGAATCGAGTTGCGCCTCGGTGTAACTGGAAGGCGGACCATTCGTGAGAATGCTGAGACGGTGATCGGTTTCAAAGCCGAAGCTCTGGTGTTCCAGGTTGCTGAGACTGCGAGCGAGCAGGCCGGCGCCTGCGAGCAGCACGATCGAAAGCGTTGCCTGGACGACAACCAGAATCTTCTGCGGCAGGGTAGCGCTGTCGTGCGTGCTGCGATTAGCGCCCCGCAGCGCTTCGACCGGATTCCCGCGCGAGCTGAACCATGCCGGCGCAGTGCCGAACAACACGCCGGTAATGAGCGACAGAACAAATGCAAAGGCGAACACGGCCAAGGATGGCGAAGCATCTATGGGCACGAAATCGGCATGGCGGAAGGCAAGAACGATCATGAGCTTCACGCCCAGGTAAGCCACGGCGATACCGGCCAGGCCACCGAAGACAGAGAGCACCACGCTCTCGGTGAATGATTGGCGAATGAGCCGGCGGCGGGACGCGCCCAGCGCGAGCCGAACCGAGGTCTGCGCGCGGCGCGCTGTTCCACGCGCCAGCAGCAGGTTGGCGATATTGGCGCAGGCGATAAGCAACACCAGTGAGCACACGGTAAGCAGAATACGGAGGCTGTCGCCGTAGCTGGCCTTCATGGCGCCGACACCCGCGCCGCCGGGCACAATGGAGATTTTCTGCTGAGGGGCCGCTTTGATAATGAGCGGCATGAACTCCGCCGGCCATCCGCTGTCATGGATCATCCACTGCCGCAGAAGGCCGGTGAGCCGTGGAGCAACGCCTTGCAGAGTCGCGCCCGGCTTAAGTCTGCCGATGATGCGCAGCCATCCGGAAATGGATTGCTTGAGCAAGGAGTTTTCTCCGTTCACCAGCGGTTCCTGCTGCAGGGGTATCCACAACTGAGGCGGGTTGCTGCGCAGGGTTTCGCCGAAGAAGCCGGGGGGCGCAATACCGACAATGGTGAAGGGATGGCCCTCCACAACGAAGGTTGAGCCGACGACCGAAGGATCAGAGTTGTATTCCTGCTGCCAGGCGCGATAGCTCAACATAGCCGCGGGTGGCGCCGATGCGCGATCGTCCTCGGGGGTTAAAATGCGCCCGGCAAATGCGCCGATACCGAAGGTCTGAAAATAATTGCCGGTGACGAATTCGCCTCGCAAGGGCTTGGCCAGATTCCCCGGTTGCTCACGGCGAACGCTGAATTGGACTCCGGCCGCCTGGAATGCGGTCATTTGCTCAAACTCGGGCGCCGCGGCCTGGACACGCAGGAACAGGGGATAGGAATAGAGGCCCCACTCGCCATTTTGCGGCCCGCCCTGGACACAACAATCATTGCCGGCGCCAATACGGAAAAGAGTCGAGGGATCGACGACCGGCAGGGACTTCAGCATCACGGAGTAAATCAGGGAGAAGATTGCCGTGGTGGCTCCGATGCCCAAAGCGAGCGTGAGCATGGCAGTCAAGGTGAAGACCGGCGATAGCTTCATCTGCCGAAGTGCGTATGAAATGTCCTGCCGCAGCATTTGCATGACAGCTATTTACGAACTGGCGGTGGGCATGGTTCCCGGAATAATTCTGAACCATTTTGCAGATGTCCAGTTGCGGACAGTGATGTCCGGATGCGGACGAAGCTGCGGTCAGGTTCTTCACTTGCGGTCGAATTTCTGCGGTGAGCAATGCGGCGGGTTGTGTTGACTATCTACAAAAGCGTGGTGTAGATAATCGAGGTATGGGAAAACCAAGCGATCTGGTGCAGGGCACTCTCGATTTGCTCATCCTCAAAACAATTTCATTCGAGCCGCAACATGGCTGGGCAATTGCAAAGCGTATTCAGCAGATCTCGAACGAGGTCCTGCAGGTGCAGCAGGGCTCGCTTTATCCGGCGCTTCATCGGCTGGAGCAGCAAGGCTGGGTGCGCGGTAAGTGGGCGGAAAGCGAGAGCGGGCGACAAGCCAAGTTCTACTCGCTCACAGCCGCCGGCCGGGCGCAGATGGAAAGGGAAAAGGAAAACTGGAGCAGGCTTTCCGCCGCCATCAATCTGGTGGTGGAAGGCGCGTAAGGGAAGCGGAGGTCTGGATGCGCGGGCTGGAAAAATTTCGTATGGCGATGCTGATGTTATTTCGCCGCAAGGCTGAGACGGCGCGGTTGAGCGATGAATTGCAGTTTCACCTTGATCAGCAGATCAAGGAAAACCTGGCGCGAGGAATGAGCGCCGAAGAGGCACGGTATGCGGCTTTGCGCGCGTTCGGCAATCCATCGGTCCTGCGCGAGGAAGCGCGGTCGAACTGGAGTTGGAACTGGATGGAGAAATTTCTGCGCGACCTGCGCTATGGCGTACGTACGCTGATGCGTTCCCCCGGCTTTGCGCTGACGGCGATCCTGGTTATGGCGCTCGGCATTGGCGCGACGACCTCGCTGTTTACCATCGTGCGCGCGGTGCTGTTGAAGCCGCTGCCGTTCCGCGACCCGAACCATCTCGTGATGGTGTACGAGCATTTCCGCGCGGATAACGGCGGAGACGGTATGAATCCGGTTTCGCCAGGCGACTTCAACGATTGGCGAAAGCAGACACATGGCTTCGAGGATATGGCTGCCTGGCACGAAGACGACTTCGACCTTACTGGTGAGCATGAGGAACTGCCGGAAGTGGTGCAGGGTGCCGCAGGGTCGTGGAATCTGTTTTCTCTGCTGGGCGCACCGATGGCACTGGGCCGCGCATTTCTCCCGGAAGAGGACCAGGTCGGAGCAAACCACGTGGTTGTGCTCACGTGGAATCTTTTCGAACGGCGCTTTGGGGGGGATCCGTCGATTATTGGCAGGCAGATCAGGCTGGACACCACGCCATACCTGGTGGTTGGTGTACTGCCCCGCTGGTTTACCTATCCGGAGGCGCGGGTACAGCTCTGGGTGCCCTATGCTTCGACTTTTACCCCGGAAACGATCCTCAAGCATGACATGCATCAGAGCCGAGTGGTTGCGCGGGTAAAGCCGGGTGTGAGCGCCGCAGCCGCGGCTAAAGAAGTAGGCGCATTGCAATATCAGCTTCACCTCGCAAATGCCTCAGCGCCGGTTGCCGAAGACGTCCGCATCCGGCCGATCCTCGACGATATGGTGAAGGACGTAAAGACGCCTCTGACCGTCTTGCTGTGCGCGGTGGGTTGCATGCTGCTGATCGCCTGCCTCAATGTATCGAATCTGCTGGTGGCGCGCAGCGCTACCAAGCGTAAAGAACTCTCGGTACGAGGAGCCCTGGGAGGCAGCCGGCTGACGCTCATCGCTGAGCAAATGACGGAAAGCCTGCTGATTTGCGTTGCCGGAGGAACGCTGGGCATCATGCTTTCGCTGGGAGCGACGCAATGGCTGGCGACCCACTGGCAGGCACTGCCACGAGCGGAAGCGATTCGCCTGGACGGAACGGTCGCGCTGTTTGCCGTCGGGCTGGTTTTTGTCACGGCGCTACTGGCTGGTTTGCTGCCGGCTATTTCCTCCACCGGGTCGGGCATTCTCACGGGGCTGCAGGAGTCATCGCGCTCGATTGGGGGCAGCGCCTCCCGGGCTACTCTGCGTAAGGTCCTGCTTACGGCCGAAATCGCATTGACGGTGGTTCTTCTGGTATCAGCGGGATTGCTGTTCAAGAGCTTCCTGCATTTGCGTACTTCGAACCTGGGATGCGCGACAGACCATGTGTTGACCATGAAGTACGGGTTGCCGGAAAAGCAGTACGATACGCCGGAGAAAGTGATTGCCTTCCACGAGGGGATCCTGGAACGGGTGCGGCGCCTGCCTGGCGTGGTTGCGGCGGGTCTGGTTTCGACACCTCCGGGGGGTGGTTACGAGAACGACTATGTGTTTACTCTCCCGGAGCATCCATCGACCAGCTTTCAATTGCAGGACGATGCCATGACGCGCTCGGTCGACCCTGGCTACTTCAGCGCGATACAGATACCGCTCATCCGCGGCCGGTTCTTCACCAATCAGGAGCGGCTGGATCATTACCGTTACACGGTTATCAGCAAGATGTTCGCTGACAAGTTCTTTCCTAATGAGGATCCGATCGGCAAGCATGTCACGATAGGGTTGACGAATACAACCTACGAAATCATCGGCGTGGTTGGCGATGTCCCGTGGAACGTCGCCCAGCCGATCAGGTCGACAATGTACTTTCCAATTCTCTCCGGCAAAGCGACCATGGCGACGATTGTTGTACGGACGGCGGGAGACCCGCTGTTGCTTGCTGTGCCTGTGCAGCAGCAGGTAGCGGCGCTTGATCCCGCGTTGCCGGTTTCTGATGTCTTGACCATGGAGCAGATCGTAGGCAAGTCAACCGCTACGCAGAGCTTTAGTGCTTCGCTGATACTGGCCTTTGCGATACTGTCGCTGTTACTTGCAGCGATTGGCCTTTATGGAGTTCTGTCGTACCTGGTGACCCAGCGCATTACGGAAATTGGCATCCGGGTGGCGCTGGGTGCGCAACGCGGGGAGGTGCTGCGCTTGGTCCTGATGGATGGTTTGGGTCCGGTGCTGGTGGGGCTCGTGATCGGCATAGCCGGTGGAGCAACGGCGGCTAACTTGATCCGTTCCATCTTGTACGGAACAAAGCCTCTGGACGTTGGCGTGTTTGTGATTATGACGGGCACACTTTTGCTTACCGCGCTGCTCGCATGCGCTTTGCCGGCGCTGCGGGCATCGAGGATTGAACCAATGCAGGCTCTGAGGATCGAGTAGGGCAAGTTCAGTGGAGGGATAGGCAAACCCCAGCTTCGCAAAGGGAATGACTGTGGATTATGTTCTTCGCGTCCCGCAGGGACGGCTGAAAACTACTCAGGATGAAATCCTGAGCCCCCAATATTCGCTCCTACAGACAATTATTGCTTTTTTGCCGGCTCGTCGGGCTTAGCGCCGGGGAAGAGATTCTTGAGCGGCTTCTCCTCGTGGTTGAAGGTCGGCAGGGGTTCGCGGGGCAGCATCTGGTCGCGCATGGCTGCGTCGTATACGAAGATGGCCTCGACTACCGCGGCCTGCTTGAGGTCATCCGGCGACAGGCGTTCGTAGACATCCTGATTGCTGTGCAGGCTTCTGGTCTCGTAATCGCGGGGATCCTGGATGAATTGAAAGCCCGGGATGCCGACCTGGTTGAAGGATTCGTGATCCGTTGAGCCGCTGTTGCGCATGCTGATGGTGGTAACGCCAAGGTCTTTCAGCGGCGCAATCCATTGCTCAAAAATGGGAACGATAGCGGCATTATTCTCTGCGTAGATGCCAAGCAGCTTGCCTCCGCCATTGTCGATGTTGAAGTAACCGGAAATGAGAGCCTGCTCCGGTTTTACCGTGAGCGGGCCTACCGGTTCGCGCAGAAATTCCGGCACGATCAGTTGCTCCGGTTTGGTCGAGAGTCCCACAGTTCCAAAGTGCTGGCGAACGTAGCCAAGCGAGCCGAATTCGCCCTGTTCCTCACCGGACCACAAGGCGATGCGGATGGTGCGGCGCGGCTGCACGTGCAGAGCGTTCAGGATGCGCATCGCTTCCATGGCAATGATCACGCCAGCGCCATCGTCGGTGGCGCCGGTGCCGGCCATCCAGCTATCAAGATGGCCCCCCAACATGACGACCTGGTCTCTCAAGGCGGGGTCAGTGCCGGGGATCTCCGCAATGCTGTTGTAACCCTGCTCGTGATCTCCAGTGAACTGGGTGTTCACCGTAACCGATACAGTGACGGGGACCTTTTGCTCCAGCAAACGGCTCATGCGTCCGAAGTTTTCGCTGGCGATCACGGCAGAGGGAAGAAGCTGCTTGTGATCAGGCAGGTAGCTGGTTTGACCCAGTTGTTCGCCGTTGTCATCGCGGACAATACCGCCATCACCGCCCCAGCCGGCGACCAGGAACGCGACTGCATGCTCCTGGGCAAAGAACTTTGCCAGCTGTTCCCTGAACGCCATTTTCTTAAAGTAGTCTTCCCAAAACTTGGGTCCCTGCGGCAAGACATGCTGCTCCGACATGTCCAGGTTGAGCGGATATTGGAAGATCTGCTCGAGCTTGTTTTCGTCATAATGCTGCATCAGCGGGATGGCGTCGGGATGGATCTCTGGCGGGTTGCCGTAGAGGACGATCTTCCCTGCCAGCTTCCCCTTCCATGCATCGAGATCCTTGGCTTCGTTGAGTGTCGGTACAGCGACCACTTCTGCGGTAAGAGAACCTTGAGTTGCAGGAGACCAGGGCGTCGCCTGGGCGATGAAAACCGCGGTATCGGGCGTGACCATGTCGACGGACGTGCTGATCTGCCGCCACCCCATCCCAAAGTCGCCCCAGCGTTCCAGGTGGGGGTTGCTGCAGCCCATAGCGGTGAGCTGTTCCTTAGTCCAGGCGTCCGCCTTGGATAAGTTCGGGGAGCCGGTGAGACGCGGGCCGATGTCGTCAAACAGGGCGCTTGCGTATTCCATGATGTGCGAATGGCTCAGGCCCTCTTCCCGAATGCGGGCATACATGCCCAGGTCGAGCGATTCGGTCGCCGGCTGCGTCTCAGGGTGAGCGTAGTCATATCCGCGGGGTCCGGATGATTGAGTGGATTGTGCGGCTTGATCGGCAGTTGCCCAGGGGGTGTGGAAGAAGACAGGGATCAGGAACATTGCGGCCACGATCACGGCCAGGCGTTGATTCATTCAGTAAGTCCTTGTACGTATCCTATCTTGCCGTACCTCGCCCGGTTAAGGCTGTGCTGGTTGTCCGGAATCGGACAGTTGAGGCCGGAATTGAACAAAAGCATCAGGGCGTGCGTATGTGGGAGTGAAGGTAAAGCGGCCAATTTCATGGGGAAGCGTCGCTGCCTGGCTTTGGTCACCGGCATGCAAATACAACCATCAATGGATATCTCTCGCCCAGATCTGAAGGTTAAGAAGCGCAAACGGCAGATTGTGACGATCGGCATTGGGGTCATTGTGCTCGCCGTAGTGACCGTGCTGGTGATGCGGCTGAAGCCGGCTGCCCCTACTGTGGACCGTTCGGTGGTATGGACCGACACGGTGAAGCGGGGGCCGTTTGTGCGCCAGGTGCGCGGGCTGGGGACACTCGTGCCTCGCGAAGACGCGATCCGCCAGATTCCGGCGCAAACCGAGGCTACGGTGACACGCATTCTTGTTCTGCCCGGGTCTAATGTCAAAGCCGACACGGTCCTGATGCAATTGAGCGACCCCCAGCTGAGCCAGGAAGAACTGGATGCGGAGCTCTCGCTCAAATCGGCCCAGGCTGATTTGAGCAACATCCAGGTGAAAGTGCAAAGCGATCTGATGGCGCAGAAAGAAGCTGCGGCCACGGTGAATGCCGACTACCAGCAGGCGCAGCGGCAGGCACGGACGGATAAGTCGCTGTATGGCCTGGGCGTCATTTCCGGCCTGGCCTATAGCAGCTCGCAGGGTAAGGCCGATGAATTGAACACGCGGAACAAGTTGGAAGAACAAACCGTAGATATCAACGAGAAGGCGATTGTTTCGCAACTCGCAGTCCAACAGGCCAAGGTGGCGCAGGCACAGGCCATTTACAACTTAAAGAAACAACAGCTGGATGCATTGAACGTGCGCGCGGGCATCAACGGTGTACTGACCAGCATGCCCCTGGCGGTCGGACAGCATGTGACCCTGGGGACAATGCTGGCCCAGGTGGTGCAGCCGAACCAGTTGAAAGCGCAGCTGAAAATTCCGGAAACCCAGGCACGCGACATCCAGCTTGGGCAGCCGGCATCCATCGATACCCACAACGGGATAGCGGATGGCAAGGTTACGCGGATCGATCCCGCGGTGGTGAACGGAACTGTAACTGTGGATGTGGAGCTGATTGGCAAACCACCGGACGGCGCGCGGCCAGACCTGAGTGTGGATGGCACGATCGACCTGGAAAGACTGAGCGATGTGCTCTATGTGGGCCGGCCCGCTTTCGGCAACGAGAACAGCACCATCAGCCTCTTCAAACTGGATGATAACGGCAAAGAGGCGGTACGAGTTCCCGTCAAGGTAGGGCGCGCCTCGGTCAATGCGATCCAGGTGCTGGAAGGGCTACATCAAGGCGATACAGTGATTTTGAGCGATATGTCACGCTATGACACAACAGATAGAATTCGGCTGGACTAAAGGAAGGGTGGGAAATTCAACCATGAGTCAACGAGGAGCTAACGCATGCAGCCACTGATACAAATCGAAGGGATGACCAAGGTTTTCTACACCGAGGAGATCGAGACCCATGCTCTCTCCGGCGTTCACCTCTCCATCGAGAGAGGAGAATATGTGGCCATGTCCGGCCCTTCCGGTTGCGGTAAGTCAACTTTGCTTTCGATCATCGGGTTGCTGGATACGCCGACAGCAGGAAAGTATGAGCTGAACGGACGGCCGGTCGAGAACCTGAAGTTTGCCGAGCGGTCGCGCATCCGCAACCAGGAAATCGGTTTTATCTTCCAGAGCTTCAACCTGATTGGCGATCTGACGGTGGCGGAAAATGTAGAGCTGCCGCTGACCTATCGTTCCGGGATGGCTTCGAGCGACCGGAAGACGCGAGTGCAGGAGTCGCTGGAGCGGGTGGGTATGGCCCATCGCATGCGCCACTATCCTTCGCAACTTTCCGGCGGTCAGCAGCAGCGTGTGGCCGTGGCGCGCGCCCTGGCCGGTTCACCCTCCATCCTCCTGGCCGACGAACCTACCGGAAATCTGGATTCGAAGAACGGGGAAGCGGTCATGGAATTGCTAAAGAACCTGCATAGGGAAGGCGCAACGATCTGCATGGTGACGCACGACCCCCGGTTTGCGCGGCATGCCGACCGCAATATCCATTTGTTCGACGGGAAGATTGTCGCCGAAGGGGAAGCGCTGGACCAGGTGCTCGAAGTTAAGTAGGAACCGCGCCAAAAGGGCGGCTCTTCGAGATTCAGCTGAAAAGAGTATGTTGCGCACGTGGGACCGGGTTCCGCTCGTTCCGCTGACGCCCCTAGTGTGTCTCGAAGTTATTCGATTTTGAATTCTCCCCCAACGAGGGCTCGCATGATCTCGCTCGAAAATATCGAAAGAAGTTACAAAACCGGTGCCGGCCAAACTTGGGTTCTGAGGCGCATTTATCTCAAGGTCCAGGCGGGCGAATTTATCACCATCATGGGACCTTCCGGTGCTGGGAAGTCCTCCCTCCTGAATGTGCTGGCGCTGCTCGACGATCAGTGGTTGGGATCGTACTGGTTTCAGACCGAGGCGGTTCATTCGATGAACCGCAAGCAGCGGGCAGATCTGGCGCGGCGCAACGTCGGCATGGTCTTCCAGAGCTACCATCTGCTCGACGATCTTACGGTTGCCGAGAACATCGACCTGCCGCTTTCGTACAAAAACATCTCCCGCTCCGAACGGCAGGCGATGGTTGCGGACACGCTGGACCGCTTCAACATTGTGGGTAAGAAAGACCTTTATCCGAACCAGCTGTCAGGCGGTCAACAGCAACTGGTGGGCATTGCCCGCGCGGTCATCCATCGGCCCGCATTATTGTTGGCCGACGAGCCCACCGGAAATCTGCACTCCTCTCAGGCGAAGGAGATTATGGAGCTTTTTCAGCAACTGAACCAGGAAGGCACAACCATCATTCAGGTGACGCACTCGGAGACCAATGCGGCTTACGGTAACCGCATTCTGGAAGTACGTGATGGCTGGATGGTTCGCGACACAGCGAACCCAGGGCTGAGCCAGGGCGCCGAGGTGAAAGCATGAGGGTGGCTTTCCAGGCGGGGTTGGGACTGCAGAAAGCACTCGGGGTACTTTGCACGACAGGGCTATTCGCTTCAACTACGTTGGCGCAAGCGAACCCCAGCTTGCCGAGCGCGCCTGCCAACGCGCAGCAATCTCCACCCCAGACCATTGCACAGCAGGCGCAAGCGGCGTCGCAGCCCGCGCCGGTTACGTACCAGGGACCTTTTCATATTGAAATGCCGCACTCACACAACCCCTTTTTCCCGTATATACCCAGCACAGTGCCGCCGCTCAACCTGCAAAATTCGGCGCGCCTTTACGACCTTATACGGGACGGCAAGCTTTCCATCTCCCTGCAGGATGCGATCGCGTTGGCCCTCGAAAATAACCTCACGCTCGCCTCGTTCCGCTACAACTTCCCCATCGCGCAAGCCGATCTTCAGCGCACCAAGGCCGGAGGCAATGCCAACGGCGTCAACATCGGCATCGTTTCCACCACGCAGAGTGGCTTTAGCGCCTCCGGGAGCGGTGGAGGCTCGACGAGCGCGAGCGCGGCCGCAGGCAACGGCGGCATCGTCACCTCGACGCTCGGCGCGGGCGCGTCGGTTCCTTCTTTCGACCCCTACCTCATCTTCAGCGGCTATGTGCAACACACCGTCACTCCGGAGCCGAATCTTTCCCAGGTCGGCACCGAGCTCTTTAAGCAAAACAATATCGAGGTCCTAACGCAGTACGAACAATCCTTTCCGCTGGGCACCTACCTGCAGGTCAACTACACCGGCTTCCGCGCCGCCAACAACAGCCCTTATTACGCGGTTAATCCCGAACTAAGTTCGAATTTCGACATCTACCTGAACCAGCCGCTTCTGTACGGATTCGGCCTTGCCAGCAACGAGCGCTTCATCCACATTGCCAAAAGAAACCTGCAGACCACCGATCTCGCCTTTCAGCAGCAGGTCATCGCCACCGTCACCGACGTGGAAAACCTGTATTGGGACCTGGTGAACGCCTATCAAGACGTTCTGGTGAAGACCCGTTCATTGGAATACGCCAATCAGACCCTGACCGACGATCAGAAACAGTTGGAACTCCAGAACGTTCCTGCGATGCAGGTCATGAAGGACCAGTCTGCGGTCGCCACCAGCGAGGGTGACCTCACCATTGCCAAGGCCACACTGAGGCACAACGAGCTGCTGCTTAAGAACGATCTCACCAAAACAGACGACCCATCCATCGACGAAATCCCCGTCATTCCTCTCGACCTCCAGGGCAGTCCCGATCCCAACGAATCGAAATCCATCACCCAGCTGATCGACGAGGCCATGAAGAACCGCCCTGACGTCGCGATTTACCGTAATCTGGCCGAGGTCCAGCGCCAGGCCGTCAAGGACATTAACAGCGAGCTGCTGCCTCAACTCAGTTTGTACGGCTACTACGGAGGTACGGGGGTCGCCGGCCCCAAAAATCCGAATTGCACTCTCAGCCCGGCGAATTGCGCCACCAGCCTGCCCACCGACTTCTCCAGCATGTTCGTGAACACCTTCAACTACTCGGCGCCTCAGTACGAGGTTGGTGTCAATCTCTCCATCAACCTGCGCAACCGTGTCGTCAAAGCCGACCAGTTCCGCGCCGTGCTCGCGTACCGCCAGAGCCAGATCGCCCAGGAGCAGCAGCAGAAGAGCCTTCGCTTCGACATCCGCGACTCGCAGTTCGCTCTCACGCAGGCGCAAGCCCGCGTGGCAGCTGCGCAGAAGGCACGCGATCTCGCGCAAAATACCTTTGATATCGCCAAGAAGGAGCAGGATATCGGAGCCATGTCCAGGTATGACACGCTGGTTGCAGAAGAAGGTCTCGCGGTCGCGCAATCCGCGTTCTTTACCGCGCAGACCGCCTATGAACGGGCCAAGGCGGATATTGACCGCGCTACAGGGACGACGTTGGACCGGATGGGTGTCTCGATCGACGACGCAAAAAGCGGCGTCGTCGCTCAGAGCAAGCCTTAGCGTACGGGTGAAGGGAGGCTTTAGAGTTTGCGTGAGAATTACCATATGCAGGGTTTAGTCCCGAAGGGACGGCTGAAAGTAGCCCAGGACGTCAGTCCTGGGGAAAGGATCAGAACACGATGCAGTCCCGCAGAGCCTGTCCTGAGCTTGTCGAAGGAGACGACTGAGAACTACCCAGGACATTCGTCCTGGGTGCCGAACTTGGTTAGAAATACTTTAGTTCGCGTTGTTGCCGAGCTAGCAGTCCCCAGGATTTCATCCTGGGTAATTTTCAGCCGTCCCTGCGGGACTGACTCGTCTCCTACACCAACCCCAGGACTGACGTCCTGGGCTACTTTCAGCCGTCCCTTCGGGACTAACCACTGCATATCGTAGTTCTCACGCAGCCGCTTCAGCCCCGCCGTCCACTGGCTAAATGAAACGGCTTTAGCCGCTGAACTTATCTGTGGGCCGCGCACTTATACTTACCGATGATTTGACTTGAGGCAGTGATGGCAACTTATCCACAAACCGCGAAGGAGCCGATTGCCACCCGCATCAAGGACGCGCCGCGCATCCTTGCTGCGGATGACCAGCCGCACATCCTGGATGCAATCGAATTGTTGTTACGGCCGGAAGGCTACCGGGTCAGCCGGGCGCAGTCACCGCGCGAAGTGCGAGACAGGGTCGCAAGCGAAAGCTTCGATGCCCTGCTGATCGACCTGAACTACACCCGCGACACAACATCAGGCGCGGAAGGCCTGGAGTTGCTGGCGCAGCTGAGCGCGCACGACAGCCGGTTGCGCATCATCGTCATGACGGCATGGGCGAATGTGGACCTCGCAGTCGAATCGATGCGCCGGGGCGCCTGTGATTTTATTCAGAAGCCGTGGGAGAATGTACGGCTCATTTCAATTGTGCGCACGCAGATTGAACTGCGCCGGGCCATGCAACAGGCCGAGATCCTCGAGGCAGAGAACCGGCTTTTGCGCGCGGAAGGCAGGCCCGAGCTCATTGCCAAAGCGTCTTCGATGCAGCCGGTGCTGGAGCTTCTGGCGCGCATCGGGCCGTCCGATGCCAATGTGCTGATCACAGGCGAGCACGGTACGGGCAAAGAGGTGGTCGCGCAGACATTGCATGCGCTGTCCACGCGTTCCTCCCGGTCGCTGGTGGCGGTGAATACAGGTGCGCTGGCGGAAGGAACATTTGAGAGCGAACTGTTCGGCCACGTGAAGGGAGCATTCACGGATGCGCGCACCGACCGTATCGGGCGGTTCGAACTCGCGGATCGCGGCACGCTGTTTCTGGATGAAATTGCCAACGTTCCCATGCGCCAGCAAGCCAAGCTGCTGCGCGTCATCGAGACGGGCGATCTGGAACGTGTCGGCTCGTCGCAGACGCGGCGGGTGAATGTGCGTCTGCTGTCAGCCACCAACGCCGATCTGCAGGCGGAGTGTGCGCAAGGCCGCTTTCGCGAAGATTTGCTCTTCCGGTTGAACACGGTAGAGATCCATCTGCCGCCGTTGCGCGACCGCCGCGAAGATATACCAGTGCTGGCCGGGCACTTTCTGGCCCGCTACACCAGCCGTTATCGGAAACCGGTGACCGGATTCGAACCCAGCGCGCTGGAGGCACTGCTCCAGCACAGCTGGCCCGGTAATGTCAGAGAACTCGATCACTCGATCGAGCGGGCTGTCCTGATGGCCCGCGGGGCACGGATCCAAAATGCGGATCTGGGGCTGGGTCAGGTGAAGTCATCGGCGCAAAGCCTGGACGACCTGAGCCTGGAAGCGGTGGAGAGTATTCTTATCCGTAAGGCTTTGTCTCGCGCGAGCGGCAATGTAAGCCATGCGGCGGAGGCGCTGGGACTTAGTCGCGGAGCGCTCTATCGCCGGATGGAAAAGTATGGAATCTGATCCCACTGCGGAAAACGACAGGGATTCAGCTTTACACACACATACGCGCCCCCACAAATTCCCCGAACGTTCGACTCCCTTCGAGCGCCGCATCCGTCTCCTGTGTCTTTGTATCGCAGCCCCCGGGTTTACGCTCGCCGCGTTCCTGCTATGGCGGGCAAAGGTTTCGGGCTCGATGGCAACCACAGTGCTGGGTATCGTCGCATTCCTCTCTCTGATTGCGGCTGCCGTACTGCTCGAAGAGATCATCCGGCCGCTACAGACCCTGTCGAATGTGGTTTCTGCCTTGCGAGAGTCTGACTACTCCTTTCGCGCGCGCGGCAGCCG
>Ga0335073_10007981_pt1 | contig 14827 bp, 13 predicted proteins | sample Lox_Sample_22_FD_207093 | JGI IMG/M metagenome (GOLD analysis project Ga0335073, IMG submission 207093) | Soil microbial communities from Loxahatchee National Wildlife Refuge, Florida, United States - Lox_Sample_2.2 | ecosystem: Environmental > Terrestrial > Soil > Wetlands | place: USA... | reverse complement strand
CTGGCGCGGTCGTCCCGGAGATCACGGCGCTCGCGCCGGAGGGCGATCTGCGCATGAGCGCCAACCCGCACACCAACGGCGGCCTGCTGACGCGCCCGCTCGAGCTGCCCGACTTCGAGACCTACGCCGTCGACGTACCCGCACCGGGGGTGACGACCAGCGAGTCCACGCGGGTGCTCGGCGGCTGGCTGCGCGACGTCGTCGCGGCGAACCGCGACCGGTTCCGTCTGATGGGACCCGACGAGACGGCGTCGAACCGGCTCTCGGCGGTGTTCGAGACCACCAACCGGGTGTGGGAGGCCGAGCTGCTCGATACCGACGACCACCTGGCACGCCAGGGACAGGTCATGGAGGTCCTCTCGGAGCACCTCTGCGAGGGCTGGCTCGAGGGCTACATCCTGACCGGCCGCCACGGCCTGTTCAACTGCTACGAGGCGTTCATCCACATCATCGACTCGATGTTCAACCAGCACGCGAAGTGGCTGAAGGTGACGCGCCACATCCCGTGGCGGCGCCCCCTGCCGTCGCTGAACTATCTGTTGTCGTCACATGTATGGAGACAGGATCACAACGGCTTCTCCCACCAGGACCCCGGCTTCATCGACCACGTCGTCAACAAGAAGGCCGAGATCATCCGCGTCTACCTGCCGCCTGACGCCAACTGCCTGTTGTCGGTCGCCGATCACTGCCTCCGCAGCCGCCACTACGTGAACGTGATCGTCGCCGGCAAGCAGCCGGAGCTCAACTACCTGACGATGGAGCAGGCGATCGCCCACTGCACGCGCGGGATCGGCATCTGGGAATGGGCATCCAACGATCAGGGCCAGGAGCCCGATGTGGTGATGGCGTGCGCCGGCGACGTCCCGACACTCGAAACCTTGGCGGCGACGTCGATTCTGCGCGAGCGCGTGCCCGACCTGAAGATCCGGGTCGTCAACGTCGTCGACCTGATGCGCCTCGAGCCCGACACCGAGCATCCCCACGGGATGTCGGACCGCGAGTTCGACGCGCTGTTCACGGCGTCGCGGCCGGTGATCTTCGCCTACCACGGGTATCCGCTGCTGATCCACCGGCTCACCTACACCCGCAACAACCATCGCAACCTGCATGTCCGCGGCTACAAGGAAGAGGGCACGACCACAACGCCGTTCGACATGGTCATGCTCAACGACCTCGACCGCTTCCACCTGGTAATGGACGTGATCGACCGCGTGCCCGCGCTCGGCGAGCGGTGCGCGCACCTCCGGCAGGACATGGTCGACGAGCGGCTGCGAGCCCGCGCGTATACGCGCGAGGTCGGCGACGACCTCCCGAAGGTGAAGGACTGGACCTGGCCGGGGTCGACCGGAGCGGCGGCGGTCTCCGCCAACGGCGCCCCGGACACATCGGCGGACATGTAGAGCGCCCAGTTGCGAGTGCTCGTCGTCAACGCGGGCTCGAGCAGCCTCAAGCTGTCGCTGCTCGGTCCGGGCGACGAACCGCTGTCGGCGGAGGAGCTCGCCGCCCCGCGTGCGGAGGTCGATCCGTCTGAATTACGAAGCGCTTTGAGCGGGGGCCTGGGCGACGCGGACGCGGTCGGGCACCGGATCGTCCACGGGGGCTCGCGCTTCCGCTCGGCGGTGGTGGTCGACGAGAGCGTGCGGCGCGCGCTCGGCGAGCTCGTCGAGCTGGCCCCGTTACACCAGCCGAAGTCGCTGGCCGCACTCGACGCGGTGTCGGCGGTGCTCCCCGGAGTGCCGGCAGTGGCGTGCTTCGACACGGCGTTCCACGCGACCCTGTCCGACGCGGCGGCCACCTACGCGTTGCCCGCCGAGTGGAACGCTCGCTGGCAGTTGCGGCGCTACGGCTTCCACGGGCTGTCGCACGCGTGGATCGCTTCTCGCGCGCCGGCGTTGGTAGGCGTGCCGGCGGATGGCCTGCGGATCGTGAGCTGCCACCTCGGAGCGGGCGCGTCGCTGTGCGCGATCGCCGGCGGGCAATCGGTCGACACGACGATGGGCTTCACGCCGCTCGAAGGGCTCGTCATGGCCACCCGCTCGGGAAGCGTCGATCCGGGACTGGTGCTGTGGCTGCTTGAGCAGCGTGAGGTCTCTGAGGCCGACATGGGCCATACGCTCGAGCACGAATCGGGGTTGCTTGGCCTGTCGGGCACAGCCGACATGCGGGAGGTCCTGGCTCGGGCCACCGCGGGCGACGCCCGTGCTCGCCTTGGGCGCGACGTTTATCTGCATCGTCTGCGCGCAGGCATCGGTTCGATGGCTGCCGCGCTCGGTGGGATCGATGTGCTCGCGTTCACCGGCGGGGTCGGCGAGAACAACGCCGAGATCCGGGCGGACACCGACGGTGGACTGGCCTTCCTCGGCGTCGCCGTCGATCCCGCGCTGAACGAGGCCGGGTCTGGGGATTTTGAGATCTCGGCTGCTGGGGCCGCTGCCCGAACGGTGGTCATCCGTGCGCGTGAGGATCTCGAGATCGCGTCCCAGGTCCGCTCGCTGCTGGGGGCCTAGCCGGGAGCGGCCGGGTAGACCTGGAACACGACTTCGAGCGCCTTGCCGGCGAGGCGGGCGTGCACGACCCAGCACCCAGTGCGTCCGAACGAGAGGATGCTCGGGGAGAAGCCGGTCGGCCCATACGAGGCGGGGGACCCGACGCCGGCGGTGAAACGGGCTGGGGCTCCGTGCAACGGGCGAGCGTCGACCGTCACGGCGCCCGTTCGGGCGCGGAACCATGGGATCTTGGTGCTCAGCAGGCCTGACGTCGTGCGAATGAACTGAGTGGACCAGGGCAGGTTCGTCCACAGCGCGCCGTTGCCGTACCAACCGGGGTCGGAACGCTTGGCGATCGGCGTGCCGAGGTTCGTGAGCGCGGCGGCCGGGGGCCGCGGACCTCCGGGCTTGGTGACGGGGCAGCCGCCCGGCGATCCCGAACCACCGCAGCCGGCGAGTAGGACCGCGGTCGCGAGCACTCCAGTGACCATGCCCCTCATCCGCATCGTCGCTGCATTGTGCGGGCAGCGCGCGCCGTCGCGGTGACCTGGTTCACTCGGGTCGATGGTCGGGCGGCTTGTGCACGCGTTTGCTGTGTTCCTGGCGGGGATGATGGCATCGGTCGGGTCCTCCTCCGGCCCGGTCCGGCATCCGGCCGCACGATCTGGCGTCCGTCCGCTGGCCCAGAAGCTCACGCCCCAGCAGCTTGCCGGCCAGCGCATCGTCTACTCCTACGCCGGCCTTCGCCCACCCGCCGCCCTGCTGGCCGCGATTCGCGCCGGCGAGGCCGGCGGCGTCATCTTCTTCGGCCCAAACGTCTCGAGCGCCTCTCAGCTCCGGAGTGTGATCGACGAGCTCCAGGCCGCGAGCCGTGCCAGTCCCCTCCACACGCGGCTGCTCATGCTCACCGACCAGGAAGGCGGCAAGGTCCGTCGACTGCCCGGCGCTCCCTCCCTGTCCGAGAAGCAGATCGGCGAGAGCTCCGCCGGGACGGTGGCCGCAAGCGCGGCGGGTGCCGGCGCTGCCCGGACCCTCCAGAGCGCCGGAATCAACGTCAACCTCGCGCCCGTCCTCGACGTCTACCGCCAGTCCGGAAACTTCATCGACGAGTTCCAGCGCTCTTATTCCAGTAGCTCCGCCACGGTGGCGAGGCTCGGGGCGGCGTTCATCGCCGCGCAGCAGCGCGCCGGCGTGGCCGCCACCGCCAAGCACTTTCCCGGACTCGGCGGAGCGGGGCGCAGCCAGAACACCGATCTTGAGCCGGTCACGCTGTCGACGTCGCGGGCGACGCTCCGTGCCGTCGACGAGGCGCCGTACGTCAACGCGATCGCAGCCGGAGTGAGGCTCGTGATGAGCTCGTGGGCGATCTATCCCGCGCTCGATTCGCACCTGCCCGCCGGGCTGTCGCCGGCGGTTATGCAGGGTGAGCTGCGCAGCCGGCTGGGCTTCAAGGGCGTGACGATCACGGACGGGATCGACGCCGGCGCGCTCGCACGATTCGGCGGCGTCGGCAACCGCGCCGTGCTCGCGGCCTCGGCCGGCGCGGATCTGATCCTGTGCGCCACCACCAATCCCGACGACAACACGCCCGCGATCGGCGTCGCGGCACGGAACGCAATCGTCTCGGCGCTCGCGCATCGTCGGCTGAGCGTCACCGGCGCCGAGCAGGCCGCCGGCCGGATCCTCGCGCTCCGGAACAACCCGTAGCGGCGGGCCGCCCGTGCGGAACAACCCGTGACGCCGGACCGCCCCCTGCGGAACAACCCGACCCCCTCCCCCGGGACACGCCCTAGCCGCCGACCGACCCACTCCCCCGGGACACGCCCTAGCCGCCGACCGACCCGCTCCCGGGACACGCCCTACCGGCCGATGGCCTGCGGGAAGTTGAAGTAGTGGTGCGGATCGATGTCGCGGCGGATCTTGAGCAGACGCCGGTAGTTCGACCCGTAATACGCGTTCTGCCAGCCCTTCAGTCCGGGATCGGTGTAGTTGAAGTAGGCGCCACCGGTGACGTACGGGCGCATGCTCGCCGCGGTCGAATTCAGCCACGACGCCCCGCCGTCGTAGCTGAGGTACTGGATGCAGAAGAGAACGTTTCGGTGCACAAAGGCAGTCGCGGCCGGCTTGACCCGATTGATCGCGCCTCCGTAGCAGTCGAACAGGATCGCGCCGTGTCCGGGCATGGCCAGCCGATTCTCGGCCGCCCGCACGAGAGCCTCGCGGGCGGCGCCGGGCAGTGGCTTGGCGACGTAGTCCGACTTGGCCTGGAAGCTGTCGCGCGGAAGGGTTCCGCCGGGCCTCGTGCCAACCGTGTGGCACGCCGTCTGCGAGATGTTCGAGCACCCCGCCCACATCAACTGGGCCTGGAGGTATCCAAAGTCCCCGGCTGACACGCTCGCGCCGCCGACCGCCGTCAGCGGCGCGAGCAGCCCGCGCAGATCGGTCGCGGGCCCGAAGTACTGTCCGCTGACGTTGACGAGCGTCGCGCCGCCGCTCGCGCTGAGATGGAAGATCGAGGTGATCTGCGAGCGCGCGTGCGGCCCCCAAGCCTGCCATGCCGCGAGCGCCTCAGCGGCCTGTGACCAGGGCCAGCTCACCGTGAAGCCGGCCACCGTCGGGGGGACCGGGTGAACGCGGACGGTGAAGCTCGTGACCACGCCGAAGTTCCCGCCGCCGCCACCGCGGAGCGCCCAGTAAAGATCCGGATTCGTCTGCGCGTTAGCGGTCCGCAGCTGACCATCCGCGGTCACGATGCTGGCACTGAGCACGTTGTCCGCGGTCAGGCCGAACTGGCGGCCGGCAAGGCCCATCCCACCGCCGAGCGCATGGCCGGCAATGCCCACCGACGGGCACGACCCCGCGGGGATCGTCAACCCCCGAGCGGCCAGCGCGCTGTACACGTCGATCAGCTGCGACCCGGCGCCGATCGTCGCCATGCGCTTTGGAGCGTTGATGCTGATGCCACGCAGATTGCGCAGGTCGAGCACCATGCCGCCCGACAGCGTTGAGTAGCCGGCGTAGCTGTGCCCGCCCGAGCGAGCGCGCAACGGGACGCCGTGGGCCACGCCCCATTGCACGGCCGTGCGTACGTCGGCGGCGTCGAGCGGCCGGGCCACCAGGTTCGGCAGGACGCCGTCGAAGCGCTCGTTGTAGACGTGCGCGGCCTGCAGAAAACCGGACGCGCCGCGCCGGATCACCTGCCCGCGGATGGGCGGCCCGGAGGCTCGGCCGGCGGCGCGAGCGGCGCCGCGCGCGCCGGTCCCGATGCCGAGCGAAACCCCGATCGCCCCAGCGCCGGCGAGAAAGCCACGTCGATCGATCGCGCCATCCAACGCACCAGCCCCTCTCGCTTGTTCGCGGCTCCCCCGGTGCAGGGTTCCCCGGTGAAGGCGATCCTCTCAGAACCCGCAGACCGGATTCAAGCGCGCGCGGTCAGGCCCAGCCGCCGGCGTCGTTCGCGGTGAACGAGCCCCCCTGGAACAGGTGAGGCGTCCCGCCCACCTCGTCGGCGTACCGCTCGGCGTCGTCCTGGGGCTCGTACCCGAGCGCGCGCCCCGAGGCCAGGTCCCAGAATCGCCGCGTGTTGGCCGAGGCGCCGTAGACCACACGAAAGCCGACATCGGCCGCGGACAGGCAGGCGGCGACCAGCCGCACCGCATCGGCGGGGCTCAGCCATGTCGCGAGGTCACGCACCTGGCGCGGTCGCTCGGCGAACGTCCCGATGCGCAGGCAAACCACCTCCATACCGAACTTGTCTACGAACAGCCTGCCGAGCGCCTCGCCGTACGCCTTCGTGACTCCGTAGAGCGAGTCCGGTCGGGTCGGCTCGTAGCCGGCCAGCGTCTGCTCGACGGGATAGAAGCCGGTGGCGTGGTTCGAGCTGGCGAACACGATCCGCCGAGCGCCTGCACGCCGCGCCGAGTCGAACACGTTGAACGTGCCGATGAGGTTGGGCCCGATGAGGTCGTCGAAAGGCGCCTCGGTCGGCACGGCGCCGAGATGGATGACCGCATCGACGTCCTCCAAGGCTCGCGCGACCGCATCCCGGTCGGCGAGGTCGGCCGCCACGAACGTTTCGTTGCCCTCGGGCTCGATCGCGCACACATCGGTGAGTACGAGCTCGTCGACGAGCGGTCGCAGACCGTCACGCAGACACGAGCCGATCGCACCGGCGGCGCCGGTGATCAGCACTCGTCTGGGGAGCTCACGGTCGCAGGGCGCCACGCGAGGATCATGCCAAGGTTGCGACGTAAGGCTTACGGATCCCTCACCGCCTTCTCACCCCAGGTGTCGAAGCTTCAGCGTCCGATCTACGAACCAGAGGCTTCTAATGGAAACAGTCACTGCAGAACCTGGACCAGCCGGCGTGGCGGCATGGGGCGCTCACCCGCCGTCGACGCGGGAGCTCGACGTCGAGATCGTGGTCCCGGTCTACAACGAAGAGAGCGCACTCGCGCGGTCGATCCACCGGCTGCACCACTTCCTCGACACCGAGGTGCCGTTCTCGTGGCGGATCACGATCGCCGACAACGCCAGTACCGATCTCACGCCCGACATCGCGAACGCGCTCGCGTCCGAGCTCGACCGCATACGCGTGCTCCAGCTCGAGCAGAAGGGCCGCGGAAGGGCGCTTCGGGAGGCGTGGTCGGCCAGCCGCGCGCGCGTCGTCGCGTATATGGACGTCGATTTGTCCACCGATCTGCACGCGCTCCTCCCGCTGCTGGCACCGCTGCTGTCCGGCCACAGCGAGGTCGCCATCGGCTCACGCCTGGCGCCCGGGGCGCGGGTGACTCGTGGCCCGAAGCGGGAGTTCATCTCGCGCGCGTACAACCGGCTGCTGCATCTCGCGCTGCGGACCCGGTTCACCGACGCGCAGTGCGGATTCAAGGCGGTGCGCAGCGATGTGCTGCCCGAGTTGCTCGACGCGGTGCGCGATCAAGCCTGGTTCTTCGACACCGAACTGTTGATCGCCGCCCAGCGTCGCGGGATGCGGATCTACGAGGTGCCGGTCGACTGGGTCGATGATCCCGACTCACGCGTCGACATAGTCTCGACGGCGGTCGCCGATCTGCGCGGAGTGGTTCGCCTCGCGCTCGCGTCTCCGGTCGCGATGTTCGCCGCCATTGGCGTCGTCTCGACGCTTGCCTACGCGCTGCTGTTCCTGCTCCTTGCCGGCGCGCTCGGCTCAGGACTCGCAAGCGCGGTCGCGCTGGCGCTCACCGCCGTCGGCAATACCGCGGCGAACCGCCGGCTGACGTTCGGGATACGCGGCCGCGAAGGGCTCGCCCGGCAGCATGTCGCCGGGCTCATCGTGTTCCTGTTGGCCCTTGCCCTCACGAGTGGCGCGCTGGGCGTGCTCCACGACCTCGACCGGCACGCCCCGCGGCTGCTTGAGGCGGCAGTTCTGGTGGTCGCAACCCTGGCCGCCACCGTCACGCGCTACGTCGCGCTCTCGTCGTTCGTGTTCCGCGGGCGTTCTCGGAGCGCCCGACGCGACACCGTTCTGTCCCTCGACGCGCAAGGAAACTGAGATGAGCACGACGACTTTTCCCGGCCGGGTGTTGCCAGCCGGCGACAGGACGACCGGGAGGATTCGGTCGCTCGTTCGTGGCCGGACCGAGGATCCGGCGTGGGCGCGCCCCGCCCTGATCGCGCTACTCGCGGCGACGGCGATCGCGTATCTGTGGAACCTGACCGCGTCCGGTGACGCCAACAGCTTCTACGCGGCGGCCGTTCAGGCCGGGACGAAGAGCTGGAAGGCGTTGTTCTTCGGCTCGCTCGACTCGTCGAACTTCATCACGGTCGACAAGCCCCCGGCATCGCTGTGGGTGATGGCCCTGTCGGGACGGATCTTCGGGTTCTCGAGCGCAAGCATGCTCGTTCCCCAGGTGCTCGAGGGCGTTGTCGCCGTCGGCTTGCTCACGGCCTCGGTGAAGCGCTGGTTCGGGGCGGGCGCGGGCCTGCTCGCCGGCGCGGCGCTGGCGGCGACCCCGGTAGCGGCGCTGATGTTCCGCTTCAACAACCCGGACGCGCTGCTCGTGTGCCTGCTCGTGGCGTCCGCGTACTGCCTCGTGCGGGCGCTCGAGAAGGGCTCCACCCGGTGGATGATCGGCGTCGGAACCCTGATCGGCTTCGCCTTCCTCGCGAAGATGATGCAGGCGTTCCTGGTCGTGCCCGGCTTCGCGCTTCTGTATCTCGTGGCCGCGCCCACGCCAGTCCGCCGACGTGTGGTCCAGCTGCTCGCGGGCGGCGCGGCGATGATCGCCAGCGCGGGGTGGTGGGTCGCGATCGTCGCGCTGTGGCCGGCGTCCTCGCGCCCGATGATCGATGGCTCGTCGACCAACAGCATCCTCAACCTGATCGTCGGCTACAACGGCCTCGGGCGCCTCACCGGTAGCGGTGGCGGTCCTGGCGGCGGCGGCGGCGGGAACTTCAGCGGTACCACTGGAGTGCTGCGCCTGTTCAATGACGTGATGGGCGGGCAGGCGTCGTGGCTGCTGCCGGCGGCCCTGCTCGCACTCATCTCCGGGCTGGCGTGGCGTCTGCGCGCACCCCGTACCGACCGGACGCGCGCCGCGCTCCTGCTCTGGGGTAGCTGGCTCGTCGTCAGCGGACTCGTGTTCAGTCTCAGCGCCGGCGTCATCCACACCTACTACACCGTGGCGCTCGCCCCCGCGATCGCCGCGCTCGCCGCGATCGGCGCCACGCTCGCCTGGCGTCACCGTGAACGACTCGAAGCCCGCGCCCTCCTGGCGCTGGGCGTGGTCGTGACCGCTGTCTGGTCGATCCTGCTGCTCGGTCGTACGCCGTCGTGGGAGCCGTGGCTCGCCCCGGTGGTGGCGATCGCCGGCGCGGCCGCGGCGCTCGGACTGCTGATTCCGGCGCACACTGCGCGACGCGTGACGGCGGCCTCGGCGGTGATCGCCGTCGTCGCCTGCCTCGCCGGCCCCGTGGCGTATTCGGCGCAGACGATCGGGTCCGCGCATACCGGGTCTGTTCCGTCGGCGGGACCGGCGGGCGCGAGCGGAGCCGGTCCGGGTGGCGGCGCCTTTGCCGGCAGCGGCTCTGCGGGCGTCGGCGTTGCTGGCGGCGGCTTTGAACGGGGTGGCTCTGCGGGCGGCGGCGTCGCGGGGATGGCGTTCGCCCACGGCGGCGCCCCGCGGTTCGCGAGCGGCGGCGGATCGCCGGGGGCCGGGGGCGCCACCGTGAGCAGCGCTCTGGTCGCGGCGCTCAAGTCAGGCGCTTCGGCCTACCGCTGGGCCGCGGCGACATCGGGGTCTCAGAGCGCGGCCTCGCTCGAGCTCGCCACCGGTGGCGTTCCCGTGATGGCGATCGGCGGCTTCAACAACCAGGGCGGAAACATCACGCTCGCCCAATTCGAGGCGTACGTCAAGGCCGGCGACATCCATTACTACATCGCCTCTGGCTCCGGGTTCGGTGGTGGCGGCGGGCCTGGCGGTGGCTCAAGCACGAGCGCGATCACAAGCTGGGTCAAGGCCCACTACCGGTCAGAGACGATCGGTGGGCAGACGGTCTACGACCTGACCCGGGCGGTGCAGTCATAGGAGCGCGTCAGAGGGCTCGTGGCCCGGTCACGGTCGCGACGCTCGGGGCGCCGGCCCCGGAGAAACCTGCATGACACGACAATCGAGCCGATCCAGGCGGACCGTGGCGTACTACGCATGTGGGGCGTGCGCCACACGCCACGGTCCAGCCGCGGCGCGTCAATTGTCGTGTTAAGCAGGTTGCGGGCCCGGCGGCGCCGCGAGGCGGCCGGGCACGGTGGCGCGGACCACGAAGACGGCGAGAGAAACGACCGCAACCGCTTCCGAGACGAGCGCGATCACGATCACCTCGCGGTAGTTGTACTCCCTGAACCCGAACAGGGGAGTGTGTTCGCTGATCAACAGCGCGACGAACGCGCCCAGGGCGACGCCGATGCCGATGAGCGCCACCGCCGCGTCGAAAGTCAGTCGCGCCCGGCCGACGCCGGCGCCCACCGGTACGAGGAGAATCACCCCCGTAACCGTCGCGGCTATGAAGTTCACCAAGAACAGTGAACCGATCGTCGGGACGACCGAATAATGATCGACCGTGTACTGCTGGAGGTGCACGCCGCCCGCCACGAGCAGGCTGATCGCGCCGATCGCTCGCGCCGATCGGAGGACGATGAGCCGATCGCGCCGAGGTGGTTTTACTGATTTATTCATGGTGCCCATTGGGACGCCATCGACGGCGGAAAACTTCCGGGCTGCTCGATCCAGAGCACGGTCGGCGCGCGCCGGCGAAGTCAGTGCAGCCGGCGATACAGCACGTGCTCGGTGACCGCGTACCCACAAGCTTCGTAAAACTTCCGGGCGCGATCGTTGCCGCTCATCACCGCGATCTTCACGGTGTCGAAGCCATGGTCGCGGGCGACTTGCTCCGCCGCGCTCAGCAGTGCCCTGCCGACGCCGCCCGACCGCCAGTCACCGGCGACGACCAGCGTCACCACCTCGGCGATTCCGCCCTGAATGTCGAACGTGTCGTCTGGGCCTTCCTCTACTGCAACCATCGCGTAGCCGACAAGGTGGCCATCATGGTCGGTCGCGGTTATGTACGAAGCACCCTCGCCCAGCAGTCGCCGGTACCTCCGCAACCGGCTCGCCCACGACGAGCCGAGGTCTCCTACCAGGGGCTGGTATTCGGATACGTCGCGATGATGCCGATGCAACTGGTGCCACAGGGGGGCCAGTTCGGCGAGTCCTTCGGAATCGGTCAGGGGAGCGCTGATCGAGACCGCCATGCCGGCGAGTATCGCAACGCCAGACCTCGACCGAGCGTGGCCGGCCGCCTGACGCGGCCGGCCCGCTGCTCGCCTGCCGACCCGGTCTCCCCTACCGACCGTCGCCGTGCAATGGCGAGATGACGACGAGTTCGACGCTGGGCGCCGGCAGAGCCGCTGACACATGTACGGACGGGCCATGCTGGACTGAGCGATCGACGAGCGTGAGGTTGTCACTGTCGTCGATGCGGTAGCGACTCACGACCACGCCGCTCCGTCCACCGGGAATGTCGTTGACGCTGAGGTCGTAACCATCGTTGTCGGCGTAGGTGACCGTCCGCCTCGGGAGCAGTGTGAATGCCCCGACACCCGGAATAGTGAACAGGTCGTTGACGATCGGAGGATCCGGGAACGGGCCCTGGTCGGCGGGTGGGATCTCGTAGTTCGAGATCAGCACGTTCACTTGGCCCGAGCGTTGCCATGACCGGCCGGCCTCGACCGCAAGTCCGTTCTGGTCACCGCCGGTGGTGGCCAGCCGCAGCGGCGTGCTCTCCATGCTCCCGGCCGCCTCGTACGCGTCGCCGGTCTTGGTCAGCGTCCCATCGGGGTTGATAAGCGCACCGTTGAACGCTCCGTTGCTGTTGGCCCGGTAGAAGAAGGCCCGCTCGAGCGGCGCGTTCTGCATATAGATCAGCGAGTCGGCCGCGAACGCGGCGCGCTGCGCATCGCTGGGGTTGTCGACCAGGCCGTAGTTCCATTCGGTCAGCTGGACCTGGGTGTGCGTGAACCCGTAGCTGTCGAGCAGCTGGCGGTACTGGTCGGCGAGCCTCACGAAGTCCATCGGGTCCTCGGTGAAGTCGCTGTAATGGTGTATCGAGTAGAAGTCGAGGGGGAGGCGGTTGGCACGGATGTAGGCCAGCAGCGACTCCCGGTACCCGGTCAGGTCGTTGTTCGTCGTCAGGGCGGGGCCGCCGATCTCCATCCATGGGTGCAGCGACTTGAGGGCGCGGGCGGTGTCGGCATACAAAGCGTAGAACTGCGCCGACGTCCCCGACCAGAAGGGCACGAGATCGGGCTCGTTCCAGATCTCCCAGTAGCGGATGTGCAGGTGGTAGCCGTTGTCCCAGCCGTCGTTGTAGTGCTGGGCCACCCGTCGAACGACGGCCGCATATAGGGCTGGGTCGGGTGGCGGCGTGTTGTTGAAGCCGACGCCGGCGCACGTGAGGTCACTGTGGCCGATGCTGTACTCGACCTGAGCTCCGCTGCGCACGATGCTCAGGACCGCCCGGTCGGTCGGGCCGAAGTTGTAGCTACTCGGGTCGTTGGGGTTGGCGCTCCAGCTGGGGAAGATCCGGTTCGGCCCGAGGCCGTCGATGTCGCTCGTCCCGTTGCAGTCCACGTCGTGGGTACGCACGATGTTCACGCCAAGCTGCCGGAACTGAGATGTCAGGTCGGCATGCGACGTGTCGCCGGGCAGCGGCGTCCCCGAGACTCCCTGGAGAGAGCGGATGATCCCGATCGGCTTGGACGCGTCCACCGTGATCTGGCGAAGTCCCCCGGCCGCAGCCGCCGGGGATACGCCCAGGATCGCTGTCACCAGCAAAGCTCCGACGAGGCCTCCGGCTCCGCGCAGCCAGACCCCGGGCCGCCGCCGGGGCATGGCTGTCGGGTCCTCTCGAGGGCGTCCGTCGGATGTGGCCAAGGTCATGAGCTCCTCCAATCACGGGATGCGGCTCTGTGCGCCGTTGGCCGGAGTCTACGCATATCTCCAATCTGTATGCAAAATTGGAGACTGCGTACGTGGCTGATCGACTGTTATCCGAGGTTCAGCTGGTCGAGAGGTCTCGCGCCACGCGAGCCGGCTTAGCGGTCGCGTCTGCCGACGAGGACGGCTCGCTGCGAAGGGCGCTCAACATCGGTTCGGAGACGCGATACGCCCGGCTCTCCCGGCGTGAGCGCGTTGGCCGCCGAGCTCGCCCGTCCGTCGAGGTGACGATGCTCCAGGTGAGAAGTCCGACCACCCCCCCGATCACGCTCGCCGCCAGCAGCACGTTCGCGATAACGATCCCGGTCATTCGGATGCCCCCTTTGGCTGATGTGTGTGATCCATATCCCAAAATCCGGCGGTGTTCTGTACATCGCTCGCCCTACACGCTGGCCGGCCGATGGGTCCGCGCAAGGATCGGCGGGAGCATCACCCGTCCTGGCGATGCTCCCGCCTTGTTCCCCGTGATTGCGCCCCCACACGAGTTGTCCGCCCGCTGTTCGCCCCCTGGCGTCAGAGATCGTGTATGCCTATTAGAGCGACCGAGTGCCAGTCTGATACATCGAATTACGACGTCTGCGACGCTTGCGCAGCCGCGGCTGCAAGTGCATCGTGGCCGGACCGCGCGAGGTCCCACAGCCGCTCGAGATCGCGCGCCGCGGCTTGCTCGCGATCGAGCGCCGCGCGGTAGGAGAGATAGCGGTCTGTGCTCAAGCGCGGTGAGCCCTCGTACCACGCCTCGAGCGCCAGCTCACACTCGAGCTCGGCGCGTTGCCACGCGAGGTGGGCCTCATCGAGGAGGCGGATCCCGATCTCCGCCAGCTCGAGGCGCTTGCGCGGACGGGCGCGTGTCGCAGGCCGGGCCGTCGTCGAGTCCTTCTGCTGTGTGCTCATGGCTGCCTCCTCCGGGGACTTCACGAGTTCGAAACGCGCCCGAGCGGGGCGTCACCCGATCAGAGCGCGATTGACGGTCCGCTGATACACCCGCCGTCAGCGCGGTCGATGTATCAACCCGGCCGCAACGTTCTCTGGATGTTCATAGGATTGTTCGCTCGGACGCAGATAGGGAGTAGACCGTTCGTGAGCCCATTGGGTAGGCGCGGTATATGAGGTTGGCCGCAGATCGGGAGGAACTGCTGATGGCCGAGCTTCGAGGCCTCTTCGCCGATGTCGATCCGGTTCCGCCGATGGTCTTGGAGACGGCCGAGGCATCGCTCGGGTGGCGTCGCCCCGCCGTGGCCCTCGACGAGCTACTCATCCGGCTCGCACAAGCGCCGCTCAAGCTGTCCTGACGGCCGGGCACGGCCCGGCGGCGCCATGCGCGCACGGTTATGCCTGCCGCGCCCAATTCGTCTTGGTCGTGGCCGACCGTGGCCCACGCTCGTCGTCATGGGATTCAACAAGCCGACGTGGACGCCCGGGCGGCACCGGACCCCGACCTCGGCGACTCCTTCCCGACGACTCGCTGAGATCCGTGCACGGCAAGAACGCCAGACCCGGGACAGAATCGCTGCGCGGCAGCTCGAGGGCTCGCTGTTGTCTCTGGCCGCGCTGCTCGGCAGCGACGTCAACGATACGGGCGGCAACAACGTCGGCAAACTGAGCGACGTCGTCGTCCGGTGGACGGCAGGGGTGCCCTACCCGCGGATGACCGCGATCGTCGTCCGCACGGGCGAACGCGATGTCATGATCGGCGCGCGGTGGGTCGACGTGTCGGCACCCGCGTCCATCCGGCTGCGCTCGTCGAGAGCACTCGCGCGCGCAGTCGAACGGCACCCGTCCGATGTCGAGCTCGCGCACGACGTGCTCGAC